>LQAB01012349.1_pt1 | contig 58050 bp, 53 predicted proteins | sample 654521 | NCBI WGS metagenome assembly LQAB01 (sample SAMN00762031, study PRJNA78659) | termite gut metagenome | isolation source: bacterial endosymbionts found in Trichonympha flagellates filtered from... | host: Zootermopsis nevadensis | place: USA: Mt. Pinos, Los Padres National Forest, CA ... | reverse complement strand
ATACCCGCCGAAAAACTCCGTCCGTGGCTTCAAGACTTCAGTTTAGGATATAAATATGATAAAGATGAAGTAACAGCACAAATACAGGCCTGTTATGATAATAAAGTAAGTAACTGGCTTTTGTGGAATCCTAGATGCGTTTATACAAAAAATGCTCTAAAAGGAAAAGATGACAATACGTTTATTCCTCCAACGTCTGAAATGTGAAATATTAAAAACCACAAAAGCTAAACAATTTGAAGCAGAAAAAACTGGAAAGATATAAATAAAAATTAAATGCCTAATTAAAACTTAAATAATACCTAAAATGATTTATTCTTCTGTCAACATATCACCCAATTTCGATTTATCATCTTTATTTGAATACTTCCTTATAAGTTCTTTCTCTCTGTCAAATTCAAGTTTTTTTATTGATAGTTCTATTTTATTGAAATTTATCGATTCTTAAGGAAGAAATATCTTTATTCTTTATCAAAGCTTCTATACCAGATTCAAGTTTTACAAAAGCGTCGAAATCAGTGACACTTACAACTCTGCCTTTCACCAAAGCATCGACTTTACAATTCTTGTAAGGATCGGACTTAGCATGTTTTAATGAAAGTAAAATCTTTTCAATCTGAGGATTTACTTCGAGAACAACAGCTTCAACTTCATCGCCTTTTTTAAGAAAATCTTTCGCTTTTAAGCCATGAAAAATTGTTTATATTTATAAGTCCTTCAATTTCCTCTGAAAGTCTTACAAACGCACCAAAAGTCCCAATTTTCTGCACTATGCCTTTAACAACAGTTCCCCCGGCGAGTAATTGTCTGAATGCTTTGTCCCAGGGATTTATAAACATTTTTTCAACTGATAAAGCGATTTTTTACTTTATCCACATTTATAATTTTTACTTTTATTTTTTGTCCCTCTTTAACTTCTTTTTTCAATGCCGCTTCGCTGTCATTCCATGAATATTCAGAAGAATGAAGCAATCCCTTTTATACCACCAGGTTCAAGTTCTACAAAAACGCCGTAATTCATAACCGTCGTCACGCTATCTTCCACAATAAGCCCTACAGGAAATCTTTTATCCGCAAATTCCCACGGATGCGGAGTACGATTTTTCCGTTAGTCCTGTCAACTCTTAAAAGCTGTACCGCTACTGCTTTCCCGTATGCAACAAATCTTCAATTTTATGTCACGCTATATCACCGACTATCTACAAGAAATCCGCTTTTAACAGTTTTTATTATTGTGCCGGGCAGCCACCCCCGTCCAGCGTTTTTAAAAGCTTCCTGTACCGCGTCCCATTTTGCTTTCTCAATAACTTTTCCGTAAGAAAGAACAGGATATCCGTAAGTATTTAAAAGCTTTTACTTTTGCGCCGACTTTAAGTTCAGTCGGCACTTTGTTTCTCTTAAACTCTTTTTTGGGAATTATTCCTTCGGACTTCACTCTCAAATCGACTATAAAACCGTCTGCATTTTCTTCAATAACCGTCACTTCAAGCTCTTTCTCAAAATCAGCATTGTCGGCTTTATCATAATTTCTCACCAAATCGGACATACTGATATTTTCGCCGTCTCTAAAACTTGTCACTGTTTTATCTAAATTGTTATTTTCCGTCATTTTGCTTCTTCTTCTCAAATTAAGGTGCAAACTGAAATTTCACTTAATATCAGCGGCTGAAATGAATTCAAGATGACGTTTTGCGCCGACTTCTTTTATCCTCATTTCAATCTCTTTTATTATCCAGTCAGGCGTCGACGCTCCTGCGGAAAGACCAACACTGTTTACGTTTTTAAACCACTTTTCTTTTATACTGCAAGCCGTTTCAATGTGATATGTCTTTGTTTTCTCCGAGCAAATCTGCGCAAGTCTTGTAGTGTTGCCCGAATTTTTACCGCCTATTACTATCATCAAATCGACGCTTTTTGCAAGTTTTTCAGCTGCTTTCTGTCTGTCAAGAGTCGCTTTACATATCGTATTATAAACTTTCGTTTTATAGCGTTTTTTCAAAACTCTTACAATATTGTTAAAATTTTCAGGAGTCTGCGTTGTCTGACTTACAATATTTAAGCCTCCGCTGACCCTGAGCTTCTGTGCCTCTTTTATATTTTCAACAACGATACACTTACCGTTGCCGTAAGATACGAGTGCGACAACTTCAGGGTGGACTTTTTCACCAACCACTATTATCGTTTTATCTTTAGACTTTATGTCAGTGCTTAACCGCTTTACAGTATTCTGAGCTCTTTTTACAAAAGGACATGCGGCATCTATTACGTTAATATTTTTATTTTCTTCAAGTCTTTTATGAAGATTAAATGGGATACCATGCGTGCGTAAAATTATAGAACCGCTTTTTACTTTTTTCGGATCTTTTAAAGCTTTTATACCTTTTTTCTCAAGTCTTTTAACTTCCTGCGGATTATGTATAACAGGTCCTAAAGTATATACTTTGCTTTCTTTGCCGGCAGTCTTTTCAGTCAAATTTATAGCTCTTCTAACGCCGAAACAAAAACCCGCGTTTTCTGCTTTTTTAATTCTTAATTTTGTCTTTAACTCCACTTACGCGTCCTTCAATCTGCTTTACTAAACACTTCTCTTAATTCTGTGTTCTTACATTCCAGATATTATATCCAAAACCCTTTTTGACAGGCTAATATAATCATTTTTTACAAAATCTTTCGGAGGATATACCGGCTCCCCGAATTTTATTTTTATTTGTTTAAACTTTAACATCATATTCGTGTTTTCTATTTTTACGGGAATTAAAGGCACTTGAGCGTTGCACGCCATCATTCCGGCACCTGCTCTTGCTTTTCCTATTCTGCCATTTTCTGAGCGCGTACCTTCTGGAAATATCAAAAGCAAACGTCCGTTTTTGAGAAGAGAAAACGCATTTCTCACTGCTGCAATATCCTGCATGCCTCTTTTAACGGGAAAAGCATTTGTTCGTTTAATTATCCAACCAAAAACAGGAATATCAAACAACTCTTTTTTTGCCATAAAATGTACAGGACGCTTTACTGCAGAACCGGTCAACGTAGAATCAAAAAAACCTATGTGGTTAGGAGCAATAACAGCTCCGCCTGACTGCGGTATATTCTCTGCACCCTCAATATGCCATCTATAAAACAAGCTGAACATCACTCTAAACATCTGTCTGCCTGTTAAGAATAAAATTGAGGATTTTTCTTTTACCTGCATATATTCTTCAACACTTTATAAAAACCGGGGAAAGATATGTCAACACAATGTGAATCTCTGATTATGGTTTCGCCTTCTGCGATTAAAGAAGCTACAGCCAAAACCATAGCGATCCTATGATCTTCAAAACTATCGACAACAGCGCCGGTGAGATTAAATCCGCTGTTTCCGTTTATAATAAATCCGTCTTCAAGAGATTCGACCTGCGCACCGAGTTTTTTAAACTGGCTTGTAACCACTTCTATTCTATCGCTTTCTTTTACCCTAAGTTCCTTAGCGCCGGAAATTCTTGTAACACCATCCACCTGCGTTGCAATAAGCACAAAAACAGGTATCTCGTCAACCATGCGAGGGACAAGAGAAGCGTCAATATTCGCGGCTTTAAGTTTGGAATATTTTACAACTATGTCGCATACCGGTTCCTGAGAAATTTCTCTCATATTCGTTAAAGTAATATCCGCACCCATTTGTTTTAACACTTCAATCAATCCGTCTCTAGTAGGATTGACTCCGACATTTCTTATTGTCAAATTTGAATCAGGCACAATTAAAGCAGCGGCAATAAAAAATGCCGCCGAAGAGATATCGCCCGGAACCGTTATGTCCTGCGCCGTAAGTCTCTCTGCGGGATAAACCGTAACGAAATTGCCGCTGACCCTGACATCCGCTCCGAAAGCTTTTAGCATTCTTTCGCTGTGATCTCTCGATTTCACGGGTTCTTTGTAAGTTGTAGCACCGTCGGCATATAACCCCGCAAATAAAACCGCAGATTTTACCTGCGCAGTCGACTTGTCATTTTCATAATTTAGTGCTTTTAAAAGATTTCTGCCCTTTATTATTAAAGGAAGCAATCCATCATTTGATTTTATATCAGCACCCATCTGCGACAAAGGTAATATGACCCTCCGCATAGGTCTTTTTGAGAGACTGTCATCGCCCGTAATAACTGTTTCAAAATTTTGTCCGGCAAGAATACCTGAAAGAAGCCTCGTTGTAGTACCTGAATTTCCCGCATAAATATTATATTTTCCATTCTGTGGTTTTGCAAGTTTCAGTCCCGCTCCTTTTATGTAAAGACTGTCGTTATCAATTTTAATTTCTGCACCCATATGGCGAAACGCTTCAATTGTCCTGTTGCAATCGTCGGACGGCAGATAATTTCTGACAATGGAATTACCCTCTGCAAGAGACGAAAGCATAACAGCTCTATGTGTTACCGATTTATCTGCCGGAACTTCAATCACGCCTGAAACATAGCTAGTTTTTTTAAGTTTTATTTCCATAATCTATCAGCATCTCCGTTCATCATTTTATAATCAACATATTTTAAAAAGTTTAAATATTTTTGTTTAGGCAGAACAGTTAAATAATTTGAGATAAATATCTCTCTGCCGGTCTGATTTCCAAATTCAGATACATTGCGCATTCCATATTTTATATTCCAAGGAAAAATATCGGCAAAAGAGAACAAATCCCTTATATAATCGCTGTCGTCATACGTTATAAGCCATTTATGCTTACACTTTTTCATATTTTCAGCAAAATGCCTATGATCAAAACTTTTATGTAAACTCCCGTTTTTTCCATAAAGTGCTGATTTTCTTGCCGAGAAATACGGCGGGTCTAAAAGATAAAAACAGAATTACCTTCTTCTGCAAGCAGCTTTTCATAATCAAGATTTGTTATTTTTGTATTTTTAACTATTTTTTCAATATTTTTCAATCTCAATATACTGCTTTCAGTAAACCGTCCACTGAAAGCTGCATTGCTGTAACCGCCGCTTAAACTTGTGCCTGAGAATGTAAATACGATTGTAAACAAAAAAAGCAGCGGCTTTCTCCAAACCGGTAAAATCACAGAGGTTGCCGTTGAGAAACTCATAAAGTTTTTTTCCGTCATCATATCTTTTCGGCTGTATTGCCAAAATTTATAAAGCTCATCATATAAATCATTTACCCAAAAAGATTTATCGGGGAAAATTTGCTTTAAACGTATAAATATCGATCCACCGCCTAAAAACGGTTCTCTGTATTCTTTAAAATCCGGAATAATCTTTAATATTAAATCAACAGCCCTGCTTTTGCCGCCGGGATACCTTGCGAGGGGCTTTTTATCATTTTACCCCCTGTATCTGAACAATAAAGTTATTTTCTTCTGCCTCTTTAAAAATTCTCTTTATAAATTCTTTTTGTTTTTCAGATAAACTATTTACTTTAAAACAATTATCAATATCTTTTTGTGCAAACTTTGAACTAACCGCACCGAGAAATACCTTAGAAGTTAATCTTAAAACAGATTTACTTTTCACAGATGCGCCGTTTATTTCAACAGAACAAAGATTGGAATACAAAATCATTTTAACCAAACCATCTTTTATATCAGACTCACCCGGCAAAACCGAATTTCTACTGTGTTTACTTTCCACAAGCTTTACAATATTTTTATTCTGTACAACTTCATCAACCGTAAAGAAATACTTGCCACCTAAGTAATTTGAAATTGTTATTTTAGCTTTTGATAATGTATTATTCAAACTTTCCTTAGGCTGTATGGTTTTGTATTCTCTTACCTGCGCTTTCTTGGCTTTTTCTCTTGAAAACTCCATGAAATCTTTAATGTCCTTACTAATCTTATTCCTAAAAACATCAATTCCTTTAAAATTATGAAGTTTTACTTTTGTTTTTTTCTCAATTCTTAAATAGCTGTATTTTATCTGCTATAAAATGCAAATCTGCCAATTCTTTTAAATTCCAATGCAAGCCTGAACTGTGATAACCTTCTATTTCCTTTATTTTAGATATAACATAATTATTATCAAATTTTTGTTCTGCAATCTTATTTTCTAACTTTTCCGCATCTGAATAGTAAGCAAAAATCACGTAAACATCAAGCAAAGACATCATAGAAACAGTATCCCATTGCAGAAAATCTCTATCGCCGCATTTACCCTCATCTTTCACTGCCGGAATAACAGTAATTTTTTTTGATATATGTATAGTATCATATATTCTTTTATACGGATATGAACGCGTTCTTTTCGGAGATACCCATTTTGAAATCGCAAACAGATTTTGTTTGTCAAAAATCAAAGAACTTGACGGAGATGAGTTTATATCAAAATTTTCCAAATTAAATTTAATCAGATTTTTCTCAAGCGATTTTTTGTACTTTATTCCCTTAATTTTTCCGGTTATATCCATAACTTTTACGCGATTCCTTTCTTCTTCCTATACCCGTTATACGGTAACAGTTCTTTAAAGATCTGGAGTTTTTCTTTAAAGCCAAGCCCAAAGAACCGCCCATCTGCCCTAATCCCACAATACACACTTTCAGCATCAATCCAACAGCTCCCTTCCAACCGCTTTCGCTACCAAGTTAAGTTCTTTCATCAAATTCCTAAACTGCTCCGGCAGCAAACTCTGCGGACCATCGGAAAGCGCTTCCTCCGGACGAGGATGCACCTCTATTATTATCCCATCTGCTCCTACGGCAATACTCGCCTTCGCCATCGTACCAACATGCTCTCTTATCCCTATCCCGTGCGACGGATCCAAAATCACAGGCAAATGACTAAACTTCTTCAGCACCGGCACCGCATTTAAATCCATCGTAAATCTTGTCGAATCCTCAAACGTCCTTATCCCTCTCTCGCAAAGCATTACATCATAGTTCCCCTGAGAAAGAATATATTCCGCAGATAGCAATAACTCCTTTACTGTCGCTGCCATCCCTCTCTTTAAAAGCACCGGTTTCTTCTGCCTTCCTACCGCCTTTAACAAATCGTAGTTCTGCATATTCCGTGCACCTATCTGTATAATATCACAGTACTTCGACAATAACTCTACCTGCTCCACCGTCATCGCTTCGCTTATCGTAGGCATATGCAGCTTTTCCCCTACCGCTTCCATATATTTCAAACCTTCTTCTCCTAAACCCTGAAAAGCATAAGGCGAACTCCTCGGCTTAAACGCTCCTCCTCGCAATATCGTCCCTCCCGCCTCTTTCACTATCTTTCCCGTATCATTCATCAAATCCCTGCTCTCTATTGCACACGGACCTGCCATAACATGTATCTTCTTCCCTCCTATCTCCACATTCCTGCTCACCCTAACCACCGTGTTTTCTCTCTTGAACTCCCTCGAGGCAAGTTTATACGGCTTTTGGATTTCATTCACATGTTCAACTACATCCATCGCTTCAAAAACTTCCTTATACTTCTCCGCACTGTCTCCTATCATCCCTATTATCGTAATATCTTCTCCCTTCGAAACGTGAGGTTTATACCCTAGCCCTTTTACCTTTTCCGTCACCGCTGTTATTTCTTTTTGTTTGGTGCCTTTCCTCAATGTTATTATCATTTCCTCTCACCTTTATTGTGTTCTTTCTCTTGCCATTTTTATTCTTTTATTACTTATTCTTACCCCTGCCAAATATCTTTTTTAATTTATCTATAAACAACTCGTTTTCCTCGCGCAATCCAATTGTCACTCTCGCCCAATCAGGAAGCTCGTATTCATCCATCGCCCTTATTATCACTCCCTCTCTCACAAGCGCGTCAAAGAATTCTTTTCCTTTATAAGGAGACGAATTAAAAAGAATAAAATTCCCAGCCGATTTAATATACTCTATTTTTAGATCCTTGAATTCTTTATATAAGTATTCTTTTCCTTCCCTGACAAGTTCCAGACTTTTGGCAACCTGCTCTTTATCCTCTATCGCCGCCGCCCCTCCTATCTGCGCCAGACGGTTGACGTTAAAGGGAGGCCTCGTTCTTTCAATATAATCTACTATCTCTTCGCCCGCAAAACCATAAGCTACTCTCAATCCGGCAAGTCCGTATATCTTTGAAAAAGTCCTAAATATTATCAGATTTGGATTCTCTTTTAAAAAATCAAGCCCGCTGGGATAATCTTCTTCCAAAGACGCATACTCAAAATACGCTTCGTCAAGCACAACAATCGGCTTAAGTCCTGCTTTATTTAAAGGAATATCTTTCAAAAACTTACAAAGGTCCTCTTTATTATTATATGTCCCGGTAGGATTATTAGGATTTGTCACAAAAACTGCCTTTGTCTTTTCCGTACATGCTTTAGCCATAGCAGTTAAATCATGCTTAAAACCCTCTTTCATCGCAACTACTACCGCTTTTGAACCCATTAATTTCGCCGCCATTTCATACCTTATAAACGAATGTCTCGAAATTACTATCTCTTCTTCCTTATTAAAAAACAATTTAGCTATCAGCTCTATTATCTCATCCCCTCCAGCTCCGGTAAAAATATTTCCTATCCCCAATCTGTAATGTTCCGACAATCCCTTTTTAAGCGCATAGGAATTTGAATCAGGATAATAAAATATCTCTTTTAAATTTTCTTTTATCGCTTCAAGCGCTTTCTTTGAAGCTCCAAGCGGATTCTCGTTTGACGCAAGTTTTATAACCGATTTCAGTCCCATTTCTCTTTTTATCGTCTCTATCGGCTTTCCAGCAACGTAAGGTTTAAATCCTTTGCATTCTTTTCTAATAAGTTTTGTTATATCCATTATTCACTTTTTTCCATTCCTTTTTCTAACATATCTTTAAAGACGGGTTTTTCACTTATATAAATTTTCATTAGCAAAAATACTAGAAATAGCCTTAAATCCCGTACTTAAGCACATCTATAATATCTTTTTCTGCTCACATTAAGCCTTTCCTTTGTTCTATTTTAATTCTACGCACTTCACGCTTTTTGATAACTGCCTAAACTCTTCACAAAAACACAGCTGCGTTTTAAACTCTCTATTGTCTTTACTATGTTTCCATCCTCAATATGCCCTTTTAAATCAACAAAAAACATATACTCCCACGCTTTCTTCTTCGTAGGACGAGATTCTATCTTTACCAAATTTACATTATTCCTGTTAAAAATCCCCAGTATATTGTACAGCGCTCCTACCTTGTCCTTTACCGTAAAAACCAAACTCGTCTTATCTTTCCCGCTCACCTTTGTCAATATCTTTCCTATAACAAAAAACCTCGTGAAATTTTCCCTGCTGTCCTGTATCCCCTTATGCAATACATACAAATCATATATCTTCGCCGCCGCCTCTCCCGCTATCGCCGCCGCAAAATCTTCTTTCACCACTTTCTTCGCCGCTGCCGCCGTCGACGATACCGGTATCACTTCCGCTCCCGGATAATTCCTCAGCGTCCAATTCCTGCACTGCGCCAATGCATGCTCATGCGAATATATCCTCAATATCTTACTCTTACTGTCCTTCACTAGAAAACACTGCTCTATCTTCAAACTTATCTCCGCACATATCTTAAGCTCCGTATCCACAAGCATATCTAGCGTCATATTCACCGAACCTTCATTCGAATTCTCTACCGGCACTACTCCGAAATCTACACGACCGCTCTCAACTTCTACCAGCACTTCCCTAGGACTTACTGCCGGAATAAAATATCCCGACGACCCGAAATTCTTCATCGCTGCCTGATGCGTAAACGTCGCCCACGGACCTAAAAATGCTATTTTTGTCGGGCTTTCCAGATTTCTGCACGCACTTATTATTTCCGTATATATATTCCTTAGCGCTTCCTCTCCCAAAATACTCTTAGACAACATAACATTATTCAGAACTTCTTTCTCCCTCAACGGCACATAAATCGCTCCCTCTCCTTCCCCTTCCTCTTCGTTCTCCCAACTTCTAACGCAAGCTCCGCCCTTCTATTTATAAGTCTTGCTATTTCTTTATCAACTTTATCTATACTCCTTCTCGCACTCCGCAATTGCATCTTCAACACCATTTATCCCCCCCCCCCATTACATACCTTAATTAATATTTAATCCATCGCCTCTTCTTAAACTTATCCCCTACTATTGTAAAATCTTCTCATTCAAAATTATCAAATTTAATAAAGTATTTTTTTCACATCAGTATACAGGTATTAATACAATGTAACAAAAACTATGCATTCAGTTTTCAAGGCTTAAACGGTTTTATATTAATCCCCCTATGCGAAAAATCTCTTTGTTTTTTCACTTTTCTATTGCAGCTGCAGTCCCACATTAAAAACATTAAAAAATATTTTATTCTTAACTACGTTTCCGCAGTCTTTCATTTTTATACGCGCCGACATAACAAATATAATAATGAGGTTTCAGGCATTTCAAATTGTTCACAATCATCCTTAAATTCAAAATACGTTATTTCTGTAACAAAGGACAAATTTTATTCAGCGAACAAAATACATGAACAGGGTTTCTAGCTTTGCAAATTCTTCTTCCCAAGGTCTGTATCATAAAAGAAAAATTCATCCAGTATTTTTTGGGAACTATTTTCATTAAATCTTTTTCAATTTTAACCGGATCGTCATACTCTGTAAGTTCCAGCAAATTTGTAATTCTTATAACATGCGTATCAACAGCAATACCTTCAGATTTTCCGAAAGCACTGACTAAAACAACGTTTGCGGTTTTCCTTGCAACACCACTAAGTTCAAGCAGTTCTTCCATAGTCTGCGGCACATCTCCGTTATATTTATTTATAACCATCTGTGCGGATTTAATAATATTTTTTCCTTTATTCCTGAAAAATCCCACAGACTTTATATAATTCTCAAGTTCTAAAATATCGGCATTTGCATAATCTTCTACGCTTTTATATCTCTTAAAAAGATTTTCTGTTACCTTATTAACTCTTTCATCCGTACACTGTGCAGACAAAATAGCCGCCGTAAGAAGTTCAAAAGGACTAGAAAAATTAAGAGCGCACTTTACATGCCCGTAATCTTCCTCTAAAATTTTTATTATTCTTACCGCATATTCTTTTTTATTTCTTTCCATTGATGATTTTAAGTATTTTTTCGTGCATTACAGAACCGTTGGATGTAAGCATTGTGTCTTTAAATATAAAATCTTTCGAACCGCAATAATCCGACACTTTTCCGCCTGCTTCTTTAACTACCAAAGCGCCAGCGGCGATATCCCACGGCTTCAAACCTTCTTCCCAAAAGAAATCAAAACGTCCGCACGCAACATAAGCCATATCCAAAGCCGCAGATCCGAGTCTTCTTATTCCCTGACACTCAAGCATTATGTTTTTGAAATTTTTTATTACTCCCGCGCTGCTTTTTCTGACGTAATAAGGAAAGCCCGTAACAGCTAAAGCGCGAATCATATCTTCTATCTTTGAGACTTTAATTTTTTTGCCGTTAAGCCATGCTCCTTTATTTTTTTCTGATATAAAAACTTCTTTCGTAACCGGAGAATAAATCACTCCTGAAATAATTTCATCTTTATATTTTAACCCTATAGAAACGCAAAACATCGGCACACCATGTACAAAATTTACAGTGCCGTCGAGAGGATCTATAATCCAGCAGTAATCTTCTTTTACTTCGTTTACGCCGTCTTCTTCTGCCAAAATTCCATGATGAGGAAAAACGGCTTTTATTGTTTTTATTATAGCTTTTTGCGAATTTCTATCAGCTTGAGTAACCGGATCAGTTTCTCCCTTATATTCAACATTAAGTACACCGTTATAATATTTAAGAAGCACATCTGCTCCAGCTTTTGCGGCGTCAAGAGCCGTATTTGTATAAGATGAAAATTTCATATATATGTTCCTCACTTTTTTAATTTATACAGTCATAAATTCATTCTTTCACCGTTATTATAAAGTTTCTCAATTATATTGTTTTCTATCTGCAAAATAAAACATCAAATTCTTGTCATTATCTAAATTTAAGCGGATGGAAACGTTTGAAGAGAAATTTACATTTCTGCTGCCGAAAGGTAAAACATCATCTTTTTTCATCTTTAATAAAGCAGATATTTATTACAGTTTCAGGTTTTTCTATTTCAAAAATTTTCATATTCTAAACAAAGATATCTCATGTCTTTAATATCTAATTAGTTCTCTCTCTTACCTTTAGCATTTTTCTTCTCATTTTTTTATCCATAAAATATAAACATATGCTACATATTTCTTCTTTCAGACCGAAGCAAAAAAACGCTATCAAAAATAAATATATAAACTGCTCTACATACCAAATAAAAGGATATTTCATATCTTTGCTCTCTCAAATCCTGCAATTGCTTCTAAGTCATTAATATAGCAGTCTGACATGTTAAAGTCGTGTTATACAATCGAAACCATCAACACTGTCGTCTCCTTTGTAATTCGGAAAGTTATTGCTAAATAAACAAGCGTTATATATAGTTCATTTTCTAAATGCACATTCTATCCATTTAACTGCTTATTTATTTCTCTTAGCATGTTATCATAAGATTATAATTCTGACTCTCACCGAATAGACAAAATAATTTATATTTATTGTGCATGCACTCAAAGCAAAAAATACAACACGTTAAACATAACGGTTATTTCTTTAGCCTATCCGACAACTCAACACATCTGATAAATTTTAAAAATGCGGAAACTTTCTCATAATACGCGGGGATGACGGGATTTGAACCCGCGATCTCTGCCTTGACAGGGCAGTGTGTTAACCAGGCTACACCACATCCCCAAAGCTTATTCAATATTTCAACTATCAGAAAACAGCTCAGTAACCCAAACAAACCATCACGATTAACGATATTAAGACTAATATTCTAATCCTTTATATATAGGAAATTCCTGACATAGTTTCAACATATCAGCTCTGACTTCAGAAATTATTTTCTCATTATCAATATTTTTAAGAACTTTAATTATAGCTTCTGCTATTTTTACCATCTCAGGTTCTTTCATACATCTTGTGGTTACAGCCGGCGAACCGATTCTTATTCCTGACGTTATCGCCGGTTTTTCATGGTCATAAGGTATTCCATTTTTATTTAAAGTTATTCCTGCTTTTTCCAAAGTATCCTGTGCATTTTTACCCTTAACGTTCAAAGAGCTCAAATCAACCAAAAACACATGAGAATCAGTGCCGCCGGAAACAATTTTCAAGTTCCCCTCTTCCAAAGTTTCAGCAAGCTGTTTTGCATTGGCTAAAACCTGCTTCTGATATTCTTTAAATTCGGGTTTAAGAGCTTCACCGAAAGCTACAGCTTTTGCAGCTATAACATGCATTAAAGGTCCGCCCTGTTCTCCGGGAAAAACCGCGGAATTAATTTTTTTTGCCAGTTCTTCATTGTTAGTAAGAATTAAACCGCCGCGAGGTCCGCGAAGTGTTTTGTGAGTTGTAGTCGTGGTAATATCGGCATACTCTACAGGTGACGGATAAATACCCGCAGCTACTAAACCTGCATAATGAGCCATATCTGACATGTGATAAGCGCCAATTTTTTTTGCAATTGAGCTTATCCTTTCCCAATCCCAGATCCTTGAATATGCGCTTGCACCGCTGATTATAAGTTTCGGCTTATGCTCCAACGCAAGACTCTCTAGTTCATTATAGTCTATACGGCCTGTTTTTTCGTTCACAGAATAAGATATAACATTAAACCATTTACCTGACACGTTAAAAGGACTTCCGTGCGTTAAATGTCCGCCGTGCGTTAAATTGAGACCCATGATAGTATCGCCGGGCTTTAAAAGAGCAAGCAGTATGGAAAAATTTGCCTGCGCACCGGAATGTGGCTGTACATTTGCAAATTTTGCATTAAAAAGTTTTTTTGCTCTTTCTATCGCAATGGTTTCCGCTATATCTACAATTTCGCAGCCGCCATAATACCTTTTACCCGGATACCCCTCAGCATATTTATTTGTAAGACAAGATCCCTGCGCTTCCATAACAGCCTGCGAAGTTATATTTTCGGATGCGATAAGCTCTATGGTTTCCCTCTGTCTTTTAAGTTCTTTTACCAACATATCATAAATTTCAACATCATTTTTTTTTATGGTTTCCATTTTATTCTCCTCTCCTCTATATGTATATGGATAAGCCCGCTTATAATAAGATACCACTTTTAGCCACGCACCTGCCTGCACCGACCAAAAACGCATCCCGACTAACGTCTGCGGTAACTATTAAATAAAGAGTTGTCGACAGATTCAGTTTCAATCTCTTTTTCAGCTTGCAACCTGATCTTCCCGTTTAAAAACACAGCCCTTATCAAAATTACAAATATCTCCTTTTCAATTTTTTTGTATATTATCTTCCCTGTATAAATCTTTCAACTTTATATAACTTTATATACACTTTAATATCTTATCAGTATCTAAACAGCCCTTGCGAACAACCATATATGGAAATTTTACCATGTCTATAACCGTAGACTCAAAAGAAAATTTACACTGTCCGCCGTCAACTGCAATATCAACAATTCCGTCAAATCTTAAAGTTTCGTTTATATTTTTAGCACTTTTTTTATTTGACATATTGACGGAAGTTGTAAAAACAGGACTGCCCGTCTCTTTTAACAGTTTTAATATAAATTCGCTATCAGGAATTCTCACTCCCAAATCTTTTCTGCCGCCGGACAAAATCTTTCCCATTTCTGTCGTAGGAAATATCAACGTCAGCTGTCCGGGCCAGAATCTTTTGGCAATTTTCAGCGCTTTTTCGGGAATCTCAACAAGTATTCTTACGCTTTCAATATCCGGTGCCATTAGAATAAACGGCTTTTTATAACTTCTGCCTTTAATTTTATATACCGCTTTTTGGGCTTCAATGTTAAAAGCGTCAATGGCAAAACCATAAACTGTATCAGTAGGGACAATCGCTATCCCGCCGTTTTTTATGACTTCAGCCGCCTTCTTATGTGACATTTTATCCCTAGATGAAATCCTCAAAACCATATATATTTACCTTATTTAAATAACAGATTCCGGATATAAGAGAAGAGACACTTTTTGTTTCTTGCGTCTACATGTTTATTTTTCATTCTGCTCTTTTCAGCTTCTGTAGTCGCTGTTTATTTTAATATAATCATACGAAAAGTCGCACGTATAATACTTACTGCTTTCTTTACCAGCTTTTAAATCTATAACGATCTTAACTTCTTTTTTAAGCAACGACTGTTTTGCCTCTTCTTCAGAAAAATTTAATACAACACCATCTTTAAAGGTATGCACGCCTCCAATATATATGTCAACTCTATCGGGGTCAAATTTTACGCCCGCTCTGCCAGCAGCAGCAATAACCCTTCCCCAGTTTGCGTCCGCACCAAAAATCGCCGTTTTAAAAAGCGGCGACGTAGCTATTGTTGAAGCTATTAATTTCGCATCTTCTTTGGTCTTAGTATTTCTAACTTCAATTTCAATAAATTTTGTAGCTCCCTCACCGTCTTTCGCAACAGACTTTGCAAGTTCGAGAGTAAGCTCGTCAAATGCTTTTATAAATTTTTCCAAATCCGCTTCCGACAATTTTCCCGTACCGCTCTGTCCGTTTGCTAAGACTATTACGGTATCGTTTGTCGACGTATCTCCATCAACAGACACGCAGTGAAAAGATTCGTCTGCGGAATTTTCAAGTATTTTTTGAAGAGTTTCACTCTCAATTTCAGCATCGGTTAAAATAAACGAAAGCATCGTGGCATGAGGACCATGCATATTTGGATATATCATTCCCGCGCCTTTTACACAGCCCCAGATTTTAATCTCACCGTTTTTAACTTTAACTTTTCTGTCCGATTTCTTTATGAAAGTGTCCGTAGTCATTATTGCAAGGACGGCCTCATCTTCATTTTTTGAAAATGTGCCGATATTACTTTTCAATAGATCAACATTTTTTTTAAAGTCGTCCTGGATAATATTTAAGTATTGTCCTATAACGCCAGTCGAAGCACATAAAACTGAGCCCGTCTCAAAATTAAAAGATTTTTCTGTTGCCGAACACATATTCTCAGCATCTTTCTTCCCCTTGTCGCCGGTGCATGCATTTGCATACCCCGAATTTGCCACAATAGCCGAAAATCTGCCTCCCCTTTTCAATCTTTCAATATCCGTAATGACCGGTGCAGCTTTTATAATACTTTTTGTAAATATCCCCGCGGCGCTAGCAGGCGACTCGGAAACAAAAAGAGCCAAATCTTTTTTTCCTTTTTTTTTTGATAAACCACTCTGCAGCCCACCAACTTTAAAACCATTTGGAAGCATTGTCAATTTCTCTCCTTACAACCGACTAATTTAAACCACAAAGCGCAAATAAACCGGTTATAGTCCTGCGGTTTCGGGTAAGCCGAACATAATATTCATATTCTGTACAGCCTGTCCCGATGCACCTTTGACTAAATTGTCTATAACTGAAACTATAATAAGCCTGTTTGTTCTCTCATCAACTTTCATGCTTATTTCGCAATAGTTTGTATTTAAAACATCTTTTATTCCCGGCATTACATCTTCATCAAGAATTTTTATAAAATGCCTGCCACTATAAAATTCCCTGTATTTTTCAATTATTGCAGACGTCGCAATCTGCTCTTTCATATTTACATAAATTGTTGAAAGCATCCCTCTTTCAACGGGCATAATATGCGGAGTGAAACTTATCGTTACATCTTCTCCTGACAAAATCGAAAGTTCTTGCTCTATTTCGGGAACATGCCTGTGTCCGCCTGCAATCTTATACGCTCTGAAATTTGGATGTTCATCTTCAAAATATGCCTGCGCACTTTTTCTGCCGGCGCCAGAAATACCGCTTTTTGAATCTATAATTATTCTTCTAAGGTCTATAAAACCGCTTTTTACAGCAGGCGCACAGCCTAAAATAACTGTCGTAGGATAACACCCTGGGTTTGCAATCAGCAAAGCTCTTTTTATTTTCTCAGTGTTCAGTTCAGATAATCCGTAAACCGACTTACAGACATATTCTTTTGCGGTATGTTTTACATTATACCATTTCTCGTAAACTTCCGATCTGGCTAACCTGAAATCTGCAGATAAATCTATAACTTTAACTCCAGCGTCAACCAAATGCGGGACAACTTCAAAAGCAACAGCATGCGGCAAGGCAAGGAATACTACATCACATTTGTCAGCGATTTGCTTTGCATTTAAAGCTTCGACTCTTAAATCCAAGCATTTAAAATGTGGATATACGTCTTTCAAATGCCTCTCTTCAGAAGAACCTCTGCCGTAAAGTCCGGTTATTTTTACATTCGGATGTTTTGAAAGAATTTTTAAAAGCTCTTCCCCAGTATATCCGGTTATGCCTACAATCCCCGTTCTAATCATTTTCTTTCTCCGACTTCAAAATTATGATAAGACGCTAAAAACAGTTCTAAATTTGACCCCATTCACAGTATCGGTTTTGCGAATCGTCTAGATTTCAGCGCTGTCACTCTTGCTTTTCCGGATATACAAGGCTATAAATCCGCCAATAAAGCTGCAACTGTTTTTGATATTCTCCCCATCTCCTGCAAGACAAATCACGGCATTTCTGCCAGACGCGTCAAAACATAAAATATATATCTCTAATTAACGACTCACTCCTATCTCTCCTCCCACGAATACGTGTTAACGTTCTTTCCATATACCAACCTGCTGGAAGCAAATTTATAGTAATGCATTAGCACGCCTTGGTTTTCTTATTAAGTATCCCTTCCATATTCCAATAGACAATCCAATCAATGTCTTGTTGGTAGTAGCTACACTGAAAATAAGATCAGTCTGCGTTCTGTTCGATTCTATGCTGGTGGCATAACTCAAGTTTTCCCTATAGTAGAATTCCTCTGCAATGGTTGCAGTTGGAAATGTAGTTTTATGTCCAAAAGTTCGTTTCTCTGTAGGTGGCATTAGATTTCCGTCTGGAAAAGAGGTCGCAACAGTTTTTTTCGTTTTTACAACTTCTTTTGCATTTACCTGCGCTCCTCTTCTTTTTATCTGTTCGTTGTCGTAGTATTCCTCTGCGTATTCCACGCTCCCAACTTTTGCTATTAAGTCACAGCACCTAGCTTTTTATTACCACATCCATTTGCACAGGATTATATTCAGCGCAAAACGACGCTACTGTTATACAATCAATACCATTTTCATTTAAATCCTCCCACTCAGGAGCTAGAATTAAAACCGACTAGCTTAGGTTATGTTCGTCAAAATCGCCAATGCCCGCTTTAAAGCACCATGTCAGAGATTTTACATTAAATTTTTCAAAAATATACAAAAAAATGTACTATATTAAAAACCGGTTTGATTTTATAATTTTTTGAGTCCGCAAGTCAATCGAAAAGAGCAAACGACAGGATAAAGATAAACGCAAGACAGACTGACAGAGAAACAGCGATTTTCGCTAAAGCCCGGTTAAGTATCACGTCGTTTTTATTACCGATTTTGACAATTTTTTAATAATTCGTTTATAATAGCCACTAATGAATGAAAAAGAGTTGTCTTTATTCAGGCTCCTTTCGGTAACAGACATAGGCGCAATAAGATTTTTCAGACTGCCTGACAGATTCGGCGAGGACGCGATTCTCAAAGCACCCAAAAGGGATCTTATGTCGGTTGAGAGCATATATTCGGCAATTACAGTCACATTTTTAGCTCTCCGAATTCCGATAAAGCTGTATAAGAACTCGAAACTGCATAAAAAAATATTTTGATTCCATATCAATAGTCGGATCAAGAAGAATAAGCAATTACGGAAAAACAGTTGCGTCAGAGTTCACATCTTATTTCTCAAAAAAGGAATAACTATTGTTTCAAAACTGGTAAGGGGCGCCGACAGTCAAGCGCATATTACAGCTTTAGAAAATAAATCAAGAACCATGGTCGTTTTGGGAAACGGACTGCTTGTAGGCTATCCGCCTTAAAAATGCAAAACTGCAGGAAAAGATTTCGCAACACGGCACGGTTATAAGCGAATTCCAGCTACTGAAACAACCTGACAAGGAACTTTTCCAAGAAGAAACAGAATAATTGCAGAATTTTCCAGAGCAACTCTGCTTACGGAAGCGGCACTTAAAAGCGGAGCATTAATAACGACAGGATTCTGCACTGAATACGAAAAAGATGTTTTTGCAGTTCCGGGAAGCATATATTCAAGCGCATCAAAAGGAGCAAATGAACTTATACAAAACGCTGCTTTTATCGCGTTATGACCGCATGAGATGGCAGATCAGCTTGAGTGGATTCCTAAAGAAAAAACCTCAAAAACAAGTAAACTTCCCTCTCTTGAAAAACTTGAACTGGAAGTCCTTAATCTGATAGAAGATGACAGTGCGAACAGTCGCCGGATTTAACTGCACAGAAATTAAATATCGGGATTTCAGAAACGGCACCGGTGCTTTTAAAACTTGAAATAAACGGACTTATAAAAGCAACTCCGGGACAAATTATACGTGAGAGTATATTGAAAGATAAAGGAGTAAAAGTAATGTCAAAATATTTGGTCATAGTCGAGTCTCCCGCAAAAGAAAAAACAATATCAAAAATTTTAGGTAAAGATTTTACCGTAAAAAGTTCTTACGGACATGTAAGAGACCTGCCTAAAAGCAAACTCGGCATCGACATTGAAGACAACTTTAAACCGACATATAAAAACATACCAAAAGCTAAAAAGCTTATATCAGACCTGAAAAAAGAAGCTGAAAACTCCGACAAAATTTATCTTGCCACCGATTTTGACCGCGAAGGAGAAGCCATTGCATGGCATTTAAAGGAAGCATTAAAACTTCCGGATCCTAAAATTTCAAGAATAACGTTCCACGAGATTACAACCGAAGCAATCCTTGAAGCCGTAAAACATCCCAGAAATCTGGATATGGAGCTTGTAAACAGCCAGCAGGCTCGCAGAATTTTAGACAGGCTCGTAGGTTATAAACTTTCCCCGCTCCTATGGAAAAAAGTAAAGCTCGGACTTTCCGCTGGAAGAGTTCAGTCCGTAGCTGTAATGCTTATATGCGACAGAGAAGAAGAATTTAAAAGTTTTATTCCGGTAGAATACTGGAGTATCGAAGCAGAACTGTCAAAACTTGAAAAAAACACAGCGCCTTTTAAAGCACTGCTTTTTTCAAAAAACGATGTAAAGTTCGATAAACTCTCAATAAAAAATAAGGAGCAGTGCGATAAAATATTAAAAGAACTTGAAGACGCAAAATATATTGTAAAGTCGGTTAAAACAAAACAGTGCAAACGCTCTCCCTATGCACCTTACGCCACTTCAACAATGCAGCAAGATGCTTCAAGAAAACTCGGTTTTTCAGCTTCAAAAACAATGTCTGTAGCACAGAAACTCTATGAAGGCGTTCATATTGGCAGCAGTACGAACGTCGGTCTTATAACCTATATGAGAACCGATTCTTTAAATATCGCAAAAAGCATTCAGGGCGAAACATTAAAATTTATAGAGTCTTCTTATGGAAACAATTTTCTCCCCAAAATTTCTAGAATTTATAAAACAAAAACCAAAGGAGCGCAAGAAGCGCATGAAGCTATAAGACCTACTTCCCCAAACAGGATACCGTCAGAGATAAAACAGTATTTATCGGAAGATGAATTCAAACTTTACAGTTTAATATGGAAAAGATTTTTAGCAAGCCAGATGTCAGATGCTATCTATAATACCGTAACGACGGAAATCTCGGCAAAAAACTATTTGTTTAAGGCGTTCGAAAGCCCGCTAATTTTTGACGGATTTCTGAAAGTTTACAATACGGGCGACGACAAAAAAGAGGCAAAGCTCCCTTCTTTAAAAAGCGGTGAAGAGTTAAACCTCTTACAGTTGCTTCCCCTTCGGCATTTTACGGAACCGCCGCCGCGCTATAACGAAGCAAGCTTAATTAAAGCTCTTGAAGAACACGGCATAGGAAGACCTTCGACTTACGCTCCTACTATTAAAACTATTCTGGACAGATTATACGTTCGTCTTGATGGCAAAAAATTTATTCCTACAAATCTCGGCTTCGTCGTAAACAACGTTTTAAAACATCATTTCGGGAACATAATTAACATTGAGTTCACCGCGAGCATTGAAGAAAAATTGGATAAAATTGCAGAAGACAAAGTCGTGTGGCAAACCGTTTTAAAAGATTTTTATAAGCCGTTTGAGAGAGATTTAAACGAAGCAGAAAAAAACCTGCAAAAGCAAAAAGTTCAGGCACAACAGACTTCGGAAATATGTCCCAACTGCGGGAAAAATATGGTTATAAGATATTCCAGAAGAACAGAGTTTTTAGGATGTTCCGGATATCCTGAATGCAAAACGACATTGTCTTTAGATAAAGACGGGAAAATTGCCGCAGCTCCGCAGGAAACAGACATGAAATGCGATAAATGCGGAAGTCCGCTGATTAAAAAAACAGGATTTGCGGGGAAACAATATCTTTCATGCAAAAATTATCCTGAATGCAAAACTTTGTACAATATTGATAAAGACGGAAACAAGGCAATCAGTCCCGAACCTGAGCATACGGATATAAAATGCAATAAATGCGGTTCGGAAATGCTTAAAAGAATAGGTAAAAGAGGACCGTTTCTCGCCTGTTCGGCATTCCCTAAATGCAGGAATTTACAATGGATCAAAACGAACAAAACTCCGAAATCGAAAACATGCAAGGTGGCAAAACTTTCGGAAAAGAAAACAGCGAAAAAATAGATTCTTTTGAAAAATATCTTAGCGCCGTGCGGAATTTCTCTACGCACACTTTAAGAGCTTACAAAAGAGATATATCTGATTTTGCGCTTTTTTTGCAGAAGAAACGGCTAAATTTCTCGCATATCGACAAACACGACATAAGAGAATTTTTGGAAGAACTCGGCAATAAAAAACTAAGCAGAGCGACTCTCGCAAGAAAACTTGCGGTTCTGCGCTCTTTCTACAAATTTTTAATAATCAATAAATTTATTAAAGAAAATTTTATAGAAAGCATGCCATCAAGACTGAAAAAAGACAAAAAAATCCCGCCGTTTTTAACAGAAAATGAAATGCAGACGCTCCTAAACCTACCCGACTTAAAACCGCGCGGCAGAGCAATGATTGAACTTTTTTACTCGTGTGGTTTGAGAATTGAAGAGCTGGTAAGTTTAGATTTAAAAAATATAGACTTCATATCAAACATCGTCACTGTAACAGGCAAAAGGAACAAAGAAAGAATTGTACCAGTAGGAGATATCTGCCTGCGCTCTATAAAAGATTACATAAATGAACGCCGCAATCTCGGTCTCCCCTGCGATATAAGATCGCCGGTATTTTTAAGCGACCACGTAAAAAGACTCGGACAGAGAACCGCAAGAAGAATTTTACACAGATACTTCGTCAAAGCAGGCTTTACAAAAAAAGTAAGCCCGCACACTTTAAGGCATACATTTGCAACTCACATTCTTGACAGAGGATGCGATTTGAGAAGCGTTCAGGAAATGTTAGGTCATAAAAATCTTTCGTCAACACAAATTTATACACATGTAACAATAGAAAGCCTGAAAAAGGTTTACAAAGAGACACATCCGAGAGCAAAATAACCGCAGTATAATGGGCAAAGTCGCCAAGCTATAGATGAAAAAATATACGCAATTTTCGTTATGTTTATTTTTTAAAGCTGCAAACTCCGAAATAAACTTTTGAGGATTAATAAAATCATGAAAGAAAAAGATCAGCTCCAACTTTTAATAGAAGAAACCGGCTGCGAACAAGCTGAAGCAGAGATTGCTCTCTCCCTCTCCGACAAGAACATTGAAAAAGCTATATATACGATAGGACTCCTTTTAAAATTTATCACCGTATTTAAAATAAAACTAATATTTCCAAAAGAAAACATTTACGGTCTCATACATATAGCAGTAAATATGAAAACGTATGAGATTTTGCGTTTCAGCATGATATTTTCGCACAATCCGGCCATATACGAGATAGCTGCAAACGTAGATTGGTTTTCCTTTGAAAAAGCAATTTTCTCGGCGCGTTTAGACTCGGGCGCAATGGAAAATTACACTCAAAAAATTGAAGAAAATTTAAAGTTATATACGCAGCAGTCAATTAAAGAAACCAGCGTTATATCAAAAGAAGAGATTTCAACAATAATTAAAACTTTTTTCCATCCCATTATCATTAAAATGGAAACCGTAAATGAAGAATTAAATCTTACGCAGTTTAAAAAACTTCCTGATTATAATACAAAACAAAATGAAATTTCTTTTGCGGGATACAATTTAGGATCTGTAAAACTTGACGTCAAAATATTGGAAGATTCCAACGGCAAACCTGCAGAAAAAATTACGGAGAGCGATACGGTGTTGTCCCTTATAACTGACAAAAGAGATATAGCGCACTATCTTGCGCACCTGACAGGCGGAAGAAAAAACGGCATTATGATTCCGCTTCCGGCAATGGTAAAAAAAATATATTCTAAAAATAATGATTTTGAAATACATCTGCATTATGCACCGTCTATAACAGGTCTTACAAAAATTAAGAGCGGCATCAAATTAAAAGTTTTAGAAACAAAAAGCCAGCTGTGGTGGAAAAAATAATACCACAGTAAATTAAGCGTTTTGTATTTATGCTTCAACATTACCTGAATGTCTATGAATACTTATTAAAAAATAAAGTTATCGGAAGTTTATATAATTACTTTTTAATAACAATCTCGAATTTTAAAATAAAATTTCATCTGATTTTTCAGATAGTGCATAGAAATTTAAGTTTTGAAATAAAACAATACTTAACAGAGGAGCAATTTAATATATGCTCAAAATAATTTGCACTTATTATTCTATTACTTGGCTTAAAGACATAGTTCTAATTTTAGCACTTTCTGTTTCATTATTATATTTAATGACATAATCTTTTACAATAAATTCCAATGCCTTGCACCGGCGATATTTTTACACTGGATAGTGTTCAGCTATTGCAGATTGTTCATAAATTTCAATAAAGCTTGGAGACACAATATTTTTTTCGGGGATTACAGTTAAAAGTTTTAACGCTATCTGCTTACCGCAGTGCGGACATCTCGTTGGAATATTGTCTACATAATAATCTATGCAATATAAAATAATACATAAAATTCTCTAAACTTAAAGATATAATCAAAAAAGCAGTATGGCTCGGAAACGATGAAGTTCATTATGAAAAAAATGGGAAAACGAAAATTTGGAAACATTAAAAAAAGCAATTAATATCAATTAATATATCTCTAAGAGATATTGAATAGGAATTATAAGCTGTCATAAGAGAAATTAAGACTATAACATCAATTAATAAAGATTCCTTTCAAGACAAACAAACAAGCAGTAAATTCAAATGAGACTGAAAGCATTAAGAAGCAAGTAAAAGAAAGTTGGAATAGTTTATAAAAATAAATGTGTTGTTATGAATATTTGGATATTAACAGAATAACGCCCGAAAATAGAAGTCTTAAAAAAGATATTAAATAAATTTGCAACATATAGAAATTCCTGGGCTTTTATTGACAACTTGCGAATTTTGCCTGTTTTGAAAAATAACAAATTTGTTTTTACCTACGAAGTCATAAATTTTAGATGTAATAAAGTAGATAAAATTTTTATAAAAACAGCCAGCGGGAATTCGAGTTTTGTCAATTCCCTAGTGTTTTTTCAAGATGAAAAACCTTCTCTAAAAGATAAGCCAGTCTATGTTATTGAATAAACAAAAACAGACGACAGTAAAAGCAGAAACAGCTATATTTATCAAAGATGTTCTAAATTTATATTTTTACATCACATCATTATTATCCTGCCGTAAAAATGATAAGACTTTTATAATCTGCAAGTTAAGCAAAGAGAAAAACAAAACCAAACAAATATTTTGGGTACAAGAATGCTTTTGAGGCTTGGAGTTGAAATTTTAGGAAAACAGCTTGCTTCAGACATATTTACTCCTTTTTTATTTATAAAAGAATTGATAGATTACAAAAAAACAAATAAGAAACGCATATAAAGGGAATTGTCTCTATTCAATTAGCACAAAAGCCAGACAGAATAGAAATATCCGGCAGATTGATAAAATCTGACAGTTTATCGCATGATCCAAATATAGGAGCTTTAAGAAGCATCATTTGTGCTGTTCTTGGAAAATTATGTTGGAAAAATGATTTAGTTATTAATAAGCATGGACTAAAGCAAAGGCATATAAAAGTAAATAATAAGCTTGTTTTGAGATATACAACTCCGATATTTAACTTTACCAAAAACAGAATTTTATCACGACTATTAGCGCTGGAGAAAAATTAGGGACTATTTTTATCCATATAGTAGTTAAAAATTTTACAAAATGTTATTCTATTTTTGAGAACCATAATACAGAAAGCGAAAAGGAATATTTTATAACGGCAATGAGAGAACAACACATAGCACTTGCTAAATATTCTGACAGGGGAAAATATAAGACTGGAAATAAAGATAAAATTATTCATACACCAGATTTAATTCTTATTGATTTTGGGCGCAGTAAAATATGGTATCAATAAATTAAATAACTATGATTTTATTGAAAAGAATTATATTAAAAAATATTATATGAATTTTACTATAAAAAGAACTGTCGTATTATACAAGACCTAGTAATAAAAGTTTCCACTCTTTTTATAGAGAAGCAATCAAAAATCTGCTAGATTTTTGGAGTTAATTTAATGCAAATGATCTTTTTATCAAGTCTCCGCTCAATTATACAGGCGGAAAGCATAAGATATTTTCTCAATAATACCACTTCCCCCTAAAAATATAAATTGTTTTGTCGATTTGTTTGCAGGCGGAGGAAACATAAGATTAAATATTTCTGCAATTAGAACATATTTATAAAAGAATTGACGAATATGCTTTATCTATTTCAAACAAAGAGGACTATATAAAATTACGAGAGTATTACAATAAAACAAAAGACCATTTAGATCTTGTTCTCATTTCATATTAATTCAACTATTAAATCAGATTTAATAATATAAACCACGAATTTAACAATCCTTTCGGTAAAAAGAGAAGCTGTTACAATGCTTCTATTGAGTTTAATTTAAAATCTTTTATCGGGAAATTGCATCATGAAAATATTGAGCAGAAAACAAATACATTTCATAAGCAGTTATCGCCAATTCCGTCTGAAAGAGAATATAATGAGATTTATGGGCAATAAAGAAAATCTGCTTAACAGTATATTTACTATATTACATTAGAACAAAAAAATATTAAAGGCATTTCTTTTTTTGATTTTTTCCCGGAACAACAAATGTCGCCAGCTTTTTTAAGAAAAAAGGCTATAAAGTCTTTTCCTCTGATTTACTCTATTTCTCTTATTGTACATGCAATATGGGTATATTAAAAACAATAAAAAACCTCAGCATATTAGCACAAATAAACATAAAACAAAAATTCAAAAAAGTTTGATATGTTCTGTTTTTAGAGTTCCTCAATAAAATAGAATCAGTTGAAGGATTTACCTATAAAAATTATTCAACAGGCGAAACTTCATATTTAATACAACCAAAAATGTATTTTTCTGGTTATAACGATGCTATCAGAATACAAATTGAGAAATGGAAAGAGAAGATGTTATTATATATTTTATTCTGCTGTCCTGTCTGATAGACAGCATTTCTTTTTTTCAAACACTTCAGGAATTGTTCTACTTTCCCAAAAAATGGGATCCGAGAGCAGTAAAACCATTTTTATTAAAACCGAAAAACTAGTTTTTAACAGTGAAGAGAATGAGATATTTAATGGCAACAGTATGGAACTTATTCCCAAAATAGATACAGATTAGACCCCACCGTATAACGGAACAACGACAATACGCCCCAAATTATCACATGACGGAAGCGGAATGAGAGATTACAATCATCATTTTGTAACAAGGATATAGCGTTAAAATCATTAAACGATATCTCAAAAAATACAAAATATAGATATCTGCTTTTAAGTTACAATGCAGAAGGAATTATGTCGTCAAAAAACATAGCGGGAGATATTAAATAATTATGAAGCAGTAGAACTGGTTGAATTTGAATATCTTAGATTTAAAAGCAATAACAAAGACAAAAGTAAGACAAAAAACATATTCAAGAACAACTATATATAGTTAAGAAATATTAATACTTTTTATTTGGCAGATAAAATTAAAATCATATATCTATGAACAACGCAGAACAAATGAAATAAAATATGTATTTATTTGTTACTTATGAATATCCTCATTAAAAAAAGCAGCCTCCGGGCAAAAATACGGAGGCTGCTTTTTTTACCTAAACAAACATCTCTGTTTTAATATTCAGGCATCGGAGGCATTCCACCAGGCAATTTCGGAGATTTCTCAGGAATGTCTGTTACCAATGCTTCAGTCGTAAGAATAAGTGACGCTATTGAAGCAGCATTTTCCAACGCTGTTCTTGTTACTTTTGCAGGGTCAACAATACCGGCCTTTATCATATCAACATATTCGTTATTGTCTGCATTGTAACCAAAAGCGGCATCCTTTGAATTTTTAACTTTATCAACCACGACGGAAGCTTCAAGACCGGCATTTTCAATTATCATTCTTATAGGACTTTCGAGAGCTTTAAGAACAATCTTAATACCTGTCTTTTCATCAGGATCCGCAGTATTAATTTTTTCTAAAACAGTCTGTGCTTTCAGAAGAGCTACTCCGCCGCCGGCAACAATACCTTCTTCAACACCCGCTCTTGTCGCATTTAAAGCGTCTTCAACTTTAAATTTCTTTGTTTTCATTTCCACTTCAGTCGCCGCCCCCACGTTTACAACTGCAACCCCACCGACCAATTTTGCAAGTCTTTCCTGAAGTTTTTCTTTATCATAATCCGATTTTGTATCTTCAATCTGTTTGCGGATTTGAGCTATTCTTGCTTCAATTTCTTTCTTATCGCCAAGCCCTGAAACTATTGTCGTGTTTTCCTTATCGACAACAACTCTTTTTGCCTGTCCGAGAAGGTCTATTGTAGCTTTATCAAACTTTAGTCCGGTTTCTTCGGTGATAACTGTTCCACCCGTGAGAATTGCTATATCCTGAAGCATTTCTTTTCTTCTGTCACCAAATCCCGGGGCCTTTACAGCTATAACTTTAAGCGTTCCACGGATCTTGTTAAGAACTAAAGTTGCAAGAGCTTCCCCTTCTATGTCTTCCGCAATAATCATAAAAGATTTTCCTGTCTGTATAATTTTCTCAAGTAAAGGAAGTACCTCCTGCATTGAACTTATTTTTTTATCGGTAATTATTATATAAGGATCTTCCAGAATAGCCTGCATTCTTTCAGTGTCAGTTACAAAATAATGCGAACTGTAACCTCTGTCAAACTGCATTCCCTCTACAACATCAAGAGCAGTTTCCGAAGATTTTCCTTCTTCAACAGTTATAACACCGTCTTTCCCTACTTTTTCCATTGCATCGGCAATCAAATTTCCGATTTCTTTATCGCTTGCAGAAATTGAAGCGATTTGAGCGATCTCTTCTTTATTTTTCACCTGTTTTGCAATTTTTTTAATCTCGTCAATAACTGCCGCGACGGCTTTTTCAATACCTTTCTTTATATGGTTTGCGTTTGCACCCGCAGTAATATTTTTAATTCCTTCATTTATCAAAGACTGTGCTAAAACTGTAGCTGTCGTCGTTCCATCTCCTGCTATATCGTTAGTTTTTGAAGCTACTTCTTTTACAAGCTGAGCACCCATATTTTCAAAAGGATCTTCAAGTTCAATTTCTTTTGCAATTGTTACGCCGTCATTTGTAATAGTAGGCGCACCGAATTTTTTATCCAAGACGACATATCTGCCTTTAGGACCGAGAGTAATTTTTACCGCATTTGCAAGTTTATCAACACCGCTTTTCATAGCTTTACGAGCTTCATCATTATAAATCAACTGTTTTGCCATATTATTTCTCCTTATTTCATTTAATTATTCCCAAAATATCATCCTGTGACATTATAAGGTATTCTATGTCGTCAATTTTAACTTCTGTTCCGGAATACTTTCCAAAAAGTATTTTATCACCTACCTTTACGTCTAAAGCTATTATTTTCCCGTCTTCAGCTCTTTTACCGGTCCCAACTGCGATAATTTCGCCCTCCTGCGGTTTTTCCTTTGCAGTATCAGGAATAATGATACCGCCCTTTTTTACTTCTTTGGGTTCTGCAGGCTTAACTAAAACCTTTTCACCTAGTGGTCTGATCATCTTACTTCCTCCTTGAACTTTTATTTATTATCGTTTATTCTTTCTATCTATTAAAAGCACTCCTGCCCTACAACTGCTTATTATACAAAATTAAACTAATTTTTGTCAATTACTACTTTACATTAACTTTTCCTAACTTTTTTAATCCTTTTTTCTTTTTATATTCACACGTGTTTAATTGAAACAGTTACATACTCACAACTGCCGACGACAACTCGTTCTCCCAGACTTCCACTTCACAAACTTTTGCATTTTTCGTCTCTATATCTTTAAGCCGTCCCAAAACAAATGCAGCTATATTTTCCGCTGTCGGGTTGACCATGTCAAAAGGAACAATTTCATTCAAAAATTTATGATCCAAATAGTTGACAATTTTACTAAGATGTAGCTTAATATCCGTAAAATCTATAAGCACACCAGTATCATCAAGTTCTATACCGTAAAAAGCAGCTCTTATTTTCCAATTATGCCCGTGCAGATTTTCGCATCTGCCTTTATATTCTCTTAAACAGTGCGCTGAAGAAAAACTTCTTGTAACCGAAAGTTTGTATTTCATTTTTACTCCGCTTAACTGACTATTTTTATTTTTTGGACGACGGATATTTTTTTAGAAAAAAACCGGCTACCTATTGTTTGAAATTTTTCAGGATTATCGCTTACGTAAAATTTTAAAAATTTCTTGCCTTTCACGTCCGCAAGAAGACATGTTTCCTTTAAAATATTTTTAACTTCCTGCGCCGTAGCTTTGGCAGAATCTATAAGTACAATGTTTCCGCCCACATTTTTTTCTAAAGCTTCTCTCAAAAGAGGATAGTGCGTGCAGCCCAAAACCAAAGTATCGATTTTTTTGTCTAAAAGAGGCTCTATGTATTTTTTTACTATGCTGTCCGTAATTTCTCCGCTGCTCCAGCCCTCTTCCACAAGCGGAACAAGCAGCGGGCATGCCTGCTGATATACTTCAGATTGGGAAATTTTATTTATCTCCAGCAGATAGGATTTACTGCTTATGGTCCCTTCCGTCCCTATAATACCTATCTTTTTACTTTTTGATGCATATACTGCGGCTTTTGACCCCGGTTCTATCACGCCTATTACAGGCACCCTCAAAGTTTTCTGTAAAATAGACAGCGCAAAAGCTGATGCCGTATTGCACGCTATAACAATCAGCTTAACTTCACATCTCATTAAAAAAGAAGTTATTTCTTTTGAATACTTGATTACGATATTTTTTGATTTTGACCCGTAAGGCACATGTGCAGTATCCCCAAAATAAATAAGACTTTCCAAAGGAAGCATTTCGGTTATTGCAGACATCACCGTAAGACCGCCAAATCCCGAATCAAAAACTCCTATAGGATGATTATTTATTGTTCTGCTTTTTGTCTTTGCTCGCATAATACCTTACCACCCCACAATATATGGAGTCAGCTACTGCCAAACAAAACTTTTTTGAAGAAAACTCCAATTCCTGCGCATAGTTGCTTATAAAAGCACTTTCTACAAGCACCGAAGGCATTTGCGCTCCCTTCAATACGTAAAAACCTGCCTGTTTTACGCCCTTATTCGGTATTTTAAGCCTGTTGGTGGCTTCGGCAGATATAAAACCACTCAATTCCGAACACTCGTTTATATATTCAGTAATAGCCAAAGACCAAAGCACACTTTGAAGCGAAGTATTTTTTTTGCTGGGATTTCTTTCCAGTTCCAAAACTGAATTTTCAAGAACTGCCGTTGCAACAGCTTCTGAATCAGTAGCTTTTTCCGATAAGAAGTAAATTTCAAAACCGTTTACGTTCCTGTCAAGACTTGCGTTGCAGTGCACAGATATAAATAAATCCGCATTGCATTCATTTGCTATATTTGTTCTTTCAGCCAGAGGAATAAAAGTGTCATCTTTTCTGGTAAGAATTATCTCATAATTATCGTCATTATCAAAAATTGTTTTAAGTCCACAAACTATCTTAAAGTTTATGTCTTTTTCTCTTATACCGCTCGGGCCTACTGCACCCGGATCTTCTCCCCCGTGTCCGGCGTCAAGAGCTATAATCTTCTTACGTTTATAGCAAGGCTCTTTCTCTTTTTCCTGTTTAAGCACAACATCTTCAGTATCGCCAATTATTGCGAAACTGTCGTCAACTATATTTTTATCTTCAAATTTTGCAACGGGTATTTCTTCAAGATCTTTGTTATTTTCATCGTTTTCAATCACCGATATGGTCTCGCTTATCTTCGCCTCTCCGTATTTTTCAGCCGGCGCGACATACTCTTCTTCCGGCTCCGGAATTACAGTTTCTTTCTCTGGTGACATATCAATATTTTTAGAATGCTTAATATAAACAGATATTCTATACGGGTTTGAAAGCATTGAAGTTTCAACAAACTCGGGGGGCTGTTGAAGATTAATTTTTACTAAGGCAGCCCGCCCTTCCATCCCGTAAAAAATGTCTTTGACAATGCCGTTGTTCACGCTTAAAAAATCGTGCTGCACTTTTCCTTTCAATATCTTTAAAACTACAGCTCCAGAAGTTTTTGAAACAGTATATAACAGCGGTTCTTCAAGCTGTATAAACACCAGCGTGCTTTCGGGTTTTGTAAAATATCTTATAGCGGAAATATTTGAGCGGTGTTTTATGCTCAGCAGTAAAGACGAAGGATCCCATACAGTATCGGCTTCTGCAATTTCCGCAAATTCTTGTGATTTAAGAATTTCCGGCGGAATATATATCTCATTTCCCATAAATCTTGACGGAAGAGTCATTTTCTTTAATTTCTTCCCGAAAATAACTCCGGTATTATCTGCTTTAATATCTATTTTTCTATTATTTAAATGCATTGTCACCTGCGAGCTCGCCGGTTTCCATTCAAGCGTCGCATTATATATTTTGGCAATTTCTCTTACGGAAAAATAATTTGTCTGCCCGGACATTTTATAAATTCTTACGCATGGAGAAGATTCTCCGTCAATAATTACATTAACAACTTTTGACGAAATAACGGAAGCTTTTTTTTTTGCATGCGAATAAGCGGCAAAAAACAACATAAACAGTGAAAAGAATAAAACAGACAGTTTTTTCATATAAAAAAGGATTTAACAGCCTCAACAGGGTTTTCAGCTGCAAAAATGTAACTGCCGCTGACTAATACGTCTGCACCAGCATCAATACAGATTGAAGCTGTCTGGGAATTTATCCCACCGTCAACCTCTATAAGACAGTCATAATTGTTTTCATCAATAATTTTTCTTAAAACCTTGATTTTCGCAACCATATCCTCCATAAAAGACTGTCCGCCAAATCCCGGCTCGACTGTCATAATCAAAACCAAATTAAGATAAGGGAGCAAAGCTTCTATTTCAGAAACAAAGGTTTTGGGTTTTATTGATATTCCCACTTTAATACCTGATGATATTATGTCTTCTATGAGTTTCTTTTTCTCGGCTGAAATTTCACTGTGAAAAGTTATTAAATCCGCTCCGGATTCTTTAAACTTCCGCCAATATTTTTCTGGATTCGTTATCATAAGATGTACATCAAAAAACAACTCAGTCTCTTTTCTCAAAGACTTTACGACCACTGGACCTACAGTGATATTTGGCACGAAATGTCCGTCCATCACATCAATGTGAACCCAATCCGCTCCGGACTCTTCTATCATTTTTAAATCATGCTTTAACGCCGCAAAATCCGCAGACAAAATTGACGGAGCAATAATAATTTTTTTCATTTGTTTATTCCACAGCGACATTTATCGCGATATTAACGTATGAGCAATCTATGCAACACTCAAGCATAGACTGACACTTTCCAAATCCGTTACATCAGTATCAGACTCAGGCGACTGTTTTAAAACGGTATTTGTTTTAATATTAGAAATTTTTTCGCCAGCTACGTTCAGAGTTATACCGCAACGCGCCGCCCATATTTCCGCTTCTTCAAGATTTTTATTTACAAAGTCCGGCATAAGAATAACTCCTTCTGGCGGAGGACCATCCGAAACAACAATATTTACAACAGAATCTTTATCCACCGAAGATTCCGCAGCAATATCCTGCGAAAGAACTATTCCCTTGTCCGCTTTAAGAGAATATTTTTTTGAAACCTCTCCCATGAGCAAAGTTGAATATCCCAAAGAAATATCCGCCGAACGGACAGTTTGCCCAACGAGATTTGGGACATAAGTCATTTCCCCACCCTGACTTATTGTCACTCTAACGAGTTTTCCTTCCCTGACATTCATTCCAGCAGAAGGGTTTTGGCGCAAAATTACTCCGGCAGGTACATTTTGATTGAACTCTTCACCGTCTTTTTTAAGCCCAAGTCCCGCATTTGAGAGTTCTTCCGTCGCATCATAAATACTTTTTCCGATAACATTCGGCAACACAACCTCTTTTTTACTATGAACTAAAGCACTCATAATAATGTTAAAAGCAAAATAAAAAGCTACTCCTATAATCGTCAATATAACAAATAACTTAAAAAGTCTTCCTAACAAAATTCCATCCTATACCAAGTTTTACTAAACAGATTACCGCAATTTCCATGATACTATTTAATTTTATATCGACAAGAGATTTGATCCATAAGAATATCTTGCATTTAAGACACTCTCTTATATCCCATGATGCTGTGTCTATCTAAAAACACCATACTTTAACCGCAAAGCGATGCGCATTGCTGAATACGAGCGCTAAGCAACAGGCATTTTCAGTATCCCCCCCCCCGTCTAAAAAAATAAACGGGAGTCATATTCCAGGTACAACCCTGAAATGACAACAAAAAACAAACATTACCTCAGAAATTTTTAGAGACTATATTTGCCGCTCCCGTGAAACGACAAAGGCAAGCCTTTTGTCATTGCTTTTATCAGAAGCGGCACAACACGATGTATTTTATATAGTCACAAAATTATTTTTTAATCCACGACATTTTGGAACGCAGTCTTACTCCGACTTTCTCAATCGTCCTCTCGCTTACATCTTTTCTCTCTTTTTTGAAGAACGGTCTTCCTGTTCTGTTTTCTTCAAGCCAGTTATTTGCAAATTTGCCGGATTGAATATCAGCCAAAACTTTTTTCATTTCTTCTTTGGTAGAATCGGTTATTATTCTTTTTCCGCTTACATATTCTCCGTATTCAGCGGTATCGGAAACTGAATAATTCATCTTGCCGAATCCGCCCTCAAATATTAAATCAACAATAAGTTTTACTTCATGTAAACATTCGAAATACGCTATTTCGGGTTGATAGCCTGCAGCTACGAGTGTTTCAAACCCGGAGTTTATCAATTCTACAAGTCCTCCGCAAAGAACAACCTGCTCGCCAAACAAATCGGTTTCGGTTTCTTCGGCAAAAGTTGTTTCCAAAACTCCGCCCCTTGTTCCGCCAATACCTTTTGCATAAGCAAGAGCCAAATCTTTTGCCTTATCGCTCGCATTCTGCTCTACAGCTATTAAACACGGAACGCCCTTACCCTCTTCATATTGTCTTCTAACCAAATGTCCGGGACCTTTAGGCGCAATCATAATAACGTCTAAATCCGGCGTAGGAATAATCTGTTTAAAGCGTATATTAAAACCGTGCGCAAAACTTAAAATTGCGTTTTTCTTAATATTAGGTTTTATATCTTCTTCCCAAACTTTTTTCTGAACTTCATCAGGCAAAAGAATATGAACCCAATCTGCTTGCTTGACTGCTTCGGCAACGCTCACCGGCTTCCAACCGTCTTCAACAGCTTTTTTATAGTTATCTCCGCCAGATCTTTGTGCAACAATAACGTTCAGACCGGAATCTTTAAGATTTAAAGCATGCGCATGCCCTTGACTTCCATAACCCAAAACCGCAATAGTTTTCCCTTTCAAAAGGCTTAAATCCGCATCACTTTCATAATACATTTTTGCTTCTTTCATTTTATTTCTCCTTGTTTTTCTTTTTCATTTATCTTGTCAGCGCTGTCCGCGACCTAAAGCAACAATACCAGTTTTGCATATTTCTTTTATTCCGTAAGACATAACCGTTTTTATAAAAGCTCTGATTTTATCTCCGTCGCCCGTTATTTCGACTATAATTGAATCTTGAGACACATCTATAATTCTTGATCTGAAAATCTCAATCAGCTGAAGAACTTCATTACGAGTGGATTTTTTTATGTTTATCTTTATAAGGGCAAGCCCTCTTTCAACATATTCAACATCATTAAAATCATTAACTTTTATAACATCCACTAGCTTATTCAACTGCTTTGTAACCTGCTCAAGAATAGAATAGTCCCCTTTTACGACAATAGTCATTCTTGAGATTGCCGGATCTTCAGTCTCGCTTACATTAAGCGAATCTATATTAAATCCGCGCGCCGCAAAAAGAGTGGATATTCTTGCAAGAACACCAAATTTATTTTCTACTAAAACTGAAACCGTATGATGCACATTGTCTCCTTGCAATAAATTAACACATACATATTCACTTTATTTATTTTAACTCTATTTTATGGATTTCAAATTGACTTTTCAACTTTATACAAATCAAATCTATCAACAGTTATTATACAGTTTATAAATTTATTATGTATTACACATAAATAATTTTAATCTATTTTGCGCTTTTTATCCAATAATCATATCCGTGACAGCCTTCAAATTCTATTTTTTCTCTTCTCTTAATTCACGAAGTATCCCCCAGACAAAACATTTGTAAACTCTTTAAGACAGCCTTTGCCGCAGTTTTCAATATAATGAAGCAATAAAGCCTTACATTTATCTCTTGGTAATCCATTAATTCTTGTATATTTGCCATTTTTACCAATCACAGTATAGTATTTTCTACATAACATATACTGATTTTTCTTATAAGAGATTCTTTCTATTTATTCCCAAATCAACAAAATGTTCTGCTGTTTTAATATTATTTGGTGCTTTATCTTCTCTTATATTTTCAAGCTCGTAGATATCATCAAAATCAAGCACAACATTATCTTCTTTTACTTGATAAATATGCACATCAAAAATCTATTATTAATTCTTCTTACTTTCACTATTTAGACAATAAAACAGTACAAAGATATTAAAAATACTTGACGCTTGGAAATTGATAAACGTCTCCGCTCTTTATTCCTCAATTTTTACTTTTCTTTCTTGATCATACGCTCATTCGCATAATAACATCATCAAGAGACGCGCCAGCAGGCACCATAGGAAAAATATTTTCTTCCATCTCAACCCATACATCAAGAACGACCGCACTTTTTGTTTCAAGCATCTTTTTTAAAGCAGATTCAACATCCTTTTTATCTGTCACGCGTATTCCTAAAACGCCGTAACTTTGCGCCCATTTTACAAAATCAGGGACATAAACGGGGCAAGTAGCTCTGTTTGGTGTATTGCACAACTGCGGACATTTCTTGCGTCTTGCAAGACAGCTGTGCGAATATCTTTTACCGTAAAACATTTCCTGCCACTGGCGCACATTCCCGAGATATTGATTATTTAATATAACAATCTTAACATTTATATCATTTACCACAGATACCGCCATTTCTTGCATGTTCATCTGGAAAGAACCATCTCCGGCTATAACTATAACTTCTTTATCCGGATTTCCGATTTTTGCTCCAATACCGGCAGGATACCCAAAACCCATTGTTCCAAGTCCTCCGGAACTCAAAAACAAACGCGAATATTTTGCTTTATAATACTGCGCCGACCACATCTGATGCTGTCCGACTTCCGTCGTAACAATTGCTTCGCCTTTTGTAAATTCCGAAATTTTTTCAATTACATACTGCGGATGAAGCTTATCGTCATCTTTGTTATACGAAAGCGGATGCTCCGCTTTCCATGCATCAACTGTTTTAATCCACTCTTTCCTTTCTTTCTTATCTATCAATATCAACATTTCCTTTAATACTGTTTTTGCGTCGCCGACGACGGGAATATCAACGTCAACAACTTTTGATATAGCTGTAGGATCTATATCAACATGAATTATTTTTGCTTTTTTTGCAAAATCGCAGACTTTGCCCGTACATCTGTCATCAAATCTTGCGCCGACAGCTATAATGACGTCCGATGCCTGTATCGCTCTGTTTGCACAAAAAGTCCCGTGCATTCCGAGCATGCCCAAACTTAAATTCGTGTCATGAGGATATGCACCTATGGCAAGCAATGTATTCGTGACGGGAATATCGGCCTTGTTTGACATTTCAAAAACTTCGTCTTCCGCCCCAGAAATGACAACGCCGGTTCCTATATAAAGCACGGGTTTTTCACTTTTATTTATAATGTTAACAGCTTTTTTAATCTGACCCGGATGACCATTATAGTTAGGTTTGTACGAACGTATTTCAACTTTTTCGGGGTAAACAAATTCACATACCCCGCGCTGCACATCAATCGGAATGTCAACCAAAACAGGTCCGGGTCTGCCGGTAGTTGCAATATAAAATGCTTCCTTTATGGTCTTTGCCAAATATTTTACGTCTTTAACTAAAAAATTATGTTTTGTTACAGGTCTTGTGATACCTATGGTATCCGCTTCCTGAAAAGCATCTTGTCCGATTACACTTGTCGCAACCTGACCCGTAATTGCAACCAAAGGAACAGAATCTGTATATGCAGTGCCAAGTCCTGTAACTATATTTGTGGCACCAGGACCTGACGTAACTAAACATACGCCGGGCTTACCGGTAGAACGAGCATAACCGTCAGCCATATGCGAAGCACCCTGCTCATGCCTTGTTAAAATAAAGTTCAATCGCGATCCGTGAATTGCGTCAAACATCGGCAACGCCTGTCCACCAGGAAGTCCAAAAACTACTTCAACGTTTTCTTTTAATAAGCTCTCTACTAAAATCTGCGAACCAGTCTTTTTTTCCATACTATAATCCTTATTTTTTATCTTATATAAATAACAAATTGACTTCATTTAACTACACAAAAGAAATCACTTACCGCGAGAACAGCTCAGAGTTTTTTCAAACGGCAGTTATTTGTATTAAGCACGACATAACGCGGACAAATCAATCTGCTCAGTCATACAACTTACATTCCCGCATTCAAAACTTCGCATTTAGACGAATTTGCAATCTTTAATGGCATTAAATTTGATAACATTCCATTCTATTTTAATACGGCTCCGGTATCTGCCGACTGCACTAACTTAGCATAACGCGCCATATAACCGGTTTTAACTTTAGGCTCCGGCTTTACAACCTTGTCAATTCTCGCCTTTATTTCATCGTCTGTCAATTCAACATTTAACGTTCTTTCGGGTATATTGATATTTATCGTGTCACCTTCATTAATCGCACCTATTGCTCCACCTGCCGCTGCTTCAGGAGAAACGTGTCCTATGCAGTGTCCCCTTGTTCCTCCGGAAAAACGCCCATCGGTAAGAAGTGCAACAGAATCGCTTAAACCCATACCGTGCAACGCGCTCGTAGGACTCAGCATCTCTCTCATTCCCGGACCACCTGCGGGTCCCTCGTACCTTATAACAACAACATCGCCTGAAACAATTTTATTATCAAGTATTGCTTTCATAGCATCCTCTTCAGAATTAAACACACGCGCTCTGCCCGAAAAAACTTTCATTTTTTCGCTTACGGCAGCTTGTTTAACAACACACCCATGCGGAGCAATATTTCCTCTCAAAATCGCGATACCACCTTCGGGTTTATAAGGATTTTTCGCTCTTATGACATATTCATCTAATATTTCAGCCAAATTTGCAATTTCAATTATGTCAGGTCCCGATACTGTTTTAGAATGCACCAAACTTTTCTGAATTGCAAAAAGCACTGCAGGCATTCCGCCAGCATTATCTAAATCTTCCATATAGTGGTCCCCCGCCGGCTCCAAACAGGCAATCTGCGGAGTTTTCTTAGAAATCTCGTCAAATAATTCTAAAGGCAGCTTTATTCCCGCTTCATTAGCTATAGCAGGAAGATGCAAAACTGTATTTGTAGAACCGCCTAAAGCCATATCCGCGGCAATTGCATTTTTAAAAGCATTAAGCGTCAAAATATCGCGCGGCTTTACATCTTCTTTTACAAGTTCGACAACTCTCATGCCCGATTCATAAGCAATTCTCTTTTTCTTTGCGCTGACAGCAAGGGCCGTCGCACAGCCCCGCATAGACATTCCCATTGTCTCAGTTAAACACGCCATAGTATTAGCGGTATACATCCCTTGACAGGCGCCAGCTCCGGGACATGCCGCCATTTCCAACTCCGAAAGCTGTTTTTCGGTAATTTTACCAGCTTTAAACTGCCCAACCGCCTCAAAAGTATCTCTTACCATAGAACGTTTTTTTTTATCATACATTCCAGTCAGCATAGCGCCTGCGGTAACAACAATCGCAGGTATGTTAAGTCTTGCAGCAGCCATAAGCATTCCCGGCGTAACTTTATCGCAATTTGATAAAAGAATAAGACCGTCCAACATATGTGCGTTTACAACGGTTTCTATTAAATCGGCAATTATTTCTCTTGAACCAAGCGAATAATGCATGCCGCTGTGTCCCATAGCTATGCCGTCGCATACCGCAGGCGCGCCGAAAATAAAAGGAACTCCGCCACCGGCGGCAATACCTCTTTCTATATATCTCTCCAAATCGCGCATTGCAATATGGCCCGGAACTAAATCCGTAAATGACGAAGCAATACCTATAAAAGGTTTATCTAAATCTCCTGGACTTATTCCTGTAGAATATAATAAACATCTGTTGGGCGCTCTTACCGCGCCTCTTTTTATTTGATCGCTTCTCATTTAAAACTCCGTTTCTTACTTATTTTACAAAATTCTTGTCTTTTTGATTTGATATTTATATATGTATAATTAACATTTTACTAATTTATTATATCAAATCTTTATTCATATATATATGCTTAAATCAAACAGATTTAATTATATCTATTTGAAAAACACAAAATATAAACTTATTTTCCACCTCTGCAATTTAAAAAAAGGAGGAAAAAAATGGATGGATAGATTTATTTTATTTTTGATAGCTTTAAGGATAGACATAATGTTAATTTACGGATACAGTATATTATCTCAGAAATTTACGACACAGTTAAAGATATTTTAAAAAACAGAAAAGAAAAATAAATGGACATAGCAATGATTAAAGAACTGAGCTGGGTGCTGGATTTAATTGATAATCAAAATATATTGTTATAGCATTGTATGAATACTCTATTTTCAGAAACTTTACAGACGTAAAGGAAGTATAGTTTAATATGCCTATTGCTGTTTTTTGTATGTTGCGGTGCTTGCAATAAAAGAAATAGTGTAAATGAAATTAATAATAATCTGGCTTCTTGCAGTCTGGAAATTACTTTAGACATTACGTCCCGATTCTATGCATATCATATTATGTATTTAACCGGGACGGAAGCTTGAATTTTTTTTTAAAATAGATATAATTAATATAATTGGCTATAAAGAAAGATACTTAGTTCCGACGTAGCTCAATGGTAGAGCAATCGGCTGTTAACCGATCGGTTGCTGGTTCGAGTCCAGCCGTCGGAGCTTTTAATCCCAAACATACTAATCCTGCTTAAACAGCAGGATTTTTTGTTTTACTTTGCAACACCTATACTAATGTGCTATAATAAATAAATAGCGGAGATGGAAAATGGACACAAAATTTTCAAAAAAGGCGTTGACTTTTGACGATGTTTTATTGATTCCACAGTACTCAAAAGTACTTCCAAAAGATGTTCTGTTAACTACAAATCTTACTAAAAAAATTAAGCTGAACATTCCTCTTATGAGTGCAGGCATGGATACCGTAACAGAATCTAAAATGGCTATTGCCATTGCAAGAGAGGGCGGTATAGGCATAATACACAAAAATATGTCTATTAAAGAGCAAGCCTCAGAAGTTGACTGTGTTAAAAGAAGCGATAACGGCGTCATATACGATCCTTTTTCTTTAAAAAAAGACAATACTCTTGGGGAAGCTAAAGAACTTGCCGCAAGATACAAAATTTCAGGCATTCCCATCATTGAAGACAATGGCAAATTTATAGGCATAATCACCAACAGAGATATGCGTTTTGAAACAGACAACAACAAAAAAATTTCAGAAATAATGACAAAAGATAATCTCGTTACCGCAAAAGTAGGCACTTCTTTTCAAGAAGCAAAAGAAATATTACAAGGCAAAAAAATAGAAAAGCTTCCTTTAGTCGATGAAATTTTCATTTTGAAAGGTCTTATTACGATCAAAGATCTGGAAAAAGCCATCTGCTTTCCAAATTCCTCGAAGGATGAAAAAGGACGACTCCTCGCTGGAGCAGCAATAGGTATTACAAAAGATATGCTTGAACGGGTGAAAGCTCTGATTGATGCCAATGTCGACGTTTTGGTCGTAGATACAGCCCACGGACACAGTAAGGGAGTTCTAGATGCAGTAAAGAAGATAAAAGAAACTTTCCCGCAGGAGCAGGTAATCGCAGGAAATATAGCTACGGCAGAAGCCGCACAAGATTTAATCAAAGCCGGAGTGGACGCAATTAAAGTCGGCATAGGTCCCGGAGCAATATGCACTACAAGAGTTGTAACAGGCGTAGGCGTTCCGCAGATTACAGCAATCTACGATTGCGCTCAAGTTGCAAAAAAATACAATATTCCTGTTATATGCGACGGCGGAATTAAATATTCCGGCGATATTCCTAAAGCCATAGTAGCCGGAGCAAATGTATGCATGATGGGGTCTCTATTTGCTGGAACAAAAGAAAGTCCCGGAGAAGATATAATTTACAACGGGCGCGCATTCAAAACTTATCGCGGAATGGGTTCTTCTTCCGCAATGGCTGCAGGAAGCAGCGATAGATACTTTCAGAATAACACAAAAAAATTAGTAGCGGAAGGCGTCGAAGGACATGTCCCTTACAGAGGTACAGTAACTGACGTTGTTTACCAACTAATCGGCGGATTAAGAGCTGCCATGGGATATTGCGGCGTTAAGACAATACAGGAACTTAAAGAAAAAGGACAATTCATCAAAATAACCGCCGCAAGTCTTGCAGAAAACCATCCACACGATATTTTTATAGCAAAAGAAGAAAGCAATTATTCCGGCGGAAAATATTAACAATTCATATTCTAAATAAAACATGGTTAATGGCAAATTTAACCTCATTTTTTATTATATAAATGCGATTCTGAGCATATTTTTCCGTTGGCTATACCAGCCTCCAATCTCGCAAAACGCTGTAATAAAAATTTTTTCTATGACATTTTTATGCTTTAAATCCATATAACAGCATCTCCATCTCTCGATAACGTCACTTTTAGAATCTTTTGCCACTCAAAAAATCTAAAAAAGACTTGATGTTTCGGAGGCTTCGCCACCCTCAGCATAACAGAAATGAGAATTTCACATACATATTAAGACTGGCGTCAATTATATAAAAAGGGCCAGTTCTCAACGCTTTGAGAACTGGAAACGTTTTCTTGCTTTTGGTCTTCCGGCTTTTTTTCTTTCCACCATCCTGGAATCCCTCGTCAAAAAACCTTCTTTTTTCAATGCCGCTTTTGACGGTTCATCGAGTTTTAAAATTGCTCTTGCTAAGCTGTGACTTATAGCTCCCGCTTGACCGCTTACTCCGCCACCCTTAACATTGACATAAAAATTATAATTTCCTACGCCATTCCAAAAATCAAAAGGCTTTAAAGCTACTTTTTTAAGTCTTCCCAAACCGCCGAAATATTCATCTATAGTTTTATTATTAATTATAATTTTGCCACTGCCGTCGGAAATTTTTATTCTGGCAACCGCATTTTTCCTGCGTCCCGTGCTTGCATAAGAAATGTTGCTCATTTCCTCTCCTCTTTACTTTGCCAATGCCACAACCTGTGCAACGTGTGTATGTTTGTCGTTTTTAAATACTTTAAGTCTTTTAATCTGTCTGTCCGCAAGTTTATTTTTGGGAAGCATTCCCTTAACTGCGGCAAACAAAGCTTTTTCAGGACTTTTAGCCATCAAAACAGAATAAGGAGTCAGTTTTGCTCCGCCAGGATATCCAGAATAGGTAAAATATGTTTTCTGGGCGAGCTTTTTCCCCGTAAGAACAATTTTACTTGCATTTGTTATAACTACGAAATCACCACAGTCTATATGGTTTGTATAGAAAACTTTATTTTTCCCTCTTAAAAGTTCCGCTATTTTAACTGCAAGTCTTCCTAAAATTTTTCCATCAGCATCTATCAAATGCCATTTTCTTCCAATTGCGTCTTGTTTTGGTAAAAAAGTCTTCTTATTCATCTTTCAAAACCATGTCCCATAAAAATTATACCACTTTTACTGCCGCGACAAAGCAAGACAGGCATCATAAAAATCCAAATCTATAGAATCAACTAAATCTTTATAACCATTGCAAACTGTATTTCATCGCCTGCCTGTTAAAATTTAATCGAGGAAACCGAACTTTTTGAACAGTCATAATTATCTGGTATTGTACACTTTAAAATATAAAAAAGCAACTTTTCCCACTATTTCGTCCAAGAAATCAAGCATATGTTTCAAATTATTTTCTATAACACATAGGCTCATTTCTAAATCTTCGCGGTTCACTCCCACCCCACTACTCCTTGCGCTGCCGCTTGCTTATACGTGTCTTCGGGCATGGTGTCTGTCCATTGTCCTCTGTGATATAGACCAAGACAGTATCTATATTTTTCGTAGGTTGCTGCCAATGTACCCCTCAGTTTTTGCTACAGCTGTCGACAGCTGAAAACGCGGCAGAGTAAAATCTGTTTTTAAAAACTCCCTTTTAGTTACTTTATGCTCTCCTTAAAGGATTTTAGAGAGTTAGCAAGGTTGGTGATTATACGTCATCCCTAAGCTGTCTTGCCATGCATTGGAGTATCTCGCTTTCATAGTGTGCGATTATCTTGCTCTCAAGACATTTTCTTCGCTATCCATTTACCGCATCACAATACAGGCCTAAAAACACTATTATTTTCTTCATGCCTACTCTCTCCTCTTTAATTTGTGGTTTATGATAGTTAAGACGTCTGCAACGGTACTGTTTATAGTGTATTTTGTCTCGCCTCTTATTCCGGTTTTTCTAAATTCTGTAATTTTAGAAATGTCTTCGACGTTAAGTTTTACGTTCCTCAGTGTTATCGCTCTTTTCGTAACCATTGCCGCGAAGGCCCGGCAACGCTTTTAGGAATTTATCCTGCCTAGTTCCAATTCGTCTACTAATGTTAATGTAAAGATACGATCGACTTCATACGCGTTTTTTCGACAACGACTTGCATGCAGAGAGCAACGCTGCGAACTAAACTTCCCCACACAACTGCAAAATCTTCCGTTGATAAAGAGGCAACCCAAAAAGACTTATATTAATCCGGACTGACTTGCCGTCAGCTCATTTCCGTTTCTTTGCTATTTCATACAGAATAACAGCCGATGCACACGATGCATTCAATGAAGATATTGTATTTTCTTGCGGAATTGATATTAAAAAATCGCTGTTTTTCTTTGTTAAACTATGGAGACCAAAACCTTCGCTTCCTATTATTAGCGCAAGCGGAAATGACAAATCGTTTTTTTCAAGTATCCGTCCTCCGTTTTCGACACCTACTATCCAAAAACCATTTTCTTTCAATAAACCTATGGTTTGATTGATATTTGAAACCCTCGATATTGAAATATATTCGACAGCCCCGGCAGAAGATTTCGACACGGTTTCATTTATTCCAGCAGCTCTCCATTTAGGTATTACAACTCCGTCAACCCCGAAAGCTACGCAATTCCTTATAATTGCACCCAAATTGTGTGGATCTTCAATACCATCTAAAATTACAAGCAGCGGTTTTAGAGATTTTTTTGCTTTTTCAATTAAATCCAACAGTTCTGTATATTGCACGGGAGAAACTTCTGCAACTATTCCTTGCGAATTTTCAGAAAATTTATCGAGTTTTTCCGGCGGAACGACATGCAAAGCTATGGCTTTTTGTTTTGCAAGATTAATAATCTCTGAAACCGTCGCTCCTCTTGCAGTTCTAGAAACCATTATTTTATTTACCGTGCGTCTGCCGGCTTTAAGAAGTTCCAAAACCGGATTACGTCTGCAAATAACATTTTCCGATGGCCGACTGTTATTTTTGCTGCACATTTAAAGTTCTTTTTTCCTGTTGCCGTCTACAAAACAAAATTTCAGCAGTATGGCGATTCACAAGCGATACCATATTGTTTCATCTGTTTTACCGATTCTCAGGCAAAAGCAGAAAACAAATCAAATCTTTCTCACCAGCAAAGAACTACCGTCTTTATTATCAAATATTTTATAGCCTTTTTCATCTATAAGTTTTCTAAGTCTGTCAGATTCAACCCAGTTTTTATTTTTTCTCACATCATTTCTCTCTTTCATAAGATTCTGTAAACTTTTGTCCACATTTTGTTCTTCAGGCAACACAATACCCAAAGACGTTCCGGCAAAATCTTCAAAGAGTTTTTTCAGCTGTGAAAGCCTTTCTCTATCTGCAGTAAGAAGCCCTTTTGATATAAGACCTTTAAGTTCATGAAGATAAGACAGGGCTTTTTCGGAGTTGAAATCATCATCAAGAGCGTTTAAAAAGTTTTCCTGTAAATCCGATAAATCCCTATCAGTTACTTCTACGGCAGATTCTCTAACGGACGAAATAAGTCTCAGATAGGCGTTGTCCATTCCCTGTAAAGTGTTTTTTGCGGACTCAATCCCAACATCGGAAAAATCCAATGGATTTGAATAATGCTGCGTTAAAAGATAATAACGCACAACACGGGGACTGTATTTTCCAAAAATTGCTTTTAACGTAAAAAAATTGTTCAGGGATTTTGACATTTTTTCTTTGTTTATGATAACAAAACCGTTATGTATCCAATACTTAACAAATTGTTTGCCAGTTTTAGCTTCACTTTGAGCAATTTCGTTCTCATGATGCGGAAATATTAAATCCTGTCCGCCGCCGTGTATGTCTATCGTGTCACCAAGCAGTTCGGACGACATTACAGAACACTCTATATGCCAGCCAGGACGACCTTTGCCCCAGGGGCTTTCCCATGCAACTTCACAAGGCTCACTTTCTTTCGTTTTTTTCCACAGCGCAAAATCAAATACCGAATTTTTTCCGTCGCATACATCAACCCTTGCACCAGCTCTTAAGTCTTTGAGATTTCTTTTTGACAGTTTTCCATAATCTTTAAACTTTTTAACAGAAAAGTAAATATCGCCGCCAATTTCATAGGCAAAACCTTTATTGACAAGCTCTTTGATAAAATCAACTATTTCCGGAATCATTTGCGTGACACACGGATATTTTTCAGCTTTTAAAATGTTTAATCTGCCAGTCTGGACAAAATAATCTTCTATATAAATCTGCGCAAGTTCTGATGGTTTCATCTTTTTTTCCTGCGATCTTTTAATAATTTTGTCGTCAACATCCGTAAAATTTTGTACGTGTTTTACTGTATAGCCTCTTCTTAAAAGATGCCTTTTTATAATATCAAACACAACATAAACCCTTGCATGACCTAAATGCATTTCATCGTAAGGAGTTATACCACATACGTACATAGATACAAAATTTCCTCTCTGCGGATAAAACTCTTCTTTTTTATTTGAAAGAGTGTTACGGACTTTTATCGTCATCTTTTTTTCCCCTGTCTAATAGAAGCAACCACAGCCGCAGCTATGCCTTCTCCCCGTCCGGCAAAGCCCATTTTTTCATTTGTAGTTGCTTTTATTCCTATTCTCTCTTTTTTCAATTCAATAGCTTTTGAAATATTTTCTTTTATATCATCAATAAAAGGACATATTCTCGGCGCTTCGGCTATCACTGTAACATCGACATTATTAACGGAAAAATTTTGCTTTTTTAACTCTTTATAAACAGATTCCAAAAGAGAAATGCTGGAAACATCTTTATATTTCGGATCTGTATCTGGGAAAAAATACCCTATATCGCTTAATCCTGCAGCACCAAGCAGAGCATCCATCAGAGCATGCACAAGAACGTCGGCATCGCTGTGTCCGTCAAGTCCTTCAGAAGCTGCTATTTTAACCCCACCCAAAATAAGCTCTCTTCCTTTTTTTAATCTGTGAGTATCATATCCAAAACCGATATACATTTTCCATCGCCTTTCGCCACTACCTGAATTTCTGGCTAATTGAGCTTTCAAACTGCATAGGAGTTAATCCACCCTGACTAGGAACAGCATTTCTATAATTTTTTTTCTATTGACATTAAGGAGCCGTATTATCATCTTTTAACGATACAAATAACCTCATTTCTATACTAACCTTCCGCTGGCAACGGCAAATTCCAGACTGCGCCATCGGCGACAAATAATAACGTCATAAAAGACAAAACTTAAGATTTCAATATTTTCTTTGCCAATTCAAAATCCTGTTTTGTCGTTATTTTAAAGTTCGGAAACTTTGTCTCGACGGCAGAAACTTTAATTTTAAGATTTTCTACAAGCTGAGAGTCGTCAGTTGTACCAACAGATATTTTTCCAGAGTAAGCTCTTTTAAGAAGTTCTGTTTTAAAAATCTGCGGCGTCTGTACATTTCTCAAAATCGTTCTATCTAAAGTTTTCAATATATATCCGCCGCCAGCGGATACTAATTTAACGGTATCTTTTACCTTCTCAACTGCAACAGCCGCTTTTGTCTTTGCGGCTTTATCTAAAACCGATAAAATATCTTTTTTTGATATAAGTGGTCTTGCCGCATCATGAACAGCAATAAAATCAATATAGTCTTCGACAAGAGCAAGGCCGTTTTTTACTGAATAAAATCTTTCATTTCCGCCCGCCGTACAAAAAAAACCTGCTTTATGTTTTAAAGACAAAGACTCAACCATATCAGACGGCACAACTACAATTATCTGTTTAAAACTTTTTATTGAAGCAAACGCCTTGACACTCCATAAAAACATCGGGCTGCCGTTGAGATTTAAAAATTGTTTTGAAACTCTGCTGCCAAACCTTTTACCGGATCCTGCTGCTACTATTATTGCGGCGTTTTTCATTTAAATTTTCCCAAATATTATTCAGACACAGTCATAAAAACGGCATTTTTCACGCAAAATCTTTCCGGAAAAAGAACCAGTTTTTCTAAAAAAACTGGACGGATATAGCTGCTCCATCTATCCAATAAATTCCCTTAAAAGTCGTTCGGCAATTTCTATATCGGGATATTTTCCGGTCCATATCTTAAATCCGCAGGCGCCCTGCCGTATAAGCATTCCTACACCTGTAAATATTTTCAATCCTTTATTTTCTGCAAGTTTTGTAAAAGGCGTTACCTTATTATAAATTAAATCATATATTATTAAACCGCTTTTGATTTTATCAGCCTTAAAAGGAAGAACGTCAGTTTTTTTCATTCCGCAGGCAGAAGTGTTTACAAGTAGATCCGCCACCGGAAGCACTTCTCCAACCTTCTTTATGTCAATGGCTTTTATTTTAAAAATTTCCGCAAGCTGTTCAGCATTTTTGAGCGTTCTGTTTGCTATGTATATGTTTTTTACTTTACTTTCTTTCAGAGCATATAGTATCGCCCTCGCTCCGCCGCCAGATCCGATTACTAAAACATTTTTATTTTTTAAACTGATTTTCTTCGCAGTCAAATCTTGACTGAATCCCAAGTGATCGGTATTATACCCGTAAAGTTTGCCGCCTTTAAAAGCTATCGTATTTATACTTCCTATTTTCTTTACGGCTTTATCTGTAAAGTCAACATATTTCATTACTTCAATTTTATGCGGAATTGTTATATTGACACCTTGAAATCCGAGAAGTTTTAGAGATTCTACTGTCTTTTTAAGATCTTCAGGCTTTGGTTCAAAAGCAAGATAAATGCAGTTCAAATTTTCTTTTTCAAACCATTTATTCTGCATCTGTGGCGAAAAGGAGTGTTTTACCGGATAGCCCAGAATCGCAAACAATTTCGTTTTGGTATTTAGCATTTCAATCCCTGTGCACATTAAATTCTTCACATCTTACAATAAAGCCTAGCGATTATCAAATCACGACAACACCCGCATACCGCATAATTACTATTAATTATAAACACATTTTCTTGCTAAAACAAGCCAACTTTGATATTATATGTTAAAGTAATGTGTATTTGTTATTATAATGATTATAAACACCTTCTCAAATTTTATCAATTCCGATTTGTGGATTTTTCTTGTAGCCGTCATCCGTCTAACTTTATCTATACTAACAACCGTTCATATATTGCTACATAAAGATGACATCAAAAGTTCAATAGGATGGATAGCACTCGTTTTCTTATCTCCTTTTCTAGGCACTATATCGTATATATTGTTAGGAATTAACAGAGTAAAAAGAAAAGGCACTCGCTTAAAAAAAAAGAGCCCCGTCTCCGAAAAATATCCCACAGAAAATGCCCCTAAAAATTTACCTGAAAATTACAGGCAGTTTATAACTTTTGGCTATAACGTATATCCTCAAAATTTTGTTTTTGGAAACTCCATAGAGCCTTTGCAAAACGGTTTTGAAGCCTATCCCGAAATGATAAAAACTATACAAAACGCAAAAAAGGAGATTTTAGTCTCAAGTTATATTTTTGATTGTGACAGCGAAACTGATAAATTTCTTGAGGCTTTTAAAACTGCAATTAAAAACGGCGTCGCGGTAAAAGTTTTGATTGACGGCATAGGCACTTTAAAAGTTTTCCACCGCTCAATAGAAAAAAAACTTGTCAGAATCAAAGGTCTCGAGTGCAGAGTATTCCTGCCGCCGTATATCCCCGTGTCAATACCTTTTGTAAATTTAAGAAACCACAGAAAAATTATGATAATCGACGGGGAAACAGCCTTTTTCGGCGGAATGAATCTCTCAAAGAAAAACGTTTTAATTTACGATCTGAAAAACGGCATTTTAGACATTACCTTTAAGATAAAAGGCTCCGTCATCGACCAGATTGCGGAGGTATTTAGAAATGACTGGGAATTTGCTACTGGCAAAAAGTTTCAGCCATTATCTAAATGTTTGTCCGATACCGAAGCAGGCACAATTCCAGCAAGGATAATTCCCGACGGCCCCGACAACAAAAGCGGAACTATCGAACTCATCACACACGGAGCAATAAACACCGCAGCAAAAAAAATTCTTATAGTGACGCCTTATTTCCTACCGGAAAATAACATTTTAACGGCGCTTGAAATGGCCGCAATGAGAGGCGTCGATATCGATATAATAATTCCTGATAAAAGCGATTATATTTTTATAGACTGGGCTGTCAAATCCAATTTTCTGCGTTTAGTTAAAAATGGCATAAAAATTTACCGTACGCCGCGTCCCCTAGATCACAGTAAAATTTTCATAGTTGACAGCGAATGGATTTTTATAGGTTCGGCAAACTGGGACGTAAGAAGTTTTAAACTCAATTTTGAGTCCAATATAGAAATATTTAGCAAAAATTTGGCAAAAGAACTTACCGCCATTGTCGAATCGAAAAAGAGAAAAGCAAAATTCACTACATGTCATGAATGCAAGACGCTGCCGCTTCTAAAGCGCATCAGAAATAGCGCGTACCGACTACTAACCCCTTACGGTTAAACTTCCGTGAAAAATACGTTTTTTATTTCATTTTCTGTTGATATTTAACGACAGCTGCAGCTGCCATCGTTTATACATTTTATTTGATTTAAGATATCCTATTAATGTAGAATAAAACTGTTCTTACCACCGCTTATTTTTTACCTAGCTGACGAAGCGCGCAACAAAACCTTGTCCGACATAATGTTTAACCAATTATAAAAATATGTTTTAGTTTTGTTTGACAACCGCCGAAATTGACATGACATGCACAGACGTTTCTGTCACAATTAAAACAGTCGCGACGGAAAAAACAATATTAAAAAAACCGTTAGGCAGTTTTGCCAGAAAGACCTTATAAACAGTGGAATATATAAAAAAATTTAACTATACCAGCATCTTAGGATGGTCTGCATCAAGATACGACAGGTTTTCAAACTGTAAAAGGCAATATTTCTACGATTATTACGCAAAGTTTGATAAAGATACACCTCTTGAAAAAATACGGTTTTTAAAAAGTCTGACGTCCAGAAACCTGGAAACCGGGAATATTGTACATGATATCATAAGAGACATGTTCAAAAGATACCAAAAAAGTACAAAGCCTTTAAATAAAGATAGATTTTTCAAATATTCTTATGATGTAACCGAAAATTACTGCAGTTCAAAAATTTTTTTCGAACATCACTACAACGGTAAAATTATTTTAGTTCCCGAAATCTATGCAAAAGTAAAAAACATATTGGAGAATTTTCTTAACAGCTCAAGATTTGCATGGATTGAAAAAAACGCCGTTTCTAAAAGTTCCGAATGGATTATAGAACCCGAAGGTTTCGGGGAAACCAGAATAAACGACCTTAAAGCTTTTTGTAAAGTAGATTTCTTATTTCCGGTCGACGACAAAATATACATTATGGACTGGAAGACCGGCAAGCCCGACAAAAAAAAACATTCAAAACAGCTTACGGGATATGCGCTTTGGACAAATTACAATTTCGGTAAAAAAATCGGCGATATTATACCGATAATAGTTTATCTTTACCCACAGTATGACGAAAAGAACGTTGAAATTGACAATTATTCGATTGCGGAGTTCGCAAATACCGTAACAAACGAAACGCAAGACATGTACGAATATCTTACTAACATAGAACAAAACATACCTAAGGATAAAAAAGAGTTCTCTTTGAACGAAAATAAATTTTTATGTAAATACTGCTGTTACAAAGAAATCTGCCCGGGAGGCAGACTTTAAAGCGTAAAAATATTACAGATACGTTTTTGTTTATTGTTATCATTTTGAAAAGGAGATTCATGAATACAATAACTTCAATTTTTTTGTTCCTGTCCGGAATTGCAGCGGGCATATGTTTATTTGCATTTAAATATATATCCTTGTCAAAAGACAATGCCGCAAAAGAGCAGAAAATACAAAATTTAACGGAAAATATTGAAAACCAAACGCGGCTCGGAAGCAATTTAAAAAACGAATTTGAAAATATTGCCTCAAAAGTACTAGAAGAAAAAACCGCAAAAATTACGGATTTAAACAGAACCTCTCTGGAAAGTATCGTGTCTCCATTTAAAGTAAAAATCGACGAATTCAGAAACAGGATCGAAGATCTTAATACTTACGAAGCTGAGAAAATATCCGGACTTAGAAAAGAACTGGAAAATTTGATGAGTCTCAACAAACAGCTAAGCGCAGACGCAAATAACCTTGCCGTCGCTTTGAAAGGAGAAAATAAACTTCAGGGAATATGGGGAGAGCTATGCATTAAGAGAATTTTTGAATATGCGGGAATGGCAGAAGGCGTAAATTACGTATCGCAGAAACAATTCAAAGTTGACGACGAAAAGAAAATTCCTGATTATATAGTAAAATTGCCAGACGAGAAACATATCGTAATAGACGCAAAGACTTCGCTCGTTGCTTATGAAAAATATTACAACCCACAAAACGAAACTGATAAAAGAAATTATTTAAAAGATCATTCCGCAAGTATAAAAAAACATATCGACGACCTTGCCGTAAAAGATTATACCGATCTGCCCGAACTCAATCAGCCGGAATATACTTTGATGTTTGTACCTTTAGACGGAGCAATTTCCCTTGCGCTAGCCGACAAACCGGATCTTATCGAATATGCATTTAAAAAAAATATAGCAATCGTCACGCCGTCAACGCTCTTGACTACGTTAAAAACCATACAATATATATGGCGGCAGGAAAACCAGAAGAAAAACGTGCTTGAGATAGCAAAACAAGGCGGCAGTCTTTACGATAAATTTGTAACATTCATCCAAATTCTAAAAGCAGCCGACAAAAAAATATCAGAAGCAAAAAGCAAAACAGAGGAAGCCATAAAAAGACTTTCTGAATCTGATAAAAAAGGCAACAGTCTTATAACAGGAGTGCAGAGATTAAAAGATCTCGGTTCTCCAGCAAAAAAAGAAATCCCCGAAGATTTTTTAAAAGCCAGCGAATAAAAAGCGGAGATAAAAATGATGCTGTATAAAAATGAACTTCGAAGTAAAGCCTTGGAACTGCAAAATGCGCTTGAAAAACAAAATATAAAATTTTTTTTTGACGATAATTCTTTCAGAGATTATCTTGTCAAGCTTCACGCCGATGGTATATCCGGCGGAAATCTTTCAATCTATTACAAACCCACAAAAAATACCTACTCTCTAAAAAAACAATTAAATAATTCCAAATTTGATATAATTATTGACTCAGTATGGAATAAAATAAATCGTTTCGAAACTTATACTGCCCAAACCGGCATTTACGAAGCGTTTGTTGACGGCTCATATATTTCAGGCGTTATCGGTTACGGTGCGATCATTTACCTGGGGGACGAGATAAAAGCTGAAATTTCAGGCACTGTTGCAGATACGCGGTTCAGGCAGTTCAGCGGCGAACTAAAATCCGTCATTGAAACAATAAAATGGTGCCAGACTAACTGCGTAAAAAAAATAAGAATTAATTACGATTATCAGGGAATAGAAAAATTCGCAACAGGCAAATGGAAAGCGGGCAATGACGTCTCAAGAGAATATGTGGATTTTATCATTAAAACAAAAATAAAAATTGAATGGCGGCATATAAAAAGCCACACCGGCAATTCCAAAAATGACAAAGCCGACTTTCTGGCAAAAAAAGCTACGGTAAGAAGCAAGAAATCAAAAAATAAATATTTCTTTAAATAAAAAATACTACAAAAGATTTAAAAACGTCTGTATTCTTAACGCTTTTAACCGGTCAAATACTAACAAAAAAATAAAATAATAAATTTTTCCCCCGCTGGGTACTTAACGAAAATCTTAAATCCCTTCTTCGCACTGAACATCTTATGCAATGCCGACATTGGTCTCTTTCTAGTATCTAGCTACATTTAATCTCAAAGAAAAGCTTTACTGCGCAATCAGGACAAAAAAACGACCGGAAAACGCAACAATACCGTCGGAATAATCTCTGCTTGTACGACAATTACATCAATATGACAGCGGCTAGCCAGTAAAAATTGACTTTAACATTGCAATTTACTATAATAATGAGATATTTATATTATTTTTTTATTTATTGTTATTATATGTTGAATTATAAAAGAAAACGATTTTTACTGTTTTCAACTCAACAATTCTTGTAAATTTCCGGATTTTTGGTAGCAAAAAAATGCACTATCATTAAATAAAACCGCAAAAAATATTTGCCGGGATAATGATGTAACATGCAGTCAAATTTGCCCATTTCTCCTGTTCATATTTTTGATACAACAGATAGAATATCTGTGTAGCGCTGTAAGATTTAGAAGTTTTTTTTCCAAAAGAAAGTCAAACGGAAAAATTATTATGGCTAGATATCGATGGAGATTCAAAGAAGTTTTAAAACATTTGCCACTGCTAAACTTACAAAAGTAAAATATTAAAGGAGCGGTAACAGTGACTAAGACAGGAATTATTTGCACAATGGGACCATCAATACGTTCCCTTCAGGTTTTAAAAAAAATGTCCGACACTGGCATGACGGTAGTCAGGCTTAATTTTTCGCACGGGACTTGCGATGAACACAAAGAAGATCTTTCTTTAATAAAAATTTTAAACAAGAAATATAAAAAGAATGTAAAAATTCTTGTTGATCTCGAAGGTCACAGAATAAGAGTCGGAAAAATTAAAGGCGGTAAAGTAGAATTAAAAAAGAAACAGAAACTTATTCTTACAAACGAAAAAATCGTCGGCAATAATAAAGAGATTTCTATAGATTATCGCAATTCTCTAACTGATATTAAAAAAGGATTTACTATTTTTATAGATGACGGCAACCTCACTTTTAAAGTTTTATCTTCAAAAAAAGACGAGCTTGTTACAGAAGTCCAAATGGATTACGTTTTAAAAACGCATAAAGGCGTAAATATTCCGAACGCTGATCTTAAATTTCCACTAATTGAAGAAAAAGATCGCGAAGATATGCTTTTTGCGGTAAAGCATAATGCAGATTTTGTCGCAAATTCTTTTGTCAGGAACGCCGCGGATATGGGACCGCTGGCAGACATTTTAAAATCGGAAAAAAATACTACCTGCAAACTTATCGCAAAAATTGAAGACAAAGCGGGAATCAACAATCTTATACAGATTTTTGAAGCCTGCGACGGCGTAATGGTTGCAAGAGGCGATATGGGAATTTCAATACCTCTATGGACAGTTCCCGCAACACAGAAATACATAATAAAGAAGTGTACAGAGCACAAAAAAATTGTAATAACCGCAACTCAAATGCTTGAAAGCATGATTAAAAACCCTATACCGACAAGAGCTGAAGTAAGCGACGTCGCAAACGCCGTCATAGATGGAACCGATTACGTTATGCTCTCTGCGGAAACTGCCATAGGGCAGTATCCCGATAAAGCTGTGAAAATAATGAGCAACATTATAAAATTTACTGAGGAAAACAACTCTATATTTGACAAAACAAAATAAAAATCTGCTATGCCGCTTAGAAAATGAAAGAACCTGTAAGGCCGTTTGTCGTTTTAAGCATTAGTCTTTTGCTGATACTCTTGCAAACGGCAGGTGCTTTTTATTCTAGAAGTCTTGCTTTGTTCGCTTATGCGGGACTAATCATTTCAGATGCTTTTTCACTGCTTCCGAAATTTGCAAACTTAAACGATACAGATGAGGGTTTTAGGAAAGCGCAGTTTATTTCAGTTATTTTAAACGCATCTGTTCTTTTTATTTTGGCTTTAATTATTATAAGCAGAACTCTTAATGCAGTAACACCGCCAAAAATTATAAATATACCGCTTGCGGAAATAATCACATCCATAGTATTTGCCGGACTTGTCATCTGTTTCTTCATTGACGGGCAATTCATTTTTACAGCTCTGATGTCTCTTTTGATTATAACGGGATTTTCAGTTCCTGTCTTAAAAAAACCAGTTCTTTTAGATTCTTATTTAAGTATATTCTTTGCCGTTTTAATTATGATAAACTCGGCACTTTTAATCAAAAATTCCTTTAAAATGATAAAAAAATAAATGAGATGGTTCTGTTTGCAATCTGCAAAAACCGCAATCCAATATTATAAAAAAGATAAAATCAAATTGGAGAAAAAAAATGGAAATTATTTATTCGCTTATAGCCGCAAGCATGGCAATGCTGGGCACTCTTACAGTATTGATGTTTCATAAGTGGTCTGAAAAAAATTCTTTTCTAATAATAAATTTTGCGGCAGGTATAATGCTTGCGCTTGCATTTACTCATTTGATACCGGAAGGGCTGGAACTGAACCCCGGCCCTGGAACAATGATTTACGTTCTACTGGGATTTTTAATTATGTTTTTTCTACAGTTTGTCGTTTTATTCCATCCGTGTCATGACGAAGGATGCTCAAAGCACACAGGCACAACATCGATTGCAGGATTGTCTCTGCATTCTATGATTGACGGACTTATAATTGCCGTAGGTTTTGAAGTAAACGACAGCATAGGAATTCTCACAACCATTGCAATTCTGCTGCATAAACTGCCCGACGGAATAACAATTTCAGGGATTTTGCTACACAGCGGCAGTTCCAAAAAGAAAATTTTTAATTTTTCGCTTCTCACGGCATGTTTTACACCGATAGGCACAATTTTAGGAATATTTTTGTTTAAGGATATATCTACGGCCGTTCTCGGTGCTATGCTTGGTTTAACAGCAGGCTCCTTTATCTTTCTTTCCGCTTCAGATTTAATTCCAGAAACTCACAAATGCAAAAATAGATTTGCGGCCTTTATGCTGTTTGTCGGTGCGATTGTTATTCTTGCCGTAGAATATATCACGAGCAACTGATCAACTAAATCGTTTTGTTTTATGCAAAGCAACAGAATAGTTTTAACCAATATCAAAGCGCTAAACATTATAAAAATCATCATAAAATTTTCAGTAAAATAAAACAGTTGTTATATTAATAAAAAGAAGAATGCATTAAGTTGACTGCCCGCCATCTTTAAAAAGTTTAGACAACTTATTTTCATTAATTTTAAAAACTTTATATTGCTTTTATTCTGCTACCACCTTCGTATTTTTTTTGAACCTGCAGAATCAAAGAATCTGTCTAACTCTAAAACTTAACTTAAAAGCTTGCTTACGGGAACTATTTCATAGCCCATTTATTTAAGCTCATCTATAAAATCGCTCAAGGATGACAATACTTTTTTATTTTTATGTAAATTATATTGCGCAGTTTTTTTATGATTTTCTTATATTTATCATCATTTCTCAAGCGGTTATCTTTTTTTCCAGTCACATTGGAAACTTCAGTTTATTACGCGATAGTCATGTTTTTTTGCCACTTACAACAACAGTGGTAGGTTTGAATTAAATGTACGGAACCGGACTAAAAACTGTTCAATATCTATCCGTTTCATCTTTATCTTTGTAAACGTAGAAATTTATATGCCTATAAAGTGTAACTTGCAATTTCTTGGCCTGCTGTAGCAATCGCCTTTGATATGGCGTCAGAATTTTTTAGCACTCTTATGCCCGAGCATAAAAAAATGAGACTTTAACATTTTTCTCTTAGAATATCTTCATATCCGTTTGAATAAAATGTTTTTACCTGCGTAAAACACACAGTCGCAAAAAAAAGAAACACTAAATCAATCAGCTTTTTCATTTTACAAATATTTCACAGAGCATGAGAGCTCCAACACGAGCAAAGCAGATAAAAACCCTCAAAAACTACGCTATATTTTACCCTTACGCACAACTCACAGGAGACGCACTATATGACAACATGTCA
>LQAB01010049.1_pt1 | contig 59669 bp, 41 predicted proteins | sample 654521 | NCBI WGS metagenome assembly LQAB01 (sample SAMN00762031, study PRJNA78659) | termite gut metagenome | isolation source: bacterial endosymbionts found in Trichonympha flagellates filtered from... | host: Zootermopsis nevadensis | place: USA: Mt. Pinos, Los Padres National Forest, CA ... | reverse complement strand
AAAACCAGTTTAAAGGCCTTATCGCTAAGACTGGTAACCCCCGTTTCGCTTTCGATTCTTATCGTCGTTTCGTGGCCATGTATGGTGATGTGGTTATGGGGGTCAAAGCCGCCACCGAACTCGATGAAGATCCTTTCGATAAAATTATCACTGAACTGAAAAAAAATAAGGGTTATCGTCAGGATACCGACCTAACCGCCGAAGACTTGGAAGGGTTAGTGGCTAAGTTTAAGGCTACCATTAAAAAGTGGTTGGGGCGGGACTTTCCCGAAGACCCTCGGGAACAGATCTGGGGGGCCGTTGGCGCGGTCTTTTCTTCTTGGCTAATTCCTCGGGCTGTTTCTTACCGCCAAATTAATGGTATCCCCGAAACCTGGGGTACGGCCGTAAACGTTCAGGCTATGGTCTTCGGTAATATGGGTCGCACTTCGGCCACTGGGGTAGCTTTTTCTCGCGATCCTTCTACCGGCGAAAATTATTTCTACGGTGAGTATCTGATTAACGCTCAGGGGGAAGATGTGGTGGCTGGCGTTCGCACTCCCAGCCCTATTAATCGCAGTAAACCACTGCCTACTGGGGTCAGTGCTACTTTGGCTGATGAAATGCCTAAGGTTTACCGTGAACTTGATGCTATCCGCCTGAAGTTAGAGAAGCATTATCAAGATATGCAGGATATTGAATTCACTATTCAGGATGGTCGATTGTGGATGCTTCAGTGTCGTGTTGGTAAGCGTACCGCCCAGGCCGCTGTTCGTATCGCTGTTGATTTAGTGCGAGAAAAACTTATTAACGAGGTCACGGCCGTTGGTCGAATCGAGCCGGAACAGTTGAACCAGCTTTTGCTCCCTTCTTTCGACCCTAAAGCACCGCGTCAGGTTATCGCTAAAGGTTTGCCAGCTTCGCCCGGGGCGGCCGTGGGCCAGGTGGTTTTTACCGCTTCCGAAGCTGAAGCCTGGGCTAAAGAGGGTAAAAAGGTTATTTTGGTGCGTGTGGAAACCAGTCCAGAAGATATCAACGGCATGTTCATTGCTCAGGGCATTTTAACCGCCCGGGGAGGCATGACTAGTCACGCTGCCGTGGTAGCTCGGGGGATGGGTAAGACTTGTGTTGCCGGGGTGAGTGGCATTGCTGTCAGCTATGAAAAGAAAGAATTCGTTACTAAAACCGGTCAAACGATCAAAGCTGGCGATTGGATATCTCTAGATGGCAGCCGCGGGGAGGTTATTACCGGTCAGCTTAAAACTATTGCGGCCGGTCTTTCTTCTAACTTTGCTACCATTATGAAATGGGCGGGGGGCATTAAAAAAATTGGCGTTCGGGCCAATGCTGACACTCCCCGTGATGCCAAGCAGGCTCGAGATTTCGGGGCTGAGGGCATTGGTCTGTGTCGTACCGAACACATGTTTTTTGAAGGCGACCGCATCACTACCATGCGTGAAATGATTTTGGCCGCCAACCAGGCCGGTCGTCAGAAGGCTCTGGATAAACTCTTGCCTATGCAGCGCGATGATTTTTATGGCATCTTTAAAGTTATGGACGGGCTGCCGGTTACTATTCGGACTCTGGATCCTCCTCTGCATGAGTTTTTACCTCATACCGAGAGGGAAATAACTGAATTAGCCCGGGCCATCGGCCGAAAATCTTCTGAAATAAAGGCTAAAATTGAAGAACTGAAAGAACAGAATCCTATGTTGGGTCATCGTGGCTGTCGCCTGGGCCTGGTTTACCCGGAAATAACGGCTATGCAGGCTCGAGCTATTTTTGAAGCTGCTGCTCGGGCCGTTGCGGAAAAAACTAAGGTTCTACCGGAAATAATGATTCCCTTAGTGGGGCACGAGAAGGAGTTTATAAGCCAGAAAGCTATAGTGGATCAGGTAGCTAGAGAGGTTATTTCTAAAGCTGGAATTCGCTTGAAATATCTGGTAGGCACCATGATCGAATTGCCTCGAGGTGCTTTAGTGGCTGATAAGATTGTCGCCGCTGGCGCTGAATTCTTCTCTTTTGGTACCAACGATCTAACCCAGACCACTTTCGGCTTGAGTCGCGATGATTCCAGTAAATTTTTACCCGACTATTTACAGGCGGGTGTCTGGGAAAAAGATCCGTTCGCCTCTATAGATATAGATGGGGTAGGTCAGTTGATTGAAATCGGTATTACCAAAGGTCGTCAGGTTAACCCGGATTTGAAAATCGGTATTTGCGGTGAACACGGCGGCGATTCTGAATCCGTCAAATATTGTCATAAGGTGGGTATGAATTATGTTTCCTGTTCTCCTTTTCGGGTCCCTTTAGCCAGGTTGGCTGCAGCTCAAGGGGCCGTTACCGAGCATTCGGTCTCTAAAGCTGCGCTTAGGATAGTTGCCGCGAAAAAGGTGATGGTTAAGTCTACCGTCAAAAAATCGGCGACTAAACTGGTGGCTAAACCTAACGTGAAAAAGTTAGTGGCTAAGGTTACTTCCAAAAAACTGGCGCCTAAATTAGCGGCTAAGCCTATTGTAAAAAAGTCAGTGACTAAGCCTGCTGCCAAAAGATCGGTATCTAAACCAGTACCTAAATCGGCGGCTAAGCCCATTGTGAAAAAGTCGGCGGTTAAATTAATAGTGAAAAAGCCAACTACTAAAAGTAAATAAAATAATAATTTGGAACCGTTAGTAGTTCTTACTTAATGAGAGTTGTTAGAAACTACTTTTAAAAAATCCCCTCCTAAGGAGGGGATTTTTATTGGATACTTAAGTTTTAAAAAACTACAAGTTATGATGATAGCGAGTATTCTTTAGGTTTAACTCTAAGTCAAAAGGGTTCTGAATATTAAAATAATGAAGAATTATTAGCTGTATTAAGAAGGCATAGGGATGTTGTCTGAATGAATAAGAGTAGTTTGGTGTATACGAGATGGGAATGTAAGCGCTACATAGTATTTGCGTCGAAGTACTATAGATAAAAATTTATGAAAAACTTAAGGCCGATGTGGGCAAGATATTGTGTGAATGGTGTGAAAGTAAAGGGTTAAAAATAACACAGGCTGGGTGTTATTTTAATTATATTTATATATTTGTGAGGATATTGCCGAAGTACAGTGTATCGGAGGTAATGGGTTATTTGAAGAACAAAAGTTTACTAATAATATTTGATAGATATTTCAACTAGAAGCACAAATATAACAGTATGTACTTCTGGTGTTGTGGATATTATGTGGATATAGTAGATAAAAGTATGAAAAGGATAATGGAATATATCAGGAGTCAATTACGGGAAAATATGACGGCTAATCAACTAATGTTGAATAAATATATTGATTTACTTACGGATTAGTCGGTAGATATCGGTAAACAAAGGTAAAGAAATAGTTACTTTAGGGGTAAGCCTATGAATACGGTGCAATTGCTAAACTATTTAGCGCGTCTTTAGGTGTTATTGTACCAATCCTTTATAGGGGTGAGTAAATCATTCGCTGAGTGGGTTGTTTTAATCTTTAGATCAGAGCGGTGGTGTTGTCGGAAGACGATGGTCTCTAATTAGGCTAAAGTCAGGGAACGGTGTTAAAAAAAACTGTAATTAGTAGACTGGATAGAATGCTGAAAAAAAATGACTCGGTCAGGGCGTGGCTCAGAGTAGTTGCGTTGCTATTCAGCAACTTAGTGCTGGCTCTAAACCCGTTGTAAACGCAGAAAAAAGATAACGATAGAGAAATAGCTAGGCTCTTGAGGGCTAATACGGCTAGAAAGTTCATTCGAGTTGTGCTGTTCAGGGCGATAATGAAAGCTAGAACGCTTTGTCCGGTGTACTGCCAAATTAGTAAGTAGGTACCGGTTAATGAGGCGGCCATGAAAATGGCTAGGAGTACTGGCATAGTTAGCACTACTGCGCCGATGTAGGGGGCGGCCAGATAAATTTCCGGGGGTTGGCCCTCCTGGGTCAAAATTTCAAAGCGGCCGACTGCTTTTAGCGTGGCTAATTCCCAGGTTGCGGGTGCGCCATAGCTGAGAATAACGATAACCGCAACTATAATGGGGGTATTGACTAGAATATTGATGGTGATTAGAGAGGAAGTGAGAGATTCCAGACCACCACCCAGAGCTGAAAGGGGGCCAATCAACCAGACTAGAGCCCAGGCGAGTCCAGTAATGAAGCCTACGGTGAGAATGAGCGGCAGAGTGACCGGGATTAGCTTGTAGATTTCATTTAAAATAAGGTGAAAAACTAACCCCCGGCGGTTTAAAGCTAGCATCCGGCCGGCAAAACCGGCCTGATCCATTAGGCGGTAAAGCCGGGTTAGACAAAAACGGCCGAGCCAACCGGCCAGGCGGCCGACTGCGGTCCTTCCTTTTCGGAAAACTGGCAAAGGTTACCTACAGGGCGCCCAGTTCTTCGGTGGAGAGAACTTGGTTGATGATTAAAAGAATTTTGACTCTGTTGTCAGTTTTGGGCATGCTCAGAATATAGTTGGTGTTGATGGCAGCGCCGAAAGAATAGGGTGGCTTTATTTCGGGGGCCGTATTATTTATGACCTCGGAGGTGGAACCCATCACGATGCCAATGGAGATGTTAACAAGATTCTTGATCTTAACTACGATGATACTAGTACGTTTGATGTATTCTTCTTCCAGTAGGTTAGATTTAAGTCGCGGATCGATCAATGGAATTACCTGGCTATGCAGGTTGATAACGTCTTTTAGAAATAGGAGAGTTTTGGGTACTTGGGTTACCGGGAGCAGCCCGATTATTTCTTGCATCTTAAGAATGCCGATGTCGTAACTTTCTTTGGCCGATTTAAAAGTTAGGAGACTGTCTTTATTTTCGCTCTGGAAGGGAACGATGTTATCGGCGGGGTTAATGTTGGCGCCAGTAGCGGTTTCAGTCATGCTATATCTCCTGGAAAATATTTATATAAAATATATTTATCAGGAGTAATTCCTTTTTTTAGTTTTTCTAATGGTGCTATTTTTTTACAATAGTATTAAATAATTATAGTATTAATCTGCTAAAATAGATTTCTTTACTCTCCATTATGTTAGTTGAACTTCCAAAATATTAATTAATTTTTTAGTTAGTCATAAAAAATTAACAAAAAAATTAGATTATGAACCATTCTTTAACGAATATAGTATATAAATACTACTAGCGCAATAAGTAAACTTATTATAGCCGAAAAAAACATTTGGAGACAAGATAGACCATAGGTACGTAACAATTTTAATTTTAGGGGTACATAGTGAGAATAAAGGTTAAATTAGCATCTTTGTAATGGGGGGATGCTTGATATGATAGTCTTTAGGGGCGCATTCCAGGAGGTAAAAACGTCCTACATGTTAATGGGCCAGAGATAAATAAAGAGATGATTTTTGGCACTTAACCTGGGTTACGCTTTCTCTTATAGTGTTTCAATTAATCGGTAAACGCTTTGTACGATAGAGGCTAGTAAATTAAATGTTATTAGAAGGGCGGCGAAAGTTTCTTTTCCATATTCGAAATTATATTTCCAATTGTAGTTATTATTTTTAAGACATTGAAGGTTTCATTTTTTATTTTTCACCGATTTTTACTGAATCCGAGCAAGCTCTCAATGTTATATTCGGAAGATTTAAGGTTGGTAATAAAGCTATAGATCAAAGGCTTTGTTTTGCCGGTGAGATCTGTTGTTCCAAGACCGAAGGCTTACTATAAAATATGTCAAAGTGATAATCGCTGATAGGTACACTAGAGCCTAAACCTTTTTAGGCTAAAAGGTTTTGAAATAACAGACAACTTCTGAAGATTTAGCTAGCGGCCTCGCCTCGCACTCGGGCCAAGGTTCGGGGGAAAAGATCGCTCTGGGTATGGGGGAGAAACTGGCTGGCCATATAATAATCCATATAGCTAGGGGTTTCACTGAGTTCAAAATTGGTCAGGCCGTCTTTAATAGTTCCGGCGGTTTCCCATAGACTGCGAGATAGGGCGGCTAGGGTGGCCCCGGTGAGGGAAGAATTACCAATATAGGCAAACTTTTCTATCGGGAGTTCGGGGAGTAGCCCGATGGCGATGGCGTTGGCTAGGTTCAGGGACTTACCGAAGCCGCCACCGATGATGACCCGTTCTAAATTATTCATAGTCAGTCCTACGCTCTCCAGGAGGGTTTGGTAGCCGGAATACATTGCTCCTTTAGCTCGGATGAGATTTTCAATATCTATTTCCGTAAGAACTAGATCACGATCAAGGCCAGTTTCTGCTTGGGGCCTGAGTAAATATTCAACTCCGTCTTCGCCTTGGCGAATAAGGTTAGGAGCGGCCTGTAGTACAAATTTTCCTCGTTGATCTAATACCCCGGCTAGAAATAGTTCGGCTACGATGTTGATGAGGCCGGACCCGCAGATACCGATGGGTTTTTCGCCGGGCCCGCCGATGACGGCCAAGGTGTGGCGTCGGTCGGCTCGATTATAATAAAATTGATCCACGGCACCGGGAGCGGCCCGCATCCCAAATTTGACGCCGCCGCCTTCAAAGGCCGGACCGGCCGAGCAGGCAGCGCAGGTCATCCAGTCCTGGTTCCCGACTACTATTTCGCCGTTAGTGCCCACGTCGATGAAGAGGGTTAGTTCCGGTTGTTTATAGAGGCCCGAAGCCAGCACTCCGGCTACGATGTCGCCGCCGACATAGCTAGAGACGGAGGGGAAGATGAGGAGCGGAGTTGAGGAACGGACATTAAGACCCAGTTCGGCGGCTTTGAGGAATGGCCAGGTGGCCGCGGCCGGTACATAGGGTCCGAGGCGGATGTTCTGGGGGGTGAGGCCGGCGAAGAGGTGGCTCATAGTAGTGTTGCCGGCTGTGACGATTAGAGCCAGGCTGTTGCGGCTCAGGCCGGCTTCGGTTAGTAGAAGATCCAGAAGTTGGTTGATGTTGGCTGTTATTCTCTCCCGCAGGCGGGCTAGGCCATCGCCCTTACCGGAAAAGACGATGCGGCTGATAACGTCTTCGCCGAAGGAAATTTGTCCGTTTAGGTCGCCACGGGCCGGGCCGGGCTGGCCTTTATTCAAATCGATCAGGCGGGCCCAGACAGTAGTGGTTCCTATGTCCACGGCTGCGGCGTAAAGGGGTTGGGCAGCTTGGGTTGAACTTAGTTCTAGAATACGGGCCGGCTGGTTTGGAGCTTCAAAGAGTGTAGCGCGGGCTGAAAAACCGTTTTCACGGAGGGTTGTGGGCATTTCTAGAAGGGCTGCTAGCTCCAGTTGTGGCCAGGCAAGATTGTGGTTCTGGTCCAGAGTCAGTACAAGGCGGTCATAGTCGGCCAGATTATCGCCTTCGGTTGGAGGTGTTAGTTCCACTGTCAGATTTCGGACCAATGGATTCAGAGTATCTAGGGTGATAGCTTCGTGTTCTTCAGCCTGGGCGTAGAGCGAGGCGTCAGCCCGCGATTCCGGGGGAATATTTATTTCGGCCGGGCCTTCGACGAAACATTGGCAGGCTAGGCGGAAGCCTTTAGCGTATTCTTCAGTGGTGAAAAAGGTTCCGGGACCGCTTTCGCTCCGTAGTTGCCCGGATAAAAGTTCAACCCGGCAACGCCCGCATACACCCTCGCCCCCGCAGGAGGCGTTAATGTGAATCCCGGCCCGGGAGGCCACTTCCATCAGAGACAGGCCGGCTGGGGCCGAGACAGTCCGATTTTCAGGTTTAAAAATTATCTGATGTTCGCTCATGTCCTTACCCCATATAGGTGTTTTTTTAAAGCCATTTTAAATCTTTATATTTAGTAATAATACCACATCTTGTTAATTATGGCAAATTGAGTGTGGGGTCAGGTTTTTGAGAAAATATAATTAAATTTGCTGGCCCCTTTAGTCCTTGGTTTTAAAAATAACTGGTAAAAGTTCAAGGAAGCGAGCTTGAATCCGGGTCATTATTTCCCGCATCTGGGGGTGGGAAGGGGGAGCACAGCGTAGGGTTAAAATGTGACGCCATTCGCGGAGGTTAGCGGTCATGACTATTTCCGTCTTAAGACTGTTGGGTAGAACTGTTCGAGCTTCTTGGGCGGTAGCCCCAGCGGTCGTGAGATCCAGATAGGCTTGCTCGGCCGCTTCCATGGCCTTCAGCCAGAGGCAGTATTTTTCTGAGCCTTCGGGGAAAAAAAGCGGTTTAATTAGTACTAGCCCCTGGGTTTCTGGATCCCGGCTGTAGTTGATGTAGCGGGTGCTCTCTTGGCTATAGGCGGCTAGGCGGTGGCGCACTAATTCATGGGTTACCCCTCGGTCGCAGATTAGGCGCACTGATAGGCTCTCATGTTCCAGAACTGAATGGTGGCCATTCTTGATAAGGCCGCGGACAAAGGTCGCGGCTGAGTCGGTAGTGATGCGATTTTCAGAGCGGTAACAAGTGCGCCCCGCCCGTTCCAGGCGTGCAAGAAGGGCGGGGGGATCCAGGGGGGTTAAAATTTCAAAATTAGGAGAAATTATTTTCATTAGTTAGTTCCAGATTTTGCAGAAAATGGCTAGCCGGTAGATCACGGAGCCAGCTACCCTCAGAGGTTTTATATATTTTTTCGGCTAGCATTTCAAAGAGGTTCCAGATGCCGGGCCCGGCCCGTTTCATTGGTTCGTGGTCGTTGTTAAGTCGTGTTTTAATCATATTGAAGTCCTCAAGGTTTTGAGCGTTGAGATAGAGGTAGGTGATATGGAAACAGAAAATTTTGAGGCCGGGGCTGTCCAGATAAGGTAGGGCTAGGCGGTTTAAAGGAAAGCGGCGCATCAGGTGCAGATGGTCGCTAGCCCAGACCGGCCAGCGGTAGAGTCGACCGGTTTTAAAACCCATTAGTCCGGGGTGGTAGGGTATAATTAAGGAGCTGTCATGGGTAAAGCCAGTGCGGCCCATCACCCTAGCCAGGTCGGAATGCCAATAGAAGCGGTGAGTTCGCACCGCTTCGGCCTCGGGCAGGGCTGTACGGTAATCTTGCAGAATTTGGCTTTCGGCTGATAAAACATCCGCATCATGTTTCAGTGTGGCCATGGACAGAGGGCCCCCGCCGTCGTCAGGAACGCAGCGGCGGGATAGATCTGGGTGTGCGCCCGTTTCTAGAAGAGGCCAAGAAGGTAAGGGACTGGGGGTGGAAAAAAAAACTGTAGTTTTGATGCCCAAAGCTCGGACTTTTTCCAAAATTATTCGGGTAGGGCCGGCGGGGGCCCAGTCGGTATCTATGGTTAGAATGATCATTAGTTGGAGTCCTCTGAGGTTAGCGGCGTGAGTTTCTGGTTTGCAGCCTTGGTAACGGGGGAAAAGGGGAGGTGACTCTGGCTCCGGTGGCTCGTTCTAGCCTGAGTCTAACTATCTGGGTTAGTTCTTGATTTAGAAGATTCGGTATAGTCTTTAGGACTCTGCTAATGTTCCGGGTCGAGGATTTGACTCGGTTGATTTTTTCGTCGAGATAGATATTGCGGTATAGTGGAATATCCAGAATTTGCGCCCGGGGGTGGCCGATCAGTTCAGTTGTGAGATAGACGTCTCGATCTTGCAGCCAGTCTAGTTCTGCCCACAAGCGGCAGGATTTGAAGACCCTACCGGCTAGGTTGAGTAGATAGGGGGGGGGGGTAGAACTAGGTAGACTGTTGACTGTGGCCTGGAGTTGGGGATAGTGATGGCTCCTTTTAAAATTTAGAGGGGTGAAACTGAAGGAGCGCATGGTATTGGCCAGAATTGGAGGAGAATCAGCTAGAAGCCGCCGTGCCGTGGTTATAATTTCCTGATGGAAGGGGATAACGGAACGGTTGAAAATAATTTCTCGATTCTGAGTGAGGCAGTTAATAAGTTTACCGGCGGTGGTCCGGGGTAGAAAGGCGGGGCGGGGTGGACCGACTATGGGCATATCTTCAGTTAGCTCGGTCGTCCAGAGCCTCCAGGGGGTTGGCACTAGAGGGCTCAGAGGATAGGTTGTGATTGAGTAGTCGATGGTTACGGGATGTTGGGTGAAGCAGACCGCTTCCCGTGCAATATCAGCCAGGGGGGGGGCGTCGATGAGATGCCAATGTTTCAACTGGCGCTTCTCTAGGGTTAGGTATAGATTCCTAGTTAAGGCTAGTGGTAAGGTGACGTTGGAAGGGGGATTAATAATAATTTTGGTCATGAATGGACCTCGCCCGGCGACTCTTGACGCAGCCTCCGACTATGCTATAATTTAAATATTCTATTTTACTCTATTTAAAAAGGATTAATCAAGTTTATGCTTGCTCCCCGACCTGAGACCGAACGCCTGCGGCTTCTACGTCTCTTAATGGAAGAAGGTGCGGTAGAGGTTCTTTTGTTGACTTCGCCGGCTAATCGGCGTTATTTTTCTGGCTTTCTGGCCCATGACTCCATGCTTAATGAATCCAGTGGCGCCCTTCTAATAACCCCCCATTCCCTCTGCCTCTTGACTGACTTTCGCTATGTCGAGGCGGCCCGTCGGGAGGCACCTCTGTTTGAAACTATTATTTATCGGGAGGGGCTAGCTTCGGAACTACCGGGTCTACCGGCTTTGAAAAAAGCAGGCCGTCTTTATTTTGAGCCGGAATTTTTGAGCCAGGGTAATTTTAGTAGAATTGCCGCTGCTCTTCCCCAGATTCAGTTGGAACCTGTCCCTTTTGATCCGGCCGGCCCTAGGGCTGAAAAGTGGCCCGAAGAAATTAGGCTGGTGACTAAGGCTCTAGCCATAACTGAGGCGGCGGTGGGCGCTCTGTGGGATAGAATGGAAGTGGGGGTTACCGAACATGAAGCTGCTTTTTTTATTGAAACAGAATTTTGTCGACTGGGGGCCGAAGGCCCAGCTTTTGAAACTATATTAGCTTCCGGCCTTAATGGAGCCATACCCCACGCTATTCCGGGGGCGAAAAAAATAAAAAAGGGAGAGACGGTTATCATTGACTGCGGGGCCAGATACCAGGGTTACTGTGCTGATTTAACCCGCACCCTAATTCTTGGTTCACCCAAGAAATGGCAGCGGGAAATTTATTTCGTTGTCCGTGAGGCTCAGATTCTGGCCCTTGCGGCTCTGGCTCCGGGACGGCCGGCCCGTGAAGTAGATAAGGTAGCTCGGGACTTCATCGCTCGGCAGGGATATGGCGATTTTTTCGGTCACAGCCTAGGTCATGGGGTGGGTCTAGTCATTCACGAGGCCCCCTTCTTGTCCCCTCGGAGTGCCTGGATTCTTAAACCGGGCCAGATTGTAACGGTGGAGCCAGGCATATATCTACCGGGGCGGGGTGGGGTGCGACTGGAACAGATGGTACTAATTACGGAAAATGGCGCCCAGATTTTAAATCACGATAACCATTTTTATAATTTTTAGGTTGTTGGCTGACCCACGGCTTTATCTAGGGCTATTCGAACCTGGTCTGGGTCGCCGGAGTTTTCTTCGATGATTCGGCTAACTCGGTCGTAGCCCAGCCGGGGGGCGTAAGCGGTGGTAAAAGCTAGCGAGGCCGACAGAAGAGTAGCGCATCTATCTTCATTCGGTTCAATGCTTTCCACGCATCTGGTTCGAAACAGGGTTACGACCCGTTCTAGAAGCGATAGGCTTTCCAGAAGAGCTTCAGCTATTAGAGGGGAGAAAGCATTAAGTTCAAATTCCCCGTGGGCGGCTGCCAGAGTTACAGCTAGATCGTTAGCCATGACCTTTATAGCCACTTCTATTACCATTTCTGGGATGACGGGGTTGACCTTGCCTGGCATGATAGTGCTGCCCATTTGTAGTTGGGCCAGCTGGATTTCGCCTAGGCCGCCGTGCGGTCCGGAATTCATTAGTCGTAAATCGCCGGCTATCTTCATGAGGTTGACGGCCAGGGCCTTGAGCAGACCGGAACTCTCGACAAAGACGTCGTTGTTTTGGGTTATATCCATTGGGTATTCGGCTACGGCTAGCCCTATTCCTGTTAGTTCCCGCAGTTTTTCTACCACCCCAAAGCGGTATTTTCGCTCGGCATTGTCCGATAGGCCTACAGCCGTGCCGCCCAGGTTGATTTGCCGTAAACGTTCTTCTATTTTATATAGCCGCCAGCGATCTCGAGCTAGAGCCTGGGCGTAGGCTCCGAATTCCTCTCCTAGAGTTATGGGCACTGCGTCCATAAGTTCTGTTCGTCCGAGTTTTTTAATGTTGGCCCATTCAGTTTCCTTTTTCTGAAAAACTTCTTGGAGCTGGGCGCAGGCGCCACTTAGTTCCCTTAAAAGTTCGATTGCGGCGATACGCAGGGCCGTCGGGTAAACGTCGTTGGTTGATTGCCCGCGATTAACGTCGTCCAGGGGGTGGATGAAGTTATATTCGCCGGGCTGCCGGCCTAGGTGGAGTAGAGCTAGATTGGTCAGTACCTCGTTTACATTCATGTTGGTAGAAGTGCCGGCTCCGCCCTGCAGGGCGTCGACTATGAACATGGTATCGGCCCGACCGGACAGAACTTCATCGCAGGCCGTGGCTACGGCCTGAAAGACGCCGGTTCGGCCGGCGTCTAGTTTGGCGTAAGTTAGAGCTGCCGCCTTCTTAATTTTGACAATAGCATAAATCAGTCGGAGGCTGACCGGCCGGTAGCCTAGGGCGAAGTTGGTGCGGGCTCTGGCGCTTTGCAGACCATATAAAGCTTCGTCAGGTAGCTCCAGGGAACCGATTTTATCCTGTTCCATTCTCATGTTTGATCTTCCAATTCAGCTAGAAGATGGGGGAAAATAGTTAGACTGCGTTTTAGAATACCTTGGATTTGGGCGATTAAAATGCCGTAATTAGTTATGGGAATCCCCTGATCTTGAGCACATTTCTGGCGGTAGATGATTTCTCGCTTATTTAGCATGCAACCGCCGCAATGAACGATTAGTTGATAGGGTGAAAGATCATTTGGAAAATCGCCGCCGGCGGTAAAGGCGAAATTAAGGTTCTTATTTGTGTAGTTTCTGATCCAGCGGGGGAGCTTCACCGTACCTATATCGTCGCACTGGCGGTGGTGGGTACAGCCTTCGGCGATCAGAATTGTATCGCTATCGGTTAGGGTCTCCAATGCTTTGGTTCCGGCGACGGCCGCGGTCAGCAAACCCTTGTAGCGAGCGAAAAGAATGGAAAAAGAAGTGAGGGGGATGTTTTCCGGTGTGTCAGCCGAAACTTTGGCGAAAACTTGACTGTCGGTAATAACTAAGCTTGGCCGCCGCCCTAGATTTTCTAGGGTCTCTCGGAGTTCAAATTCCTTGACCACTATGGCCACTGCATCGGTTTCTAGGATGTCGCGGATGGTCTGCTGCTGGGGTAGAATTAGACGGCCTTTTGGGGCAGCTTTATCAATAGGAGTAACGAGAACCACGAAGTCGGAGGGTTTGATTAAATCTCCGACTAATCGTAGCTTCGTTTCATCGGTTACGGCCAGTCGGGCCAGGGTTTCTTTAAACTGGTCAATTCGGATCGTAGTCAGAGCGCTTAGATAAATTTCCCCGGGGCCCGGGTCGGGTACTGAGACTAGAAGATCGCTTTTATTGAAGGCTACGATAAAGGGGATATCTTTAGCTTTAAAGAGATTAAGCAAATCCCGGTCGGTCTGGGCTAGGCCTAGGGCTGCGTCTACGACCAGTACCGCCACGTCGGTTTTGTTGAGGACCTGGTGGGCCTTGTGGATACGTTTTTCACCTAGAACGCCTTTATCGTCCAGTCCGGGGGTGTCGATGATCATCACCGGACCTAGGGGAAGAAGTTCCATAGCCTTATAGACGGGATCGGTGGTGGTACCTTTTATTTCCGAGACCACGGCTAGATCCTGGCCGATGACAGCGTTGACTAAGCTTGATTTACCCGCGTTGCGCTGTCCGAAGAAGCCGATATGAATCCGGTTGGCGGCAGGCGTATTATTTGATCCCATATTTTCTCCTTTACTAAAGGCTCTCCAGAGTTTTCATGGCTTCTTCCCATTGGTGTTCCAGATTTTTAACTTCTACGGCCAGGGTGGAAACTTCTAGGTTGAGGGCGTAGACTTGTTTAGCGATTTGGTAGGTGGCTGGAGCGGCAAGAAGATTTTCTAGTTCTTGGCGGCGGGTGTTTATTTCTTTTAGGCGAGTTTCGACGTCGACCACTTTTTTTTGATAGGGTCGGCGGCGGTTGGCTAGTTCCTTCCGGGCTTGGGCCGTGAGTTTGCGGGTTTCTTTTCTAGTGGCGGAACCTTTGTCGATTGTTCCCCTGGTCGCGGCTCCGTTGGGGGTGGGATTTTTCGGGCTAATTGGCTTCGGGGTTTGGTCAGTCCATAAGTTCAGATAATCGTTATAGTTACCGGGAAAAGTGGAGAAATGGCCTGCTTCAACGGTACCCACGTTCTGGCAGAGGCTATTCACGAAATGTCGGTCGTGGCTGATCAGAACTAGTGTACCTCGGTAATCGCTCAAAGCGTCTTCGAGCATTTGGCGGCTAGGGATGTCGAGGTGGTTAGTAGGTTCGTCTAATAGTAAAAGGTTGGGGGAAGTGAGCATGATTTTAGCCAGGGCCAATCGGGCTTTTTCGCCGCCGGATAAGATAGCTACTTTTTTAAAGACATCTTCGCCGGAAAAGAGAAAGCCCCCCAAAACTGAACGTAAGGCCCCCTGACCTAAATCACTGGTCACAGTGGCTAGTTCTTCAATAACGGAGTGGGCCGGGTTTAAGCCGTCAAGTTGAAATTGGGCAAAATAGCCTATTCGAACCCCTTGGCCTAAACGTCGTATCCCGGAAGTGACCGGCTCTAGGCCGGCTAGCATCTTCAGCAAGGTCGATTTACCTCGGCCGTTAGGGCCGATGAGGGCTATCCGGTCGCCCCGTTTCAAAATAAAATTTAGATCGCGGTAAACTACGGTTTCGCCGTAACGTTTGGTGACACCGGTAAATTCAGCCACCCGATCCGGCCCTCGTTCTCCCACCGGCAGGCGCAAGTTAAAACTCTGATCTTCGTTGTTTTCAGGGATCGGGAGACGATCCATTTTTTCTAGCATTTTGATCCGGCTCCGGGCCCGGCGGGCGGTGGAGGATCTAACTCGGTTTTTTTCAATAAATTTTTCTATTTGCCGGATACGGCCCTGTTGATTTTCAAAAGCTGCCACTTCGGTGTTCAGGCGCTGTTCCTTTTCGGCCAGAAATTGTTCATAGTTGCCGTTGTAAGTGTGGGTTCGCCCCTGGCGAACTTCAATGATTTTTTGGACTACATTGTTTAGAAAGATCCGGTCGTGGGAAACTAATAGCAGCGCTGAGGAGGAGCTTTTTAAATAATCTTCTAGCCAGATAAGGCTGTCCAGGTCTAGGTGGTTTGTGGGTTCGTCCAGCACCAGGAGATCAGGTGAGGCGAGCAAGAGGCGGGCTAGCGCCCCACGCATTGTCCAGCCGCCGGAAAATTCGCTTAAATCTCGATCAAAATCTCTTTCCGTGAAACCGAGGCCGGTCAGAATTTTTTTAGCTTCGGCTTCTTTTTCCCAACCACCTAGAGACTCAAATACGTGTAATAGATAACCGTGACGATCGGCTAGTTCCATAAGCTCTTTAGCCGGAGCGCCAGCCGCACTTTGGACGACCAGGTCTTCATCCACCAGTTTAAGTTCCGTTTTCACCCGCCGAAATTCTTCTGTCATATCCATCACTAGCTCTAGAAGAGTCAGGTTGTGCCGCTCCAGTAGATCTTGAGGTAGGTAGCCGAGATGCAGACCCCGGGCTCGGGTCACTTGACCGGAGTCGGGGGTCTCCATATCCATAATCAATCGGATAATAGTAGTTTTACCAGCTCCGTTGCGGCCCACCAGCCCCACTCGATCCCCGGGACTGATGGAGAGGGTTGCTCCGCGCAAGATATCCTGACGACCGTAAAATCGGCTGACTTCCGAAAAACTTATGAGAGCCATGGTGAGTAGGTGAGCACCTTAATTTTTTGGTTAAATTAACTATATTCTGTTTTCTGTTATATGTTATTTAGTAACTTGTAACAGTATTTCCAAAATAATATAAGATAACATAAAACTCAAGCGCTAACGAGAGCGGCCAGTAATTTTCATTTTAGGGTTATATAATAGGAACGAAGGTTAAATTAGTATATTTATAATAGTGGGATACCTGGCATGATAGTCCTGAAGAGCACATTTCAAGTGATGAAGACGTGATACATACCGATGGATTAGAGTTTGAGGTTAATAATAAAACTATAGGTCAATAGTTTTGCTTTATCGGCAGAGGCTGTTATCTTAAGACTAATCTAGTTAATGTTTAAAGAAATTTTATTATCGCAAATTGGAGCTTTGTTCAGTCGTTTATACTGATAACCTCTTCAGTTTTTACCCGGAATGGGGTTGCATAAAGATAAACTGTTTAGTCAATTTTCAGGAAGATACTCTTGTAAAGTCTTCTATGATTGAAAGGGTTACAAAATTTTTCGCGAAATGGTTAGTAGGTATAAGAACCGTCACTCAAAAAAATGAGGTGCAGACTTTTGATTTTTAAAGCCTGCTTATCCAGCCGGCGTGAGGCGATTTTCTTTTTATAATCTTGTTTCTTATCCCTGTTATGCGGGATCGTAAATTAAGGACTCTGTATAAAAAAATAGGATGTATAACTAAGTATATGTCAGACATAGAATAATGAGTACTCCAATCAAAACACTTATTTAGCGCCTTTTCAGACTGCTCCCGAAGCAAGGATATATATTTCACTAAATACCCCACGAATATATTTTAATATATTTTAATGCAAATTTAAGTATGTTTCGATAGATTCAATAAAAATATGCTAAAATAATCGTTCTTTTAGCTGCTAGTTTGACTCTCATGCTGGTTAACAATCGCTTCTCTTAATTTTTTAATCTAGTGTATGATTAAGTAGGGTTAGAAGCCGGCGGTGCTTCCCAGCAATAGCTATCTTCAGTCATTTGGGCCGCAATCAATTTGAGAAGAGTTTGTAATCGCCAACACCATCTTAACCATTGGCGGGGAACTATGCGTCAATCGCCTCAATCGAATACCCAATGACAAAATCTGACTCACCGTATTTCTAGATAACGTTTCCAATTTTTAGTTGGGGAAACTGGAAATGATGTGCTACACCACTCAAGTTATACGTGATAGATTCACCAGCTTACAAACCATTGACTGGATCGATCCTAATTGTGATCAGGCTTCTACTTTTTTGTTCAACGACCCTTTAAAATTACTCTTTCTCTTAGTTGAGTCCTGTTTTCAGGCGACTAAATATAGCCTGCGGCAGTATTCGCGCCCACCTAGCGGCCGGGTAGGTTAAATTTTATCTCCGGACCGATAATTTGAGCGAACTTTTGGATTGATATACCTCCTTCATGGGCGGAATTAACACTCACTTGGCTAATGTTCCTAAACGCCGGCGTTTTAAAACTTAATGAGGAATTAACCGGGGAAACGATTATCCTGCGCCCGGAACAGATAATTGATATTGAAATGCTCTAGATGTAGATAGACGATAATTTTTACTACACCCAGAGGATAGCCTATGTTCTATTATAGATGATGGCGGCCGTGGATTATAACTTTCCCAAAATTCTTAACATTAAAAGCGCCTCTGCCCTGATCGACAACACTATTGAAATATTGGGTTAGACCTAGTTTAAACCGTTGGTAGTTCTAAACGGAAATGTGGGCGGTCTTATCGCTAACCATTCCATGGAGTTGTATTCGCTTCTAGAAAACACTCGTCAAAAAGATTAGCAGTTTAAACGGCATACCTCGATAGTAAAGCAAAAAAAGATTGAATTAGGAATCTGAAGCATGTTAGAATAAAAAATAATTTAGATAAGTTTAAATTATAAAAGCCGAATTATAGTAGGGACTGAATCCGAGCCCGTCGAGTAGGGTAAGAGACCGTGCAAGATTATGGTTATGGATGACGAAATCCTCAACCGTAAAATAATCTAGGCCATACTTAAACCTTAGGGCTATGAAGTTGTTCTGATTGTAGATAGATTTAACTGCCTGAAAAAAGTTAAGGAGGACCCATTTAATTTTATCCTTATGAACGTCATAATACCCAATATGAACGGCTTCGAAGTGATAGCCAAACTTAAAGCTCTGGAAAAAGATAACTATTATCCTCGTAGTTTTGGTTACCACCCTGCAGGTCATTAACGCCCGAATAAAACTCTGAAAGTAGAAACCAGTAACTTCCTTACTAAGCCGGTGGATCGGATGGAATTGAGAGTCCGATTGTGTTCTCTACTGAAGGTTAAGACCTATTACGACTACATGATCAATTATCGCTAAAAACTGAACCGAATAAGTGGCCACGCAGACTTAAAATTATCAAAGTCTGCACCAAACTGTGTGATGCCTCTCTGAAAATTCTTTTTTATCTGGCCCGAGCCGTCGAATATGAAGATGAAAATATAGGCAACTATGTTACTAATATAGGCTGTATTTCCGCCTTGATTACTAAACGTCGAGGCCTTAGTTCCACGGTGCGGAAGCGTATACTTTGCGTTTCGTCCATATACGATATAGATTAAGATCGACATTTCCAACCACATTCTAGCTAAAAATAGCTTCTGAATGATAATTAATGGTCGACCATAACTTTTTACGCTTGGATAAAATTATCAATCTGAGCCATTACGAAAAAATAGGATGGTTCTGACTACCCCTCGCGGTTTGTCCTTAACCTAAATTTTCTTGATCGGTCGTATCTAGCTGTGGTCGATATTTTCGACGCCCTTATATCCAAGCAGCCTTATAAACCGCCTTGACTATAGGCAAGACTATGGACATCATCTGGATCGGGTGCGGTACCCATTTCAACCTGGGGATGGTGGAGAATTCCATCGCTTCACTTTCGGATATAGTTAAACTCTAGGATAGCATCCAAACCATTCAACACCTCACCCTGGAATAGTCCGGCTACAATCTTGACACCAGCCATAAGTTTTTCCTGACGATTGGCGGCGGGATTCAGCGGTACCGACCCGGAAAGGCCTATGACTAAACTCCACCCTATACGCCTTTTTTTTATTCGTCATGGTCAGACTGAAAACTTTGACCATCCCCCTCTCAATGGTTGGCGTGATGCCCCTCTGACTGAAATAGGCCGGCGGCAACTTGACCAGATAGTCGAAGCTTTCACCTCTGTTCCCTTTGAAGCCGTGTATTCTAGTGATCTTAGCCGGGCGGTTTACGGTGGCCGCAAGTTGGCTGAAGCCCGAGGGCTAAAACTGTGGAGCGATCCAAAATGGCGGGAAATAAATTTTGGCCAATGGGAAGGTCTAACCTATACCCAGATTATGGATCTGGATCGTAATTATTTTCACAAAATTTTTTCGCCGAATGGCGGGGGAGTTAATTTGTCTTTTCCCGGCGGTGGCGAAAGTACGGTCTCTTTCGCCCGACGGATCGAAGAGTCCCTGACTGATCTTAAATGCCGCCATCCCAATGGTGGTCGGGTGGCCTTGGTGGCCCACGGGGGGGTCTGCAAAATGCTGTGGGGGCTTATTCTAAAAATTCCCCCAGAAGTGGCCTGGTTTGTTATCCGGCAGGATTTCGCCGCTGTTAACGTGGCTGATATCTATCCCAACGATCGCTATGTGGCCCATCTGGTTAACGGCTATGTCGGGCCTGAAGGTTATTATCGGGTCGGCCTCGGTTTTAACCGACTGCTCGGTGAAGATGTGTTTAAATAAGGCTATTTCTGGCCTAGGGGTTAGGTTTAGGCCTGACCTGGCTGGAATTGGTCAGTATCTTAACAGGGTTGTTAATTTCAACTAGGCCGGTGCTCTGGTGTCCGTAGCGGCGGTCAGGGTTAGGCTGTCCCGGGGGGGCTAGCTGCAGAGCCAGTCGAAGTTAGCTAAACCAAGCTAAAGCAGCCCGCCTTTAGGTTAGAGAAGTGAATCAATAAGGTGGCGGTGTTGGTTATTTTTTTATGCGCTTAAGCTCAAAAAAACACTAGCTATACTAGTGTATAGAAACTTCAAGGCTGATGTGAGTAAAAAAATATATTAATTATGTAAAAGAATAGATTTAGAAATAATAGAGGTCGAGTATTGTCCTAATTATATCCACATGTTTGTGAGGATATCGCTAAAATATAATATATCGGAGATAATGGGTTATTTGAAGGAGGAAAGCTTATTGATGATATTTGATCAGGTATGCTAATTCAAAGTATAAGTATAGCAGTAAGTACTTCTGGTATTATGGATATTATGTGGATACAATTAGGTAAGAGTGTAAAAGGGATAGTGGAATATATAAGAAGTTAATTATGGGAAGAGCTGCCAGCTGATTAACTAACTTTGAATGGATACGTTGATCCGTTTACAGGTAGGTCGGTAAATAAAGATAAAAACAAATAACCCCTTTAGTGGCAAGTCTATGCATATGGTGCACTCGGCAAACTATTCAACGTACTCCCAGGCGCTGTCTTGCCAACCTCTCATATAGATGAGTAGACTATTCGTTAAACGGGATAGTTTTAATTTTCAGTCAGGTCTTAGGGGATCAGCAGGGTTAATTTGGGAGCGGTAAGGGTGGCGAAACCTAAATTGATTGAAGGCGTAGGTGGCTAGCAGAAGGTTAGACTTAAAAACTTTAAGGGGCTGACTTTCAGCCAGAACTGGCCCGAGTTGGCGTACGATCTTTTTCAACTAGCGGTCGGCTTCAGAAAATAGATCGCGACGAGAAGCTTAGCCCTGGCTTTCAATCATGACAACAGTTTGGCCAGTCGCTGCTGAAGCCTCGCTTGATCGGTATTTTACCGGAGCTTCGATCAGTCAGATTAAGGCTAGATGTTGTTTCCCGGTTACCAAAGTCATTAAGTTTAAATTTACTCTGGCCTACGCTAATGATTCCGTCTGATCAAGTTTTGTGACTGATCCATCCAGTTAGCTGTTAATCTATAGTTTTAGCATTAAAGACTAGCCTTATTTCTTAAGGGAATTGTAGAATATTATGAGATATAGGAGCTTTGTAATCGATGGGGTCCAGTCTTAGAGCTCTCATTTTCAGAATAATATTTCGAGACGCTAATCCAACAATAAAGCAATTCGTTCCAGATTGTCTTGGTAGCAGAAGTTCGGTGATGTTATTAAGCCAGCTATAAGCCTAGAGATATTCCAGGGTATCTTAGCTCAGGCCGGTAGAAGTGAAACCCATTCTTCGAGCGACCTCGTTCAGAAAGATGTTAAGAAAGTTTTATGGGTCGTCTTTTATTCTCCTTAAGGGGGGGCATGGAAGTAGATATTCCGTTAAAATGGGGATGAATATTTTTTCTGAAATAGTCTTCTTCTACCCGGTTTAACAGGTCAATGAAGGTGGAGCTTATGACCCTGAGTTTAACCGCTTTAGCCCAACGGATGCCTGAATAACAAAAAGCCTTTCCTCTGGAACCAGCAACAGAATTTTCTGGGCGTGCAGTGGTAGATATTTCACATATTGTAAAAACAGAGTACTGTTGCCAGCTAATTCGATCAGGTCGAAGCGGCCGCTATTACCTTTAAAGGAGGCCAATGCTGAAGAGAGAATCCTCTATTTTTATCTGGTGGATAGTGACCAGGGCGGGACTCACCATCTCTAGCAGAGCCATAAAATAGTTGAGCCTCTTTCATTAATAACAATTTATTGATACCGAATAACCACAGTAAAACCTCCATATTTTTAACGGCCTAGTCAAGGGGGGCTCCCCCAGCAGAAGTCGCCTGTCATCGTGGGGGGCATAAGAAAAATAAGGTGCTAAGCTGGGGGGGTTAAGTTGGCTATGGAATAGACACAAAAGTGAGACTAAAAAGTTACTTGAGTTATTTTGGCAGAGTTAACACCATCTTTCTTAAATTCACACAGCGAGTTAGATAATGAGTCAGGACGATTAGGTCGGGCGTGCCTTCAGAGTTCAGAGTAGCCTCGATCCGAGCCATCGGAGAGCTCACCAGATACTGCATATTTTCGGATAAATTATTAATAATAAAAGTAATTTATAATAAAAAGGTTTTTAGATACGATTTTAGGTTTGTTTAGTAAGTAAAAAAGTTCAATTATGAAAGTCCTTTTAATGAGTGCGTACTTTATCCTATAAAGTGTTTAATATTTTGTCTTTGTCTTTATTTCGTGTTATAATTTAATAATTATGTTATAATAAGACTAAATGAAGGATTATATATGTTGTGGCTGGTAGGGTTTTAAACGGGATCGGTATTTCGAGCTAACCAAAGTTCTGGCTTTATTTCTAGTAGCGGTCGCGCTGACGGAGTTATTTTTTTTAGGACGGAAGATAGCGGGCGAATTAGATCCGAACCTGGTTCTCCCGATGGTTGAAGTGGTGGCTGCTACCCTGACCGAGTATGACTTCTCAGATAGAACTAGCTAAAAAAGATCTGGTCGCCATCCTCAACCCAGCTATTATTAATTTTGATTATTCCCAGATGTTGACCATCACCGATCAGTTCGAGCACGAGCTCTACGTACGCACTACCATAATTCCAGAACTGCAAAACCAGTGCGAACCATGGCTCAAAGCTAGCTAAGCCCATAAAGTAATCCTAGTAATTTTGAATTTAGCTAACGGAGAGGATCTAACCATGGCTGGCTATTCGGTGGAATGGGGAGAGGTTACCGCTTTGGCCACTTCCTTTCCGGTGGCTAGCTTCTTTAAAATCGCTACGGCGACAGCGGCTTTGGAGCGGGCAAATTATAAGGCTAATTCTACTGCGGCTTACGATGGCGGTAATCACGTTCTTTACCGCAATAATGTTATTAAAGAGCCTAATCAGGGCTGCAGATTATCACTTTAAAAGAAGGCTTCGCCAAAAATATTAATACTGCCTTCGGCAAACTCTGCGCTTTTACTTTAGGGCTACAGGATCTTAACGATTTTGCCGGGCGTTTCGATTTTAATCAGAGCTTTGATTTTAAACTACCCATGGAGGCTTCCAGCTTCAAGGCCGAAAATAAAGACTATGCCCTTCCATCTAGCCGAATTGGCTTCCAGCTTCAACTGCAGCACTAAGGTGTCGCCTTTTTACGGGACCTTTTTAGCCGCCGCATTAGTTATTGGTGGCTTCTTGCCAGAATCTTCCTTCATAAGAGATATTTTAATAACTAGAATAACATTTACTACCAGGCCGCTCAGGCCGAGCTCAAAATGTTCATTAATCCCCAGGCGGCCGGAGAGATGACTAGCTTAATGCGCTCGACCGTAAAGAAAGGAACCAGACGGCATACTTTCGTCTTGACCATCGATCACTAGGTGCTATCCCGTTTGCTCATCGAGGGTAAAAGCGGTCCCATCAATGATGAAGCAGGTCGCCGAGTGGACTAGTTCATGGCTTGGGCTAGACTTAAGCCGGGGGGCTGGGAATGAAAATCTAAAGTTAGCTGTAAGTACAGTAATTTTTCATGACGCTCTCTCGGCACTCCTAGATAGAAATCGATGTGCAACTCTCTGTTGGCTTATTATTAGAGTTGCTTGAATAAAAAATAAACTATCTTTGTAAGGAGAATAAATTTATAACGATCGCTAAGACCAATTTCGTAGTTTGGCTGGGCCATGCCAGTTTCCGAGTGGAAGGCAGCCGGATCATCTACTTTGACCCGTGGGAAGTGAGCGGCCCGTCTGCCGACCTAATTTTTATAACCCACGATCACTATGATCATTGCGATCCGCTCACAATTAAAACCCTGTGCGGCCCGGCGACCCGTTTAGTCACCGAGCCGGCGGCTGCTATTCTTTTGCGACAAGCCGGATTCGATGCCGCAAATCTGACGGTTCTTGAGCCGGGCGCCTCACTGGAGCTTGACGGCGTGGGCATAAAAGCTGTACCCGCTTACAACCTAGATAAGGACTTTCATCCTCGGGCCAGAAATTATCTAGGTTTTGTGATTACCTTAGATGACTGGAGCCTTTACCATGCTGGAGATACTGATTTTATTGAAGAAATAAAAGATATTCGTGTCCAGATCGCCCTTTTACCTGTTTCTGGTACCTTTGTTATGACCGCTGCGGAGGCGGCTCGGGCGGCTCGGGCTCTAGCCCCGGAAGTAGCCATACCCATGCACTATGGCAAAATTGTAGGTAACGAAGAAATGGCTTGGCAGTTCGCTAAAGCCCTTAAAGATCAAGTGACCGTGGAAATAAAACCCTCACCTGGAGGTTTGAAATGAAAATTATAGCGATAAATGGCAGCCCGCGCTCAGGTGGTAACACTTCCATACTGCTGAACTGGGCGACCGAGGAACTACAAAAAGAGGGTTTAGAAGTAGAAACTGTGCGTCTAGGCGGCCAGAATGTGCCAGGTTGTAAAGCCTGCGGCGCCTGTTTTAAAAACCAAAATCGCCGCTGCATTCAGGATCAGGATCCGGTTAACGAACTCATCGCCAAGCTCATAGAGGCTGACGGTCTAATTTTAGGTAGCCCCGTTTATTTCGCTGATCTGACCCCGGAACTTAAAGCCTTCATTGATCGGGCTGGCTTAGTTGCTGTGGCTAACGATCGTTTCTTAGAACGTAAGGCGGGCGCGGCCGCAGTGGTGGCTCGGCGCGGCGGCCAGGTTCATACTTATGATTCTATCAATCATTTTTTCGGAATCATGGGTATGTTCACTGTAGGTTCCATTTATTGTAACATGGGGGTGGCTCTAGAACCCGGGCAGGTGCGCGAAGATGAAGAGGCCGAAAAAACCATGCGTAAGGTCGGGGTCAATTTAGCTTGGCTCCTTAAAAAGATTTGCCATAGCTAAAGACCTTTATGGAGCAGAGGGATTTATGAAAATTTTCGGTCTGAACGTTGTTTTACTCTGGTTCGGGCTTGGAACCGGCCTTCTGCTTCTAGAAGTTCTGACACCCGGTTTTTTTTTCATATTTTTCGGCTTGGGAGCTATGGTCACCTGCACGGTAGTTTCTTTTACCTCTTTAAATCAGACTCTGCAATGGCTGCTCTTCATAGTAGTTTCGGTTCTAAGCTTTCTAATTTTTCGCCGCAAACTCAAAAATTTGTTCGGCGCCCCAGCGGATCGAGTCGACCCGGTGACCAACGAGGTTTATCTTAGCCAAGAAGTGCTGGTAATTCGAGAAATAGCTCCGGGTCAGCCAGGATTGGTAGAATTAAACGGTACTAACTGGCAGGCCGCCTGCGTCACTGGTCTGTTTAGACCCGGCGATCGAGTCAAAGTTATAAGCATGAGTGGCCTAACTTTGACCGTCGAACCTTTATTTAAGGAGTCTTTAAATGTTTGATACCAATTCACCCCCGGTGGTACTCATTGTCGCAGCAATTTTTCTTATCTTTCTAGCTAAAAAATATATCCGGGTTGTGCCTCAGAACGAGGCTTTCGTCGTGGAACGCCTGGGCCGCTATCAGAGCACCTTAATTTCCGGCTTACATCTGCTTTGGCCTTTTTTTGATCGGGTAGCTTACAAACACACTCTAAAAGAGCAAGTCATAGATGTTGCTTCCCAGATTTGCATCACCCGCGATAATATCTCAGTGGAAGTGGACGGCGTTTTATACATGACTGTAATTGATCCTAAAAAAGCCAGTTATGGGGTAGATCGCTACCACTTTGCGGCTATTCAGATTGCCCAGACCACCATGCGTAGCGTCATAGGTAAGCTGGAACTTGACCGGACTTTCGAAGAACGCGAAACTATTAATTCCCAGATTATCGATGCGGTCGACAAGGCCTCTGAGCCCTGGGGTATAAAAGTCAATCGCTACGAAGTCCGTAACATAACCCCGCCCCAGAGCATCAAAGAAGCCATGGAGCGTTATATGAAGGCTGAGCGGGATAAACGAGCAACTATTGCCACCTCCGAGGGCGAACGTCAGGCGGAAATCAATCGGGCTGAGGGCGAAAAACTAGCCAAGATCAACATTTCTGAAGGTGAAAAGCAAAAGCGCATCAACGAGGCCGAGGGCCAGGCTGCCCAGATTCGCCTGGTGGCTGAAGCTACGGCTTTAGGCCTGCGGAAAGTGGCTGAGACTATCGGGCTCCCCGGCGGGGCTGAGGCAGTCACCCTACGCCTAGCTGAAGCATATATTCTAGAATTTGGTAAAGTAGCCAAAGCCAGCAACACCCTTGTAATTCCCTCTAATGTGGCCGATATCGCCTCTTTTATTACTATAGGTCAGAAAACTCTGGAATCCATGAAAAAGAGTAATTAGTAAATAATCAGCATTTTTAAATTATCCTAGTGACTCAGCGACGCGGTTATCTAGGAGGACGGTAAGTCTGGTTATGTCCGAGTCTCGGTTAAAGACGTCGTGCAAGACTTAAGAGCTTTTTTTGTATAGGCAAATCGGGATGTCCGAGTTAATAGCCCGTTTTAGTTCCGAAGTACGGTGTAGTATATTTTAACGCATAAAGGTTGAGAATAATGCATTTTACTATATCCACTCCGGATGGATTCAGCGTCAAAAGCAGAGAAATCGGGGTGGTATGTTAGTATCATTCTGTTTTAAAGAAATTAGATAGTAGAAACAATCTAACGAAGTCTAGACTACCTTCTTGAACTTCGTTAGGATCTCCCCCAGGCGGAGGTAGGTTTGAATGTAACATTCCTCCCAGTTAGAGAAGGGGTGATAGAAGAGGGGATCGAAATAGAATCCAATGGGATAACTTGCTATTGCTACTGTCATCGTCAATTGAAGCTGAGCTTCCAACAAGGGGTGGTCCGACTTTCTTTTTCAAGCGGTCAGGTGGGACGCGTTTAGGGAAAAGTGGATGACTGTGTACCTCAAGTGATTAAGTCCTAGCAAATGATTTACCTAATTAATCTTGGTTTTTAATTTTAACACAGCCAATTGGATAGTGATCAGGGTTATCAACTTTTTAGTCAGGCGTAACTAGAGATTCAAAAGTAGGCTGTCGGTAAATTCGCTGGTACTAAAGCGTCAGGGGGTACTTGGCGATCAAGTGAGTTAAGAGGACTTTATTTTCAGCCAGACCCTCGTTCATGTTATCGAAAACAACTAGAGTCCGGTGTTGAGACAGGAGACAAGAATGTAGTAACGACAGCTTAAATTGCAGCTTAGATCGAAGGGAAGATAGACAAGTCGAAGCAGTTATAAGTTGAGGGTGTTCAGTTAGGATTTCATGAATTCACCTTGGTGGCGGGTGACCAGAAGATCGCTCCAACCGAAATAGCCGTAGTTGGATGAGTTTAGCGGATGTTCCAAGAGTACCTAGGTTAGAAAGCGGTCTAGATTTTCGGCCAGATAACCGCCTTAAAACTTAATTTTCAGAGGTAGACGGTAATTTTGAGCCTGAACCTTAACTGTTTAAAACATCAACTCTTTAAAGACTAGGTTAGCGACCAAAGCGGTTAGATATTGAAGTAAGTTCTAAAAATTAGCTGGGCTGACGAAAGTTATATCCGGATTAAAGCCTAGGTCTTTGAAAGTTGGATCGGTGGTTAGGTAAATGGTTTGGGGTAACTTGAGGGCTTTGACCATTTGAGCCACCCGTTTTCACCGGAGTTTCGACAGCAGAGGGTAACAGCAACTGAATAGGCCGATCCAAATTTCTTCTCCGCTGACCGGGTTAGGGAGCCCATCCAAAACAATTGACGGCGTTAGGTTTTCCTATTGCCCGGTATTTTTTAGTTAGTCCGGCTATTTCCTTTTTTTAGACACGCTCGGTTTTATTGTCTTAAATAGTTCGAGAACGACTGTCTAATTGGTAGTGATCCAGCGGACCAGGTAGGCATAGAGGCATAGCTGCAATCAAATCTAGTCGACCGTCGGCTTAGCGTCGAAAACCCATTTTTCTGGTAGATTCGCTACCACTTAGGAGTAATCACGCAATTTAGGGTTCGGGTTAGGCCAAGGGTACCGGCTAGATCTTAGGTTTTAGCCTGGTCGATACTATCTTTTAGAGGACACCAACGGAGGGTGATTTAAGTCTAATTTAGAGTTGTTCTACTGTTATCGGCCAAGGCCAAAGTCTGAATTCAAAGTGTCTTCAGCGATACAAAAAGGACCGGGGCCCGGGAACAGCCCAAAGCCAGAAGGACTTTCCAGCGCAGAGAGCTACCTAGAAGGTGTCGTCAGTCTTCTCATTTCTGAAGTAAAAATAGGCGTAATAGCCTACTTTAGCTATGGAATAGACGAATTTCGCCTCCGACAACACTGGCTAGACGGGGAGAAATGGTTCTAAACCGGCTAATTTCGCCCCCTTGGGTGGGGGTCAGTTAGGCCAGACCGAGGGTTGTCGTCTTCTTGCTAATTCAACCCGGAATATTTAACCCGATAATTCTACCCGTCTTTAACTTTTATTGGCTGTTTTCTTATTTATTTACAGTTCAGCAATAGCCTCTATTTCTATTTTGGCGCCCAGCGGTAGGGCGGCTACCTGAACGGTAGATCTGGCCGGGTAGACGCCAGTAAAAAAAGTTAGATATACTTCGTTAACCGCCTTGAACTCGGCCAGGTCGGTCATAAAAATACCTACGCGTAGGGTCTTATCCAAAGAGGTTCCGGCGGCTTTAAGGATACTTTGAATGTTAGTCAGACTCTGGTGGGTCTGTTCGGGAATGGCTTCCGGCATTTGGCCAGTGACCGGGTTAAGGGGGAGTTGTCCCGAAATATAAACAGTGTTACCGCTTTTAACGGCTTGCGAATAGGGGCCTACAGCGGCAGGAGCGGCGGCGGTGCTGACGACTTCTTTCATTAGTATATTCTCCTTTATTTTTGGGATAGACCATAGCGGCGTTCCCGACCGGCGAAGGCGGTTAGGGCTGCTCTAAAATCTTTGGCGTCGAAATCGGGCCAGAGAGTGGGGGTGAAATAAAATTCGGTATAAGCGCATTGCCATAAGAGAAAGTTAGAAAGACGCATATCGCCGCCAGTGCGAATCAAAAGATCGGGATCAGATAGCTCGCGGGTCCATAATTTTTCCGAAATAGTTTCTGGGGTGATAGTCTCTAAGGCGCGGTGGCCGGCCGCTACCTCAGCGGCCAGTTCTCTAGCTACCCAGGTCAGTTCGGCCCGGCTGCCGTAAGACAAAGCTAAAGTCAGGGTTAGAGATCTATTTTCTTGAGTTAGTCGCAGGACCTCGTCTAGGGCCTTCTGGGTAAAAATAGGCAGGGCTTCAACCGCGCCAATAGTTTTAAGACGTACTCCGCTGGCCATCAATTCGGACGCTTCCGATTGAATATATTGAAACAGAAGTTCAAACAGGGTCTGAACTTCGTCTTCTGGCCGGCCCCAGTTTTCCGTGGAAAAGGCATAAAGGGTTAAAAATTCAACCCCAGCCTTCTGGGCGGCTTTGAGAACGATTCGAATTGGCTCTGCACCGGCTTTGTGTCCCTCGTCACGCGACAGACCCCTACGAGCGGCCCATCGGCCATTGCCATCCATAATTATGGCGACATGACGGGGAATATAATTTTCATTCATAGCGAGCCCTCAGACTAAAAAAAGAGTCGATCTCAAGGATCAGATTGCCAGTCTTGAGCCAGGCGGTTAGGAAATTAGACCAGGGGATGATCCACTGGTTGGTAGACCGGGAGTTAATAACTACTTCGTAAGGGTTATAGCCGACTATGTCCGCGTAATCGTCTTTCTCCGGGGGGAAAATAACTGCTCCGAGGCAGCTGATTTGAGAATAGTCTTGCCGGATGGTTTCGACTAAGTTTTCCGGTTGGCCGCTGAAAAAATAGGTACGAAATCTTTATTATGGACCCAGACAGATATTTCATGGAAAGAGGGTTATTTCCAATCTAGAGTTAGGGTCGCTTTTTTGGTGGTGAGTCAGCCGCTATAAGTTATAACCGAGGCTAAAAGCTCCTGGCCATCTAACCTAGGTTTCATTAGGGTAATAAAATGTTTGAAGAATAAGGTGCTTTTTAATAGGGGTGAAGAAAAGTTTGGACTAGGTCGACCCTTGTAAAATCGATCGCTATAGGGCTAACGGAGCCATAGCCACTACTAGAATCGTGGCTTCTCCGACCTTATTCATTAAATTTATCCTCTACTCTTCATTGTAATCGTTCACGGTGATTATAAAGTGAAATATAATTATATAGCAACATGGAGTTATGCTACATTGTGATCATAAGATCAGCCAAACCACAAGATATAGCACATATTCGTTATAAGAAATTTCATAAGTGAACTTTTTACTAACCGAATAAATCTAAAATTATATTTAAAAGAGCATCTTAGTATAAAAATTGTAATTATTTATAAAAATAAAATAATTAATTTTTGTTAAATTTTTCTAACTAACTAAAAATTTAATCAGTATTTTGGGAGCTCGACTAATATAGTGAGGGACAAAGAAATCTATTCTAGCCAATTAATATTATATAATTTTATTATAAAAATTTTAACATCACTGGAAAAATTAAAAAAAATAAGATCGCCCCTCAAGAATACATGGAATAAAGTTATCGAACTGGAAATTAAATTGGCTGGAGCCCGAAAGAATTCCAGCAGCTTATCGAAGTCCCCATCGTCTAATATTACTAATCCCCATTAACAAAAGAAGCGCGGTAAAAAACGTAAAGTTTGAAGAGTAACTAAGACATAAGCCTTATTTTCGTATGTCTTTTATCCCTAAAGAACTTTATGAAATCAGGGCTTTTACCCTAGAGTAAAAACCTGTGATTACAGTGGAGAGTTTATTGTTAAACCAGCTGAAGATATTGTGCATCAACTGTTAGTCGCTTCACCTTATACAAAGATAATTTAGTCACCTCGACACTATCAGACAGTAGGATGTCTTTGGCTAAAAAGCCTAAAATCACTTCTTCCCGATTCTCTTTTTAACCAATTTATGAGCACTCCTTTTCAGAAAATTAAATTGACTATTAACCCTTTTTTTTAAAAGGCAAGACTTATACTTTGTACTCATCTTTGCAATCTTTTGTAGTCAAAGTATTAGATTGTCCTGTCGACCGTAGAAAATAGCTAATGCCTTAAAGAAAGTCTCCGATGCTTTAAAGACTTCTTATGAAAAAGTCTTGGATATTCTGCCCGAACAGCCATTGTTAAATATAGACGAGATCAGATACAAAAAATGGTTATTATTTTTAGACCTAATTTTTTCGGGCCTTTTTTTTGCGGCATTCAGAATATTAACCTCTTAATTATCAGAGGTTCTCCAACAATTTCGGTAAAAGATTTTACCGGATTGCTAAGCTACAATTACCATTCAACCTATCATAAATATCTAAAAGATTGTTCAGCCCAGACTTAATTTTAACTAGCTCATTTCATTAGAGACACACAATTTTTATTAAAAAACCAGAAATCGGAAGCGCGAAGTTATGGGTTAAAAACTTCTAGGGTAATTGCGACGCCTATTTTAACTTTAGCATCTGTAATTATTAACGATAAATTATAAAAATACGGAGAACGTTTACGAAACGGAGTCATCAAGGTACCGGCAATGAAAGAAGCCGCGAACTTAGTCAGGCGTTTCCGTTGTAATTATAAAGATGGTGATTTATATCTATGCTTCATCGCTAACCCGGAAACTGGGCCTGTCAATAACTTGTCTGAGTAAACTATCCGTTTTGTGGTTCTGGAAATAGCTATTTCCCAGAGAAGTCATTCCGAAATCGGACATAACTAGTCAGAATGCATCTAGACGGCTATTGCCATTTGTACCATGAGAAAGCACTCTTTCTTCTAGTTTCTGCGCTAGACTGTTAATTTTTTCTATAGTAAAGTAGTTATACTCTTCACTACTCAATTTATAAACTTTTACTAGCAAAAAAACGTCCTATGAACGATTGCTCCCCCTTTTAGTAAAATATTTTAAGCTATATTATCATATCCTATTCCAGGGGTAAAGAGCGTCCCCGCGCCGTCAAGTTTTACCTTCTGGCTTAGCATATTTTTTACTTTCTAGTGGCAATGATAGCTATTATTATATTTATTTATTGAATAGGGTAGACCATTTACTAAGACTACTTTACTACCACCGGAAAATTTTAAGGTTCTTAACCATTCCTGTTCCAGAGTTTATTCATAACAGAATAAGTCATCGAAATAAGTTTTTTATAGGGATTCGGTAAGTAAGCGAGTGGCATCATCGACGCTCGATTCCTTTAATATGCCATAGATTTTGGCGACAAACGGGTTAGTTTCAGCGGACATTTCAAATTCCTCCTCGATTTTGACGGTCAACAGATCAGTTAATTGAAGGGCGGTAGACTGTCTGAGCTCAAAGATTATTTTGTAAGTTTCAGTACGTTCACTTTCATCAGGTCATTTAGGCAGTCAGCATTTTTTCTCATGGGATCAGTAACATTAATGATATACTTAGTCTTTAATCAGTTGATGATCGGTAATGGCTATGCTATTAGTTTGCTTAAGTTTTGTATAACTCTGGCTAACGCTAATCTACTCGACAATCATTTTGGTATTACAGAAAACCAGACACACTAACAGTTCGCTCAGATAAACTAGCTTAATTTTTACCCTGATGACATAATTGAAAATTATGCTAATTTAATATTAAAAATAATCAGCTTGTCCTCTGGATTGAACATTTTTAAATGGGGGGCGATTATATTTCAGATCGGTGTATTCTTCTTTGGGCAAGACCAGTATACCATTTGAAGAAAATCAGTCAAAAAAATAAGTTTGCTCTTGTTGCCCACAAGCTGTTTAAACTGCAGTTTCATAAGTAAAAATGAGATAAAATATTAGGGTTATTATAATACAGTAATCTTATTATAGTAAAATTATATTTATGTAGATATTGTTTTCTACTTAATATAATAGTATTAATTAGCTATTATACATTCATGTTTATAGATACTTTATAGTATTTTTACTTATGAAAATTTAGTTTAAAAATTGTTTTTACTCCGATATCTTTAGAATTAGAGCTGCCGCCGCCGCCAGATCGTCCGCTATCAGAAAGTTAACTGCCATCGGTTCTGTTCGGCGCCCGTCGTCGTTACGAAGTAGAATGGAAATACAACCGGCCGCTCGGCCGGCTAGAAGATCGTTGGGTTTATCGCCGATCATAAAAGAGCGGGCTAAATCCAGGCCCAGTTCCGCTGCTGCTCGTTGGAGCATCCCCGGCGCAGGTTTACGACAGGCGCAGGGTTCGTTGAAGTTCGGGTGGTGGGGGCAGAAATAAAAGGCGTCAATAGTAGTTTTAAAACGAGTCCTAAGATCCATATTGACTTTTTGGTGGAGCCTCTTTACCGCCGCTTCGTCAAAATAACCCCGGGCCACGCCCGATTGATTGGTAACCACCACCAGTTTATAGCCGGCTTCTTTAAGCCGGGTTAGGGCCTCAGGTGCCCCCGGTAGCCACTGCCAGTCATCCCATAGATAAAGATAGCCTAGATCTAGACTCATAGTACCGTCGCGATCCAGGAATACAGCTGCCGATCGGTCACTACTTCCATCCATCCTAAAAACCTCCTTCCAGCTTTATAAAAACAGTAATATTTATAGCACGGTGGATTAGCCGGGACAAGCGGGGTGTTTAAAGCCGTGGCGGCTGAAAGCGGATGAAGATTTGTTTTTATTTCGGTATTGTGGTACTCTCTGAAATTAAAGTGAGAATTAGTGGAAAACTGAGGCAAAGAGAACATGCTGGGCGAATATTCCTGGATTGAGATTTCCGTCTTCGGCAGTGTTGTGGCGATTGCTTTTCTGGTCGATCTTTTTGCTCACCGGAGCGAGCAGGCTATTTCTCTGAAAAACGCGGCCGGTTGGTCCGCGGTCTGGATTATTGTTAGCTTAGGTTTCGCCATTTTTATAGGCCTGACCCACAGCTGGGAACACAGTTCTCTTTATTTGACCGGCTATTTGCTAGAAAAAAGTCTATCGGTAGATAATCTTTTCGTTTTCCTAGCTATTTTTTCTTCTTTTTCCGTTCGAGATAAATATCAACATCGGGTTCTGTGTTATGGTATTATCGGAGCCGTGATTCTGCGCCTGATTTTCGTGACGATTGGAGCCTCGCTTATAGCCGTTCTCGGCGATTGGGCTTTGATTGTCTTCGGCTTCTTCGTTCTTTGGTCAGCTTTAAAAATGTGGCGGAAAAGCCTAAATCCAGATGAAGAGATAGTCGATTTTACACATCACTGGGCCGTTAAACTAACCCATAAGTTTATTCCGGTGGCCAGCACTTTAGATGGTTGCCATTTTTTTACCCTCGTCGACGGCCATCGCCGAATAACCCCACTGTTTTTGTGTTTGGTCACGATGGAGGTGACCGATATCATGTTCGCTTTCGATAGCATTCCGGCTATAATTGCTATTACTCAGGAAACTTTTTTAATTTATACTTCTAATATTTTTGCTATATTAGGTCTTAGATCCATGTATTTTCTTCTGGCCGCGGCCTCCCGTTACTTGCGGCAGTTGGAAAAGGCGGTCATTATCGTTCTAGTTTTTATTGGCTTAAAGATGTTGAGCCAGGTCGTTGGCGATTTCCACATTTCACCCTTAGCTTCGTTAACCGTAGTGGCAGGGATATTGACCGCCGGTATCCTGACCTCTTTGTTTAGCCCGGAAAAAAAATAGATAAGGAAAGTAAAATGCCTTTGCACGGAGAATTCATCCCACCCGGCGATAAATCGATCAGTCACCGCCTGGTACTAATATCTCTTCTAGCTGAAGGTGAAATGATTGTAAACGGCCTGGCCGAGGGTGATGACGTCAAAACCAGTTTGCGGATTTTCCAGAGTCTGGGTGGCGAAGCCCGAGGCGGTGGCAACCAGATGACTCTAAAGGGGTTGGACGGAAAACTGAGGATAGATATTTTGAAACCTGTGGATCTCGACTGCGGTAACTCTGGGACCACCGCTCGTCTTCTGGCCGGCGCGGTTGCCGCTCTCCCTGGTTTTTATATTTTCGACGGGGATGAGTTGCTGCGGCGAAGACCAATGGAACGTTTAGTCGAACCTTTACGCCAGATGGGTGCCTGCATCGAAACTACTAGTGGTAATCTCCCCGTAACCATAATTGGCGGTAATTCCCTTCATGGTATCGAATTTATCAATCAGGAAGGTAGCGCCCAGTTGAAAGGAGCGGTTACTTTAGCTACTTTGAACGCGACTAGCCCCTCCTATATCATCGAACCAGTGCCCACCCGCGACCACACCGAAAAAATAGTTAATATTTGCGGCGGTCAGGTCCTAATCCACGGTTCTACTCTGAAAGTCTATCCGGGCCAATTAACTTTACCAGCGGAAATCTACGTCCCAGGCGATCCCTCGTCAGCTGCTTTTTTTCTGACCGGTGCAGCTCTTATCACCGACAGTATAGTTACGGCTAAAAATATGCTTCTGTCCGGCGCTCGTATCGGCTTTCTCCGGGTTCTCGACCGCATGGGCGCCTCCGTCTCCATCAGTTTGGAGCAGGAAAAGCCCGAGCCATGCGGTAAGGTCACGGTGGCCTATAACGGCCAGCTCATAGCTACGGAAGTTACTTCTGAAGAAGTTCCATCACTCATTGATGAAGTTCCCATCCTGGCCCTGGCCGCGGCCTTAGCTAAAGGCACCACCATCTTCAGGAACATGCGAGAACTACGCTTTAAGGAAATCGACCGATTGACAGGTATCTGCTATCAATTGGGCGCTCTGGGGGTGCAGGTTAAAATAGAGAGCGACGATTTGTTTGTTACCGGCCCCACCAAGCTGATTTCACCAGAGATCCTGGACAGCGGTCACGACCATCGCTTAGCCATGACCCTGCTTATGGCCCGTTTTATTACCGGCAGCAACACTCCCGTTAGGGGAGAAGAGTCTATCTCCATTTCTTATCCTTCTTTTAAAGAAGAATTGATTCGGCTTAATGTATGATCCGGCTAGGCCTAATTAGCGACGGACGGGCCTGGGAATCCCTCTCTCCCTGTATGCACGAAGCGGCCCTGAAGGTGGCGGGCTTAGCCGGCTGCTATCTGCCTCTGGAAGTGAATAACCCTGACCATCTAGGCTGTTTTTTAAATAATTTGACGAAGTTGAATTTTAACGGCCTCAACGTCACCGTGCCTCACAAAGTCAGCCTCATAAAATATTTGGCTGGGGTCAGCGCTGAGGCCCGAGCCATCGGCGCAGTTAATACTCTCAAACCTGGTCCTGATGGTTCATGGTGGGGCTATAATACCGATGCGGCCGGTTTTTTATCAGCCTATGGTAATTTCTTTCCCCCTGGTCCAGCTCTAGTGTTGGGCACGGGTGGGGCCGCACGGGCGGTTTTATATGCCTTACAAAGCCTGGGCTATCCTACTAATTTAACGGGTCGTAACCTGACGGCTGTACAATGTCTAGCTGTCGAGTTTGGGGCCTCGGTGCACTTGGTTGGTTCCACTTCAGCGGGGGAAGGGAGAGGGGAGGTCCCGGCTTATGGCCTGGTGATTAATACCTCATCCGCTAGTTCAGAGGCAGAGTTAGGTGAGAATTTTAATTTACTCCAGTTAATCAAAACGCGACCAGAAGCTCTAATTTTAGATTTAAATTATGGCCGGAAGCAAAACGCCTGGGCTGATCTGGCCGCTAGGCGCAATCTTGAATTTCATGATGGCCTAGTTATGTTAGCTCATCAGGCGGCCAAATCTTTTGAATTATGGACCGGGCTTAAAATCGATTCACAAATTTTTTTGACGGCGCGGCTATGATCGGAACAAACCCGGTTATTTTGAAGGCTGGAGGGGGGTGTTGCACCATTAGCGTGGTGCCCGAAAACCTGACGGCCCATTTGAAGGAAGTGACTCGTAGTTGCCGAGGGCTTATTTTGATGGATCTAGCCTTCAAAAAAGAAGCAGCGGTCTGGCAGGAACTTTTTCCGACCTTCAGGGTCATTTATCCTAAGGCCCGGGGTGAGGCGGTCAAAACTTGGAACGAGGCCCGGCGTCTACTGACTATTCTAGCTGAAGAAAACTATGCTCGGGATGACTGGCTTATTGTCAGGGGGGGGGGTAGTTTGACTGATCTGGGGGCTTTTTGCGGCGGATTATATCGTCGGGGCCTAAAGTTAGCGCTAGTAGCTACCACTCTTCTGGCTGCCGTAGATGCAGCCGTAGGCGGCAAGACGGCCATCAATTTTGGCGGGGCCAAGAATCAAGTCGGCCACTTTTATCTACCAGAATTAGTTTTAGTGGATCTAGCTGCTTTTCGTTCCCTTCCCCGGATTCGTCTGGCCGAAGGCTTAGTAGAGGCCTACAAAACTGGTCTTTTATTTGACCGCCGCTTAGCCGAACTGGTGAATACACGAACCGAGGAACTTTTAGCCGGTGACTCGGAACTTTTGGCTGAAATAGCTCAGTGTTCTTTTATGGCTAAAGCGACGCTGGTGGTCCAAGATTTTCGCGAGAAAAAGGGATTGCGGGAGATACTGAATTTGGGTCATACCTACGGCCATGTTGTGGAGTTTTATTCTAAAATTAGCCATGGTGCGGCGGTAGCTCGGGGGCTCAGCGTGGTAGCTGAGATTTCACAGCGTTTGACGGGGCTACCAGCGGCGGCGGCGGCTGAAATAAGGGCTGTGGCCGAACGCCTGGGTGGACCCTGGCCGGTTTCACCCCCGGCGGCCGAAATTAGCCGCCTGTTGAAGACAGACAAAAAAATTCGAGGCGGCCGGCTACATTTCGTAGCTTTGGAAGATCTGGAACGCCCGCGCCTAATCGAAGTTACGGCTGGTGAACTCATTCAGGCGGCTAAGAGCACCCAAAATACGGGACAATATGTCTAACATTTTCGGACATAATTTCCGCCTTATGACTTTTGGCGAATCCCATGGCCCCGCTTTGGGAGTAGTCATTGACGGTCTTCCGGCTGGTCTGTACCTTTCAGCCCAGGATATTCAGAAAGATTTGGACCGCCGTCGCCCCGGGCGTTCTATTTACGCTACCAGCCGCCAAGAACCTGATAAAGTGGAAATTTTAAGCGGCCTAACGGCGGAAGGCCGCACCAACGGCGCTCCTATAGCTCTCCTTATCCGTAACCATGACGCCCGGAGCCGCGATTATGATTCTCATAAATTTCGGCCTGGTCACGGCGATTGGCCCTATTTCATCAAGTATGGCCTTAGGCCTCAACCTGGTGGCGGCCGGGCCAGTGGCCGGGAGACAGTGGCCCGAGTAGCGGTCGGGGCGGTGGCTAGAATTCTCCTGTCTCCTCTGGGCGTTAAAGCTGAAGCCTACACCGTAGCCGTCGGACGGGTTAAGGCTGAAAAATTGGACCCGGATTTCGCTGAAATTGATCCTTTACGCTTTGCCGACCGCAACTTAGCCTCTCTAGCTTACCGAGAAGTGGAGACGGCCTTAAGTGAAGGCGATTCAGTGGGCTCGGTGGTGGAGGTGCGTCTTACCGGCGTTCCGGCCGGCTGGGGCGAGCCGGTTTTCGGTAAACTCACTGCCAAACTAGGCGAAGCTTTTTTTTCTATCGGTGCGGTTCGAGCCCTAGAATTTGGCGATGGATTAGCTATGGCTAGCCAGAAGGGTTCGGAAGTTAACGATCCTCTAGGGGTTGACGGCCCTATTACCAATCGCCACGGTGGCCTCATGGGGGGGCTGTCGACAGGCCTACCTATCGTGGCCCGACTCTTCGTCCGGCCTACCCCCTCCATTTCCCGCGAGCAAATAAGCATCACCGTTGACGGCCAGGCCACTACCATCGTTGTCTCCGGTCGCCATGACCCCGTTCTGGCCCCCCGCCTAGCCCCGGTAGCCGAGGCCATGGCTCTAGTCACTCTAGCCGACTTTTACCTAGAGCCCAACCGGCACTATACAGTCGGACCTTAAAAACACATTAATTATTTGTTTTTTAATTGATTAATTCTTTTAATTATAGCATAGTTTCAACTAGATAGTCCGGGATTTACTTTAAAATCCGGTCGAAATATTCTCTCCTCTAAGATAATGTATGAGCGTGCCATCACCACAATCAGGGTAAAGTAATTTATTCAAGTGGGATTTATTAGAGTAAATTAATTCTCAAGATATTTACTCGTAACTAGCTGGGGAAATACCACTAAATCTCTTAGGGCAAAAGCTTCAGGAGTGCTATTCCGACTAGAGACGTCCAACCAAAAATATTCATTTAATATGTGGGTTATTAATCATAAAATAACTTTAAGATTTGATCGATAATTAAGTTATTTAAGAGTGGATACACGATCTCTACTTCCAGTATTTTTTTGGAAAAACAACCCTTTAATAGGTCGTAACTTGTTCGTCATTTGATTTAGCTTATTATCGTCAACATATTGGAATTAAAGGGGAAGAAATTTTTTTAAGACTTCTATTTCATTGCATAAAGAGAAAATGTTTAAGAATGAAGTCTTCTTTAACACTATTGTTTAAGAAAAAATATTACCATTATACTAATTTTTAAGTTATAAATAAAAGCAGCCACTCGCTTTTAGAAAATAGTGTTATTTATAGGCTTTTCTTTACGTTGTAGCTACAAAAAAGAGATAAAGAAATTATCAGAGTAATTAATTTCTATAAGGAGCCCCAAAAAGAGTAAAGGAAATAGAGAAAACCAAGAGCCATCTTAAAACTATTAGCTTAACCTTAATTCATAAAATTAACTAAAAAATTAGCGGTTAATTTAGAAAGTTATTAAGAATAATTTATTTTTCTCGGGTATATTTTGATCTAACAGCAAAAAAATAAAAATAAATTTTAAAGTTTCTATGAGCCGAAAATATTCTACATAACTAAAGGTAAAAAGTATAAGAGTTATAAATTAAATTTGAAAGCTTCAACAGCAGTGACTAAGACTTATGGTGTGTTTGTAGATACAAAAAATTTTGAGCGAATCTCCTGTAATAATAATGCGCTTGACGATACAACTTAAAAAATAGCCAGAAATTTTACTTATAAATCGGATTTAGGGATTTGTGACCAAGATTATTGAAGTTGTAAAATAGCTGAAGGAATCCAGATATTAACACCAAAGGATTAAAATTAAAAAATTAACGAAAAAAACTAATAAATCAAAAATCGCAATAATCGATGTTCTGTAATAAAATCAGTTATCATACACCTTAAACTAAGTTTTCAAATGTTTCGAAATTTCCTGAAAGGAACCCTGAAAAATGGAATTAATACCTTCATAATCATCGTTATTTTCAACTTTATTGAATGGATATGAGAGGCGGATCTTTATCTGTAGCTAGTGATTTTAAAGCCTTTGACTGTATTTTATGTCAATAAAACCCGTAACGCTTGAGGTGATGCCTATTTTAAAACATTTTTTAAGGATTGGTTATATAACTATTACTTAATTGGTGAATTCCTGACTTGGAAATGAGGTGAAATAATGAAGATAATGGTCGTTAATGGGCCTAATCTCAACCTTCTGGGGCATCGCGAACCCGGACTTTACGGGGTCAGGAGCCTGGAACAAATCAACCAGAAGCTAACCAAATTGGCCGACGAACTGACTTTAGAGATAACCTTTACCCAGTCTAACTACGAAGGCGCTCTCATTGACGCCATTCAGAGTTTACGTTGGAGTTCAGATGGGGCTATTTTGAACGCCGGCGGCTATACTCATACTTCGGTGGCTCTTCGCGATGCTATTTTAGCCGTGGAAAAGCCCGTGGTAGAGGTTCATTTGACTAATCCCGGGGCTAGGGAAAATTTTCGTCGTCAAAATTTCCTGACTGGGGCCGTGGTCGGTTCCATAGCCGGTTTCGGTCCTCAATCCTATGAGCTAGCCCTGTGGTGGTTTTATTGGCAGGTTCATAACGTAGGTACAGTTTAAAAAAATAAACCGTCCGGGGTGCTAAGTAAATTGACCTCTAACACTATTATCGTCCGGGGAGCCCGGGAACATAACCTCAAAAATATTGATGTTGATATCCCCCGCGATTCTCTGACTGTTATCACCGGCCTTTCCGGTTCCGGAAAATCTTCTCTGGCCTTTGACACCCTGTACGCTGAGGGCCAGCGTCGTTATGTCGAATCATTGTCGGCCTATGCTCGTCAGTTTCTCGAACAGATGGATAAGCCTGATGTGGATCTTATTGAGGGCCTTTCTCCGGCCATCAGCATAGAACAAAAGACTACCAACAAAAATCCTCGATCTACGGTAGGTACGATTACTGAAATTCACGACTATCTACGCCTTTTATATGCCCGGATAGGCGAACCTCATTGTCATAAATGTGGCCGCCTCATCAAGACCCAGACTGTGGTGGATATAGTCGACCGACTCCTAGCCTTGCCTGTTGGCACCAAAATAATTATTCTGTCCCCGGTTATCGACGCTCGTAAGGGCGAGCACACTAAAATTTTTGATAACCTCCGCAAAAGTGGTTTCGTTCGAGTAAGAGTAGAAGGGGTTATCTATGATTTAAGCGAAAATATCCTTCTGGATAAGAAAAAGAAACATAACATAGAGGTAGTAGTGGATCGTCTGGTGATGAAAGAAGGTTTGGATAAACGCCTCACTGATTCGGTGGAATTGGCTCTTCGTACCTCCGAAGGGGTTATGAATGTTAACTTACCAGATCAAAAAGAAGAACTATTTTTTTCCGAGCGCTTTGCCTGCGACTACTGTGGTCTTTCGTTTCCGGAACTAACCCCTCAGCTTTTTTCTTTCAATAATCCCCAAGGGGCCTGCTCTCAGTGTGACGGCCTAGGGGCCAATGTCTTTCTCGATCCTGAGTTAGTAATTCCTTGTCCGGATATGTCGTTACGCGAGGGCGCCGTGGCCCCCTGGTCTAAGACACCCAGCGGTTATTACTCTTCGCAGCTTCAGATTTTAGCCGAATATTACAAGTTCGACTATTATTGTCCTTTTAAAGATTTGCCGGACAAAATCCAGAAAATTATCCTTTATGGTAGCGGCCGGGAACAGATTGAGTTTTATTTTGAAAAGGACGATCGCCGGCATTTTTACAAAAAGAGTTTTGAGGGGGTGTTACCCAGTCTAGAACGTCGCTTCCGGGAAACGGATTCCCAAACTGTTCGCGATGATCTAGAACAATATATGAGTCATCGGCCCTGCCCAGTCTGTCAAGGCGGACGATTACGTCCCGAAGCTTTGGCCGTTCTGGTTGCTGGGCACGGCATTAGAGAAATTTCTGATCTACCCGTAACCGCGGCTCTAGATTTCTTTCACCAGCTCTGCCTCTCCCCAAAAGAAGCGGAAATTGGCCAACGTATTATCAAAGAGGTTTTAGAACGTCTAACTTTTCTGCAGGATGTTGGTTTAGGCTATTTAAGTCTAAGTCGGGCTTCAGCTACCCTTTCTGGCGGTGAAAGCCAGCGCATACGCCTAGCCACCCAGATTGGTTCGCGTTTAGTGGGGGTTATGTACATTTTGGATGAACCCTCTATCGGGTTGCATCAGCGGGATAATGAAAAACTTTTAGCTACCCTTAAAAGGATGCGTGATCTAGGCAACACTGTATTGGTAGTAGAACACGATGCTAACACCATCATGGCGGCCGACCAGGTGTTAGATCTTGGCCCTGGGGCTGGAAAACTTGGGGGTGAACTTATTTTTGCGGGGCCGCCAGAACTTTTACTTACCGACGCCGCTTCTCTTACTGGACTCTATCTTTCGGGCCGCCGAAAAATAAACATCCCTGGGAAAAGAAGAAGCCGAGCGGGTGGGGCTATTGTGATCAAAGGGGCCAGTAGCAACAATCTCAAAAATATTACCGCTGAATTTCCAGTCGGCCTTTTTACCTGCGTTACCGGTGTCTCAGGCAGCGGTAAGTCCACTCTGGTTATAGAAACCCTTTACAAGATTCTAGCCCAGAAACTTTATCATTCCCATCAAAAGGCGGGTACGGTGGATAATATTTCCGGCCTGGAGCTCGTAGACAAGGTTATCAATATTGATCAGAGTCCTATCGGCCGTACTCCACGTTCTAATCCAGCCACTTATACGAGTCTTTTCACCCCTATTCGCGAGATGTTTTCTCGATTACCTGAGGCCCGGGCCCGAGGCTATACTCCTGGCCGTTTTTCCTTCAATGTTAAAGGCGGCCGCTGCGAAAGCTGCCAGGGCGACGGTATCATTAAAATTGAAATGCACTTTCTATCCGATGTCTATGTCAAGTGCGAAGTCTGCCAAGGCCTCCGCTATAACCGCGATACTCTGGAAATTAAATATCGCGAAGCTTCCATAGCTGGGGTACTCAACTTTACTGTCAGCGCGGCTGTTAAATTTTTTGAAAATGTCCCGGCCATCCGCGAAAAATTGGTTACTCTGGAAGAAGTCGGCCTGGGTTATATTTGCCTGGGTCAGTCCGCCACCACCCTTTCTGGCGGCGAAGCCCAGCGCATTAAGCTTTCTAAGGAACTCAGTCGTCGAGCTACCGGACGCACGATCTATATTTTAGACGAACCCACTACCGGCCTTCATTTTGAAGATGTCCGTAAGCTCCTGGAAGTTTTGACGCGGCTAGTGGAGCAGGGTAATACTATTATAGTTATAGAGCATAATATGGATGTTATTAAGTGCGCCGACTATGTTATCGATCTTGGCCCTGAAGGTGGCGACGGTGGTGGTAAAATAATTGCCGCTGGCACTCCCGAGGAAGTAGCCAGGGTTAAAGTCTCTTACACCGGCCGCTTTCTGGCTCAGGAATTAAAGAAAAAACCATGACTAGTGAAAGCGGCCCGACTCGATTAGCAAACTTTCTTTTTGAAGTCTCGATGCTGAAGCGTACCCCGCGCACCGGTTACCAGTTTTTGGGACAGGGCTCGGAAACGGTGGCCGAACATAGTTTCGGCGTAGTTATTCTAGCTTTCATCCTAGCCCGCATGAACCCGGAGGCCGATCTGATCCGTACTTTGCTATTAGCTCTATTTCACGACCTAGGTGAAGCCCGCACTGGAGATTTAAATTATCTGAATAAGCGCTATGTAACGGCCAATGAGGACCAAGCCCTAGCCGATGCTGTTTGGGACCTCCCTTTCGGGCCGGAGCTTCTGAAAAACTGGGAGGAATGGCGGGGCGGGGTTACTTTAGAGGCTAAACTAGCTGCCGATGCCGACCAGCTTGACATGGTTTTAGAACTTCGGCGGTTGGAAACCCTAGGGAGTACCCAAGCCGCTGACTGGCTTTTTTACGCCCGTAAGCGTCTTAAGACCGACGGGGGCTGTGCCCTCTTTGATGAAATAGTTCAGGCCGATCCGATCCATTGGTGGTTTGAACGCAAAGAAGAGTACTGGGTTAGGAAATGAGTATTTCGAGACTCGACCTTATCACTAGAAAAGACTCTCTAGATCTACCCCAGGGAAAGGACAAATTCTCACTGTGCCTTTGGGTAGCTAGCTAATTTTAACTGGTGTTTTTACCGTATATAATTTTTAGGCTGCCGGCCGGTACATCTTAAGTTTTCGTTTTGTCCTAACGAGAAACTTCCCGCTTTTAAAACTTACTATAATTTTGGATGAAGTGCCGGTTATAGAAACGAAAGAAGCTCCCGTTCTGAAAGCCAATTTCGTTCTAGAAGATCCTCCTATCTTGGACGAAGGTCTAATCGGAGTTGAAATCAAACCACCCACAACCCCGCAGCCTCGGAATTGGGCAAATCAGAGTTATTGGTGACGGAACCCTAGATTTCCATGTACAAATCATATAAAACTACGGTTAGAAGTGAGGTTTACAAACGCCGGACCAGTCCTCCGAAGATGCAGGCTAATTTAATCCGAAGACGGCTACTGTACTTACTGCCTAGTGGTTAACCGTACTATCCAGGCGGGACGGGAGTTTGATCAGATTTGTGATCAGCAAAAGTAAGGGCAATATTATTTTGGACTACGCTGGGTTAGAGACTTTGTACACGGTTGTGTCGCAGCCTTTCCGTCTTTTCCGTCCAAACAGGCCACTTTTAGCTAGTTAAAATTAACTATAAATTTCGACTACACCCCCCCGTCACCTCATCCACTCTTAGTCTAGTAGTTCATAGAAAGTATTTTTCACTGGTAAAGCTAGGGTGCCGATAGCTTTTTCCAGTAGAATCTCATGGTGGCCTAATTCTTTTTCCCGGTAGCCAAAAGTGGCTCTAATGGCCGTATCTACGAACTGAGCACTACGATCAATGGCTATGGGCAAACTATCGCCGGACAGAAGGCTTCCGATTAGAACGCTAGCGAAGATATCACCCGTGCCGTGATATTGAGAGGGCACTTGAGGACGTTCAGTAATCCAGTAGCGGCCGTCTACTCGGTCATAAGCAACAACTGTGGAGGCCTCGGGGTGGCCAGCTAAGGGTGCGCTAGTTATGATCGCCATCTCTGGACCCATATTCGTTAGAGCTTTGAGCCACTGGCGGATATCTTTTCCGGTGATGGATGTCGGGGTCTTGTAGTTGAGCATAAAGGCAGCCTCGGTTAGATTAGGGGTTATAACCTTAGATAGTCGGACTAGTTTTTTCATTTCCTCCACCATTTCCGGAGGCATGCTGGGGTAGAGGCGGCCGTGGTCGGCCATAACTGGGTCCACCATTACTAGGGTATCTTCGCGGGTAAAGTGGCGAATGAAGTCAATCAGAATATCTACCTGGCGAGACGAACCGAGAAATCCGCTGTAAATAGCTTCAAATTTTAGGTCTAGTTTTTTCCAGTGATCGATGATCCGTTTGAGATCGTCGGTCATGTCAATGATGACGAAGTCGGGAAAGAGGGTGTGGGTGGAGAGAATAGCCGTGGGCAACGGGGCTACCTCAAAACCCATGGCAGATAGAACGGGAATAGCCACGGTTAGGGAGCAGCGGCCGTAACCACAGATATCGTGAATGGCTGCGACCCTCGGTAACGGATTTCTCATACGTGCACCTCTTTACGGGAACTTCAATTAAGAAAAAAGAAGAGCCCGGCTTTCCTCCATCTGAGGATAAAACCGGGTTCCTCGCTTAAAAGATCGTTTATTCTTCAGTGACGGTAATAGCGTTGACTTCGCAAGCCTCAACGCAGGATTCACAGCCGAGACACTCGTCGGCGTTGACTGGAACGGCCTTGCCGTCTTTGACCTCATACACATCGACTGGGCAAGCGTCTTTACAGGCGCCGTCGCCGGTACATTTACCAGCATCAACTTTAATGTTCCAACCCATGATAATAACCTCCCTTAAAATGATTAATAATTTCTGCCCTTAACATAAGAGCTTATCAACAAGATCACGACTTCAGCCCCATCGGGGACTCTTCATTATAAACCGAAATAGCCGTTGATCTGATGGTTATTCTATACTTCAGTTTGGCAAATTTTGCAAGTATATTCCAACCCCCAGTAAATATTTCAGTGATTTTATTTTAGCATATTTTTATTGAATCTATCGAAACATACTTAAATTTGCATTAAAATATATTAAAATATATTCGTGGGGTATTTAGTGAAATATATATCCTTGCTTCGGGAGCAGTCTGAAAAGGCGCTCAATAAGTGTTTTGATTGGAGTACTCATTATTCTATGTCTGACATATACTTAGTTATACATCCTATTTTTTTATACAGAGTCCTTAATTTACGATCCCGCATAACAGGGATAAGAAACAAGATTATAAAAAGAAAATCGCCTCACGCCGGCTGGATAAGCAGGCTTTAAAAATCAAAAGTCTGCACCTCATTTTTTTGAGTGACGGTTCTTATACCTACTAACCATTTCGCGAAAAATTTTGTAACCCTTTCAATCATAGAAGACTTTACAAGAGTATCTTCCTGAAAATTGACTAAACAGTTTATCTTTATGCAACCCCATTCCGGGTAAAAACTGAAGAGGTTATCAGTATAAACGACTGAACAAAGCTCCAATTTGCGATAATAAAATTTCTTTAAACATTAACTAGATTAGTCTTAAGATAACAGCCTCTGCCGATAAAGCAAAACTATTGACCTATAGTTTTATTATTAACCTCAAACTCTAATCCATCGGTATGTATCACGTCTTCATCACTTGAAATGTGCTCTTCAGGACTATCATGCCAGGTATCCCACTATTATAAATATACTAATTTAACCTTCGTTCCTATTATATAACCCTAAAATGAAAATTACTGGCCGCAAATATTTTCAGTTCTCGCCCATTCGCTCGGCTCCAAGCTAGACAAATTATGCTATAATATTTAAATAAAATTTAAAGGAGAGGGAAGAGGTTGTGAAAAAAATAATGCGGCGGTTTCGGGGGCGGCTGGCGGCCAGGTTGACTTTGTTGGTGGTTGGGGGGGTTGTTTTGATGTTGGCGGCGGAGGGGACGGCGGTCCAGGAGAGTGAGGTCAGTATTTGTGCTGGCCAAAGGGAGATGACCGCTCCGGAATTGAATCGGGCCATGAAACTTATGCGTGAAATAATAGTTTTGGGTTCAAAGCTTAAACCTGCTGATGAGGAAACTATTATTCGGGGTTGGGGGCTCAGTTCCGGGCGGCTGAACTGCCTTCTAGGCAAAGTTATGGCTGGCAACGATATCTTTAACTGGGGCTCGCCTGTGGCCTATGGTATGTCTCTGAGCGAGCTGGAAATGGGAATAGTGAAAAGCTTTGCGGGTGAGACAGGCCTCCTTAAGAAATATTTGGAAGAAGTCCTTAATATCAAAGCTGAATAGGTTAGATAATATCCCCCCTCCGAGGGGCGTAAACTCGGCCACCTGTCGTTGGGTTCATCTTTAGCCTCGTTGGCGGGGTTGAGGGTGTAGAGCACGTGGTTATAAGGTGGTTGCGATTGGCCAGAAAAACGATCAGGATTAGGGTAGATAGATTCAGATAGAAGCTGATCGAGACGTTATAAGGCAGCCCTAGACCAATTTTTCATACAAAATAAAAGTATTGATTACCGTAGTCGTTAAAGTAACTAGTAGGGTGGCTATCTAGTAACAGGTCTTCAGACGAATTAGATAGGTGGCTCCGGCTTAGAGGATGAGACGGGCTAGGGAACTGGTTGAATTAGGCAAAATAGTGCTAGATTATCGGGAAGTCAGCCTAGTTCAGGTAGATATTAGAGCAAATATAGGCAGAGCTATAAAAATGCGGCTGAGGATTTTTTCTGGGGTAATATAATGACGTTGGCCATCAGAAGATGGGCGGTTTGGAATGTGGTATTGTTCGAGGTTACAGGTAGAATTACTATCTCTAAAATAGCTATAACCTCGCCGATCTCTCCTAAATAGGATATTTCTTATGATCATAACCACGATGGTGGAGCCACCATTTTTTAAAACGCTCATAAGATCCATGAAAAAATTGTACATGGGTATATCGGCGGTGGTCTAGAACAGAACGATGATTTTTTCTAGGATTATCTAGCCATAAAAGACCTAATGACTTACAGTTTCGCCGGTTAGATAACAGGAGGTGATGGTCGACTAGGTGATGTAAAAGCTGCTTTATAGTTTTGCAGGCGATGGTGATATATATGATGAGTCGGAGGGGCAGACTCTCCGGGTGCAGCCTCGGATGCTGAAGTATTTTAAATAGGGGGTGATCGTTTACAACTATGACAATAGTGATCAAAATGGCAATGGTGGCTAGAAGAGAGGTGAAGGAGGAGTTGAAATAGTTAATCAGTATCTTAATAGGCGCTACGGTGGCTAGGAAGTAATATTCGAAAATAATGATGAGTCAGAAATTATGCCATTTTAAATCGGATCGTATCGGATAAAAGGTTGACGGACGTGGTCATGATTACTACGGTTAGAATCAGTGGTTCGAAAGAAAAAAGGTGTATAAAAAGTTAAACTATTTATTGTAACTGTACCCAGCCGCTTTTAATCAGGGATCGCCCTGATAATATATGGAAATTATTTTAGAAAGATAGCTGTGAATTACGCTAGCTAAAATAGCGCCGATAATTATCTACAAAATGGTGGTCGGGCTATAGAGTATTTTAACCAGAGGTTTGAAAACTGGTTTCGCGTTGCTGATACTAAGAAACTAGTTCATGAAAAGATATTTTCTGGATATGGGGGGCGTAGTCGATTCTATTCGCCATGGTTATTGATGGGGTGCGGCGTTTTTTGTCCAGCTATAGAACTTGGTTTGTAAAGCGTCTATAAAAATGATAATCGAGAAACAGGGCCGCTGGACTCAGTAGTAGACACATGAATTCAGGCATATTTATAGTTAGTATCGTTTAACGATTACTGGCCTCGGTTGGGCTACGGCGCCGGTGGCAAGCGCAGGCAAAACCAGGGTTAAAGTTAGTCATTAATGGAATTTCGACATGACAGATATCTATAGCTTCCCGGCAGCGGGGGGCGAAGGGACAGCCTGGTGGCGGTGAGGCTGGGTCGGGTGGTTCACCTTTCAGAATAAAGTTGTTGCCTCCGCCACTGGCCGAGGCCCACAGCGATAGAACATAGGGGTGGTGCGGCGCTTTGCCTAGAAGTGACTTATCCACCACCTCCATCAAACGTCCGCCGTACATGATCGCTAGGCGGTCGGCTATGATGCGGACCAGAGGTAGATCGTGGCTGATAAAAACTAGGGTTAGAGCGCGACGGGTTCTTAGGTTCAGCAATAAGTTTATGATTTGAGCTTGAATGGAGACATCAAGAGCTGAAACTGGCTCGTCAGCGATAAGTATTTCCGGGTCTAGAGCTAGGGCCCGGGCCAGGCTTAGACGTTGGCGTTGGCCGCCGGAGAATTCGTGGCTGAAGCGGCCGGCCGCTTCGGTCGGCAGTCCAACTTCCTTTAGTAAAGCGGCTACCCGCTGGTGACGTTCGGTGTTTGAACCGAGGTTGTGAATGATTAGAGCTTCTTCCACCACCGCTTTGGCTGTAAAACGTGGATTTAGCGAGGAACCTGGATCCTGAAATATGATCTGTACCCTTCGTCGGAAATTCTTTCGGCTTTTGTTATTCAGTCCAGCCACTTCGCGCCCAGCCCACAGCACCCGCCCGGAATCAGGGTGGTAAAGCCCAGTCATAAGGCGGCCTAAAGTAGTTTTCCCGGAACCACTCTCTCCCACTATAGCTAGGATTTCTCCGGTTTTTAAAGCTAAGTTAACCCCCCGAACAGCTTGAATGCCATGGGATCCAGCCGGTCGGCCAGATAATCGCTTGAGCCAGGTTGAAAGTTCCAGTGATAGGCTTCGCCTCGGGTGAAAAGTTAGATTAACTTGCTCCAGACTTAAAGGAGACGCGGTCAGAGAAGTCGGGCTAGTCATTAGGTCGTCACTTTTCCAGCCCAGTCCGCCCATTGGAAGCAACGCACTTTCCGTCCCTTCCCTAGATTGTAAAAGGGTGGCAGGGCTCGACGGCAGGTTTTGGTCGCTTCGGTGCAGCGTGGTTCGAAGGGGCAGCCCGGTGGAAAATACCCTGGAAGCGGGGGGACTCCGGGTATGGTTAAAAGGGTGGTCGGGGCCGGTTCGTCTAGGGCTGGGGGTAAAGCCCGTAAAAGTCCCTGGGTGTAGGGGTGGGCCGGATTATTGAAGACTTCGGAGATGTTAGTTTCTTCTAGTACTAGACCGGTGTACATGATTAGTACTCGCTTGGCTATTTTTTTTAGTCCTCGCAAATTGTGGGTGATAAATAAAATTGCCGAGTGATTTTCAGCTGCTAGACTAGTTAGCAGAGCTAAAATTTGGACGGCGATGGTTGGATCCAGAGCCGTGGTCGGTTCGTCGGCTATCAGAACCGCCGGGGCTAGAGCCAGGGCCATGGCGATGACTACTCGTTGACGCATACCCCCGGAAAAACGGTGCGGGTAACTTTCCGCTGCTTCCGCGGGGTTGGGTAGTCCCACTTTTGCCAAAAGGCTGAGAGCGGAAGCCCAGGCTTTTTTGCGTTTCAGCCCGGCTCTAAGGCGAAAAATTTCGGCTACCTGTTCACCTATAGTTAGAACTGGATTTAGAGCTGCCATTGGTTCTTGAAAAACTAAGCTTAGTCCGGTCCCGCAGAGACGCCGCCGTGCTATCGGGCTTAGGGTGTCTAAGTCTGTACCCTTAAAACGTATGATCCCGGAATCGACCCGTGCTAGGGGTGGTAAAAGACCCATTAGGTAGAGGGCGGAAAGGCTTTTACCGGAACCGCTCTCCCCCACAAGACCTACTATTTCCCCGGCCGCGAGTTTTAAAGAAAAATCCCGCACTACCGGTCTCAGTCCGTTTTCAAAACTGACAGCCAGATGGTCTATTTCTAAAATTACTTCCGGGTCTGGTCCGGTGGTGAATTTATCACCCATATCAATTCCTGTTATTTTATTTATTTTCCAGGTGTAGAGCTTCCTCGGCGGCCTGGATATCATTGGGGACATCCACTTCCGGCGATAGACCCATGACGACTATGATTTTGATTCGGGCTCGGTTTTCTAGAGCACGGAGTTGTTCTAGGCGCTCAATGCGTTCTAGTCGCCCTTCTGGTAAATGTACGAAGCGGCGTAGAAATTCGGTCCGGTAGGCATAGATACCGATATGTCGGTAATATACTGCTTTATCGTCCCGGGGCCAAGGAATAGGAGCGCGCGAAAAGTATAGTGCTAGATGGTCTGTTCCAAAAGCTACTTTGACGTGGTTAGGGTTATTAATGTCGGCGGCCGAGGTTAGGGCGATGGCTAGAGTGGCTATTTCCAGAGTTGGGTCGTCTTTGAGAGATTGGGCTAGAAGGGCCGGATTCTTCGGGTTAAAAGCCGGTTGATCGCTTTGGATGTTGAGAATAATATCTTCGTCGGCCAACTTTAGAAGGTCGGCGGCTTCGGCCAGGCGGTCGGAGCCGGAAAGGTGATGGTTGCTGGTCAGAAGGGCTTGCCCGCCGAAATTTTGTACAGCCTGTTTAATTTTTGGGCTGTCGGTCGCTACATAAACTTCTGTTACCTCTGGTATAACCAGAGCCCGGCGGTAGACATGCTCAATCATGGGCCGCCCGGAAATGGGCGTCAGGGCTTTGCCGGGAAAGCGGGTCGAAGCCCAGCGGGCAGGAATTAGGGCTACTAGTTTCACTGGTCAGTTCTCCGGCGCCAGACGGGCGACCAGCCGGCCTGAAGGTGCTGGCCGATGACGACCATAATTTCTGATTCTACGGGTAGATAAAGATCCAGTCTAGAGCCGAAGCGGATGAGACCGAAACGTTGCCCTCGCTCCATCCAATCGCCTTCGCCGACCCAGCTGACTATGCGCCGAGCGATCAGACCGGCTATTTGAACCACTGCTATTGGGCCTTCGTCCGTTTCCAGAATCAGGGCGTTTCGTTCATTTTGTTTATTAGCTTTGTCTAAAGAGGCGTTGAAGAAGGTGCCGGGACAGTAAATTTGGCGAGTTAGACGTCCGTCTAAGGGGGTTCGATTGATATGAACATTGAAAATGCTCATGAAAATGCTTATTTTCCAGGCTGGTCCATCAATAAAAGGGTTACTTTCTTGGCATTCAATCTTTATGACCCGGCCGTCGGCTGGGGAGAGGCCGAAGCCAGTTGGGGGTGTGGGGCGGGCGGGATCGCGGAAAAACCAAGCTGTGAATAGGGTAGCGAGGAAAATAATCGCGGCCAGACCGAAGCTGCGGACGGTTAGGGCAAGTAGGACCAAAACAGTTAGGCTAAGAATGAAAATCAGGCCAGGCCGAGCCACCGGCAGACCATTATGAATGTTTTTTTTGGGATCTAAAGCGTCAAAATAATCTTTCATGGCTTTTTTCCTTAAGCCTAGGGTCTTATTGGAGCCCGGCGCGGAGGCAGTCGTGAATATGTAGAACCCCTACCGGTCGCTTGGTCCAGTTATCGTCCACTACAAAAATATTGGTGATTGAGCGGCTCTGCATCAGTCCTAAAGCTTCGGCAGCTGGGGTAAGTGAACTTACGGTCAGCGGCCCGATGGTCATGATGTCGGCGGCTTTGAGAGTTAGAAAATCAGGGCCCATGTGTCTGCGTAGATCGCCGTCGGTAATGACGCCTAAAAGGTTTCCGCTGGGGCTGGTCACCGCCGTGCAGCCGAAAGATTTGCCGGTAATGGTATATAGAACTTCCGGCATGGACTGCTCCGGGGTCACGTGGGGAATTTCGTCCCCGCTGTGCATGATGTCGGCCACCTTTAAAAGGCGACGGCCCAGAGAACCACCGGGGTGGTATTGTTGAAAATTTTCTGGGGTGAAGCCCCGGGCCGAAAGCAGCGACATGGCTAGGGCGTCGCCCAGACCCATCATCATGATGGTGGAGGTGGTGGGGGCGCAGTCGTTAGGGCAGGCTTCCGGTAAATCAGGTAAGGTTAGAATAATTTTAGAGCGGGTAGCTAGATAACTGGTTGGATTTTTTGTTACTCCCACTACCGGTACCAAGTGACGGGCGCAGAAGCTTAGCAGGCCATACATTTCTAAGGTCTCCCCAGAATTAGAAAAAGCTAGTACTACGTCCCGTGGTGAGATCATGCCTAAATCACCGTGGTTGGCTTCGGCGGGATGGATAAAATAGGCTGGGGTACCGGTAGAAGTTAGAGTGGCGGCCACTTTTCTGGCTACGTGCCCGCTCTTCCCCATACCTGTTACCGCCACCCGGCCCTTAATTTCCAGAAAAAGCTTAGCCGCCTTTTCGAAATTCCTATTCAGGACTTGGGCTAGCATATTCAGCGCTGCGGCTTCATGCTGTAATACGCGGAGGCCCTCGACCAGAAATCTTGGGGCGGGAGAGGTGCCTTTAGGTTCGGGCATCGGCATATACCTCTAAAATTGGGCGCAGACGTTCCGCCCACACTTGATAGCCGGCTGGCAAAAGGTGTAGACCGTCGCTGGTGTAGTCTAGGCGCACTTGGTGGTCTTCATCTGCTAGATCTTGAAAAAGATCAATAAAAATTAAACCTTGTGTCTGTGCCTCCTCGGCTAGGGCGGTGTTAATATTAATTATGTCCAGGTTAGGTGGGAGCCCCGGCAGGGCGGATTCTAGGTAAGGCAATAGGGAAATAACCTTTAGGTTGGTCAGGGGCAGCCGGGTTGAAAGTTCATTCCAGATACGAGTATGTCCGGTGACTATATCTTCGGAGGAGGCCCCTCGTAGAAAGTCGTTGATGCCGATCTGTAGAAAGATTTTGTCCGGCACTAAGTGAATCACTTTATCTAGGCGACTCCAGACCCCGGCGCAAGTGTCTCCATTCACGCCCAGATTTTGCAGTTTTAATCCTGGAAAAGCCCGACTCCAATTATTGCCGGCGGTGAGGCTGTCACCTAGAAATATAGTTAGGGCCTGGTGTTTCATTTTCTTTTTCCTTTAGGTGACGAAAGATCCACAATTAACTGGTGATAAATGTAGACGGAGATAGGCACTCCCAGCAGCATGCCCCAAATGCCGATAAGACTATGGGCGATATAGAGGATCAGGAGGGTTAGCACCGGGTTCAGATGCATGAAGCGGGAGACGATACGGGGGTTGAGGATGTAGGCCTCGATCATGTGAATAATAACTATCATTATCCCGGCCCAGAGTCCCAATGATACTCCGCCGGCATTAACGGCCATCAGGCTAATGGGAATGGAGGAAATTAGCACTCCCAAAACTGGAATGAGGCCGCAGAAAAAGACTAGAGTGCAGAGCAGGACTATGCCTCCGATATCCAGAATATTTAAACCGATGACTGTCAAAGTGGTGTTGATGGCTGAGATCATGATTTGGGCCCGGAAGTTTTCCCCCACCACTTGGGCAAAGAGGATCACGCTGTCCCCAGTTTCCTCGTAAACCTGAGCTAGTCGGGTAAAGCGTAGTTCCCGAACGCTCTGGGTCAGGCGGGGTAGATCCAGCATAATTAAAAAGCTGAACAAAAGCCCTAGAAAGAACCAGGTGATATAGTGGAACCCACGTTCCATAGCCCCCCAGCCTACGGTCCAACCCTTCATTATCATCTGCTCTGGAGTTAGCATATAGCGGAGGCGAGCCATCACGGGTTCAAGACCTGAATTCGGCGTAATCTGGGCGTCCAGCCAATTTTCTATTGTGGTTAGGGTGCTCGGGAGCTGCTCGGTGAAATTCTTGGCTTCGCTAGCCAGGCGAGGGGTGAGAAAGACGATAAAAATAATTACCAGAGCCATGAATAAAATATAGATGATTAGAACCATGAGGCGGCGGTGGATAAGTTTAACGTAGCGATGGAGACGGTGGGTCAGGCCGTGGGTTATAAAGCACATGACGAAGGTGATAAAGATCAGCCCGAACATATCACGGAAAAGATAGATCAGTCCGGCGAAAGCTATCCAAATTACAACTATTTTATTGGTTCGGGTGAAATCGGCTATGCTGAAAGTCATTTAACCTCACTGTTGTATATAAATCAGCTCCAGGTTTAGAGCTAGATCCTTGTTTAAATATGTTTTCGCCGTGAAACTAAGCTATCTTGCGGTCAAGGTCACCGGCCCGAAAGAATAACGGATATTGTCGGGGTGAGGCGATCGGCTTGGCCGGCTAGAAGGTTGTAGAGATCGCTAACTTAAATAACTTGGTTGCAGCCGATGTTGAAAGCTAGGCTAGATACCTAGAGGTGGATGGCTGCGGCCAGATTAGCCCGACCCAAGTCAATGATGTAAATAAAGCTGCGGATTTGTTTGGCCGTTATCAAAAATTAGGCTGGGTTCCTTTCGCTGTAGCTAATCCATGAAAATAGGAATAACTTTGGAGTAGGGCTAATCAGGCTACCAGCGGGGGCCGTAAACATTAAAATATCATAAATAGACCGACTTAAGACCTCGATAGCCATAAAAATACAGGTTTTAATGTTCACCTAGAAGTTTAGTGGTGATGTAGAGTATGTTGAACTGGGGGCAGAAGCCTTCTTAGTTGGAGACTTTGGTATTGCCGTAGCCCACGAAACTGGATGAAAAAATAATCCGGCGGGTCCGGCATTCCAGAGCCACCTTATAAAGGTTGAAAACCGTTGCCACTATTGGGGTGGTTAGGTAGAAGATGTAATCTATTCCCGTTAGAGTCGCATTTAGGGCTAGGAGATTGGTAGTGGAGCCGGTAAGCACTTTTAGGTGATCGCCGAGGTGGGGATATATTTTTCCGATGGTCGGTGGAAAAGTTATCCAGCGCCCGTGTTTTCTCGCTCGCCACAAAAAAGACATCTAGCAGATTAGAGTCGATAAATTCAGTCTCTCCAGCGATGAGGCTCCGCGCCGTTTTTAGGGATTGACCTTGGTTAGTCGACTTCGTCATCGCGTTCGGCTTGATAGATCATCTCCATGGTCAGATCGGTCTTGATAGCTTCAAGATAGCCAATCAATTCAGGAATGTTGTTGGTGTTAGTCATGAAAGAAAAACGGGCTCCCGAGCGGCGACGGCCGATGACCAGAGCTTCTTCCAACTGGTCGTCGGAGGGTTTAGTTAAAGCCGCTAACACTTCATCCAGAATAGAGTATCTCTTGAATTTCAAAATTTTCATAACTATAGCTAGGCCCCTTGGTTGCAATAACTTCATATCATGCCATTTGGCCTCTACCATGTCAATCACATTTTTTGCTTGAAGTTCGGCTCTTTGGGGTGGGGCGGCCAAATTTCTGGCGTGATAATTGTTTGCCATATAATTAGATTCATGGAGGTAGGTTAAAAATACTTTTGGCGGCCGGCCGTTAAACTCAGCCTAAGTTTAATCTGATCTTAAGATAACCTTATTGGAGATAGTATGAAAAAATTGTCGTTACCCTGTTTTCCGGTGTAGTGCCCCTTATTTTGAGTGTGAATCGGCCGGTCGCGGCTGATGCTTTGGAAGCGGGCGGCGGGCTTTTTGCCTAGTTAGTTTTTTGTAGTTAAATAATTTTTCTAGCCGACTCTAGTCAATAAAGCTGGGCCCGCCGCCGCCCGGCCAACTGGGGAAGTAGCTAATTTACTAACTTAGAGGGCGTCAGCGGTTGTTTCGGCCTTATTAATTGCCTCGGTTGTTTTTAACTGGACTGACCTGGTTAAAAAAAATTGGTGGAGGCTAGGGTGATCTTAGTCAACGGTTATGGCGAAATAATTGTTTAATGCAGCGGCAATCTCATGTTACCCATCGCTACGAAGGGAAATTTAAAGACTGGTTTTGCTGCGGCTACGGGAAACTCTTAATTCACGACGATTACCTGGACAATGTATATTTTATAGCGGAGATTTTATCGAGGGTTATTTGGAAGGGTAGGGTATTTACATTAATAATAATTTTAATAGCCGGGGTAGCGCCTCCCTTCGTTTATTAAGGTTAGTTCAAAGTCGGCGCTTTTCACAGCCAAGGAGTTATGACTGATCTAGCTACCGAACAGGTAATACGCTTGGGTCTCTAGTTTAAGGTAATTCTTACCATGAAGGTCCGAAACAGTAGACTAAGGTCGATCTTTTTATGGATTTGAAGCTGACGGTTTTCGGCTACTAGTTGCCCCTTTCATTTACTTTTCGGCTGGTTGGCTGAATTGGCGTCGGTGACGCCGTCAAATAATTATTATGACTAAGACCTTTTTTCGCTCTCTGCCCTACTATCGGCGACTGGAGGGCAGTTTATTTATTGGGTTGCGGCTGTTCTGCTTATTCTATAATCCGCTCTTCAGTGAGCTGGCGATTCTTATTTAGTCGGTTCTTAAAAATATATTAATTATTTGATTTTAAATTAATTATAGTATAATCTTGGTTATATAATTCGTAATTTACCTTGGAATTAGGTCGAAATGCTCTTCTCTTAGAGGGATGTATAAGAACACCATTAACATAAATTAAGGCAAGGTGTTTTGTTCAATGAGGATTTGTTAGAGTAAATTAATTCTCGAGATGCTTATTCGCAATTGGTTAGGGAAAGATCATAAAATTTATTGGAGTAAGAGTTTCAAGAGTGCTATTTCGGCTAGGGACGTTCAGCCAAAAATATTTGTTTAATGTACGGGTTGTTGATAATAAAATAATTTAAAAATTTAAGTAATGATTAGGTTGTTTAAGAAAGGCTTCTATTTTATTGCATGAAGAAAAAGTGGTTGAGAAAGAAATTCTCTTTAACATTATCATTCAAAAAAAATATTACCTTTTAACCTGATTTTAAGAAACGTATAACTAAAGAATGTTAGTTCATTCTCCAGCATTCTGCAGGTCTTAGTTTTGTCTTTATTGATTATTAATTTTAGCTTGTCTATGAGCTGAATTAGTGTATTTATAGTGCTGGAACATCTGATATAGTAGTTTTGAGGGGTGCATTTTAGGAGATGAAGACGTGATACATGCTGATAAACTAGAGGTGAATGAAGAGATAATTTTTGGCATTGAAGCAGTTTTACGCTTTCTGCTATAGTGTTTCGATTAACTGGCAAACGCTATATATAGTGACGACCAGAAAATTAAATACCATCAGAAGTAAGGTTAGGATTTCTTTCCCGTATCCGAAATTATATTTCAGATTATAGCCGTTATTTTTTAAGATATTGAAGATCTCATTTTCTATTGTCTACCGATTTCTATCACATCCGAGCAAGCTTTTAATGTTGTCTTTGAAAGGGTTAAGCTTGGTAATGGAGCTATGAGGTTAAGGCTTTGCTTTGTCAGCGAGGTCTGTTATTCTAACATTGATCTAGTTGGCTTTCAAAGATTTTTTGCTTTTGTGGATTAGAACTTATTATAGTCAATTATGTCTATATTTTCTTCGACTTTTGCTTGTAGTTTCAACTCATTGTAAAGTGCCTTTCTGTTTGCGGTTTTATTTCTTATTCTCGCTTTGCGGGGTCGTAAATTTTGAGGTTAAGGGCAAAGTTGTATTTTGATTCGGCGCGACAATAGCGGGCTTTAAAATCTGTAAAAATATTCTATATTCCCGTCGAAATGCTTCTTAATAGAGTAATTTTAACAATATATTTATAGTAATTAAAATACTCAGACCTATCCATAGTAATTAAAAAGCTGTCACTAAATTATTTAAAAAGCTTTAGGTCATCTATCAGGTACAAGTTATAAAGGACATTAAAAAATACCGAGTTAAAATAGTTGATTGAAATTATATCCAGTAGTTTGGTAGATATGTTTATCTAATAGGAATTTATACTTTTTGAAAAAGAGTTTACAAACTGGAACGACTGTGCAGTTCTTAAAGGGTATACTGGTGAGTTAGAAAAGAAAGGCTCTGCGTAAAAAAAATAGAAAATATTGCTAAGCATATGACAGCCACAGAATAATGAATATTTTAACTAAAGTGCTTGTCTTGTGTCTCTTTAGCCTGCTTCCGAAGTAAGGACAGATATTTTTCTAAATATTTTCTGAATATACTTTAACATATTTTAACATAAAATTAGGTATGTTCCGTTAGGCTTAATACAAAATATACCAAGATGAAAGTTGCTGTCGGTTCGGCTTTTTTCTTGACAAATTCATTATATCTTCCTATAAATAGAAGATTGCTCAGTAGATCTTTGCGAGAGTGGCGGAACTGGTAGACGCACCGGCCTTAGGAGCCGGCGGCTGCGGCCATAGGGGTTCGACTCCCCTCTCTCGCACCAGGGGGAGAGAGAGCCGCCGGTTGGGTGTACCCTTGCCGGTTTTAAAAATATTTAAATAATTCACGGGAGTGAAAGATGAATGTCACTATTGAAGAAATTAACAAAATCAAACGTAAATTGATTGTGGAACTCCCGGAGGAAAAGGCCCTGGCCACCTGCAGCCAGTTTGTGGACACTTATACTCGTAAGGCCCGGATTAAAGGTTTTCGGCCCGGCAAAGCGCCTCGGAGCATGGTGGCTAAAATTTATGCCAATGAATTGAGGCAGGAGGTGTTAGAACATTTAATCTCCGAGACTGTACCTCCCATTCTTAAAGATCATGATTTTCAACCGGTGGGCGTTCCTCAGTTAGAAATTGTGAATGATACGCCGGGGCAGCCTTTTAAATTTAGCGTGACGCTGGAACTTAAACCTAACTTCGTTACCCCGGAATGGCGGGGTCTGGAACTTCAGCGCCGCCGGAGGGGTATCACTGAGGC
>LQAB01005467.1_pt1 | contig 59809 bp, 30 predicted proteins | sample 654521 | NCBI WGS metagenome assembly LQAB01 (sample SAMN00762031, study PRJNA78659) | termite gut metagenome | isolation source: bacterial endosymbionts found in Trichonympha flagellates filtered from... | host: Zootermopsis nevadensis | place: USA: Mt. Pinos, Los Padres National Forest, CA ... | reverse complement strand
CCGATAACCGGCAATTAAATTTTTTAGAAACCCGTCGGGAAAGTGCCACCGGCGGTGGTGCAATCAAATGGGGGAGCCCAATTGGACTTCTAGCTCTAAGGTTGGAACACGACCTACTAAGGTATTCTAGCGGATTTAAAGGCCAAGCCAGCTTAAGCAAAACCTTTGATTTAAGAATACTTGAATTGAACCCCCAAGCGGGACTTTACTGGAATGATCAAAAATACAATACTTATTATTTTGGAATTAATGAAGCTGAGGCCCTGGCCAGCGGTCTACCCACCTATCAGGCCCAAAGCGCCTTCATCCCTTATATAGCCCTAAACATCGGCCTAGGACTAGACGAAGAAAAGCTTTGGACCCTCTTCATTACCGGGCAGATCAATTTCTTACCGGTGGCCATAAAAGACAGTCCCATGGTGGATCGCTCCAGCACCTATAACCTGGCCACAGGTCTGACTTATTCTTTCAGATAGTTTAGGCTAACCTAGCGAAATCAAAATCTAATTTAGCTAGATCAGTTAACGTTTCAGGGGGTAACTTGATCTTGGCGGATAAAACCTGGCTTAATTCCCGGTTGCCCCTTGTGGAACCCACATTAGTAAAACCTACTAGGCAGCCTTCAGCATCCACCACTACTTTACGATAGATAGAATCGGTGACGACTTCCACTCCTCGTAGCTTCGCCTCTGGATCTAGATCACCGGTAGCGATTAGATCAATGCCCGCCACCTTGAGAGCAGTAGAAGGAGGCACAGGGCTGTATTGAATTCTAGCAGCTGGGTCAGTTACGGCGATGTTAGTTCCGGCTACTAGCCCTTGAGCGCGAGAGGTAGTCCAAAGTCCACCAGCCACGCCGAGGAATTGAGCACAATCCCCAGCGGCGTAGATACCGGGGAGACTAGTCTCTAAATATTGATCCACTACAATAGCTTTATCAATTTTTAACCCCAGGGTAGTGGCTAACGATAGATTAGGGGTGATACCGGCGGAAAGAAGAACTAGATCGGCCGGCAGATTCTGCCTATTTTTCAACACCACTTTTTCAATTTTTTTTACCCCTTCAAATCGATCGGCTTCCACTTTCAGAATAAATTCAAGGCCGAACGCGGCCAACTTTTTCCGCAACAGCTCAGCGCTACCGGGAGTAGTCTGACGAGGCAAAATACGATCGCCTCGCTCTAAAACCGTAACGGCCAAGCCCTGTTTAGCTAGAGCCATAGCTAACTCTAAGCCTAAAAGACCGCTGCCGATCAAAACTACCCTATTTTTACCCTTGGCGTAAAGGTTAAGACTCCAAGCATCGTTGAGACTACGAACGGCGTAAAGACCGTCAAGCTTATCGCCGAAGTAGAAAGGCCGGGTAGATTCGGCCCCCACGGCCAGAAGAAGCCGGTCATATTGCTGGCGACTACCAGTGGAGCCACGGACTATTTTTTCCTGAATGTTGATTTCCCGCAGGGTTTCACCCAACCGCAATTCAATGCCGCGCTCATCATACCAACTTTTAGGGTGAGCAATAACCTTATCCGGAACTAATTGGCCACTAACCACTTCCAAGAGACGCGGGCGGTAGTAGAAAAGGTCATTTTCCTTACTGAAAATAGTTATATAAGCTTCAGGGTTGTGTTGACGCGCCGCTTCAGCGGCCGTAGCCCCAGCTACACCAAATCCTACAATGACTATGTTCATAAATAATCTTTCTAAATTTTATGAAATTATTCATTTTATGGCCACAATAATATATTCCCGCACTCCTTTAGGAGTTTTAACCCGCACCTCATCACCCTCTTCACGGCCTAGAAGAGCCTGACCGATAGGAGTAGCAATGGAGATACGGTTTTTTTCCGGCGCCGATTCATACGGGCCAACCAGAGTGTAGGTGTTTTCTTCACCAGTATCGGAATTTTCCAAAGTCACGGTGGCCCCGAAGACGCAACGGTTATAGGGTCCTTTAATGGCTTCCACCTGACAGCTACCCACCTGACTCTGGAGTTCCATAATACGGCCCTCGATAAAGCCCTGCCTTTCTTTGGCCGCATGGTATTCAGCGTTTTCCGACAGGTCTCCGTGAGACCGAGCTTCTTCAATGGATCGGATGACTCGGGGCCTTTCTTCTTTCAAGAGCTTATCTAATTCTTTTTTCAAAATATCCAACCCTTCCTGAGTGATAGGAACTGAATTCATAGGTTTATCTCCTGACGGCCAAAAAACATCGGCCCGCCCTTTTAAAGGGCTGGCCGAGAAAAAGGCTTCACAAGTTTAACTTTAATATTGAGTTATTACCGCATACATAAAAAAACTGTAACTAAAAAAATTATACACCAGGTCAGCTACCTTTGTAAAGAATTAAAAAAAATCAACAATTCTCATTTCAGAATTACATGATAAGAATGTAGGCTAGATTGGCGTGTTTGTGATAGTAAATACCTGATATGATAGTCCTGAGAAGCACATTCCGTATGATGAAAATATAATACATACTAATTAACTAGAAATAAATTAAGAGATAATTTTTAATACTGAAATTATTTTACGCTTTCTGCCATAGTACTTCAATTAACCAGTAAACATTATACATGGTAAAGACCAGTAAATTAAATACTACCAAAAGCAAGGTAAAAGTTTCTTTCTCTTATCCGAATTTATGTTTCAAATTATAGCCGTTATTTTTAAAATATTGAAGAACTCTTTTTTTGTTTTCCACCGACTTCTAGTGTATCCGAGCAGGCCCTCCATGTTATTTTTGAAAAAGTTAAGGTCGATAATACAGCTACAGGTCGAAGGTTCTATTTTACCAGCAGGATCTGTTATTTCAAGACCAACCTAGTTAATTTTTAAAGAATTTTCGCCATTGCGAATTAGGACTTCTTCTAACTATTTATATTGATATTCTTTCCACCCTTTGTCTGGGATAAGCTTGTATAATGACAAGCTATCCAGTTCAACTCCAGAAAGATATTCTTATAAGATCTTGTGATCGAAGAGGTTATGAACAAAGATGAAACTAAAATCAGACTGAAAAAATTTTTAGTAGAATAGCTGATTGACATAAAGGTCATTACCCAGAAAGATAAGGCATAATTCTTTAACTTTTAAAGTCTGCTTATCCAACTAGCGTAAGTTAGTTTTCTGTTTGCAGTCTTGTTTCTTATCCCGTCTTGCAGAGCCATAAATTTTGGGGCCGGAGACAGAACTAGCTGTATTTTAGCTTAATACGATAATGACGGCTATTAAAAATCTGTAAAAATATTCTATTCCTCCGCCGGAATACTTTCTAGTAGAATAATTTCAACAATATATTTTAATTAAACCAACCACGCAATCCTTAAAAAGTACGCTAGTAAGCCAGAAAAAAAGGACTCTATATAAAAAAATAAAAACTGACACCAATCACATGTCAAATATAAAATAATGAATATTCTGACCGAAACGTTTGTTCGATACCTCTTCAACCTACTCACGAAGTAAGGATATATATTCCTCCAACCACCTCATAAATATATTTTAACATAATTTAATATAAATTAAGTTATCCCCCGACAGATCTAGTATAAAATATACCAAGAGGAGAATCGCTGTAAAAACTCCAGCTCTTGTTTTTATGAAACCCGAGTGATAAAATTCGCTATTAAATTTTACATACCTAGAAAGAGGAAGTCGTCTTGAACCGCATTCTGGCCTTAGACGTGGGCGAAAAAAAAGTGGGGGTAGCGGTCTCCGATCCTTTAGGCTACTCAGCCCAACCCCTCACGGTTTTACCTCGCCGACCCCATGCCAATTTTCTGGGAGCGGTAAAAGCTCTGGCCATTGAATATGACGTTTCGTTGCTACTTTTAGGCCTACCCCGCCGCACTACCGGCCAGAAAGGACCGGAAGCGCAAAGAGTATTGGCACTAGCCCGGGAACTAACCCTTAAATTAAACTTAAAATGCATCACCTGGGACGAATGGTTCACCACTGCAGCTGCTGAAAGAACCCTTTTAGAATGTGGACTTAAACGCCGGGCCCGCCGAAAGGTGATAGATAAAACCGCCGCGACTCTTATTCTAACCGGATACCTTGTTTTTCAACAAAGCAACAATAGATTGGACGAAATAAAACAAAATGACTAAGGAGAAAAATAATCAACCCCCGACGCCCGCTAGTCAATCCGATTTTATTGTAGAACCGGAAGAGAAGATGCCCAACCCGACCAAGCTAAAAAAAATAAAAGCTGGTCCTGACTGTTTCAGCCGCTTGTTCGGCCTGGCCGGCATAATAATATGCGTAATCCTCATTGTCGCCTTTCTAATGGGCCTTAAATACAGTATTTTGTTTTTACCGGTCGTCGAGGAAAGTAATGAAGTAGTGGTCGTTATCCCCGAAGGGATCGACCCGGGTCGCATTGGTGAACTTTTGGAAAAGGCTAAAGTCATCAAATCAGCCCAGGCTTTTGTCTGGACCATCAAAGCTAAGAGCCGGATAGACGGCCAGCCAGTTATTTTAAAAGCGGGGGAAATGGCTCTGAACCCGGCCCAGCCGGTTTGGAAAGTTGTTAACAGTCTAGTTCACGGTAATTACAAACTGTATCCTTTTACCGTACCGGAGGGCCGCAATATATTTGAAATCGCCCAGACGATCGAAACTCAGGGCTTGGGTTCGGCCACAGAATTTCTAAAGCTCTGCCATGATCAAAACTTCATCCGCTCTTTAGGATTTGAAGGCAGTTCTCTGGAAGGTTACCTCTTTCCGGAAACCTACAACTTCCCGAAAGGAATCCCCCTTAAAACCGTCATTAAGACCATGACCGACACCTTTCTGAAGGTATGGCAGAAATATGAAATCGCAGCCCAAAGTAATGTTCTAACTCGGCACCAACTGGTGACTCTAGCATCCATTGTGGAAAAAGAAACCGGTGTTCCCCACGAACGATCGCTTATAGCTGGCCTCTTTATAAATCGCCTAGACCGGGGCATGAAACTACAAACTGACCCCACGGTTATTTATGGCCTTCTCCCTAGTTTCAACGGCGATCTAACCCGTCAAAATCTAGCCTCGCCCACGCCTTATAACACCTATATCATAAACGGTCTCCCCCCCGGACCCATTACCAACCCCGGCGAAGCCGCCCTGGCAGCAGCTATCCGGCCAGATATTATACACCCCTATCTATATTTTGTGGCCAAAAATGACGGTACTCATTATTTTTCCAGAACTCTAACCGAACACAACCGTATGGTTAATCAATATCAGCGGAACAGACGATCACGTTGAAAATGAGAGCTCAATTTCTAACTTACCGAATTCTAAATCGTTACATCCTAAGTGAAATTCTACCTAATTTTCTGGTAAGCATTATAGTGTTCACTACTATTATGCTTATGGCCCGAGCCCTGCAGCTAACCAATCTGGTCATCGCTAAAGGTATAAAGCTGTCCATGGTTCTGGAAATTTTCGCTCTAGCCGCCCCACGGATTTTGACCATGACTATCCCCATGGCCGCCCTCTTGGCGGTGCTGATGGCTTTTCTGCGCTTTTCAGCCGATTCAGAATTGACGGTCTGGCGAGCCTCCGGCCTTTCTCTGTACCAAATGACGCCACCGGTTTTACTTTTCGGGATAGCAATAACTATTCTAACGGCCCTATTCTCTCTCTGGCTGGCCCCAATGGCCAATTGGCGATTCAAAGTTAAACTTCTAGATTTAGCTAAGACCCGGGCCGACCTAGCTATAATGGAACAAACTTTTGTACGTTCCTTCCCCGGGTTAATTTTGTATATAGGTCAATTAGCGCCCGGAAGCGACACTATGAGCCAAATCTTCATTGAAGACTCCCGTGGCGAAAATGAAAAAGCCGCTATTGTGGCCCAGAAAGGCCGATTAAGCCTGAATCGAGAAACGGGAGCACTTCTATTTCATCTAGAAAACGGGGTCATCGACCGCATTCATACCAACCGCGATAGCACTGACAGTATTTTTTTCGACCTTTACGAATTAAAATTTTCACCAGGCGAGGAGCTAGAAAGAGAAAACGGTCTACTTTTAGGCCGCATGGAACTACCAACCAGTGAACTAAAAAGCGCAGCCGCTCTTTTACCCACCCCCACCCAAAACGTTATGTATTATATCGAATGGCATAATCGCTGGTCTATACCAGTAACGGCCTTTCTCATGACTATGCTCGGCTTACCCCTGGGAGCCAGCTTCCGGGCCAAAAGCCGTAATTTCGCCCTACTGATGGGCCTTTCCATTTTTATTTCTTACTATGTGCTTTCCTCTCTCGGCTGGTCTTTGGCCAAAACTGGTCTGATATCACCCCTCTCCGGCCTCTGGAGTATTAATATTTTATTGACGGGTTTAACTCTTTTCCTTTTGAGACGCATCAATACCGGCCTTCCTATCGATCCACGAACTTTTATAGGTCACCTTCTAGCCAGTTCCGGTCAATCCCGCCCTACCCACGGGATCAAATTATGAATTCCACCCGCCTTCACCAACTCTGGGATCTAATTCTTCAGCATCTGAACCGAAAAATAACTAACCACTATTTAAGTCGAGACTTTCTTAAAACCTGGGCTCTACTCCTTTTATGTTTCGTTATCCTGTACACAGCCGTTGATTTTTTAGAAAAAATCAACAGTTTTATTGAAGCTGGACTAGGACCCGCAATCACTATTTTGTTTTTTATAGCCCAATTACCGAAGGTAGTGGTTCTAATGACCCCGGTAGCCGTCCTAATCTCCACAATTATCACCTTGACTGTATTGGCTCGTAATTCGGAAATCGTGGCTTTTAAAGCCGGCGGAGTTAGCCTATTACATTTAGCTGCCCCTCTGGCTCTAGCCTCTCTTAGCCTCAGCTTAACCATGTTTGCCCTGTCAGAGATAGTTGTCCCCGGGGCTACAGCCATAGCCAATGAAATATGGAAAGGCCAAGTACGCGGCCAGCAGAATACCTCCACTGTAGTCAAAGATGTCTGGATCAAAGGTGTCAACCTTGTCCAGCACCTAGGGACTTATGACGAATCTGATGGCTCCGTCACCGATCTATCTCTGTTTTTTACCGGTACCGACCTACCCTTATCCCGCCGTCTGGAAGCCCGCCAGGGTCGATTCGCCGATGGTAGCCTCTACCTAAGTGAAATTATAGATAAAACTTACATCCGAGAAAACCAACGAGCCTTCACCCTTCAACGCCACCCTCATCTAGTTTTAAAGGGTTGGCCAGCTCCGCCCCAGGGCTTCGGTCGAACGGACCAGGTTAGTGAAGAAATGAGCCTCGCAGAACTGTGGCGCAATATCAACCGCCTCACCGACGAAGGCTTCGGGCCCGTGCGTCAGCAAGTGGATTTGCAGTTCAGGGTTTCCTTTGCTCTCTTACCTTTTATCATGATGTTGGTAGGCCTACCCCTCGGTTTCTGGAAAGAAAAAGGCGGCAGTATTGCCATGGGGGTCTGTCTCGGTCTAGCTCTTTCTTTCATCTACCTAGTTGCTATGGAACTATCCCGTTCTCTAGGCTATTCCGGTCTTCTTCCCCCTTTCGTCGTCGCCTGGTTACCTAACCTAATTTACACCTTATTCGCAACTTATTTGTTTTCCTACATCCGGCAATAAAGCTCTTTACCCGCTTTAGTCTGATTTAAAAATAGTCAACCAATAATTTCCAAAAGCTAATTCCGGGTTAACGGAGCGACCGAGGCTATCTTCTAACCGAGCTAAAGCCGCCATAATTCTACCAATGACGCCTGAGTTTAACCTAGCAGCCCAGCAACTTTGGGCCGGGTCAGGGCCCGGACCTTCTAAAGCCTCTAATCCAGAGACAGCCAAACGAATAGTTTCCCGCCACCAAAAGCGCAGCAGATTCAAAATAGTAGTGAAATCGTCTTTTTTGATACTAATTTTATCGATCCACTCCCAAGCCAAAGTCAAGCGAACCGGGGTCTCGCCAGCCCCCATAATCCGATTTAACCACTGCCAACTATCCCAAGTATCGGCTGATTCTAAAGCTAGAGCCCGCCCCAGAGCTCCACCAGAAAGGGCGGCTAGAAGCCTAGCCTCCGGCCCGATCATACCATGCTGACCGGCCAGAGTCGCTGAAATCATCTCCATTGGTAATGGTGGCACCTTAACCGTGAAACAACGCGAACGAATAGTATCTGGAATTGCAGCCTCAGAGGCGGTAGTAAGGATGAGAACAGAATCAGGCGGCGGTTCTTCCAATGTTTTAAGTAGAGCCTGGCCGGCATCCAGACCCAGGCGATCGGCCTCACGGATTATAAAAACTTTAGTCCTAGCCTCAAAGGGACGAAAGGCCATGGCTTGGCGTAGGGATCGTACCTCGTCTATACTAATGTTACGGGCCCGACCGATGGGAGCCAGAGTGGTTAGATCCGGGTAAATATCTCCAGCAATTTTAAGACAGCTAGGACAACAACCACAAGGACCGCAATCATCGACCGGATTAGAGCAGTTTAAAGCCGCGGTCAACGCCCGAGCTAGGCTGTTCTTACCGCCACCAGCCAGACCAGTCAGTAGAATGGCGTGAGGTAGACGACCGAACTCAATCAGAGTCCTAAGGACGGTAACGACCCGATCTAAACCAATCATACCCCAGGCCATCAAAACAACAACCGTTCTTCTAGCTGAGTCGGACTTTCCGCCTCTTCTATGTCATCTTCGGACCTAGATCCATCAAAAGAAGAGGAAAAATCAATGGTACGTCGGAAATAACCGCCAAAAAGACGGTGATACGCGCTCCAGCCCTCAGCATCCACCCCGTCGTCTAAAAGAGTCACGATGGCCGCCAACTTAGCGTCTATATTATCTAAATGATGAAGAACTACTGCCTCCAGAAGGTGAGGCCGCACCGGAGCACCAAAAGCAGGTTCGCCATGATGGCTTAGAATAAGGTGTTCCATAAGTTCCAACTTTTCCGCCGGAAAATCCGACCAATTTTTAGCCAAGCTCCCCAAAAATTCAGCCCCCATGACTAGGTGGCCTTTCAAACGACCCTGAGTGCTGTAATCTACTCTTGGCAACGGAGTAAATTCCCATATTTTACCTAAATCGTGAAGAATAGCTCCAGCCACTAAAAGATCTCGGTTTAGTTCTTTTCCATAGTGTTCAGCTACCTTCGCCGCTAAGCGACCTACGGACAGACTGTGTTCCAGAAGCCCGTGAAGATAGGCATGGTGAAGGCTTTTAGCCGCCGGCATCAAATAAAATTTTTTAACCACTTCCGGATCTTTTAAAGCAGCGACGGCCAGACGGTGAAAATCTGGATCGCTGAGGCTGTCGATTAAAAGCCAGAGTTCAGCCTTCATTTCGCTAGCAGCACGGGGGGAAGCCCGGAGGTAGTCAGCCCAGTTTATTTGTTCCGGAGCCAACGGCCAGGCTTCCCGAACGATAAACTGAAACGCCCCACGATAACTATCTACATAACCTCGAACCAAAGCCACCGTACCCTCAACTAGTTTATTTGCCAAAGTCAGCGCTTCCTCCCAAACCTTAGCCGAAATACGGCCGGTGGCATCGCCTAATTCCAGATTAAGATAGACCCCGCCCCGGTTTGTCCGCCCCTGACTATGACTCAAAACTAAAAAAGCGGCTTCACCTTCATAACCCTCGGTCAAGTTTTTGATAAAAATTTTCTTGACGGCCGTATGACTCATACTTTTTCCTCCAGCCGACGAACTTAAATTATTTTATCATAATATCACCAACTAAAAATAAAACCAACCGCCACTAACCCGATGCAGTAATTATCATCTCAGGATTACAGAATACAAATAAAGACATAAATTTTAACTACCAAAATTATTCCCACCACCTAGAATGGCGGTAGCGAAGCCGTCGGAGTAGTTCTCCTCTTCACTGGAACAGTGAGATTATACCTACCATACAGTGGATTATTTGCACCCACATACGAGCGACCTGGATTGCACCACTAGCAGGGTGAGATAAATACAACCCTAAGATGAAGATCCATAGACAATTAATTAAGCGTTCTTATACAGAACAGTTGGAGCAATATAGTAAATAGCCCGCGCGCATTTAATCTATTTAAACACTTCATTATATCCTTTCCGGCATCAGTCCGAACAAAACCTTAACCAGGCGAACACCAAAAATAGTTTTACAACGAGAATAAAAAGATACCACATCGGCTAAGGTAGCTGACTTGGCAAACTGCGTCGCATCGATACCATGATGACCGCTAAGCTAACAGGCGAAATGAAGAGTGACTTTAAACCTAGGGGTGACCTCAACCATAGCTTATCTCTTTTATAATGCATGGCTTTAATATAGTACAGTCAATGCTTTTAACAAAACTAATCCACTCGGCCGGCTCTGATTTACCTAGCTTCCGCAGTTAATGTAACTTAAGGTCGTCTTTGCGGGCCACCAAAAAATCAATGGACACATTGAGGAAAGTAACTAAGGTAATCAGGCGTCCATATTAAAAGGTGAGTTAACATGTTCATAATTATTATATAGTACCTATAATTACTGTATAATATTTAATCCTTAAAAAAGTTTGGACCTAGTATTAACTTAAGTGTAGTACCACCTATTAACATAAAACACGGTTAACAATCTCAAAATTACAAGATGCAAATTTTATTTTTCAATTTCGCTAATTTTTTGACTTTATTTCTTTGGCATCAATAATTTAGATACCTTCAACTATTTTGCAACCTTGATAACCTCAGTCATACATAAATTCTTAAATTTGACCTACAGTTCAAAATTCTGGCTGTTCGTTAAACCGTATCGTTAATCATATTACTATCACAGAGGAACCGTTCAAATTTTTTGCCGGCTATAATCACGCCGTGAATTTTAGTTAGCGCTATTAAGTTTTTTATACCGCACTCATATTTTTTATATTTTTTATCTTTAATTATGCAGAATATTTTCAGCTCATGCAAAAAACTTGAATTATTATTATTTTTCTAAATCAGTCATTAATATTTCTTGCTTAATTTCATGAACCAAAATTAAGCCGATAGTCTTAAGACGGCTATTGGCCTTCTTTACTTCTTTGTTTTTTTTGGAGTTACTGTAAAAATTAATCGTTCTAATGATTTTCTTTATCTTTTTTTTGTAGCTACAGCATAAAGAAATACCTATAATCGACATTATCTCTCAAAGACAAGTTATCACTCTTATTTACAACTTAAAATCAGTTAGAAAAATAACATTTTCCCCTTAAACGGTGGTGACAAAGGGAACTTCTTCCTCAAGCGCTTTCTCTTTATGCAATAAAATGGAAACTTTAAAAATTATTTCCATCCCTTCAACCCTAATTCGTTAACGAAAATAAGCTAACTCAAGTGACGCACAAGGTGCAGCCCATCGAAAGATTATCTCTCCACAAAAATATTAAAAAAAGAAATCACGGATCTAATTTTGAATAACTTGATTATTACTTAAATCTTCAAGTTACTTCGTCACCAAAAACTCGCCTATTAAATGAATCTTTTTAACTGGACATCCTTAGTCGGAATAACACTCTTGAAGTTCTTGTTCTAAGAAATTCCATAGTATCTTCCCAGCCAGTTGCAAATAGAGTTAAGATAAACCCCGGACTGTATATTCAAAATTATACTATATTTAACACGAATACCCAGTTGAAAATCAACTAACTAATATATTTTTAAGGACCGATTATTACAACCGAGACCAAATCTTACTTGGAACCTAATTTAGTAAGGAACGTTCTGGCAGTCCGAGTTTTTTCATGACCACCATAACAGCCTGAACGTTACCATGAGGATTAAATTAAATGATGGCGAAAGCCTCCGTAGTTGAGATAAAAGATTCTCCTTTAAGGCCGTGTTGATTAAACCGATGGTATCAGAAGTTGGCCAAGATTATTTTTTTAAACTTTCCATTTCCCCATTACAATTTTCGAAGGAAAATAACAATAGACGAGTTGCAATTTGGTACTGAATCTACATTCATAACTAAAAAATAATATAATATCTAATATAAATTAATAAAAAATATTATTTACATAAGTATGTATATTATAATCAAATAGATATCTTAATATTAGTTTTGGTCTATTATAGCAAAAACGCTAGGAGTTCAGCATAAAGTAAAGTAATATCACTTTTTTTCGTCAAATTCTGTCACTACCCACACTCCACTACGCTTTTATTCTATCATTGCAACTAATTCCGGTAATTAAACAATAAAAGAAGCACGCCCGTAAATATTCACAAAATTTAACTTCGATACTATACGATATTAGTACTTAACCCTTCTAATAACTATTTAGCATCTAGATGGGTTATATGATACTCGTAAAAATTGATACTGTACTAAGAACTGAAAATTTTTTAATAAAAAGTGAAGCCCAAACCTTTCATTACCCGACCCCCTAATTTTTTTTACCAAACCCCAGGCCTCGCCACCCCAGCGGAAGTCAGGATCTATCAACTAAGAAACAGTTTAACTACTGATTTATCGACTTTTTAAATCTCGACCACCGTCCTACTTTCGTCCAGACTCAGACCACCCAGTTTAACTATAGATTCTAATGATAATTGCATTTCCTAAAAGACCGTGGCTGTAACTAAATTCTGTTACCTAACTCCTTCTTCCCGACTTTTCTCTCAACCTAAAGCGATCGCCTACTTAATTCTGTATTTAGTCCAGGTAATTTTGTCTCGCCGAACTTTTCACGGTCAAACTAAGCTCTAGCGATCCATAACTTCCCGGTTACCTCTCAGATTCAAAGATGCAAGGTTTGAGATTATAAAATTCCTGACAAAATGGATCTCTTATGATAAATTAATAAACAAAGAGAGCCTTTAAATAGCCGCTAAAAAAATACTCTCACCCAAGCTTAACTACATCTTTACCCGACTTATGGGCGACCAAAATAGGATCGAACTACTAGGTAATTCACCTAAGGCGGTACTAGATTTACCTCCAAATAAATACGCCAGCTTGGTCATAGTCAGCCCCCAATTAAAGAAAATATCTCCAATCGATAAAATAGGCATTAAAAATGTCAAGATCAACATCAAATATAACAACGCTAGAGCTATGGAAATTCAATTAACCTGCCTGCCCGATCTGCTGCCGCGGTTTGTCTGTTACCTGAGTAAAATGATCACTGAACAGTCCAATTCCGGTAAAATGTATCTGTAATTATTCACGATAATTATCAAATGAGTTATAATTATACATAAACACAAAAGTATGTTATATTGTAATCATAGAATCAAGTAAACTGCAAGATACAATATTTCAATCCCTCCAATATATAGAGAAACTAGAATGTGCACTTAAAGTTTCACGCGATAAAAAAATACTGTTACGAGTACCGAACCAAAAAATAAACTAGTTGGAACCCGAAAGAACCCCAGCAACTTATCAAGACCCCCATCGTCTGGTATTATCAATCACTATCAATAAAAGAGATGCAGCAAAAAAACGTAAAGTTAAAGCTTAACCAAGATATGAACCCTGTTTCGTACGCTTTTTACCCCTAACGAGCTTAATGAAATAAGAACCTTCACTCTAGAGCCAAAACCCTGCGGTTTTGGTAGAGAATTAATTACCAAGATAGATGAAGACATTGTGCAGTAATAACCTGAACTGTTTATCAACTCCCGACGGCTTACCAAATGTCGTGGAGTCGGCTACCATTGCAAAAGTTGTGGAGAAATTTATTTTAGTTAGATACCGTTTGAAGTTAATAACCCTGGATTCATAAACCCGAATTTAACTACCTATTTAACTTTTTTAAAAGGCATGGTCCATACTTCATACTCGTCGATGAAACCTTTTATAGCTGAAGTATTGGGATACCCTGTCAGTCGTGGAGAAATAGCCAATACCTTAAAGAAGATTTCCACTACTTTAAAGGCTCCTTATGAAGAAGCCTTGGATACTCTGCCCGAACAGCCTTTATTAAACATAGACAAACCCAGACATAAAGAAAATAATCATCATTTTTGGACCTAAGTTTTTCGGGCCGCTTTCTTTACGATGTTCAAAATACTAGCCTATCGATCGTCAGAAGTTCCCGATTAGTTTTGGGGGGAAATTTTACTGGACTGCTTAACTGTAATTACTATTTAACCTACCACAAGTTTTTGAAAGATTACCCAATCCAGGCTTAATCCTGTCTGGCTTATTTCATTAGGGATGTATAATTTTTATCAGGAAACTAAACCTCGAAAACCAAAAGCTATAGGTTAAGACTTCTGGGACGATTGCAACGCCTATTTCAGCTTCATCATCGATTCAGAATGGAAACTAATGCAACTATACTATAATAAATTATAAAAATACGGAGAACGTTTACAAAACGAGATCTTCAAGGCTCCGAAGGACCTGGCCCGGTATTTTCGAAAAGATAGTGATCCGTATCTGTTTTGTAGTTCTGGATAGAGTCGTCACTCAAGGAACCCGTTCCAAGACCGGGCGTAACTAATCAAAACGTATCTAGACAGTTACTATCACTTGCATTATGAGGGAGTACTCTCTCTTCTAACTCTGTGCCAGGCTGTAAACTCTTTCTATACAAAGCAGGTACATCCTTCATTACTTAATTTGCAAATCTTCGCTTACAAAAAAAATACGTCTCGTGGACGATTACGGTTATCTTTACCTCAGCTGAGCCATCAGCATAATCATAATCGACCACCGCCAGATTAACGGACCAGACTATTACTACCGTTACTACTGTCTCTTATGACGAAAAGGCAGGCGACAGTCTAATTACCCTGATAGAAGTAATTTTGCTTGAACTACCAAAACTGCCCTCGACAACTAAACAACTTGTCACTATGAAACTAGCTTAATTTTTTAGCTACTACAACCGAGGAAAAATTTAAACTAACCCTTGGAACCAATCTAATAATAGCCAAGACCTAAGGAACATTGAAGAAACTGAGCACGGACGAAGCCGCCTACTTACTAGCTGAATCACGGGAAAAGACTTATTCCAATGAATTATCCCGTTGTTGATAGGCCCATAATGAGGGCCGTAATAAAGAAACCCAAGAAGAAAGTCTGAAAAGAACCAGGAAGAAACAGATATGGGTCTTTTAACCAAAAATATGTCTCTACCGGATATTGCCGTCCTAATAAATTACCTCTGGACGAAGTTAAGCAACTGGCTCTGGCCTAAAAATTTGAAAATTCCCGCTGACAGTAGCCCAGCGATATAATTCCTGAATAGCCCTAGCGCTATTATGGCTTTTATGCCCTCAACTAAGTGAAAAATATGCCCCAAGTCGTCACCCGTTTTGCCCCCAGCCCCACCGGACATCTGCACATTGGCGGAGCCCGCACCGCCCTATTTAACTGGCTTCTGGCTCGTCGCCTGAACGGACGCTTCGTCTTACGTATTGAAGACACCGATGCCCTTCGCTCAACCAAAGAATTCACAGCGGCCATTCTAGCGGCCATGACCTGGCTTAAACTGGATTGGGACGGCGAGCCTATTTACCAGAGCCATAGACTGAATCTTTATCGAGAAGCCATTGATCGTCTAGTAATTGAAGGCCGGGCCTATTATTGCCACTGCCGGCCCGAAGAATTGGATAAACGGCGAAAGGCAACCATGGCCGCCGGAGGTAAACCAAAATATGACGGGCGCTGCCGCGATAAAAACTTAGGCCCAGCTCCGGGCGCGGTAGTACGTTTTAAGGGGCCTGAAAGCGGAAAAACCGGCTGGACAGACCTAATCAAAGGGCCGATAATTTTCGATAACCGTGAATTAGATGATCTAGTACTACTACGCCAGGACGGCCAGCCAACCTACAACCTGGCCGTAGTGATTGATGATGCAACTATGGGCATTACTCATATCATCAGGGGCGACGACCACGTCAATAACACTCCGCGCCAGATCTTGCTGTATCAAGCTCTAGACGCACCCCTACCACTTTTCGCCCATGTGCCAATGATTCTAGGGGCCGATAAAACCCGGCTTTCCAAACGCCACGGGGCTACTTCAGTCATGGCTTATAAAGAAATGGGCTATCTTCCGGCTGCTATAGCTAATTACCTAACCCGCCTAGGCTGGTCCCACGGTGATCAGGAGATTTTTAGCCTGAAAGAAATGACGGAACTTTTCGATCTAGCCCAGGTGGGTCGCGCAGCTGGGGTTTTCAATCCGGAAAAGCTGAACTGGCTCAATGCCTATTATATTAAAAAAACTCCACCGGAAACTCTGGAGAAATTAGTCTGGCCCTATCTGGAGGCCCGTGGCTATATCCGACCGGAGACCGAAGAGTTAAAAAAAATCATACTCACCGTGCGTGAGCGAGGCAAAACCCTAGCTGAACTGGCTGAAAAAGCCGAATTTTATTTTCAAGATCTCCCCCCCCTAGATCAAACCGCTCAAGCTAAATTTATGACCCCCGATAATCTAACCCTACTAAGAGAACTACGGGAACTCTTGCACAACTCCTTGACCGCCGAAGATTTTGAAAATATTCTGCGTCACCTGGCTAAAGAGCACGGAGTCAAACTGGGAGCCGTGACCCAGCCTCTAAGACTGGCTCTAACCGGGCGTACGGCCAGTCCAGGGCTCTTTGAAATTATAGATATTTTGGGACCAGAAAAAATTCTACGTCGCCTTAATGCCGTGCTGAAATAATCACCCAACTTACCTATGGCCTTAACTGATAAAAAAGTAGCCCAGCTGCGGCAGGCCCGCGAACTGGCCAACCACCTAGGCGTGGAAATTCTGGCCCATTTCTTTCAGCGGGAAGAAATAAAAGTCGTCGCCGATTTCGTGGGTGGGGCCTATGAAGTTACAGATCGGGCCGTTAACAGCCGGGCCCCAGCCATACTAGTCTGCGGAGCCATCTTTATGCACGAAGCCATCCGGGCCCGTCGCCCAACGGCCAAATTACTTATTCCCCGAAGTGACATTTCCTGTCCCTTAGCCACAACGGTCAGCCTGGAAGATGTTCAAGCAGCAAAACACCTTTACCCTGAAGCCCTAATCGTTGCCGACCTTAAAGTCCCCCCAGCCATTCTAGCTCTAGCCGAAGTAAAAATATCGCCGAAAACAGTTCGGGCGAAACTATCCACCCACCCTGGAGCAGTTTTCATCGCTCTACCCGGCCCTCAGCTTCTAGATTGGGCCGGGTTCGGAGAGCGAGTGGTTGCCCGCCAGCCCCATACCGTCTGTCAGGTTCACGAACTAGCTCAAGCAGATGACCTAGCCCGGGCCCGAGCGAAACACCCCGATGCCCTAGCAGCAGCCCACTTCCTCTGCCGACCGGAACTTCTAACTCTAGCCGATTTCGTAAGCGATAGCGCCGGAATAAATCGTTTTTGCGCGGAAAGTCAGGCCGGAAAGTTTATAATAGTCAGCGAAGCAGGCCTAACGGAATATCTAACCGCCGCCTGGCCGAAAAAACACTTTTATGAAACTGAAGTGGAACTATTCTGCCCTAATATGAAACTAACCAATCTTAAAAGCGTTATCGCCCGCCTGGAAAAATATGAGCGCGGGGAAGCGGAATAATTAATAAAGGCAGGGAGAAAACTATGATTTATATGGATAACGCGGCCACTTCGTTTCCTAAACCGCCGGAAGTAATAGCGGCGGTAACCGCTGCTCTGGCCGCCCCGGCCAGCCCCGGCCGTAGCAGCCACGCCGCCTCTTTAGCCGCCGCCCGCATTATTCACAAAGCCCGCAAAAATCTGGCCCAACTTTTCGGCCTAGCTAACAATATCCATCTAGCCTTGGGCACCAACATCACCTGGGCCCTGAACCAAGCCCTTTCCGGTCTTGACTTTAAAGCCGGCGACCATATCATCTCCAGTTCCCTAGAACACAATTCTGTGGCCCGGCCCCTAAATCGACTGGTGACGGAAAAAGGCCTACTCTGGGAGACAGCCCCAACTGACGGGCAAGGACTGACCACCCCCGATGACTTCAAAAAAATGCTACGGCCCAGCACTCGGCTGGTAGTACTGAACCACGCCTCTAATGTCACCGGCGCCCTGATCCCAGCCCAAGCTATCAAAGCGGTAATAGGTGAAGTGCCTCTATTGTTGGATACTGCTCAAACGGCCGGAGTTTTCGATTTAGCCGACGCCGGCCAGTGGGTGGATCTTCTAGCTTTTACCGGCCACAAGGGTCTTTTAGGCCCTACTGGCACCGGCGGCCTATGGGTTGGCTCTAACCTAACGCTGCGGCCTCTGATCGTAGGCGGCACCGGCAGCGCCTCAAAAAACCTAACCGCCCCGAACTTTTTACCAGACTCTCTAGAAGCTGGCACACCCAACACCCACGGCCTGGCTGGCTTAGCCGCCGCTACGGAGATACTACTCAAAAAAGGCGTAAAAAATATCCACCGCCACGAAATGAATTTAACCTCAATTTTTCTAGATGGTCTAACCCAGATTCCGGGCGCAACCATCTGGGGGCCACTGAACTTAGCTAACCGTTTGGCCGTAGTGGCCGTAACCTTGCGAGGCTGGTCATCTTCCGATCTGTCGGCTGCTCTAGAAAAAAAGGCCGGTATTCTTACCCGGGCCGGCCTACAATGCGCCCCCTTGACCCACCGAACCATGGGTACCCTTAAAACTGGGGGGGTAACCCGTTTCTCTTTCGGTCTGTTTAACACCGCCAAAGAAATAGATATCGCTTTAAAAACCCTGGACCAATTGGCCCAGACTAAGCATTAAAAAGTGGCGACCACTTTATATAAAAGGGCCGCCACTTTAAGAATTAACTTACAAAAACTTCGAATTTACCAAAGAGAGCGCTGCTTCAAAAGCGAAGTGGGATCGATAAGATGGTATTTCCACCAATCAACGTGATCTTGGCCCCTTTCCCCAAAATAAAGAGCCAAAAGCTCATTTAGATGGAAGATAGGTAGTTTATTAGTCATAGGCATTTCACGCATTTCCACGTTCATATGACACATAGCACAGGTAGTGATAATGCAATCCGCTCCATTTTCAGCCGCGCCGGAAACGATCTGGGAAACCATATCTTCAGCGATCTCCGGATAGACAGCGGAAACGAAGGCACTGCAACATTTATGGGGCCAAGGCCAGATAACAACTTCACCACCGATTTCCCGGATTATGCTCTCCAGAGAATCGCGGGGGGGGCCAGCCGGGCGCAGGACTTTGGGATACATAGCTCCGCATCCGTACCAGACGGCCACTTTGAGGCCAGCTAAGAGTCGGATACCACCCGGGAGAGGCTGGGTCCCCATGCGTACTAGATTAAAGAAATAGTGGTAAATATCATAAATGTTCAACACCGGGTCAGTGACGTTGATACGGCCGTACTTATTTTCGTTTTGACACAACAGTTTTTTATCTTCGATAAGGTGGTGGCGAGCCGTGGATATGTTACGGAAACAGTTGGGGCAAGGGACAATTATAGGACGGCCTAAGGGGGCCTTGGACAAATTCCGAGCACCGAAGGAAGTGGCTATTTCATGGCCCAAAGCATGACCAGAAGAAGACCCGCAACAGTTCCAGTCTTCCAATTCATAAAATTTAACACCCATTTTTTCCAGCACAATAGCCATCGAACGATTGGATTCATCGGCGCCGGTCTTCATGGTGCAACCAGGGAAATACGAAGCTTCCAAAAAATATTGGCTCATTTTTTTCGTCTCCCCTTCTTAGTATTTAGCCCAGGGGGCGGCATCAAGAACTTTGCGAATCGCCTCCCGGCCACTGGACATAACGCGCGAAGGCATAATATGCAGTTTATGCATAAACAACATTTTGTTACCTAAAAGAGTATCCTGAAACCAGGCTTTCGGCCCAAGACCCATAGTCCGAATCTTATGTTCGACCATGAGTTCCACCTTGGCTACCCGTCCGTGACGGCGGGCGGTGTTCATCATACAACGGTGGAATTCCCAGAGAGGTTTATCACCCACGGGCAATTTCTTATCTAAGCATTCTTGCCGAAGATAGTCCATAACGGAAGCGATGTTAATAGCCATAGGACAAACCGCAGCGCAAGTGTGACAACCCAAACAGCGCCAGATAGTGTTGGAGGTAAGAGCCTCTTTTTTCAAACCTAACACCACTAGCCTCATAATACCATGAGGGCCATAATCCATGTACTGATACATGGGGCAGCCGCCCGAACAGCTCATACAAGTGAGACAAGCGTTAAGGTCGGTTCCGACAACTTTAGCCACCTCTTGAGGGAAGTCTGCATCGCTATCGCTGACCTTAATAGGCGCCGGGGAATTAAATTTTTTTGGTTCCCGTTCCATTATGATCTCCTTAGAAAACATTAAGGGTTTAGGTCAGCCTAGGTAAAATATAGACTCATATTTGGCCGACCGGAACAACTATTTCAGTTTCCACCCTGAAGGGGGAGGACGGGACGAACGGCAGAAAGAGGACGGTCTGGATTTCTCAGACACCGAAAGCCTTCGGCCGGCTTAAGGAGCCCCGTAGCGACCCTGATCAGGAAAATTACTGATATAGATTTTTTTAAGTATAACAAACTAAATCCTAAAAGCCAAGAAAAAAGATTCCAATTTAATCTCTTTCATAATAGAATACTCTGATAAAAATTAAATTAAAATTAAGGATGCTACCTTTATATGTATCTAGGTATCGACGTGGGTGGAACCCATACCGACGGGGCAAGGCTAAACGACAGCTTCGCCATTGAGACAACGGCTAAAATCCCCACCCGACCGGGGGATGTTCTGGGCAGTTTCCGCGATATTCTAACGCCGCTTCTGGCTGGGATTAACCTAGCCAAAGTGCGGCGGCTGGTCATTTCCAGCACTTTAGGCCTTAACGCTATTCTGACCGGCCAAGCTGAGGCGGTGGGAGTTCTAGCTACCGGGGGGCCGGGTTTAGGGGCGGAATATTTCGGTAAAGGCCCTCTTTATGCGCCCCTAACAGGCCAGCAGGATCACCGAGGGGAAGTGCTGCAGACCCAAGATAAGACAGAAGCCTGGGCTGCGGTTGAGCGGCTTCTGGCCGCGGGAGCCGAGGCTTTTGCGGTTATTAGTAAATTTGGCCCCAAGAACCCGGAGCTGGAGAATATTCTGGCCGCGGCTGTGCGTCTTAAAGCCTCAAATCGGCCCTTAACCGAAGCTAGCCGTCTTTCGGGACGGCTCAATTTCCCGAGACGCCTGAACACAGCGATTTTCAATAGCTCAGTGACCCGGCTGTACGAGGACTTCATAAGCAATCTGGAGGCGGCCGCACATGATTTCGGACTAACCTGCCCTTTGCGTCTGCTCACCGCCGACGGCGGTGCTCTAACTTTGGAAGACGCCCGACTCAAACCGGTACAGGTGCTAGCCGCCGGCCCAGCGGCGGGTCTGTTAGGTCTGTGGTCTCTGGCCAGCCTGACGGACGACGCTCTAATGGTGGATATTGGCGGTACCTCCACGGATTTAGCGGTGATAGCCGACGGGGAACCTCTTCTGACCACCGAAGGGCTAGAAATAAATGGCTATCCAACCCTCGTCCGGGCTTTTCTGACCCAATCGATAGCTTTAGGCGGCGATTTGGGCCTGGTCTCGCACCAAGGTCGAGTTGAATTTATAGAACGGCGAGAAGGACCGGCTTTAGCCCTTTGCCCAAAAGAGGTAGGTCGACGCCCCCCCACTTTCACCGATGCCCTGAATGTACTGGGTCTGACCGCGGTCGGTCAGATAGAGGTTTCGCAAGAAGCTCTGGCCGCCCTAGCCCCAGAACGACCGGCTCTAAAAACTGCGGCCGCAACTCTAGAGACAGCCCTGGCCATTATTAGAACAGCGACCGGTAACTTACTCAACCAAGTTAACAACCGGCCTGTCTATACCCTGAACGAGATTCGCCTGACCCGCCCCGTGACTCCAAAGGTGGTAGCCTTTCTAGGGGGACCGGCGGCAGCTCTAGCTAAACCAGTGGCTGAAACTCTAGGGCTAACCGCCCTCACCCCACCGGAAGCTGCCGTAGCTAACGCTATCGGCGCAGCTCGTTCCCGCCCCTGCCTAGCGGCTAATCTTTACGCTGACACCGCTCTAGGGACTCTGACCGTGCCCACCTTAGGCTTTAAGAAAACCATCGGCCGTGATTATAATGTAAGCCAAGCTAAAGCCGAGCTTATAGCGGTCCTAACCGAAGCTCTGACCCGTCTACCGGAGGCCGGCCCGCCCCAAATAACAGAGGTAGAAACTTTTAACCAGCTCACCAGTTACGGCCAAGCCGATAAAATCATACGTCTCCGGGCTCAGAGTCGGGCCGGACTCTTAGGGACGGCGCTATGAATGAGAAGAACCGGCTGGGCCTGATCTTTTTTCCAGCCTTTGACTGGGCTATAAGCTCCAACCACCCCGAGCGAGAAGAACGGCTGCTCTACACTCAGGATCAACTGCGAGAAGAAGGCTTATTCGATTTTCCGGGTGTAGCCGAATACCGCCCTCAGACAGCGGAAGACGAAGACGTATACCGAGTACACGTCAGACCCCCGGGAGTGGAACGCCTGGCTGCTTTTTCCCACCTGGTAAGCGCCGGTGGAGCAATCACCGCCGGACGCCTAGTTCTTAGCGGCGAGTGCCGAAAAAGTTTCGCCCTGGTCCGGCCACCGGGGCACCACGCTCCACGGGTGATTCACGGAGGGCGAGGCTTTTGCAACATTAACAACGAAGCTATTATGATCGAACGTCTGCGCCACGAATACGGAGTCAGGCGGGTGGCTATAATTGATACCGACTGCCACCACGGTGACGGCACCCAAGATATCTATTGGCATGACCCAGATACCCTTTTCATTAGCCTACACCAAGACGGCCGCACCCTTTATCCCGGCACCGGATCCGCCACTGAAATGGGCGGCCCTTCGGCTCTCGGCACCACCATCAATATACCCCTACCCCCGGAGACGGGCGATGAAGGTTTTCTGCTAGCCGCCCAGCTGATCGTGCGGCCCATTCTAAATGAATGGCAACCAGAACTAATCGTTAACTCCGCCGGGCAGGATAATCACTTCTCTGACCCCATTACTAATATGCGCATCACCGCTCTCGGCTACGCCGCCCTGTCGGCCGAAATCAATCCCCACATCGCCGTACTGGAGGGTGGTTATTCCATTAAAGGGGCTCTACCCTATCTCAACCTAGCTATCGCTATGTCTATGGCTGGTCTAGACTGGACCAAAGTGAATGAGCCTCAGCCCCCGAAAGCCAAACTAGCCACCAGCCCCCAGACTCTCACCTACATTAAGCGGCTGGCGGAAAAAATTCACCGCCGCCGTCATAATCCTTCCACCATAAGTCATGATTCGATTCGGGAAGGTCACTGGTGGGTGCGTGAGCGCTCCATACTTTATGACACCCACACTCTGGAAGGAGAGCGAATCGGGGGCGGGGGCTACGGAACTCTGCACGAAGAACAGCGCGAAGAACTTTACGATTGCCCCCATTGCCCCGGTCTTCTGGTCATCCATACCCGATCAGAGGTCAGTTCGCTTTCGACTCATATTTTGCCCCCGCAAAGGGCCTGCAAAAAGTGCCAGACTCTAGCTGAAGAACTAAAAAAAAACTAACGAGGATTTAAATTACCACCGGATCTTGCAATCCAACTTATTTTAAGTTATATATATCAACAGTTGTTGTCCTTAAAAACGTGCAGGTAACTGCCGGTTTCCATCTCACCTTATTTCATGGTGGGTGTAGCTCAGTTTGGTTAGAGCGCCAGGTTGTGGCCCTGGAGGCCGGGGGTTCAAGTCCCCTCCCCCACCCCAAAAAATTTATCCAGACGACATTTCTGAAGATAATTATTCACTAGTCGATAATACAAAAACTAGTATACCCCATGGGTTAGATCTCTATAATTCTCCGCCAACGACATCGAACAAAATGGGATCATTACGAAAATTAATAAACCTATCAGATTCCGATATAAATTATTCGGATACCCCTAAAATTATAGGTTTTTTAAAAACTTTCCGTCCAACAATAGCAAAAACAACAAAACCTAAATGAAAGGCTCGACCATAAATTACAATTTAGTTTAGTACTGGTTTATTTTATTTCATAACCCCACTTTTTAACGTCTATCATCGAAGCTAATCAGGGGCGCACAAAAAAATAAACACCCTTAATATTTAAACTTAAGATGTTATTTAAAGCCTAATTGCGCCTGAATACAATCTGACCAGAAGCTAACCCAACTAGAAACCAAAATTATCCACCAAGGTTCTTTTCTTTTGTCCCGAGCTAGTCCAGTCAACGAGTGATCTGGCGATTTAAGCCCCCCAGCCTTTCGTTTAAACCATAACTGACCACGTGACTAATGAATTTCATTTCCAAAGATAGGATCAAAAAGGCCCGGACCCTTTTCAAACCCAGACGAAGTTCCTAAGTTTTTTCGATGGCTTGACGGCGATCGGCGGCGTTTCTCCTAGCGAAATTAGTGGTTGTAACCTAACTCAAGCCTTCTATCAAAATAACCAAAATGATATCTCCCGTAGTTTACCGAAATTTTTTTAGTAAATACTAGTAGTTCTGCCAGTTTAGCACCGCGTTTATGGTTTCCACCGGAGTATGGCTCCCCAAGTTGAAGGTGGCTAATTTCGCTAACACATCACGTTTAAACAAGGGCGAGATTATGGATTAAATTATAACCCCGGTCCACTTTTCTTCATAACCAGTCATTTCCTGTTCCAGGTTAGCCTGACACTGATAAAATCAAAGCCAGCCATGTTCCAGAGTTTTGCTTTCTGATAACCGGTCTTCCTTCAGAAGTATTTCCAAACTTTGCCGAGGCAATCCACTCTAAATTATGGATAATCTGCCTTTAACCTTTTCAGGTATTAGCTTTAAGGAACTATCATATTTATAAACTGCTATAATAACTATTCATATAACTTAGCGAGTAACCCCTAGCGAGGAAAATAGGCGGGGCCCGCTTTCGCGCTCAATTACAGTTTCTCTCCCTTGTTCATACCATAAAACTACCTACCATAAATTTCTAAAATTGCAAACGAACCTACAAACGACTGAGAAAAAAAGAACAAAGCCAAACATAAGATTAAAAGCAGGAGGCGTGGGGCCACTCTCAAAAATTAATTAAAAACCATTACTGGGAGCTACATAACCCGTTATGGATGAACTGACATAATCAACGCAAAACTAGCCGACGTTGCTACCTTAAAGGCCAGCATACACAACACCGAAGCTGCTATTACTGTCGAATAAAAATTTATCCGTTTAAATATTAAGTTAATCCCTAAAAAGTATTTTAAAACAGACATTAACTCAAGCGTTGCGGTCTTTATTGACGTAAACTCTGGTCAAAAATCTCAAAGTCACAAACTATAAATAAAGCTTCGCCTTCCACATCTATTTATCTTCGTAGAAAGTTTAATCAAAAATTTAGTGATATAATCACGACATAAGTCGTAATCACCATTATTAAAACTTTCGAACCAAACTTATATTTCTTTTATTTTTTATCTTTGGCTACCCAAAGTATTTTCAGCCCATGTAAATTATAAGTTTTATTTTTGCCCTTTGTTATTGGGCCAAAACACGCTTTAAAAACTTAAATTGTTCTTAATAAATTTCTAAATCGGTGTTCTAACTCCTACTTAAGCTCGGAACTAGACGCAAGAAAACAGACTAATGAAAACACCGGTATTACAAATTTAAAAATAACGCCTAAATTCAAGAACTAAGAGCACCTATTTTTTTGTACCACCCAGTTGAAGGCCACGAATTTATTTGTTATAATAAATAAGTTATTAATTTCGACCCTGCCGAAATCCCTTTTTTTTGCCTGGGACACGCGGGTTTCAATGGTTAAATGGTCAGTCAGCTAAGGAGGTTCTAGTTTTGGAAGAAGGCGTTTCGCCCCGAACAAGTCTCTTGGTCAGGTTTTGGCGAGCAATTAAAAAAATTTTATTATCACCGGCCACTTTTGAAAATGAAATAAACGTTCTTCTTGATCATGGCGAAGAAAGCGGGGCCATTGGTCAGAGCACCAGCGAGATGATTCAAAGCGTAGTCGACTTCAACGACACGGTAGCCCGCCAAATCATGACCCCCCGTATCAATATAGTGGGGGTAAAAAAATCATCGTCTCTAGGCGAAATAATTAAAGTTATGCTAAGCGGAGGCTACTCGCGCCTACCGGTCTATGACAGCAATATGGACCACATTGTCGGATTTATAGCCGGTAAAGATTTTCTGCAGCTTTGGGGTGAAGACCTCTCCACGCCTCTCCCCCAAAACCTCATCCGCTCTATAATTCTAACCCCAGGCAATAAAAAAATAGGCGACCTTCTCAGCGAACTGCGGCGTCAAAAAAATCACCTGGCCATTATTCTGGATGAGTACGGCGGTACCGCCGGTCTGGTAACCATGGAAGACATCATCGAGGAAATAGTAGGCGACATTCGCGATGAATATGACGAAGAAAAGGTCCACTTCGTGAATCTAGCCCCCGGCGTTACTCTAGCTACTGGGCAAGCAGGCATAAACGACCTAAGCGAACATTTAGGGGTGGAACTACCTGAGGGCGACTACGACACTCTGGGTGGATTTCTGACCAACCAGGTGGGTCGTATACCCCAGGTTAAAGAAAAGATAAAATGGGCTAACCTTCTCTTCAGCATCACCGCCGCCAACGACCGCAAAGTAGAAAAAGTAGAAATTCATAAGCTCCCTCCGGAAGACTAAAGTACCGCTGCTACCGATTGGAGTCATTTCAAAAGACGGCTAATTTTAATAACATCAGTTTCAAATTATTTAGCCAGTAAAGCCAGCTATCACTATTTAATAGTTATATTAAGACCTTCTTCAGCCCACTTGAGACGTTTTACCGCATATTCCCCCACCTCTAAATCCTAACATAGGACATATATTTACTTTTCCAAAAGCTATTAAAAATTTCCTGGCTCAGGTCGGCTAGAACCGGCCCACCCTAGCCGATAAGAGGTTTCATAAAGCTGTTACAAACACACCCCCTCCCGAAAAACCCGCAAATTTTGGCGCTGTACCGGTTCTAAATACGGGTTGTGTACCACCCACCAGGCCGCTGTTTTCCTCATTACTACTCATTGAAATATTCCCCCGAACCAGCCGCCAGCCGCACCTCTTCCTGCCAATTTTTATGCCCCTAGTATAAATCATTAAGTTTAATAATAGAGCTATTTGTTATTTCAGTTAATTTTTTCTGTAGAACCAAACACGATCCTTTTGCAAGGCGGTCTTAAATATTTTACTCATGTTCTCGCCCCAAAAAAGATCGCCGATGAATTCGCAAATCGACTTTAGTTTAGTCGCTTCTTAAAAAGTGTTTTAGCATAGACATTAACTAAAACGTTGCGGATTCTATTGACGTAAAATACGATTAAAAGTCTCAAAATCATCAGATATAAATAAAAAATACCTCCCCCACCCATTTTATGAGGTTAAAAGCGGCAACGACCATAAGGCCGTTAACCTCATCTCCCAGGGTATTTTCAGAAAATTTCGAAACATTCGAAAATACGTTTTAAGATATTCGCTAGCTGATTTTATTACATTACGCCGTATATTACGTTTTCTATTTTTTATTTTTTAGGTTCACTAGTTTTTTAATCCTGATTCTCTGATATTAATATTTAGACCCCTTCAACTATTTTACGTTTTCAATAATCTCGGTTATAAATCCCTAAATCTAATTTATAATTTAATTTTCTAGCCAGTTATTGGATTATAGCATTAAGTATATTACTAGCGTAGAAATTTTAAATAAAATTTTTAGTAATTACAATCATATCATAAGTCTTAATCACCGCTATTAAAACTTTCGAACTAAACTTATATTTCTTATGCTTTTTACCTTTGGCTATGCAAAGTGTCTTAGCTTATGTAAACTATAATTTTTATTTTTGTTTTTTTTTTTTTTGATGTGGGTTAAAATACGCTCGATAACCTTAAATTACTTTTAATAAAATTCTAAACTAACCTCTATTTTTTTACTTAATCTCACGAAACAAGATTAAAGTAATATTCTTAAGACAACTCTTGGTTTTCTTTATTTTTTTGCTCTTTTTAGAGTCCTTACAGAAATTAATCGTTCTAATGCTTTTCTTTATCTCTTACTTGTTGCTACGTCGTAAGGAAAGATCTGTAGACGACACTACCTTCTAACGTCGAATTATCACTTTTAATTGCATCTTAGAACCAGTTGAAAAAGTGATATTTTTTTTCTTGAACGATGCTATTAAAGGAAGCTTATCTCTCAAGCGCTTTCTCTTCATGAAACAAACTAGAAACCTTAAAAATTTTCTCCACCCCAAAAATTAAGTGATCAACATATTTTAAAGGCTAATTATTTTAGCCGGGCTTGGAATTAAGTACAACGATTAACCTTGTATTTAAACTTAATCGGTCTACGCTAATAGCATATTATCGAACTATCATAGTCAACCAAGAAAAGAGGAGTAAACAATTATATCATTATTGATGGGCATAATCTGAGACTAAGGGAGGTAACCAATCATCTCAGCTAGACCTTACTTAACCGCCCTAACAAACCGAATGGCGAAGAAAAGCCCCAGGGAGAGGCAAGGAATTAGATTAACGAGCACCTTACCCTACCTCATCTGACTCTGGGAGCTATAATCCGTCAACTCAAAAACCTGTTGCCAAAATAGAGGAGAAATATCTTTCAGTATTTAATATCCTAGATCTCTAGTTCCATGAACCTAAGCAGGTCCGAAAATAGTGGAGGACAGCAAATTAAATATTATCAGAAGCGCAGCGAGAGTTTTTTCTATATCTGAAATTATATTTAAGATTATAGGCTTTATTTTTTAAGATATCGAAGTCTTATTTTCTATTTTCCATCGATTTCTACCACATCCTAGCGAGCATTCAATGTTATCTTTAAAAGAGTTAAAGTCGGTAATAAAACTATAGACTAAAGGGGTTACTTTACCGATTATTTATACTAATCTTCCCTTCGGCCTTTACCTAGATTAAGTTTGCATAAAGACAACTCATTCAATTCAATCCTAGAAAGATATTCTTATAAAGTTTTATGACTGGAAAAGTTATAGGCAAAGTCTAAACTGAATTACAGTTAGCCTAAAACTAACCTGACTTAAAACTAAAATTATGCGGATAGTCTAGCGGTCTAGATCGTCTTCAATCTTTCGTTTAAATTATACCCGACTGGGTGATTGATGGACTCCTTTTTCCAGATCAGAATTCAGAGAGATCCGAATCCTTTTTAGGTCTAAGCGATGACGAAGTTTTTGAAGCTTTGAGGTTTTGACCGCGATCGGCGGAACATTTTCTGGCGAAGATAGATAGTTTCTAGTTCTGTATTTAATCTCGGGTTCTCTTCCTTGGTTATACCACTAGGCTACTTACGTTAAGTTTTTAAAAATATCGCTACCTCTGCGGATATCTGAGAAGAGAAGAACAAAACTAAAGAAAATTTTTAGTGATAAAGCATAGATATTAATCATCGATAAATCTTTTTACAACATTTACAATAATAAACGGCTCCACGGTATTCGGTAAGTCACCAGAGATTAATAACCAATTAGATTTTTGCTGCACAGTGTCTTCAGCTAGTTTGACAATCAACTCTTAACCGTAACCATAGGTTTTTAGCTTTGGGATAAAAATTCTGGTTTCATCAAGTTTTTTAAGTGTAAAAGGCGTACAGGAATAGTCTCATACTCTAGTTACGCTCCGACTTTATATTTTTTGCTACGCTTCTTTTATTGATTGGGGTTAGTAATATCAGATGATGGGAGCTTTAATGAGTTACTAGAATTCTTTTGGGCTCCAGTTAGTTCAGTTTTTAGTTCGGTAACTTTATATCTTAAGGTAGCATTATCTACTCGTAATGAGATATTATCGGTGCGTAAAATTTTAAATGCACATTCCCGTTCATTCATATACTGAAGAACCTAAAATATTGCATCTTGCGGTTTGCTTGACTCCATAACCATAATATAACATATTTTTATGTGTTTATATAATTATATCTCATTTAATAATTACTATCTTATTTAGAGAAATATATATCCTTGCTTCGGGAATAGACTGAAGAGGGACCAGACAATCATTTCGATTAAAATACTAATTATTCTATATCTAACATATATTTAGGGATATTTCCTGTTTTTTCATGCAGAGTCCTTCTTTTCTAGCCAAACAGTTTCCTCTTCTATGGGTTGCATAGTCATTTCAAATTATAACTTCTTTTTCAAAATGTACAAATTCCTCTTGTTAACTATATCTAGCATATGCTAAATATAATTTTAATTAACTATTTTAATTCGATATTTTTTAATATTTTTTTCTGATTTGCGCTTAATGGATACCCTGGAGTTCTTTAAATAACTTAGCGACAGCTTTTTAATTGATTTAGATAGGTCTAAGTGTTTTAATTTTTATAAAATACATTACTGGAAATATTCCATCAGAAAGTACTCCGACTAGGATATAGAATATTTTTACAGATTTTTAGGGGCCGTTATTATTACGCCGGGTTAAAATATAACTCTGGATAAAAATCCGCCTTACACTGGCTGGGTAAGCAGACTTCAAAAGTTAAAGAACTAGGTCTCATTTTTTTGAATAACGACTTTCATACCTATCAATCGTTCTATAAAAAAATTATAGCCCGAGTCCGGCTTCATCTTTAGTTGTACCCCTTTCAGCTCCAAGATTTTACAAGAATATCTTTCTGGAATTGAACTAGATGGCTTACTTTTGTACAAGCATAATCTAAATAAAGGCCGAAGAGAATATCGCTATAAATGACTATAAGGAATTCTAATTCACGATGACAAAATTATTTAAAAATTAACTAGGCTAGTTTTTAAAGAACAGATTCTGCTGGTAAAGTTAAGTCTTTGATTTATAGCTTCATTACTAACATTAATCCTTCTAAAGATAATATTAAGAGCTTACTCAAATGCATCAGAAGTCAGTGGCAAATAGAAAATGAGACCTTCAATATCTTAAAAAATAACAGCGCCGATCTAAACATAATTTTGGATACGAAAAAGAAACTCTCGCCGCGCCTCTTATAGTATTTAATTTAGTGGTCTTCACCAGGTACAGCATTTACTGGTTAATCGAAATGCTATGATAGAAAACGTAAAACAGCTTCAGTACTAAAAACTAGCTCTTTATTTATCTCTAGTCCGTTGTATATATCACGTCTTTATTTCCTGAAATAAGCTCCTTAAGACTATCACATCAGACGTCCTACAAACACAAATGCACTAATTCAGCCTTCATTCTTATCATGTAACCCTAAAATGGGAATTACTGCACACATGTGTTGAATCTTGTAATTTTTCTTTAGTGGAACTACAATAGTTATTCTATTGTTTTAAGCTTTTTAACAATTGAATCGCTATTATAGTTATGACTCACAAGTAAATTTTTAGCGTTAATTTCAGTAATTAGCTGATAAATATAAATCCACTCAACAATGAGATACTGTGTAAGAAGTATTCAGGTCGAAACTCACGCATATCTACGGTTAAATACATCTTTGTGTTAAACCCTCTTTTGTGAAATTTATATATTGATTATTGTCTTTAGTATCCGCAATATTATAGATGGAATTTAACATGAGAAGCATCTACCATTAAATATTAGTAGTTCAGCTCATTCATTTCTATGAGCATTTTTATTAATAATTCCTAGATGCCTTTGTTACATCAACGATAAAAGTGACAAAATAATTACATCGACGTAATTAATTACTCCGCCTTCGAGTGTTTATTCTGAATTGCTCTTACTGTCTAATCTACCCTACCGTATTCAGTGGACGCCCTAAGGCCATAAACGATGGTTTGTTTTATGATCTTGTGGAGTCTCGGGGTGGATTTAAAACGTTAAAGCATTGACCGGAAGGACAGTCCATTAACCTCCGGAATTAGAGAGGCAGGTAGAAAGTTTATGGTTAGCAAGTATAAACCGGATGTCGTTGAGGCCAAATGGCGAAAAATATGGACGGAACAGGGCGCCGACCAGTTAGATATGGATAAGGCGGAACGGCCTTTTTACAATCTGATGATGTTTCCATATCCTTCGGCTGAAGGGCTCCACGTCGGTAATGTTTTTGCTTTCGTTGGTTCCGACATTCAGGGGCGTTACCACCGCCTGTTAGGCTATGACGTTTTCGAGCCCATGGGCTTCGATGCCTTCGGTATGCACTCGGAAAATTTTGCTTTGAAGCAAGGACGCCACCCGGCTGAAATGGTGCCAACAAATGTAGAGCGCTTCCGCGAGCAGCAATTAAAAAAAATTGGTCTCATGGTCGATTGGAGTCGGGAAATTAATACCACCGTTCCCGAATATTACCGCTGGACCCAGTGGTTATTCGTAACTCTTTATAAAAATGGTTTTGCCTACAAAAAAAAAGCCTCGGTTAACTGGTGCCCCGATTGCCAAACAGTTCTAGCCGCCGAACAGGTTATTGATGGCGAATGCGAGCGCTGCAGCGCTCAGGTCACAAAAAAAGACTTGGAGCAATGGTATTTCAAGACTACGGCTTTCGCCAAGGAGCTTTTGGAGGGGCTGGACCACATTAACTGGTCCGAGCGCACCAAGACCGCCCAACGCAATTGGATCGGTCGTAGCCAAGGGGCGGAAATTGTCTTTCGTATTCAAAACGGGCCGGATTTTAAAATTTTCACTACTCGCCCCGATACCCTCTTCGGGGTTACTTATATAGTTTTTTCCCCCGAGCATCCCCTGCTGGATAAAATAACTGCTCCGGAACAAAAAGCTGCTTTGACCGCCTACCGAGATAAAACAGCTAAAATAACGGAAATTGATCGCCAAGCGGAGGGACGGGAAAAGACCGGTATCTTCATCGGGGCTTACGCCGTAAACCCGATTAACAATGAAACTATTCCGGTCTGGGCCGCCGACTATGTGTTGATGGGCTACGGTACTGGGGCCATCATGGCCGTCCCAGCCCATGATCAGCGTGACTTCGACTTCGCTGCGAAATTCAACCTACCTCTGCGTCAGGTGATCTCGCCTGACGGTCGACTCTTGGAAAAACTTAATTCCGCCTATACCGGTGAAGGAACCTTAGTTAATTCCGGCCGCTTTGATCAGCTCCCGACTAAAGAAATCGCCAGCCGCGAAGTGATCCGTTATCTAGCGAATCAAGGCCTGGCCGAGACTAAAACAAACTATCGCTTAAGAGACTGGTGCGTCAGCCGTCAGCGTTACTGGGGTCCACCCATCCCCATTATTTACTGTGATAAGTGCGGTATAGTTCCGGTTCCGGAAAAAGACCTGCCGGTTTTTCTACCTTTTCTAGAAAATTACCGGCCTAATGGCGATGAACACGGATTATCTCCCTTACGGCGGCATGAAGATTTTTATCACACTCTCTGTCCTGACTGCGGGGGAGCGGCCACCCGCGAGACCGATGTATCCGACAATTTCCTGTGCTCGGCCTGGTACTTTTACCGCTACCCTTCCACCGAATTCAACGACCGGCCCTTTGATGTAGCTCGCCTCAAAAAATGGTTACCTGTAGATCTTTATGTGGGTGGTAACGAGCATGCAGTGCTGCATTTGCTTTACAGCCGCTGGCTCTGCAAAGCCTTGCATTGGTGCGGTATTCTAGATTTTGACGAGCCTTACCGACGTTTTGTAGCCCACGGGCTAATTGTGAGCGAAGGGGCCAAAATGTCTAAAAGCCGGGGTAATATTATCAACCCTGACGCTTATATCGATGAGTTCGGAGCCGACGCCTTTCGCATGTACTTAATGTTTATGGGGGCTTATCTAGAGGGTGGTGACTTCCGGGAAGGTGGGGTTAGAGCAATGAAGTCTTTTCTGGATCGGTTGTGGTTAGCGATTCTACCCAGCGAAAACGGATTCGATTCCACCCCCTTAGATGACCCAGAGACCCTCTATTCGCTCAATAGTACTATTAAAGCTATGACAACTGATCTAGCTCGTTTTTCTTATAACACTGCCATCGCCCGGCTCATGGAACTAGTCAACCACATCACTAAAAACCAGATTAAAAATAAAACTGTGTCAGAAGTGGTTATTCGACTATTGGCTCCTCTGGCCCCCCATATGGCTGAAGAGTTATGGCAGCGGTTAGGTCACGCAGAAACAGTTTTCCGGGGCGGGTGGCCGATCTGGGATGAAGCGGCCGTCGTCCGGATCAACGTGGAATATGTCATTCAGATCAGTGGTAAGGTTCGGGCAAGGATGCAACTTCCAGCTGGGTTAACCCAGGCTGAAGTCGAACCGCTGGTTTTTAACAATTCCAGCCTGGCCAGGTGGCTAGAAGGCAAGACCATCGTTAAAAAAATTCATGTTCCCGATAAACTCTTAAATTTAGTGGTTAAACCATCTCAGCTATAGTAAGTTAATTTTTAGTCATTAGAAGCATGAAATCGCTTCGCAGATTGATTTGAGGCTCGACCAATTGTAAAGCGATTAGTCCTAAGTACCAAAATTTGCACTTGGCTTCGTCCTTCTCCTGTTGGCCGTGCTCATCTTTTTAGAGTTTATCAATCTTAGGGTTAATATTATACGGATTTTGAATAAAAACTTTAGGCTGGAGTTGGTTCCGGTTCTCCGTAATTCTGTAGCATTGAACCAGAAGAATGGTCGCTAAGTGGAAAATCCCTGGCTCAGGATCAAAGCCGAGCGGCTGCTAGATTACTGACCTAATGGCGATCGGATTAATCTCTCTTTGGAGTTAGTCGGATCTTACACTAACTTTTATTCTGTGCACTCCTATCCACACCATCGTTTACTCGGTGAAAACAACTAAAAATACTGCTCTCATCATATCAGCAACATCAACCGCATTAATCAGGGGTTAGTTCTTATAAATAATATTACAGTTAACTTAGCCTCTATGATAACCACAATTGAGGGGTACTAAAAGCCATATTCTAGCCGTCAACTGAACTATGGATTAATTTTCCCAAGCTATGGTTAAAATTAACGCTTCTGGTCAGGCTTTCAGCTAAACTATCAAAACTATTGATAAACTAGACGGGAGCTATTATCACTGAGAACGCCGGAATCAACTAGAGCTAGGCTTAAAATACCTAAAATACTCACTAGTTTATTGCTCTAATAAATAAAATAACTTAGGAAAACGCAGCCGAGGCCGGTGAACCCTAATCTATATTTATGAATTTAACTCGCCCGTCGATTCTGTTTATTGGAGCTTTAAACAAAAAAGCTATTATTTGAAGGGTACAGCCGAGACTTGACGCCTTTCTCTGTGCGATTTTTGCTGTCCGCTTCGACTTGGCGCTATCCTTACGGCAGCCGCCCCCGTCCGATTCAACTTCCCACCCCCCCACCCACCCACTCTGCTACATCTCAAAACAATCTTAGACAAAAACCGGGGAAAGAAATTAAACGCCGCTGTTCCCATGGATGATGTTGATTTTTTCAATGAAGTAACCAATGATACATGATCTTGAATCCGGTTACTTAGCAATTCCGATATTTTTGACTCTGGCGGACGTTCTAGCCGGTCCTTTGGGAGTCTAGACACTCGCTATCATCATTATCAAAGACTTACCCGTTTACGATTTTGAGAGGTTAAGTAGTTCCGTAGATCAATATTAGATGGCTAGGAATGATAATCTGACCAGTGTTTTAAAGCATCGTAGACTTTTGGTTAGGGATAAATTGGGGTCAGCTTTTTTCGGTTAGTACAAAATTTCAACGCGGATCTTAAAGACGTCAACGCTATTCCCCCTAGTTAGAAGCTAAATCTGCCGGCTACTGCTTCTGTTGCCTCGAATGCCACTTCCATCCCTATTCCTGCGACCACTCCAACTACTACCCTAGAGCCCGGTCTCCCGATCTTCTGTCCACATAGAGACATTAAAAATCTATGGACGACTCTAAGTGAACTAAAAGGTGGCTCGGGTCGGTCGCAGTCCTGTGGCACTAACTCCAGTCTCCGGTCGTTCCGTCCGTAGTTGTTATGGCAGGTTAGAATCTAGTTAAGCCAACCCTGGTTACAGCGGATCCGAACGTTGAATTAGATTTCCCCTTTGGTAACCAGGGGACCTCTGATCCGGAAAGTTCCATCTAGGTAGTTTATCGTACGCTTAAAGTCCACCGAGGGAACACTTTAGAACAATTCTTACGCCGAGAAGGTCCATATTACGACTTTAGTTATTCCCATCTTTTAAAAATTACTTTAGCCCTGAACCTGAAATTTAAAAATTCCGATCTTATCTTAACCTACGCGAAAATCCGCATTTCGATCGCCGGTAACTATCCCGCTCTTCCTGGCCGGAGTTAATCTGGGTATGGTTCATAAAAAGGCTCTCGCTTTCAGTCAGGACCGTCGCTCCGACTCGGCGACGGTCCGCGCGGGCGGGTCTAGACGCTTTGCGGCGCTCCCGGAGGCTGGGTCTAAAGCGGCTAAAATACGCTAACCCTTATTTTGGCTAGATTCAGGAAACAGGTGAAAAGCTAATTCTAGCTACTTATTCCCGGCTAAAGTTACTCTTTTAAGGTTGATCCCACGGTCTATTTACTCCTAAACTTAGCTAACGACGTCAAACTGGTAGCGGACTTTGGTTCAACTTTGAACCTACCGGAGATAAAGGCTCTATGTTTTCAAAATTATCAGTTCTTCCGGCACCTATCGGGGCGAAACTCTGGATCGGGCTTTAATCCGTTTCATGACCTTTTTTTAGTTTTTACCGTGTCTATAAATGGAATCGCGCCTACGAAGGTAGGGCTACTGGTTACCTAAAAATTGCTGTGGACTAGATGGTCCGGCTCTCTAAAGTTATTTAGAAATTCACTATCCTTCTGGTTTTTAATTGTTTCGCTTCAGTCGGTAGCTTAGGATATCACGCTGGAATAAGTCGGCTTGCGGTAACCCGCTCCCAGCCCTTCTGGAGCCGGAAACGAATGGCTAGAAACTCCTGGTCTTGAAGCCCGGCAACCCCTAAATTATTTTAAGTTTCGTCCTTATAGATTCACTTTAAGCAATAGTATTTAGCCAGAAAGATTACTAGGTGGCCGTAGTTTCGGTCCCTGATTCCAATTCCATTATCTTCGCCGTACTTTCCAGTTTCGGTCTTAAGATCCGGGGGGCTTTGTTCTGATCGATCCGGCCAACGAGCCACGTACATCTCTGACTATAAAAGAGTTATTTTATAACTTTAAATAAATTAGGACCACTCGCGTTCAGCAGGTGGTTTAATTATTTCTATACAGGGTTGGTATAGCAGCACCTGAGGGCACACTAAGTAATTTGTCAAGTGTACCACCATATTCATAGGTTTGCCTGAAGGGCTATTTCTTGTGCAATTAAACTTGAAAAAACTATCGACTATGCTGATGGTAGGCACTCTTTAGCTTTAATTCTAAGTCAAAGAAGCCTTCGAATGTTAAAATAGGCTAAGTATTATCCTAACTATATCTACATATTTGTAAGGATATAGTATGGGGAGTAAAGGAATCTATTTTAGTAGATTAATATTATATAGATATAATATTAATCTACTAAAATAGATTCCTTTACTCCCCATACTATATAATCGAGTTTCCAAAATACTAATCAAAAATTGATTAATCAAAAAAAATAAAAACTAACCATCCTTATTTTTATAAATAATTATACTTTTTTATAATAAAAATACTTTTTAGATACGATTTTAGATTAGTTTAATAAGCAAAAAATCTAATCATGAAATTCCTCCTAATGAACATGTAGTTTCTCATTCAGATAACCTATTACCTCCGATACACTGTCTTTTAATGGGATCTTTATAAATATATGGATATGATCAGAATAACACTTAACCTCTATTCTACCCAAGCTTTCCCTTTTACACAGATCACGCAATATTTTACCTACATTAACCTTGAGCTTTCCATAGATCCCTTGTCTATGATACCTCGATGTAAATACTACAACGATTCTCATTATGGCATATTTTGTATTAAATTCATTAGAAGATATTTGAATTTATATTGAAACATATTCATAAAATAATTGGAAAAATATATATCTTTGTTCGAGAAAAGGCTGAAGAGACACCGGACAGGTATTTCGGTCAGAATACTCATTATTCCATACCTAACGTATACTTGGCGGTATTTTTTATTTTTTTCATGCAGGGTCCTTCTTTTCTAGCCTACCAACGTACTCTTCAAGGGTTAAACGATCATTTTAATTTGCAAACTTTTTTAAGCTATACAAAACCCTTCGAGCAACCGTATCCACCAGATGTCGGAGGGAACTCTAATCACCCATTTAAACTCAGTATTTTTTAATATTCTTTCTAACTTACGTCTGATAGATGCCCTAAGGATCTTTAAATAATTTATTGACAATATTTTTAATTTCTCTAGAGAGATCTGAATATTCTAAGTCCTAATAAAATACATTGTATAAATTGCTTTACTAAAAGCATTTCGACGGGAGAACAGAACATTTTTACAGATTTTTAGGAACTGTTATTGTCGCGTTGAACTAAAAAACAACCTTACCTTTGTCCCCCAAATTTATGACCTCGTAAGACGGGAATAAAAAACAAGACTGCGAACAGAAAACCTTCTCGCGCTGATTGGATAAACAGGCTTAAAAAATTAAAGACCTCCGCCCAATTTTTTTTGATAACGACTCTTATGCCCACCAGTTGTTCTATGAAAAATTTTTGTAACCTAAATTCAGTTTAGACTTTGCCTATAACTTTTCCAGTCATAAAACTTTATAAGAATATCTTTCTAGGATTGAATTGAATGAGTTGTCTTTATGCAAACTTAATCTAGGTAAAGGCCGAAGGGAAGATTAGTATAAATAATCGGTAAAGTAACCCCTTTAGTCTATAGTTTTATTACCGACTTTAACTCTTTTAAAGATAACATTGAATGCTCGCTAGGATGTGGTAGAAATCGATGGAAAATAGAAAATAAGACTTCGATATCTTAAAAAATAAAGCCTATAATCTTAAATATAATTTCAGATATAGAAAAAACTCTCGCTGCGCTTCTGATAATATTTAATTTGCTGTCCTCCACCATACACAGCGATCACTGATTAATTAAAATATTATGGCAGAAAGCACAAAACAGCTTTAGTACCAAAAATTATCTCTTTGTTCGTCTCTAATCCATCAATATGTATCATATTTTCACCTCCTGGGATGCGTTCTTCAGGATTATCATATCAAACGCCTCACCACCACAAGTACACTAATTCAGCCTTTATTCTTATCACGTAACCCTGAAATAAAAATTACTGAATATTTTTACCCTGGGCCATCTACCTCAGCTGGGGCTAAGCCGTTTCTAAACAAAACAACTAGATGGTAGTTAAACATTTTTAAACCCTAATTCAAAGTTACCTAAAGGTAAGACAATTTAATATCTACACTTTTTCAATCTAACTAATTTTATTTAACCTCCAGTAATTAAAATATTTTTACAAAGTGGTTTCATTTTTGCTTAAGCCTAATCAACCCGAGTGAATTTTGCTAAGTTTTCAACCAAAAACATAGCAGTCTAACAAGACTTAATCTAAAATAGAAGATAATGGCATAAGAGAAGTAACAATTTACGCCAAAAGCAGTACCGGTAACTTAGTGACTCTGCAAAACTTTAATGTTAGTCAAGATAAAATAGGTAAAAAATAATAGCTCTAGGCTCCAATAACCAGTATAAGTATAAAGAACCTCTGACTAACTATGACCTGATTAAAAACTTCTCTTGGAAAACGAATTTTTCCACCAACAGCCCAGTCTGGCACTACGCTCGAACCGAAGCGGCCAATTAAAGGAACTATTTTATGAAGAAGGGTTTCCGCCGGGAGCTCAGAAACCAATACAGCTGGCCGAATAAAACCGAGACGGATGACTCTATTCTGGCCCAACCTCCTTCCGCCACCGGGCTGGAAGTCGAAAAAAAAACCGCTGAGCACCCTTGTTATTCCCCAGCAGCAGCTCGAAACTACGCCCGTTTGCATCTATCGGTAGCCCCACTTTGCAATCTGAGCTGCAATTATTGCCTGCGTGATTACGACTGCCCTAACGAAAGCCGGCCCGGAGTCTCCAGCGGACTTTTAAGCCCGGAAGAGGCCCTGGAACACTTTCTAGTCGTTAAGAAAGATAGGCCCGATTTGCGCGTAGTGGGCATTGCAGGTCCCGGCGATGCCCTAGCTAATTTCAAGGAGACGGTTAAAACTTTGAGCCTGATCCGCGAGGTGGACTCAGCCATAACCTTCTGCTTGTCTACCAACGGGTTAATGTTACCACATTGTATTAACGAACTAGCCGCTCTGGGCGTCACCCATCTAACCATCACTATCAATGCCATTAATCCGGCTGTGGGCGCACACATTTATAAATATGCAGATTACTTAGGACAGCGCTATGAAGGGGTGGCAGCAGCAGAAATTTTGGTGGCTAACCAGCTGAGCGGCCTTAAGCTGGCAGCTGATCTCGGGCTAGTGGTCAAAGTCAACACCGTTTTACTGAAAGGAATTAACGACACCCATGTCGAAGAAGTGATCGAACGGGTGGCTGCTCTGGGCGCGCAAATAAGCAACATCATGCAGCTAATCCCCGTCAAGGGCAGCACTTTCGAGGGAATGACCCCGATCTCCCACATCGAACACCAGGTCTTACGGTGGCGATGCGACCGTCATCTGAAACAGATGCATCACTGCCGACAGTGCCGGGCCGATGCCGTAGGGCTTCTGGACCATGATCAATCTCTAAACTATCACCGCCACCGTCCGAACCCTAGCCCTACGTCTGAAATCGGGAACCTGAAAACCATACCGCTTAAAATAGCAGTAGCTTCTAAAAATGGCTTGCTAGTTGATCAGCACTTCATCCAAGCCGATCATTTCTATATTTATGAAAGTAACGGTCAAAATATTCGCCTTTTAGAGACCCGTCCGATCAATTCCACTAGCAGGGGGGAGAGATACGGAAAGGATGGCGGACCAGCCCTTCAGAAACCGGAAGGACTTATCGCCAAACTGGTGGAGACAATTAATGACTGTGACGGAGTAGTGGTTATGCGCATAGGCGAAGCCCCTAAAACCCATCTAACCAAACGCGGCATCGCTGTAATCTCCACCTACGAAACCGTTGATAAAGCTGTCCGCAAAGCGATTACTAGCTTGGGCCATTGAGAGCTATATCTATTATTGACGCGACTCTACCGGCTTTGCACCAAACCAACTGTAAGCTAGATTTAGATTATTGCTCCGAATGGATTAACACGCTGGTTTCCTTAGGAGTTGAAAAAATAAAAACAGCAGCTGATTCCCTGTTTTTGCCAGAGGCGATTCTTGGTTTTGACCAGGCCCTTTTAGGAGATTATTTAAGCCTTTTTTCTAAACTTCGGGCCGGTAGCCCCCCGGAAATAGCTTTTGGCGATAGTCTGGGCTGCGCTACGGCTCTGGGCGTGGCCTGGCTGGAAGAAGGCGGGGAAAATCTACTTTGCGCAACGTCCGGAGAGGCCGGATTACCAGCTCTGGAAGCGATTCTAATATTCAGGCATATCGCCGGTCTTAAACTTTTACCTCCAGACGGAGGCAGCTTCAAAAAAATGAGGAACCTATATCAAGTTCTGGCCGGGAAAAAAGTAGCCGCAACTCAACCGGTGATAGGCCCAGCTATTTTTGCAGTGGAATCTGGTATTCATGTAGATGGTCTGTTAAAAGATACTGCCATATATGAACCTTTTCCACCGCAATTAGTTGGGGCCAGTCGCCTTCTAAACGTTGGTCGCCACAGTGGCCGCAACTCAATTAAATATAAATGCCATCAAATGAATCTAAACTGCCCGGATAATTTCTTTCCCGAACTTCTAGTCGAGGTACGAAATAGATCTACGGAACTAGCTCGAGGCCTAACCGATGATGAATTTAAAAATATTTATACCCAATTTTTACCAGCGAGTGACCAATGAACCTACAGCAAGTACATCTAGTTGATACAACTTTACGAGATGGAGAACAGTCGCCAGGGCTAGCCTTCTCCCTTAAAATAAAAAAACGTTTAGCCTTTATTCTAGACAGGGCGGGTATCTACCAAATCGAAGTCGGTGCCCCGGTCATGGGCGATAAGGAAATCGAAGCTGTTCTTGCCATAAAGGCGGTGTGCCAGCGGGCTCTAGTTTCCACCTGGAATCGGCTCAAATTAGAAGATATAGAAGCCTCTTTCGCCTGCCGCCCGGATATTATCCATCTCTGTCTACCAGTTTCTGAAATACATCTCCAAAATAAGCTTAACATATCCTGGGAAACGGCTCTATCCAGCCTAATCACATGTCTAGAGGCGGCCCGCCGCTGGGGCCACGAAGTTAGCGTCGGCCTGGAAGACGTTTCCAGAGCCGAATCCGGACGCCTACTCCAGGCAGCGACCGCACTACGCGAACTTGGAGTGCGGCGCATTCGACTCAGCGATACGGTAGGCATCCTGACTCCGGGACGCCTTCCGACCTTACTCAAAAAATTTGTCCCAAATGGATTTAAAGTGGAATTCCATGCCCATAACGATCTAGGACTGGCTGAAGCCAACTCGCTCCGGGCCGCCCTAAACGGAGCAGAATATATCGACACTACTTTGCTAGGCGTGGGTGAACGGGCCGGGAACTGTGGGCTAGCAAATTTCATCCGGCTAGCGGAGGCTACCAGAAATCTGACTTTGGGAGTACAACTTCAAGACGCCCTGGCTATGGAAATCGAAGCCGCCCCCATTCTAAACCGTGAATATTTTATGGATCAGCTATTAACTTCATCAACCGCCAAATTTTTTTACTAAAGGAGTATACTAAAAACCACTTATTTTAGTGCGTATTTTCCTAAACTACGCGAAAATATTCTTACACGAAGGAAGTTGGGAGAGATAATTACAGTTTTCTTACCTGGACGAACTAATCGGTAACTTAAAAAAACATCTACCTGCTTCGGATCGAAGTGCGTATCCCAACCACTTTTAATAATCCGCCGCATTTCATTTATTTCTAACACGGGAATAATCATACTATTGTTCAGGCTGATACCGCTCAACTTGAACTGCTAATTTATGAATTTGGCTTTTATTTAGTTGGTTCTCAAAATATATTAATCACTTACTTTTAACTGATTAAGTATATTAATTATAGTATATTTTTAACTATATAGTCCGAAAATTATCTTAAATTCTAATCGAAATGCTCTCTTCTTCGAGGGATGTATGAGAAGACCACAACCACAATTAAAACAAGATATTTTGCTCAAGAAGGAATTACTGCGGCAAATCAATCCTCAAGATGCTTACTTGTAACTGACTAAAAAAATACCACAAAATCTCTTAGAATTAAGGATTCAAAAGTACTATTCTAACTAGGGACTCCCAGTTAAAAATATTCGTTTAATGTGTGGGTTATTAATCATAAGTAACTTATTTTTTTAAAGGATCCTTGAATCATTCAAGAGTAGATATGCAATCCCTACTTTTAATATTTTTGTAGATAGCTAACCTTTTCAATAGGCTGCGCCTACGCATCATCTGATTTAATTTATTTTCGCCAACGCGTTTGGGTTGAAGGAGCGAAAAAAATTTTAAGCTTCTCTTTTATTGCATAAAGAAAAAATCTTGAAAAAGAGGTTCTTTTGAACATTATATATTTAAGGAAAAAATATTACCTTCTCAAGTGATTTTAAGTTATAAATAAAAGTACTGGCTCGCCTTTGTAAGATAATATTATCTATAAACCTTAGCTAATTTAAAAATTTATTAAGAACATTTCAAACTTTTCGATCATGTTTTGACCTAAAAATAAAAAACCTTGCAGCTTACATGAACTAAAAACACTCTGCATAACTAAAAACAAAAAAGTACAAGAAATATAAGTTTGATTCGAGAGTTTTAATAGTGGCAATTAAAGCTCACAGCATGATTATAACCACTAATTTTTTTGACAGAAACATCTACGATGGCAATACGCTTAGCAATATAATTTAACAAATAGCTAGATTTTTAAACTATATACTAGATTTAGAAATGTATAACCGAATTCATTAAGGTCATAAAATAGTTTAAGAAGTCTAAATATTAACACTAGAAAATTAATGTTAAAAAATTAGCAAGCTTGAAAACAAAAAAACAGAAACATTACAAATAACGTAGTATAATAGAACTAATTATCGGATATCTTAAATCAAATTTTCGAATTTTTCGAGTTTTCCTGAGAGGAATCCTGGTAAATAAGATTAACGTTCTTATGGCTAATGCCGCTTCCGACTTAATGAGATAGATACAGCAGAAAACCTTTTATTTACGTCTGATAGTTTTGAGACTTTTTACCATGTTTTACGCTAATATAACCTACAACGCTTGAATTGATGCCTGTTTTAAACTACTTTTAAAATTCGACATTCAGCCTTATCAAGCTCACCGGCTGACTAAAAAGCTAAAAGACAAGGAATTAACGCAAAATCTGGTCTCTTTGGATGTCATCTTTTCTTCTCAAAGGATATAGCCGAGATGCCTACCATACTTAGCGTAAATAATTTATATCCCGCGACCGACAACATAGGATTTTTCCTAAATAATAGCCTTAATTTTATCATCAAAACTCGACCACCCACACTCAAAAGCGAACTTATAACTAGACTTAAACAAAATTAACCCATATTAACGACATAAGTAAGATCCAGGTTCATTGTATTCAATATAACCGACCGTTAAAAGAAACTTCTATACCTCTGTGCCTGATAATTTGCTCTTCCTCCGCTGTTAACGTAAGCACCAATGAAATCATTGTTATCTCCTTTTTGGACCTAAAGTTTATAACGCAAGATTAATAAGACCTGACCATGGGCTGCTGATAAAGGTCACCTAACCGGGAGCTTTTACTTTTTTTATAACCACTGATAATTTTAAACTAATGGCGAGACTTTATAGCCAGCCTCACTCACCGCCGCCATCAGAACCGAAAGGTTAACCTCTCGGTCCAAGCTAATTTCAACCGTGGCGACTTTCAGATTAACTACAGCCTTCGTCACCCCGGGAATAGATTTTAAAATTTTTTCCACTCGCCCAGAACAATGAGCGCAAGACATGCCCTCAACCTTAATTTTTTTAAGCACCGCTAATTTTTCTCCTTTTTGTTTCCGACGATATCTCTGGTGCAACAGCCGAAACCAAACTAATCTTCTGAGAGACCGGTTTAAAAAAGCGCAACCGCAAAGCGTTGAAAACCACACAAACTGAACTGAAGCTCATAGCGGCGGCGGCAATCATAGGGTTTAAAGTTAAACCCCAGACTCTATATAAAGCACCAGCGGCCACGGGAATACCGATTATATTATAAAAAAAAGCCCAGAACAGGTTTTGCCGGATGTTGCAAATAACCGCCCGACTCAATTGAATGACCGTCGCCACATCCCGCAGATCACTTTTCATCAAAATAATGTCGGCCGATTCTATAGCTATATCAGTCCCGGCACCAATGGCTATGCCGATATCGGCTCTGGTCAGGGCTATGGCGTCATTAATCCCATCACCAACCATGGCTACTTTTTGACCTATAGCCTGAAGTCGCTGAACTTCTTGATCTTTATCCTGAGGAAGAACTTCAGCTAGTACCCGATCAAGCCCCACCTGAGCCTTAATAGACGCCGCGGTTCTAGCGTTATCGCCGGTAAGCATTATGACTTCAAGCCCCAGGCGTTTCAGCTCAGCTACCGCTTCCCGACTGCTCTCCTTAACGGGATCGGCTACGGCAATTAGACCGAGTAACCCCTGAGCATCGGCGAAAAAGAGGGGAGTTGCTCCGGCCTGGGCCAAAGTTTCACCCACCTCCAACACCTCGCGAAGCGGGATACCAAAAGAAGCTAGAAAGTGGGCGTTACCAACGTAGTAGCGCCGACCTTCAATTTCACCGCTGAGACCCCGCCCCGGTATTTGTTCAAAGCCATCAACTTTCGCCAAAGGCAACTTCATTTTTTCCGCTTCCGACACCACGGCTTTCGCCAATGGATGTTCCGACATCTTTTCCAAAGAAGCAACCAGACGTATAAGTTCACCCCGATCAAGAGTCCCGATTACTTCCGTCACTTTCGGCCGCCCTTCGGTGATCGTCCCGGTCTTATCCAGAATAATAGTTGTAAGGCTATAGGCCATTTCCAGAGAGGCCGCCGACTTAATCAATATACCATTAGCCGCACCCTGACCAGTACCAATCATAATAGCCGTCGGGGTAGCCAGGCCCAGGGCACAAGGACAAGAAATCACCAAAACCGCAATGACAATAGAGAGGGCAAAGCTAGGCTTCTGCCCCAATAAAAACCAGACTACTCCCGCCCCCAGCGCAATTACTATCACTACAGGTACAAAAAATCCGCTTATTTTGTCCGCCAGGCGAGCGATAGGCGCCTTGGAATCGTTAACTTCATCAACTAGCTTTACGATTTGGGCTAAAGTCCCATCGGTTCCAACTTTGGTGGCTCGCATTTTAAAATAGCCGGCCTGGCTAATCGTAGCCCCAATAACATAACTCCCGACTTCTTTTTCCACCGGGAGACTTTCACCGGTTAGAGCCGACTCATCCACCGTGACCCGACCCTCCACGATCACCCCGTCCACAGGTACACTTTCTCCAGCCTTAACGATCAGAATATCCCCGACCCGGACTTCTTCAAGCGGTAAAATTATTTCTCCACTATCCCGTTCCACCATAGCAGTTTTAGAGGCTAGACCGATCAATTTACTGATGGCTTCCGAAGTGCGACCTTTAGCCTTAGCCTCTAAAAATTTACCCCCCGTAATCAAAGTTAGAATCATAGCAGCCGATTCGAAATACAAGTTCATAACCCAATGGTGCGCCATATCAAAATCGCTATGCCCCAAGCTGTAACCTAGACCATAAATTCCAACTAGACCGTAAAACGCCGCCGCTCCGGATCCAAGAGCAATAAGAGAGTCCATATTAGGCGCACCAGAGAACAGAGCCTTAAAACCAACCCGATAAAATTTAAAATTGACAAACAGAACCGGAAGAAACAAAAGAAACTGGCTGAAAGCAAAAATTAGCGAATTTTCTACCCCGGTTAAAAAATCAGGTAAGGACCAGCTCAACATGTGACCCATAGAAATGTAAAATAATGGCACAGTAAAAACAATGGAGACGAACAAACGTGTTTTCATAAGCTGAAACTCTACAACAGCAGAAGGAAGCGGTAGATCATTTTGAGGACAATTAGTAAGGGCAACCCCATAACCGACCTTTTCCACCGCAGCTACTATCTTTGCCGTAGTCACCACCGCCTCATCAAAATTAACCTTCATACTATTCTTTAAAAGATTAACATTAACTTCAAAAACGCCCTCCACTTTGGCCACCGCCTTCCCCACTCTGGCAGAACAGACTGAGCAGGTCATCCCGGTCACATTAAAATTTTCCTTTTTCATGCTTTTAAGCTTTCTTTTAGCTGATTTAGGCTGTTAATAAATTATAATATTGATATAACTTTATTTGTTATTTTAGCAAGAACGTACTTTTTTATATATACTATCTATAAAGGTGCTTAAAAAAGAAAACTTCCCCATGAAATACTACCAAAATTAAAACTACCAGATTAAAATTACCCTGAATCTAATCGACGGTAAATATAAGTCACATATTTATCAGGAGTAGATTTATTTTTTTTAATTTTCTAGTATTGTTAATTTTTATAATAATATTATAAAGTTATAGCATTAGTTCGTTACACTGAATTCCTTTACTCCCCATTACGTTAGTCGTACCCCCAATTTTCTAATATAAATCAATAGCAAAATATCATCTACATGGCCATAATATATTACAAACAAATAGATATTTTAACAATTACTATAGCGACCGCTATTGGAAGTTAAAATTAAATATACTGAGAATAAAACTCTTCAACCTGAACTATTTTTGGCGAGTACTGATTACAGTAATGATGAAAAAATTGAATTAATTTTAGCAACGGAAACTAAGTTAGTTTCGCTAGTGGCGGGCGAGAATACTGAACCCGAGTTCAAACTAATTATTTTTCAGACAAATGATAATGAAGTACTTAAAAGTTGTCCTCTATGTTAGAAACCTTTAGAAATAAAGATGATGAAGGATAAGATCAAGGCAAGCTTTAACCTGGAGTATTACCAGAGTTACCGTCACCAGTCTCAATACCCAGTAAAATTCGGGTATACTAGAGCTAACCTGAAATATACCTGGGCCCAATTAAGGTTATCAAAGCACCGGCCAGATATAAAATTAAAAGCCTTTAAAAAAATACTGTTGAAGTTCCGGAATTGAAGCCATCAACAGACAGCCTGATTGTTGATCGAACTGAATCATTTGCGAGTTCTTGAGTTGGCGATCGTGAGTTACCGAGTGATTCTGCTCACCTCAGCGTTAATATATTACGCGCTATAACTATAATACTAACTATATTAATAAAAGCAATCTTCTTCGTAGCTCTATAAGCTTTATCCTAGTCTTTTTACTGGGGTTATATAATTTTGGTTACTCTCAGTAACACAAATGAATTTTTAAGAAAACGCTTCTAACAAACATAATTTTCGAACACTAAACATGTTCTCCTGTAATTTACATTTCTGCGAAACCAACAGATAACCCTACGGGAAACTTTGCAGGCTAGAGCCAAGCAAACAGCCCTGGCTAGTCTTTTTCATTTAGCCCCTACTAATAAGCCCACCCTTCATCAGCCTTCTATGATTAACTTTAAACACCACCGGTCGCCTCATAAATCGCATTGGAGCCTGAACCCTTCGCTACTCTTACCTAAAACAGCCATTAATTTTTAAAAAATATACCGCTATTCTATTTCTAAACTAAAATCTATCAAAGTACTCCCTATCATTTTACAGCGACCGATGAATTAATCGGATGGTTCGAAGAAACCGTTGGCATCAAGATTAACGATACTACAGCCGACAACCACTTTAATATTTTACGCATCAGTTACGTAGATGCTAGTAACGTTGGCCCGATAGCCAAAATTAGTAACGATGTTTATAGTCACATCACCATAGAAAAAGTTAAAATTCTAGTCAAAAGCTACCGTGACAGCTAGCTGAATCTAAGGGGGGCGATGATTTATCAAAACTAAAATCTCTTGTTTCCGCCAGCGCCGATAAGATAAACTCTGTTTTGGTAACGGATTATATAGACATCAGCGGTTACAACACTCTAAATAAAGCCACCAGAATGACTTCGAAAATAGTCATAGATAAAGTTAAAAAAGCTAAGCTTTTAGAGCGCAGCGAAGTAGCCTATCCGATCAGCAGCGAATGGGAATACTTACTCCGTATCCCTAACCCCCAAAATATACCGTCTACAACACCGATGAAGGCGGCCCAGAAACTTTCAAAGACAAGTTCATTCTAGGCCCCAACTAGCTCCTAAACTGATTTAGAGCACCACAATAACCGGCTTCGTCTTCAAAATCAAGGCTGGTTATATTTACGTTCACAGCGAATATCGCAAAATCTAAAAATAACTATCGCCCGCTCGCTGCCCATGAGAAAATCGCACGAAGACCCGGAAATCATTATTCTTTATGAGAAATTTCTGGGTAACCCCCTGGACTAAAAATCCCATCACCTTCTACATATCCACTACAGTGCCACTAGCAAGAACTACTGGCAAATTAGCAGCGATTCCTAACATAATTGTTGACGATGGCGCTAAAAGAGAAGTCTCCACTTAAGTCAAAACCACCCGCCCAGCGAGTGGGTCTACTCAACACTATAAAAAAATAATCTGGTAACGCCTGAGGACGCATTAAATAATTTATCAATTGCATTATATTCAAAGATTTGCTCCTAAAGGAGCTATCTCTTCTTACTCTTGTTTATCGACTCACCTATAAACGGGTTAATATAATCCTTCAGCGTTAGTTGATCAGCCGTCAGGTCTTCCCGTAATTGACCTCTGATATATTTCACTACCCTTTTCGCATTCTTACCTACCCTATCCACATAATACCTACAACACTAGAAGTGTATGTTCCCATACCTATACTTCAGATAGACATACCTGTCAAATATCATCAATTAGCTTTTACTCTTTAAATAACTATTACCTCTGACATACTGTATTTTGACGGTGTCCTCACAAACATATGAACATGACTAGGACAGCACTCGGCCTTTATTATTTCCAAATCTTTCCTTTAATATAATTTACACAATATTTTATCCACATCAGCTTTGAGTTTTTTATAGATCACTTGCCTATAATACTTTGACGTAAATACCATGTGATACTTACGTTTTCATCTCGTATAGGCTAAACTTCTCTCGCCTATTCTAATATCCTCCTTATATCCTCTTGATGTAATTGATAAATATTCATCATTTTAAAACTTTAAGATTTATTTGATCTAGAGTTAAAGCTAAACAAAACCTATTACCGATATGACTAGTAATTTTTCAAAACTTAAGTACACAACAAAGCCGCGACCGGACACGGCTGCGACTTTTATTTTCTCCTTCCCTGACCTTGACAACTTCAGATTCTATGATTATATTCACGACATTAATTTTATTGTTTTATGTTGTTTCAAGAATGATTCAATCAAGAACGATAAAGATCGGTAATATACCTAATTTTTTGTCCCTGCGTTTCAGAAATATTCTGAAACTAATAATGCAAGATTATATACAGACCGCCGAACTAGTTGCCTCCGAAGCTCTAGTCAGACAGTATCGACTAAGTCTGTCATTAACCACGATGTAATTTTTTTAGCTAAATCGGAAGGAATAATTTTCTCCTGGCCTAACCTCACACTTCTACCAGGCGTATCCCGACCGAGGACGGCCTCAAAATCTATACAGAAGAAATCCTGATCATGAGTCAACTTTCCGATAAAATATACGTTTTAATTAACTAACAGCTGGTCGATGACTAGCCCCGAACTGAAGCTATTTATCCTTATGTTTAAAAATTTTGTTGAATATTATCCGCTATATAAATGTGATAATCGCCTCGACTCTGGAAAGGCTACCTTTGAAATATCTCTATCTTCGTGTGGCTGTTCGCCTTTAAGATTCTAGCCACCACAGTCGAGAGAAACAGCCTGATACATAATAAGATTTTAAGTGTTACCGAGGGTTTGAACCAGGGTAAACTTAACTAAATTAATAGCTATCTAGCCGCTAAAACTTTATAACTGCCCTGACCAAAGTTTACTTCAACCTTTTTGAAACTATGACCGGGGAAAAGGAAGCCTTTAATACGTTATTCGTCTGGGCTTTAAAACTAGCTCAGACCTCCTGTGAACCTTAGAAAAGGTTGAAAGTAATGAATTTATTTATCTAGAAGGCCGTAGCACCTTTTAGGATATCTTAATTTTTCGAAAACAAAAGCTATACGGGCTCTGTTTACCGTTTTTGAAAATAACCAACATATTATGTTTCTTTTAAACGAAGTAACCAAAGCCGGCTAGGTGCGTATCCTTCTAAATTATAAAGCCGCTACCGCCAAATTGAGCGACCTAATTCTGATATTCTTAATTTCTATCATCGGGAGAACCATAGGATAAGCGATCCAGACGTCATAGGCCCCTATTGCCCTAATTATTCCGAAATTATCCCTATGGTGGATTACACCACCCGGGCTATTATAAAATTTTAAAAAACTAGAACCCCGCAACTTTTTAAGTTACAGTGATATTTTAAATGTTATATATATTTAGCGGAATTCTAGCTAACTTTAAAATAAGTCAGCCCCTTGCAAAATTGGCCGGGCGGTCTTAATTTTAAAACATGCTTTAATTAACCTCACAAGAGCCTGACCAGAGGGAGCCTTATGACTGATGAAAATGTACCCCTAAAGGAGGAAATGGAGCCCCAGACCTCAACTGAGAACGCCGGGGAAAAGAACTGGGCCGAAGAGGCTCTTAAGTTTCAGGATCTGTACCTAAGGTGCGCGGCTGAGACAGAAAATATGCGCCGCCGTTTTCAGAAAGAAAGGGCCGAACAGGCTCGTTTTGCCGCGGAAAAAATCCTTAGGGGCCTGCTCCCAGTTCTGGATAATCTAACTCTGGCCCTAAGTTACGTCAAAGCCGATTCCCGGGCCGAAACTCTAAGTCTGGCAGATGGAGTTAGATTAACTCTCAAAGGTCTTTTAGATGTTCTAAACGAAAATGGGTTAAAAGTGGTGCCGGCTGAACGCGGTCAGATCTTCGATCCTAATCTCCACGAGGCCATCGGGCAGGCGCCGGAAACAGAAATTCCGGCCGGCTCCATCAGCCAGGAGGTTCAGCCCGGCTACTCTCTTTACGAACGCTTAATCAGACCGGCTAAAGTTATTGTGGCCGCGGCGGTCAACCCAACCTAACCTTATAGTTTAATATCGCCAGCTCTTTCAGACTGGCGAAACTAATATTTTTTTCTGGGAGGAATTTATGTCTAAAATTATCGGTATCGATCTGGGCACCACCAACTCCTGCGTAGCCGTCATGGAAGGCGGAGATCCCAAGGTTATCAATAACACTGAGGGTAACCGCACCACTCCTTCTATTGTGGCCTTTACTGAATCGGGCGAAAGACTAGTAGGCCAAGTAGCTAAACGCCAGTCTGTTACCAACCCCGAAGCTACTATTTTCGCGGTCAAACGCCTCATTGGCCGTAAGTTCAACTCGGCCGAGGTTAAAAGAGATATAAACATCGTGCCTTACAAGATAATTCAGGCCGAAAATGACGATGCGGCCGTGGAAGTACGGGGTAAACTCTATAGTCCGGCTGAGGTCTCAGCCATGGTTCTATCCAAGATGCGCGAGACCGCCGAAAATTATCTAGGCGAGACCGTAACCGATGCCGTTATCACCGTTCCGGCCTATTTTAATGACTCCCAACGCCAAGCTACCAAAGATGCCGGCCGAATCGCTGGTCTGAATGTTCTCCGTATAATTAACGAGCCTACGGCCGCAGCTCTAGCTTACGGCCTCGACAAAAAGGTAGATGAAAAAATTGCAGTCTTCGATCTAGGTGGCGGTACTTTCGATATTTCCATTTTGGAAATAGGCGACGGCGTTTTTGAAGTAAAAAGCACCAACGGCGACACTTTTCTAGGGGGTGAAGACTTCGATTTACGCATCATTGATTGGCTAGCCGACGAATTTAAAAAAGAATCTGGCTTAGATCTCCGAGGCGATAAAATGGCCCTGCAGCGTCTTAAAGAAGCCGCTGAGCGAGCTAAAATGGAACTTTCTACCGCCATGGAGAGCGACATTAATCTCCCCTTCATCACCGCCGATGCCTCCGGTCCCAAGCACCTAAATATTAAGCTGACCCGCTCTAAACTGGAAGCTCTGGTGGATGATCTCATTGAAAAAGTTGTCGGTCCTTGTCAAACGGCTCTCAAAGACGCCAGTTTGGCAGCCAAAGACATTAATGAGGTTATCCTGGTCGGTGGTATGACCCGGATGCCTAAGGTTCAGGAAAAGGTCAAGCGAATTTTCGGCCAAGAACCCAACAAAGGCGTTAACCCTGATGAAGTAGTGGCGGTGGGCGCAGCCATTCAAGGCGGAGTGCTAAAAGGCGACGTTAAAGACGTTTTACTTCTCGATGTGACCCCCCTATCCCTCGGTATTGAAACTTTAGGTGGGGTTTTCACCAAACTCATTGAAAAAAATACTACTATTCCAACTCGCCGCAGCCAGATATTCTCCACAGCCGCCGATAATCAGCCGGCCGTCTCCATACACGTATTACAGGGCGAAAGGGAAATGGTCAGCGGCAACAAGACTCTGGGCCGCTTTGAATTAGTGGGTATTCCCCCGGCTCCACGCGGTATCCCCCAGATTGAGGTAACTTTCGACATCGACGCCAACGGCATCGTTCACGTTTCAGCTAAAGATTTAGGCACCGGCAAGGAACAATCCATCCAAATTACCGCCTCTAGCGGTCTATCGGAAGCGGAGATTCAACAGCTTATCAAAGATGCCGAACTTCACGCAACTGAAGACAAGTCTAGAAAAGAGCTAGTGGAATTTAAAAATCATGCCGACCAACTAATTTACAGTACCGAAAAAACCTTAGCTGATTTAGGCGATAAAGTCGCCGCGACCATGCGCAGTGAAGTAGAAGTGGCCGTAGCTGATCTCCGAAGCATTTTAGAAAACGGTGACAAAACAGCAATTGAGGCTAAAATTAAGACTCTAACAACCCTTAGCCACAAACTGGCCGAACAGATGTATGCTCAGGCCTCCAACCAGCCCGGCGCCAGCCCTGATGGTGGAGTTGAAAGCGGCACTCCGGCCGATGACAACGTGGTTGACGCAGACTTCGAAGAGGTCGATCGGAAATAAAATTTAAGACTCTATAAGTGATGGAAGATGAACATAAATAAGCCCCTTAGGGTAATGGTCGTGGCCGGATATTAGGGTTGCACACCTTTTAGTAAGGATTTTTATGCTTCTAGGTGCCACTAGTCCATATTGAATAAAAGTTGGACTCTAGCCACTAGTATGACGGCTATTCACCTCAGGCCTTCGTCCACTCTGAACTTTAATCAGATTCTGGTTAATCCCAAGGTAGTGAGATAATTTTGGCCATGCCCACGGTAACTTATCTCACTCTAATTTGGGCGTCTTTGACCTCCGGTAGGTTTGTTTTCGTGGAAAAGCTCTTGGCCCTAATTGTAGCCGAGGGTCAGAAATTGCGGAGTCTAGTCGCTATCTTAGGTTTGTGACCCTGACGGTGGATTATATTTTATAAGCCCCTGGCCCTCTCTGACCTTCATCAAACCTTGCTAATTAATCGCAGCGGACGCTCTGGGGCCATTACGTCATCTTTACACCCACCGTTTAAGTTTAAGAAAAATAAGAAAAAGAAAAGATGTCCTCTACTCTTCCCCCCCCTTTACCAACGCAGATGAAAGTCTCTGTAGATTACTCATCATTTTGAAAGTCTTATTAAGTTCTCTGACCGCTGGTGACCTTTCCCACCCACTTTATAATCACTCTAAATCGGCTAAGGAAATTTTTATCCATCCCATAACTATTATTAAAGAGGGCGCACTTGTCATTCCAGGTTTCAAAAGCTATATTTATATAACATGCTGAAATACTTATTATTAAGGTAACAGTGTAATCTGGGTTAGAATACGGTGGTGACCACTAGATTCAAGGTTGGCCGAGGAGTAAAAATTTAAAATAATATTTCGGTTTATGTAAAAGGGATTCTGGGAGATAACGTTTTCTGCAGTCTTAACATAATTTTTACTAATGGCATCAACCCCCGAATCATCATCAATCGCAAGTACAAATACCGACCATATTGATCAGAACTAGGGTTTTAACTTCAAAGCCAACACCATTAAGTTTACGGTCATACTCTGGGAACCCAATTCCTAATCAGAGACGGAATGATAGTCATTGGTGATGTCTTGAATTATGCCCTGATAATGGCGGGTCCCCCCCCCGGTTGATTGACTGGATTTACCGCTGCGGGCGGGGGCTTAAACTATCCCCAGCCGATCTAATCTGCCCCGACTATAGCCTGGCCTATCAGCGACTAACCTGAAGTTCCACAAGTAAAAAGACGTCCAATTATTAATATTACAATAATCATGTTTATAGATATCATTCTAAATCGTAACCTTTCCCCGGCGGTTCTTCTGCGTGAATCTTATTGGGATAATGGGAAAGTCAAGAAATGGCTCTAGCTAACCTCCCTTATCTCGATTCGGAAACTATTAATCTCATTAAAAGATAGCTTAAAGGTGAATCTTTTATCTCCGCCGGGGAAGCCTTCTAAATCATCAATTATAAATAACATAATTATATTTTGGTGGTTATAATAGTTATAAAAAAGCTTGCTTTAACCTCTATCATTTCCTCACGTCCGTCTAAGGAGCGGGATTTAGTTTTCACCGTGGTGGTCTCTCATCTCCTATATCCAAAAAGCAAATTAGCCACTGCGATTAGCTAACAATAAACAATCTTACCCGTCGAATTAAATATCGTTAATACTAACAAATAATGAGCTTTACGCAGCTATAGACTGGCTAACAAATGAGCAAGAAAACATTGAAGCTAAACTGACTAAACGTAACCTTCCTAACGGGAACACCATATTTTACAACCTATCGTTCAAGCTATATTGAAGGGGAATATTACCCTTTAGGGCATTTCGGATATTCACGTCATAAAAAGAAAAATAAGCGCTAATTAAACTATAGTCTACTAACTATATAGAGATGGATGACTTATATCTACCAAGGCCTAGTCGTGTAATGCCTCTGATTCAGCCATATTTATCTCAATGATTGAAAAAGTTAGGGCTAAATTTAGGCTGAATAAAATAGTAGCAGAGTAGGTAACCGAGGGATGTTAGAGACTTAAAATATAACCTTTCTGCGAACCATGAAACATATAGACTGGATAAACGCCCTGAAGTCTACATCTATACGGGAATTACTTAATAATCATAAAATACAGCTGGCTCTTTTTACCGAAATAGATCTTTTTGAGTTTGTAGCACTAGACGAATATCCAGGATAGAGACTGATAGCCTACCATAATCTATTTCTAGCTAAGAAACGGACCAAAACTAGGTAGGATCTACTAGCCGCAACTAAAGAAGACTTGGAGTAAATCAGAGTTGGTATTGAAGCCGAACGTTTAAAAGGATAAGAGACCATAGGATTAGTTATCAGGGAAAAGATAAATTAAAAAAAGTTAAAAATTATTTTATTCTTAAAACCAGTAAACTCTTATTCAACTTCCATCGCCATATTTTTAATATAAAGTAAGAATCTATGTTAGATGGAATCTATGTAATTAGAACATCAATTAATAAAGATAAAATGAGTCCGGAAAAGGGCATCCGTACTTACAAAAATCTCTCCCAAGTAAAGCGAGCTTTCAGAGCGATTAAAGGTATAGACATAAAAATACGGCCTGTACATCACTGGTCTGAACAAAAAGTCAGAACTCATATCTTTTTGTGTATGTTAATTTATTAAGTTGAATGGTATATTTAGGAGGCTTAGCGGAGAGTACCCTTTGCTGATGAGGAAATAGAAGCTAAAGAATATCGGGCTCTAGTTAGCCCAGCTGAAAAATTAAAAGATCCACGATTAAAAGCCTAAAGTAAAAAAATCAGCCAGTTTTCTTATTCAGAACTTTAATAGCTTAATTCTCAATCTAGCTAGCATCCGTTTGAACACCTACCAAGTAAACAGGGATACTAAGAACTAAGCTAGCAAAAGTAATACATTCACTTAGATAGCTTTATTCATCCCGCTGCGACAAAAAGTCTTTAATCTACTCTAATCCATAAATTATATCTAATAGCTAAATATTATCTTTTAAAACAATATCTCGAAATAGCAAATAAATAACTTTAATTAATCGTAGAACTTCAGCTTAAAAATTATCTCGATCTTACTACCGAAAAAGAAGATCTGAAAGGTGACACCTACTTTTATTCAAAAGGCGACTATGACACCGACAATTTCGGCAAGTTTAGCTCTAGAACTTATGACTATTTGCCCAAAAAATTAAATTTACTGGCCGAGATCAACGGCCTCTGCCCCAATGATCTTAACTTAGAATTAGTTGGAAAGATAATGTTTTTTCTTGAACGGTAGTAACAAAGAAATTTTTTTTAAATATTTCCTCTTCATGCAATAAAATAGAATCCTTGAAATTTTTCTCTACTCCTTCAAGTCCAACTGTATTAACGAAAATGAATTAAATTAGATAACGCGTACTGATTTAATCTATAAATTCTACCTAGTAACCGCACCTATTAATATTTACTACCTACTTGAAAATACATTTAAATTAATATATTAAAGCGTGGAGATCCAGCCTAAAAAAACTAAACTCGCCCAGTCCGCTAGATCTAACCTGAAAATTACCCCTGAAGCCCGACGAGGGGGTACTAAAAACCAATAAATATCTTGGTAAAGAGCTTGGATTGTGGTAATTTTGAACCAATATTAATCATGAATTTGATCATGAGGAGAAGAGCATGACCGCCTCTGTAAAAGGCATCTATCTAAAAAGAGGAAAAGAGTTCATCGGCATCGGGCGCACCGCTAAATGGACCGAATACCAGAATTTCTGAACTACCATTCCCGTTAAAGAAGGAGCCTCAATCTTGATTCTTCTGAATGACTACTTAACCCCCACCGGCATAACGAAAACCTTTCAATACAAAGTTACTACCGTTCCCGACTGGTTTTTATCGTTCACGATTAAGGAAAAAATATCACCGCCTGCGCCCATATCTAGATCAGATGCTCACTTACCTAATACTTAAAAATTCAGGCTTAACGACGAAGTTAAAAACGACGGGGACAACTAATGGAGCGAAGGTACCCCCGATGATCCTCCTAAAGACCCTTCGCTCACTAAAAAAACCCACAAGCCTAACCCAAATTTAGGAAAGTTATCTGGTGGGAGAATTAAAGGAAGTTATGACTGTTAAACGACAGCATCACCATGATTTCGTAGAAACTTACACCGGCCCTCTGGCCTATGGTCTAGATAAAGCTACGGATTTAGCTACATTGAAGGTTTATTTGCAAAAATTTTCCGATGATGCCTTAATGGAAAAACTTCTGCCCCGTCTAGAACCAGACGAACTAAACCGCCTCTTCGATTTTATCGCCTTCTGCCTACGCCGCCATTTAAGCGCAGAGGAATACCACCTTCTTTTTTTACGTCAATTCCCCGAAGGCCCCCGCCAAATTTAAACATAGGGCTAGTTCCGCTTTTAGCCTTCTACCCGACGCTAATCTTCACAACTGCGCACTCCGTCGCCGTGTTGTCTTTTAAAGTATTGCCCACCCTAGTAAATCAAAATATTCCAGCCCGAATACTAACGAAGAACTTAGGCCAAAAAGATGGACTATCTGGAACCTTTAATAGCCGCCCATTATTTTCCCCCGCCCCAGCCCGCGACCCCCCGAGCAATTTTTTCAGAGTAGACATTCTAACCAGCCCCAATTACCACTCACTGACTCTGACCTGAGCGAAGGTGATATTATAGCTTGCAACCGCATTCGAGTTTAAGAAAATATAACCGGCCTGAACCGCTTAAACGTACTACGCGACTGAACGACGAAAATACCCATCCCTTGACCTGTCGGGAGCCGGTTCTAATAACATCCGGCCGGTGACTTTCATCGCATTAGATCTAATTAATCAAAGGTTGAAGCGGATGGTCGCTTTCAACAATCCTACAACTCTGCAATATCTTAACCTTCCCAACAATAACTTACGGAACCTGAATCTAACAGAAGCTTCAACCCTGGAAAGCCTAACAACTCTTAACCCCGGCTAAGTTAAATTAGATGTCCAGAGAGCACCCCTACTGAGCCGACTAGTCTTCCCTAGCAACGGTCTAACCCAAACTCGACCTCTTAACTAACCTCCGCCTCACCACCATCTTTGTCTCCATGAACTAACTGACTAGCCTTAACCCTAACCCTCAACCAAGAACTGCTGAAACTGAAAACTATAAACAACAAACTGAACGGCCTAATCTCTCTCGGCCAACCCTCGGCTGGTCCAGCTCCTCCTCGCCTACAGCCGACTAACAAAAGTAGCCTCTAGGTAAAAAACCCCGAAGTTAACCGAACTGAAGGTGTGGGGCAGCACACTCACCCAACTAGCCTTTTCCGACAAACTTCACCCTGCATTTTTTAGTGCAGAGCACAACCAACTACAGGACTTAAAACTAAGCTATATCCCGGAACTGACCCGCCTGAATCTAAAGAAATCCTGATCACCTTAGAAAATCTGAACTTGAATGAAACCAGCCTCCCCTTAAATTTTCTGTCCCCCCTGGCGAACCGAACTAAAGCTGAGAGCTGCTTCGGCTCTCAAAACCTG
>LQAB01009045.1_pt1 | contig 67648 bp, 64 predicted proteins | sample 654521 | NCBI WGS metagenome assembly LQAB01 (sample SAMN00762031, study PRJNA78659) | termite gut metagenome | isolation source: bacterial endosymbionts found in Trichonympha flagellates filtered from... | host: Zootermopsis nevadensis | place: USA: Mt. Pinos, Los Padres National Forest, CA ... | reverse complement strand
AAAAGAATTACTATAATGCTTATTCCGCCCGGCAAAACAAATTCATTAAAAATAAACATTTCTCTTTTGTTTATGTGCATTTTTATGATTTTATGGACAGCTTTAACTCTTTGGTCGGGCTATCTTGCAAGCAGACATTTTGATTATGTCAAAACAAAAATTGACAATAAGGTTATGCATGTAAGACTTCTTCTTTTTGCAAATCAGCTTGAAAAAGCAAAAAATATGTTTGAAAAAGTACAGGAAAATGATAGAAATATTCGCTTATTGCTTGCAATGGATACAAAGAAGTCAATTGTGGAAGAGGGACTTGGGCAAGTTTTCGGAGAGGGCGGACCTACGTTGGCCCAGACAAACGCACTTGCTGCAATTCTATCGGGCGGTTTAAATAAAATAAGTTATTACGAGATATTGTATAAGACCGACACTCTTTATGAACAATATAAATTTATGTGTCGAAGCCAAAAAGAAATAATATCATATATTCGTAAACAAAAACTGCTTTCTATGACAACGCCTTCCGGATGGCCGTGCAGAGGGCATATATCTTCAGTTTATGGGTTTAGCTTGCGCCGCCAGATATTCCACAAAAATAAATTTCATTTTGGGATTGATATTGCAAATAAATTAAATACTCCTATATCCAGCACCGCCGCCGGCGAAGTTGCTGTTTCAGACTATTGGCCCGGATACGGCAATATAATAGCTATAAATCATGGACAAGATTATAAAACCGTTTACGCGCATCTTTCCCAACGGCTTGTAAATGTGGGCGCTTACATATCCAGAGGAAGCGTCATCGCAAAAATGGGAAGCACAGGCAATTCAACTGGTCCGCATCTGCATTACGAAGTTTATTTTAAAGGAAATCCTGTAAATCCTATGTCGTATTTGATAGATTATTCTTTTGCACAGCATGAAAAGGAACGCTGCATTCAAAAAAAAGTCAAAAAATCAGCTTGATGCAATTGAACCGCTTATAGGGCGGACTGTGGCTCTTGAAGGCACAGTCAAAACCGCCGAAGTTGGTGGGTGTTGTGTATCGAAGGTAAGATTAAGGGCGACATTGATGCTTTATGCGTTCTTATGGGAACAAAGGCTGAGGTGGTCTGAGACATAAAAATAGTGTATTTTGACGGCAAATGTTCAATGATGACAAAAGAAACAGATGGCGGAGCGGAAAAGAAGTGATGAATTTTTTAAGAAAACATATGCGTATGATTTTTATTGTGACAATTGTTGCTTTTATAGGCAGCTCTTTTGCGGGAGTAGGGTATTATTTTTTTGATTCTAAAAATGATTTTAAAACTTTTGTTGTTGTAAACGGTGTCAAAATACCCGGGAAACTGTTTAATTTGGTGGTCTATACGGACTTCCGTCAAATGACAAATAATCAGCAGCTTTCTGATGAAGATTTAAAAGAACTTAAAGCTAGAATTATTTACTCTTTAGTGCAGGACGAAATTCTTTATCAGCAGTCAAAACTTTACGGTATCACGGTTACAGACGAGGAATTGAGAAACAATCTGCGGAATTCAGTAGAATTTAAAAATAATAATATTTTTAATATACGAAAATATCACGCATTTTTAAATTCCGTACAAATGACGGCAAAAGAATATGAGACTATGCGGAGAAAACAAATTGCCGCAGTCAAAGTTAAAATGCTTATTTCTTCTTGCGTAAAATTGTGGAATTATGAACTGAAAAATGCTCTTAAACAAGAGTCTCCAATAACAAAAAATGCTTTGATTCAGTCAAAGATAAACTTTATTTTGAACGAGTGGTATTCAGACATCGTCAAAAATTCAAAAATAACAGTTCCTAAATAACCATTTGATGTCGCTGATTTTTAGATAAGTTATAATTTATAAGGATGTTCTGATTTAAGTCTGATTTTGAATTTTTTTAATTCTGTGGCAAGCTTTTTGTAAGGAAGACCAATAGCCGTGTAATAGCTGCCGTAAATTTTTTCTACAAAATTGTCGTCGATATCCTGGACGGCATAAGCGCCGGCTTTATCCATATGTTTCCCAAAAATCTTACTGAGCATATTTTCAGGCAGTTTTCTCATTTTTATACAGGCGATATCATAAAAAATAGAACGTTTACCTTTCTGTATTACTGCAACTCCCGTATAAACTTTATGTCTACTTCCGTTTAATTCCCTGATTATTTTTTCCGACTCTTTTTTGCTTTTCGGTTTCCCAATAATCTTTCCGTTTAAAACAACAACGGTGTCCGCTGATAAAATTAAAGCATCGGGATATCTTTGTGCTATATGACAACCTTTTCTGTAAGCGAGTTCTTTTACTATATACGAAGGCTTTATAAGATTGGTTTTTTCATTCACGCCACTTGGAATGACTTTAAAAAATACCCCCCATTGTTTAAGAAGAGATATTCTGCACACAGATGATGACGCGAGTATAATTTGTTTGTTTATGCGGTGCATGTTTATGGGGCGGGCTAAAGCAAATATAATAAAACGGCTTTCTGCACATAAAGCCTGTTTTCCGCCTGTGTGAATATAGAGTTTTCATACTTATCCATAACTTCTTCGGTAATTTCTTCTCCTCTTATTGCTGGAAGACAATGAAGAACAATACATTTTGAAGAAGCTTTTTTTAGCAGTTCGCTGTTTACCTGATAAGGTGCAAAAATCTTTTTTCTCTTTTTCTCTTCTGCTTCAAAACCCATTGATGTCCATACATCCGTGTATATTACATCGGCATTTTTTGCATCATTGACGTCGCTTGTAATTTTAATTTCCGCACCGGTTGACGAAGTATATTCCAGAGCTTTATTTAATATTCCCCTTTTAGGGGAATATTCTTTGGGAGATATAAGCGTAAAATCAAGTCCTAAAACGGCAGATATGGCAAGCAGCGAGTTCGATATATTATTACTGTCGCCTGTATAAACAATTTTGATTTTTTTTAAGGCTTCAACCGTTTTTGTTTTATAGAGTTCCATAATAGTCATAATATCTGCTAAGATTTGACATGGATGTTCATGATTCGTAAGACCGTTTATAACGGAAACTGTAGAATATTTTGCAAATTCTTCTAGGTCGGAATGTTTAAAACTTCTTATCATAAGACCGTTTAAATAACGCGACAAAACTATTGCTGTATCGTGTATAGATTCGCCTCTTTTTCGCTGGAGATTTTCCGTATTAAGAAAAACAGGCGTTCCACCAAGCTGCAACATTGCCGCCGTAAAGGAAACCATTGTTCTTGTAGAAGGCTTTTCGAATATCAGTCCTAATATTTTTTCTTTAAAAACGTCAAGATGTTTTCTCTCACCTTTAAGTTCAAATGCTTTATTTAATATCCCTTTTATTTCTTTCGCCGATAAATCGTAAATTGATAATAAATCTTTTTTTGCCATATTTGTCTCTCCTGCATACAAGTTTACAAACTAGAATAAATTCTATCATAAACAACCATTATAAATCAACGAAAAACACTTTCCCAGTCAGGGGGGGATGGTTAATGCAGTTGAAAATAGTAAAGCAGTACAAAGGAAATGGATAGCGTATGCTATCCGTCTTTTATCAGTACAAATATTTTCGTACTATTGAATTCTTTTTTCCCTCTTTCAAATTTCATCATTTTTTTTCTTGTCGTTTTTTCTATATTTTTGCCTTTATTGTTTTTCATTTCTATGTTGTTTTTCACCGACTTGCATCCGGTTTTGAATTTAAGATCTCAATCCGTTACTTAACTTCAGTAGGAATAAAGCTGATAATCTCTTGGATTTCTACTTCTTCAATCTTTTGCCTATATTTAAAAAACTTGCTCTAAAGTATTGACGTACTAAGAGTCTGATGCCATCTAACGCCGTAAAAGCATAAAAACGCGAGATATTAATAAACTAAAATATTAAAAAACCCAAAGCCCGCCTAGTTTTTTCGGTTAACTATGTTTAGTTAGTTTAGTACTCCATGCCAAAATCTCAATATTAAACTGGTTTTCGAGCATCGGGGCGACTGGACTTGAACCAGCGACCTCTCCCACCCCAAGGGAGTGCGCTAGCCAACTGCGCTACGCCCCGATTACATCATCGGATTGCAAAGGAGGGGATTACACTGTAATTGTAATTTTTATATTATTTCTTTAAAAGCTTTAAAATGTGTCTAAGTTCTTCTTTTATATCTTTTAAAAATTTAGAATCCGGCATATATTCCAAATCTAAATTTAAATTCGTCTGCAAATTTGTAAGTCTTTTGCGCTTGTCGCCGATCAAATGTTTCTTAGCGCCTTCAATAGTATAGCGCTTATTATACAATAAATCTTTAATTTTAAAAACCAGCTCCACTTCTTCTTTGTGGTAACTTCTTTGTCCGGAACTTTTTCTAATAGGACGCAAAAGCTTAAACTCGCTTTCCCAATACCTTAAGGTATGTTTTGGTACAAGCGTTATCTGTGAAACTTCCCCTATTGTAAAATATTCTTTATCAGATATCGGCGGAATTTGAAACACTTATATCACCCGTATTACTCAAAAAATTTCTTTGACTGTTTGAACCTTATTTTTTTCATCGGGGCGATAAGAAGTTTTTCACATGTTCTGGGATTTCTTCCTTGTTTTGTCTTTGTCTCAAGCATATTAAAACTTCCAAAGCCCGTTATAATAACTTTATCGCCGTTTTTTAAAGAATTCGACATTTCTTCAAAAACTTTATTTACAGCTGCTTCAGCTTCTTTTTTTGAACTTAGAATTCCTGACAATGCTATTGCTATATCGTTTTTTGTCATTTTTATCACCTCTGCTCCTTTTCCCAGTTAACCGCAGTTTTCTGCTGCGGCTGGACGTGGAAAGATAAGACAGTTATTCGTGACATGGACACCTTGTCATTAAATCGTTTACAGCTTTAAGAGGATTTTTACCATTAAATAAAACTGCATACATCTCATTTATTATAGGAAGTTCGATATTGAGTTTTTTCCCTATTTCATAAGCACTTATCGTGTTTTTTATACCTTCGGCAACCATACCTAGACTTTTTTCAGCTTCATCTAAAATTTTACCTTCTCCTACAGCCTGTCCTACAGCGCGATTTCTTGAATGTTTTGAAAAACAGGTAACCATTAAATCGCCCACTCCGGACAATCCGTAAAAAGTCTGCTCTTTACCGCCTAAAGCAACTCCAACTCTTGAAAGTTCTTTGAGACCTCTTGAAACAATTGCAGCCTTTGTATTGTCGCCGTATTTTAACCCGTCTACTATTCCGGAAGCTACCGCAAAAACATTTTTCAATGCGGATCCGGTTTCAACTCCTATAATATCGTTTTGATTGTAGACCCTGAAATATTCGTTCATAAAGAGCATTCTGCACCTTTCAGCAGTTTCAAGATTTAACGCTGCCGATGTAACTGCAGTAGGCATTTTTCTGCATACTTCCTCAGCATGGCTCGGTCCTGAAAGAACTGCAATATTTTCGTAAACTCCCTTAAAAATTTCGCTTATTACTTCAGACATTCTCAAAAGAGTTTTATTTTCTATGCCTTTTGTCGCGCTGATTATAAGTTTTCCGTCAAGCGATATTCCGTTATTTTTTAAATACAGGCACAACGATCTCATATACTGTGAAGGGATTGCAAACAAAACGGCCTCGCTATTTTTTAGGCTTTTTATGCTGTTTGTCACAACCAGCCCTGAAGGCAAATCAGTACCTGCATTAAACGGCTTTATTTTTCTGTCCTGTAAATCCTTTGCCCTTTTTGCGTTAAATTCCCAAAGAGTAACATTATGCCCATTTTCAAATAAAAGAGCGGCAAGTGTTGCTCCCCATGAACCTGCTCCCAAAACAGTAATTTTCATATTATTCCCTATGAATTGTGTTTATAAGCACCGGTCAATCTGTATCTGTAAATAAATGTCTGTTTAAGAAATAAGTCTGCTATCTTTTTCAGCACCCGGCTTTTAACGTATCTCTTTTCCTTTATGAATTGTCTCTCGTATTGTCGCTGCCTTTTTTATAAACTCTTTATCTTTCCTTTCTACCGCTCCGCCACGGGGGGGGGGGGAGTCATTTTTCTGTGTAAAGTGTTGCGATATATTGGAATTTATAAGAAAAATTTCCATTATATAAGGTGCGAGGGGAGAGTAATTATTTCTTCTTAAATATTCTCAGTTTGTTTTCAGATCTTTCTATCAGCCTTTTTATATTTGTTCTGTGTCTGTAAATAATCAAAACCGCTGCGGCAGAAGTAAAAATTACAGGTTTGGTGCCGTATCCTAAAAAATAAGATGTCAAAGGAAGACTTATAACCGCACATATTGATCCTAAAGAGACATATCTTGAAAGCACAAAAACCAGCCCGAAAATGCTGAGTGCTATCAGCGATGGTAAAGGCATGATTGCGGAAAACACCCCGAGTCCAGTTGCAACGCCCTTGCCACCTTTAAATTTTAAAAATATCGTAAACATATGTCCTGACATTATAGCTGCGGCGACAGCAACAGAATAAATAAAAGAATTGTCTATAAACGTCGCAAAATATACGGGAATAAAACCTTTTAAAACATCCGCAGTAAGTGTTATAGCTCCCGCGCCTTTTCCTATTTCCCTGAAAACGTTTGTAGCTCCAGAATTACCCGAACCTACGGTGCGTATGTCAACTTTTCCGTTTGCTTTTGCAACAATGTAGGCAAAAGGGATTGAACCGCATAAATATGTAAGAAGGATATATAAAATTTTTATCAGCATTTTTAATTTCTTATTAATTCATTTTTTTTGTAATAATTTCTGAATTTTAAAACTATCGGAGTTCCGTGAAAACCGAATTTTGCCCTTAAACAGTTCTCAAGAAATCTCTTATAAGAAAAATGCACAAGATTTCTATCATTGACCGAAAAAATGAATACTGGAGGTTTTGAAGCCGTCTGTGCATATTCTTTAAGTTTCAAAGTTCTGCCTTTGCTTGTATAAGGTTTTCTTGCAAGAGCGTCTCGTATAACCTCATTGAATTCTTCCTTAGTCAATTCTTTTGAATATTGTTTAAAAACAAGTTCTGCTTCCTGAAATATCCTGTCTAATCTCTGTCCTGTTTTTGCAGATGTAAAAATAATATCCGCCCAGTTCATAAATTTTATTCTTTCTCTCAGCTGCTCCGTAAAATATTTTGCGGCTTCTTCTTTTTCTTCTATCAAGTCCCATTTATTTATGGTTACGATAACCGGTTTCTTTTTTTCAAGCAGGAGTCTTGCAATTTTGACTTCAGTTTCACCTATCCCCTGAGAAGCGTCTGCGATTAAAATGGCGACATCGGCGTCTTCAATAGCATAATCCGTGCTTAAATTTGAAAGGTATTCCATATCGTCTTTCGGCTTGCTGCCTCTGTGAAGTCCGGCGGTATCCGTCAAGATGTATTCTTTACCGTTACTTTGAATACACACTGCAAGAGAATCTCTTGTGGTTCCGGGAATATCATGGACAATGCATCTTTCTTCTTTAGCAACAGTATTAATAAAAGAAGATTTTCCTACGTTCGGTTTTCCTACAAGAATAATTTTTAATGTTTCCCGGGTGTTTTTTACTTTTCTGTCATATTTGATATTTTCCCAGATTTTATCCAGTAAATCGTGTATGCTTCTTCCATGGTTTGCAGATACAAAAACGGCACCATCAAAGCCCAGCTCGTAAAATTCGTATCCTTTAATTTCTTCGGCTTGTGTATCTATTTTATTTACGACAAGAACTGCCTTTTTCCGTTTGAGCCTTATTTGCTGAGCAATCTGGACGTCTGTTGGATGAACACCCATCTTTCCATCTACAACAAACAAGACTATATCAGATTTTTCAATGGCAATATCAAGCTGGTGTGACATATCTTTTGAGAACACCGAAATATCCATACTCCAGCCTGCGGTATCCGTAACAATAAAATTTTTATCTCTCCAAGAGACTTTATGATCATTTCTATCTCTTGTTGTGCCGGGCATTTCGTGGGTAATAGCTTTTTTTCTGCCTATAAGCCTGTTGAAAAGAGCAGATTTACCAACATTCGGCCTGCCCACTATAGCGACTTTTGTTAACATCAAGTAGTCCTTTTTAATACAATAGAATTTTATAATATTATTAAGCTGTTGACAATAAAAAAGCCAGTCTTTTAGAGACTAGCCTTTAAATTGAAAATCAACAGCGGGTGATGGGACTTGAACCCATGACCTTCTCGTTGGCAACGAGACGTTCTACCACTGAACTACACCCGCAGGAGTTTTTATAAACGCCGAGATATATTTATTTTTTAATGCTGAGGGCGGGATTTGAACCCGCATCCGGTTAAGGACACGCACCTCAAACGTGCGCGTATGCCAGTTCCGCCACCCCAGCAATGATAATTTTAATGGAATAATTATTTTAGATAGCTACTAATTTACAACAGATATGGCTGGAGAGAGTTTTGTAAGCATTAAAGAGGTAAAAAAAAATATACAAGCCATAAAAGCAGTCACTTTTTTTATAAAAGCCATTCTCGATGGAGCATTAAAAATCTGATCCGATCCGCTGCCGCCGAAAATACCTGCCATACCTCCGCTTTTTGCCGTCTGCAGAAGAATTACAATAACTAACCCGATACACATCGTATAATGAATAAATTTAAAAGCAGAAAATACTATATTCATGATCTTATTATACCGCAAAAAACGCAGAGTGTCAAATTTTTCAATATTATGTTGTCATTGTGCAAAACATCGGAGTTTGCAGCCGCAGTTTATCTACACTCCAATGGACTTTAACTACTACTAATAAAATATAGTCCCTTGTCAGGGAGTAAAAAATGACTAGGCAGGATTTATTTTCTATCAGGAAGAGCTGCAATTCCAGGAAGTTCCTTACCTTCAAAGAATTCCAGCGATGCTCCGCCGCCGGTAGAAATATGGCTTATTCTTTTATCTACGCCGGCTTTTTTAACGGCAGTAACAGAATCACCTCCACCGATTATGGATATTGCTCCATTATCAGTCGACTCAGCTACGAGGTTTGCAATTTTAACTGTTCCTTTTGAAAATTCGTCTATTTCAAATACACCCAGCGGTCCGTTCCAAATTATAGTTTTTGCGGATTTGATGGTTTTAGAGAATTTTTCTATTGATTTCGTTCCTATGTCAACGCCCATAAATCCTTCGGATATTGCCTCATCAAAGGTGTTTTTTACAATCGAATCGCCCGGCACTTGTTTATTTATAAAATCCACTTTATCCGTAATTATGTGATCAATGGGAAGCAAGAAATCGACTTTTCTTTCTTTGGATTTTTTAATAAGTTCTGTTGCCAGATCAAGTTTATTGTCTTCAACCAAAGATATTCCGATGAGTACTCCCTGCGATTTTAAGAAAGTGTATGCCATTGCTCCGCCGACTATAATCGCATCGACCTTATTCAAAAGATTTGCTATAACGTTTATTTTATCAGATACTTTTGCTCCGCCGAGAATTGCCAGAAAAGGTCTTACTGGATTTTCAAGTGCTTCGCCTAAAAACTTTAATTCTTTTTCAACAAGAAATCCTGCAGCTGCCTCTTTGACATATTTGACAACACCTGTGGTTGAAGCGTGATCCCTGTGAACTGTTCCAAAAGCATCCTGAACAAAGACCTCGCCCATTGAAGCAAGCTCTTTCGCAAAAAAGTCCATTGCAGCTTTATCTTTTTCGCCTGAAGCATTTTTACCTTCTTCTTCGTGGTGGAATCTGAGATTCTCTAACAAAAGTATCTCACCGAGCTTTAAGTCGGCTGCTGCTTTTTTTGATTGTGGATCTGTGCAGTCGCCGCCGACAAATTTAACAGGTTTGCCTAGAAGCTCGCTTAAACGCGGCGGAACCGGCTGCAAACTCATTCTTGGAACAGTTTTTCCTTTAGGTCTTCCCAAATGAGCCATAAGAATTATTGCGGCGTTTTTCTCCAAGAGATGCTGTATCGTTGGAATAGTTGCAACTATTCTCTTATCGTTTGTAACTTTGAGATTTGCATCAAGCGGAACATTGTAATCCACGCGGACTAAAACTTTTTTACCTTTTACGTCAATATCTTTAAGCGTATTTTTCATTTTATACCCCACTAAGATCTAAGACCGCACTTGCATATGATTTTATATGTGCGGTCTTACAGGTTATTTTTCAATGGAACTAAACTTGTTGTTTATTGTTTATGTACAAATCGTTAAATCATGATTAAATTTATCCATTTACTTTTTTCATATAAGAAATGAGATCCAAAACCTTATTGGAGTAACCCCACTCATTGTCATACCATGAAACAACTTTGAGAAATTTGTCTGTTAAAGCAATTCCGGCTTTTGCGTCAAATATTGAAGTGCGCGCGTCGCCGACAAAATCTGAAGATACAACTTCATCTTCGGTATAACCTAAAATTCCTTTAAGTTCATTTTCAGAAGCTGATTTCATAGCGGCTTTAATTTCATCGTAAGAAGCAGACTTTGCTAAATTAACCGTTAAATCAACAACTGAAACGTCAAGCGTAGGAATGCGGAACGACATACCTGTCAATTTTCCGTTCAGCTGAGGAATTACTTTTCCCACAGCTTTAGCCGCTCCTGTAGAAGAAGGAATGATATTGCCAGATGCTGCTCTACCGCCTCTCCAGTCTTTAGCGGACGGTCCGTCAACGGTTTTTTGTGTAGCCGTAGTAGCGTGAACTGTAGTCATCAGCCCGTTGAGAATACCAAATTTATCGTTTAACACTTTAGCAATAGGGGCCAAACAGTTTGTCGTGCAGGAAGCATTGGAGACAAACTGCGTGCCTTTTTTGTATGAATCTAAGTTTACTCCGCAGACAAACATAGGAGTATCATCTTTGGAAGGAGCGGACATAACGATATATTTTGCACCTGCACTGATATGCGCTATAGCTTTATCTTTGGAAAGGAATAATCCGGTTGATTCTACAACGTATTCGGCCTCTGCATCCCCCCATTTTAAATCTGCAGGATTTTTTTCTGCTGTTACGCGGACGGTATTTCCGTTAACAATTAAGTTGCCGTTTTTCATTTCAACAGTTCCCTTAAAAGTTCCGTGAACGGAATCATATTTTAACATGTAAGCCATATATTCGACGTTGATCAAGTCGTTGACGGCAACCACTTTAATATCATTTCTGTTCTGTGCTGCACGAAACACCAGACGTCCTATACGTCCGAAACCGTTAATACCTACTTTAATTGCCATAATACGCCTCCCAGCGGTTATTTTTGAAAGTTTAATGCGTTAATATGTACTTATGATATAAAGTAGTATGCTTTTTGTCAAATTAACTGTTGTCTGTCATTTTTTTTATTTCCAGATTTCCCAGATTTTTTACTTTTATTTACTGTTTTAAAATTTAAAGCATGGCAACATAATACTGAAAGTTTTAAAATCATAATTATAAACAAGCAAAGGAAGTTCCGTAAGTTTACTTAGTAAGCCATTCGGACACTGCTCCCCAACGGCAAAGACGTTTTTAAAAGTTTAGTCCGGTCTATATGTTTGTTTTAATATTCTTTGAGGGAGAGAGATAAATAAAAGTTTTTTATTTAAAAATCTAATATTTACATAAAGGAGGCAAAATAGAAAATCTGGCAGCGGATGGTGTGCAAATTGTTAAAACGGAAGTATTCGGATACTCTAAAATATGGGGAAACCGCGAATTAAAGAAAATTTTGGAAAGTTTTGGGTCCGGAAAAACCCGGCAGAGATGATTTTTTGAGAGAAACTGAGGAGATAAAATTTGCCAGATTAAAAAGACAAAAGAAATTTAACATTGATTTCATATCGTCAAGCGATTTTTCCTTGTACGATTTCATTTTGGATTTATCAACGATGTTTGGCATTATACCGGAGAGATTTATCGGATAAGCGATAAACTCGATACGTATTTTGCAATGGCTAGAGACAGCGACGATGCAGCCGCTTGCAAAATGACAAGATGGTTTGATACGAATTATCATTATATTGTCCCCGAAATTGAAGGAAAGTTTGAACTTGAAGAAAACAGATCGTTGAAGTTTTATCTATTTAGCTAAAGAAAAATTAGATATAGATACCACTCCAACCACTACGTGCCCTTTTACATTTTTAAAACTTGCTAAAGAGTATAAAAAAGAAAAATTTGCAAATCATCTGCTTGAAACGGCTTCTTTGTCCGGTAAAGTTTTAAAGGAACTTGAAAATAACGGAGTTAGAAGGGTCAGAATAGAAGAGCCTGCTTTGGTTTTAGATTTAACAGGATAAAGAAGCGGAAATTTTAATTGAAGCTTATTCTTTAATTACTAAAGATTTAAATATTGCAGTATATGTTCAGAGACTTATTACGAAAGTCTTTCGCAGTATAATAAAATCGCAAACGAACTACCCGTATGCGAAATCGAAATGGACTTTGTCGTAAACTCCGAAAACATTGAAAATATAAGAAAATTTGGATTTCCGAAAATTGAGCGGTTAATAGCATCTGTTGTTTCAGGGCGCGATATATGGAAAACGGATTTTACCAAAACGGCGAGTTTAATAACCGAGCTGTTTGAACTGGCAGGTCAGAAAGAAATAGTAATTTCTAACTTTTTGCCTCTTTATCATCTGCCCGTTTCGTTGGAGTCTGAAAAAATTACCTAAATGCTGGCTTAATACAGCTTCTTCTTCCTTTTGCCGATGAAAGACTTGATGAGTTAACGGCGTTAAAACAGATTATTAATGAAAAACGGACGGTTTCAAAATAGAATTTTGAAGAGATCAAAGAAATTTTTAAAAATGAAAAAGTACATGAAGCAATAGCCGCAGTAAAGGAGGATTTAATAGGAAGGAAAGAAAGTTTTGAGCAGAGATATGCCTTTCAAAAAGAAACTCTTAAACTTCTGCTCTTTCCTACTAACCACTATAGGCAGTTACCCGTAGACCGCTAAAATAAGGGAGTTCAGATTCGCTTTCAAAGAAAATTCAATTTCAGAGGAAGAATATGACGATTTTATAAAAAATGAGACAAAAAAAGTTGTCAAACTGCAGGAAGAGATAGGTTTAGATGTATTAGTTCACGGAAAGTTTGAAAGAAACGATATGGTTGAATATTTCGGTCAAAAGCTTATAAATAGTTTGCTTTCACAAAAAATGCATGGGTGCAGTCTTACGGCAGCAGATGCGTTAAACCTCTAATAATATGGCGATGTTTACCATCCACAAAAAATGACGGTAGAATGCATAACTTATGCTCAGCCTCTAGACGCAGAAAGCGGTGAAAGGTATGCTTACAGATCCTGTAACGGTTTTGAACTGGTCATTTTTTAGAAATGACATTTCGAAAGAGGAAATAGCTTTTCAGATCACTTTGGCATTAAAAGACGAAGTTATGGATTTAGAAAAAGCAGGGATTAAAATTATACAAATTGATGAAGCTGTATTTAGAGAAGGAATGCCTCTTAAAAAAGGGAAATAAAAAGATTATCTTGACTGGTCGGTAAAATCTTTTAAATTGGCAAATGAAAAAGTTTCTGCTGAAACGCAGATTCATACGCATGTGTGTTATTCCGAATTCAATGAAATTCTTGAAAGTATTTATGCTATGGGTTCCGATGTGATTTCCATTGAAACTTCGAGGAGTAAAGGAGAAATTTTTGAAAAATTTGAAGAAATTCGCTATGATCATGGTATTGGTTTAGGAGTTTATGATATTCATTCTACAAGAATTCCTACGGAAAAAGAAATAATTTTAATTGTCGAACGTTTAATAAAAGTGATAAACAAAGGGTTATTTTGGATAAATCTCATCTGAGACTTAAAAACAAGAAGTTATAAAGAAGCAATTCCTGCCTTAAAAAATATGGTGAATGTAGCTAAAAAACTTAGAGGAAGAAATAATTAAAATTTTATTGCGTAACTGACTTTCTTATTTCTAAAACTATCCTGCCGGCTCCGCCGCTTTCTTTTTTTCAAACAATTACAGTTGACAACTGTAATTGTTTGAAAAAAAGAGATAGTATTGATTTTTAACATTAATAGAAATCGACAACCAATTTGATTGAAAGCCTGCGGTTAAAATATATTGCCTGAAATGACAACAAATAATAACACAATAGGTAATTCAGTAATATTTTTGACAGAGAGATAAAAATAAAATCTTGAAATCCTGAAAAGATGGTAGATTTATTTTTTTGATAAACATTTGTTTATTTAAAGATTAACCGGATAAGCATCTAGTATTACATTCCTTACAGCTAAAAAAATATCGCAAGCGCTAATCAAAGCTGTTATTCAAGGGAAGTACACATTTCCTTAACAACTAAAAGACAAAATATAACTGTTGCTTATAATATTAACCACTTTTCCGTCCTAAGCACCTTACTATATCTGAAATATTCCGAAGATTTTAACCAATCTTACTCTTTTTATAAAACTGGCTTTCATTTTCTTTGAAATCATCGCTTAAATTGCTGACAGTATCTACTATTTCTTCGCCGAACTTTTTAATATTACTTCTCGTTTCTCTTCCTGATTTGGGAGCATACAGCACTCCCAGAGCCGCTCCTATTAAGCCGCCTAAAACAAATGCCAGAAGCATATCTTTGTTATCGCTCATTTTATTCTCCCATACATTCTATCTATTTTTTCTTTTACTGATGCTTAAAAAAGCATAAAAGAGAAATGAAATTCCCGAAATAACTAAAGAAGATGATTTTCTGCCTATCGATGTAACTTTAGCGGAAACTTTATCGAAAACATCCAACTCGCTGCTTATTTTCTTTATTGCACTTTCAAATTCTATTGCAGCTTTTCTTATTCCAATTAACATGAGTATCATAAAAACTGTCACTGCCAATATGGAAAGAATTATTAAAATAACACCTATAATAATAAATATTAAACCTATAGAATTCATAACTGAATATTTTAATAAAAATTTGAGATTATGTCAACAAACTGAAAACAATATTATACTAAAGAAGACGATTTGAATCTGTAGTGCGGAATGTGAAATAAACGATATCTCTTAACCTCGGCGTTTTTCTGCTAGTTAGAGTGTAGGGGGGGGTAAAATAGAATAAAGTTTTCTTCGGGACGAGTGCGGGTCTTTCTCATAAGCCATCAAATTTAGCCGTTATTGTCTGTGTATATATTGAAGGGAGAGGAGCCCCCCAAATGCAACCTATAAGAAATTTGCCTGTCCGTTGTTGTCTGTCATATTTGAGGGGACTTTAGTTCCCGAAATATCCAGACCTTTGTATTACAAAATAGAAGTTATTTTTAAAACTGTACCTCAAAGCAATATTATTGCATCGATTATTGCTAACTTTGGTTAAATTCGGTTATTGAACATATTTTTAGGTATAATACATGTTGAAAAGAAGAAAATGAATTTCTGTAAAGTTTAGAGCTCGGTTTGGTTTTTGCCGCATCTTCTAAGAGATTTCAAATAGCACAGATCCAAATTAAGTCCGGCGTTACAAACTGTAAGACAATTTCTACAAAAAGACTGTAAAGGATTTGCAGCATTGCCCATACATTAAGGCTGAACTTTAGTTTATCGCGGAGGTTATATGAAACTTGGTATTGTCGGACTTCCCAATGTAGGCAAGTCGACGCTGTTTAACGCCATAACAAAAGCGCACGCCGAAGCAGCAAACTATCCTTTTTGCACTATTGATCCGAATATCGGGGTGGTTAATGTTCCGGATAAACGGCTGGATTTCCTTGAAAAACTTTACAATTCTAAGAAGAAAGTTCATGCATCCGCAGAATTTTTGGATATCGCGGGGATTGTAAAAGGTGCATCGAAGGGTGAAGGACTGGGCAACCAGTTTCTGTCGCATATAAGAAAAACTGCCGTTGTTGTTCATACAGTGAGATGTTTTGAAAGCAAGGACGTTACGCACGTCATGGGTGTCGTCGACCCCTTTAGAGATATAGAAATTATAGATACGGAACTCATCTTGGCCGATATAGAATCCGTTTCAAAAAGACTTGAAAGACTTGAAAAAACTGTCAGATTAAATGATAAAAAGATACTTGCTGAAAGAGAACTTACAATAAAAGTCAAAACCCATCTTGATGCGGGAAATCCCGCAAGAACCATCGAACTTTCGGACGATGAAAAAATAATATTAAAAGACTTTTTCTTAATAACCGCAAAACCTGTTTTATACGTCTGCAACGTTGCGGAAAGCGATCTGCCCGCAATGGAAAATAAATACACAAAAATTGTGAAAGCAAAATCAAAAAAAGAAAATGCGCTGGCAATACCTGTATGCGCAAAAATTGAAGCAGAACTCTCTGAACTTTCCGAAAGCGACCAGAAAACTTTTCTAAAAGATTTAGGATTGAAATATCCCGGACTTAACCGTCTCATAAGAGCAGGATACGATTTGCTCGGACTTGCAACATTTCTTACTGCTGGAGAAGATGAGGTAAGAGCGTGGACTATAAAAAAAGGAATTCCGGCTCCTCAAGCCGCCGGTGTAATACATTCTGATTTTGAAAGAGGTTTTATACGCGCTGAAGTTATGAGTTTTGATGACCTGTTCAGACTTGGCAGCGAAAAAGCCGTAAAAGAGGCGGGATTGTTGAGAAGCGAAGGAAAAGAATATCTAGTTAAAGATGGCGACATAATAGAATTCCGTTTTAACGTATAAACAAACTCAGAATATACAAGTGATTATATGGTTTTAGATATCTGACGGATATCTGTCTTTTTGGAACATTGTTGCATATAAAATTTTGGAAGAGAGGCTCTCTTTTAAATCAGGTATAAAACTAAATAATTTTTATAAGGGAAAATACAGAATTATGCTTAGTGTCTATATCTATTATCTGATGTTACTGTTGTCGAAATAAACGTTTACACAATTTGACTAATAGATAGTAAAAAGATATAAGTTAGATAGGGAAGAAAGTTAAAGATTATGAAAGCTGTCTTAAATGAAAAGTTGTTAGTAGCCTCTTAATTAGAATATCAAAATTATGCAAATACGGTTTTGGGAAGAAAGCAGATATTGATAAAAGAACCGAATATAAAAATGCCATAAATGATTTTAGGGAAGAATAAGAAATATAAACATTTATTTAAAAGAAATTTGTGAAAGCATTAAACCTGCTTATAGAGATAAGCATACTATAATGAAAATAAAACTATATTTGAAAATCGGTAAATCAGTCAAGTATACGATAAGACATATCCTTGCTTTAGATTTGAAGTCCGCCCAAATCGCTTATAAAAGACTTAAAAACTGCAAAAATTTTGAAAAAGTTGCTAAAGAAGTTTTACAAATTGAATCTACTGTAGAAGACGTATTTGTAAAGCCGCTCTCCAAAAGCAAACTTATTTCCGAGTTAGAGAAAGTCGCTATAAATCTTAAAAACAGAGAACTGTCGGATATTGTTGAAACTCCGTTTTGACAAAGCAAAAGAGAAAATAAGAAGAATTCTGGAAAAAGAAAGATTTGGGGAATGTGTTTAGCAGGAGAAACGGAAATTTGACATTAAAGTAAACAATGATAACAAATAGCTAATTAAAAATATAGGAGTAAAGATGAAGAAATTTTTATCAGCGCTGATGATAGTGTTTTTTATGGTAGTTACGGGAAATATTTTTGCAGCACCAGCACTTAAAATGGATCAAACTTTGGCTACAGTAAACGGCGAGCCTATTTTTGAATCGGAATTTAACAAAAATTTCAATGAATTTAGATATGCCATGTTTGCATCGGAACAGTTGTCGGAACAAAAGATAAACGAGTTAAAAAATTTGATTTTAGAAAAACAAATTGAAGAAATTCTTTTGAAAAAAGAAGCAAAACAACAAAAAATTTTAGTTTCAAGAAAAGAAGTTTTAGAAAACATTAAAGCAATCAAGGAAAACTTTGCAAGTGAATCTGAATTTACCGCAGAACTCAGTAAACAAAATATTTCGCCCGCAGTTTTTGAAAAAAATGTTAGCGACCTTATTATAGTTATGAAACTTCTTGATAAAGTGTTGGATGCCAACACAAAAGAGATTACGAAAGCTGAAACGAAAAGCTTTTATGATAAGGTTATTATAAAAATGAAAGGTGGAAATACGGGACTTTCACCTGATAGGGACTGGCTAGCTGCAAATATTGCCGTTGAGCTGAAAAAAATCTTCGGTGAAAGTGTGGGAATTAGACAAATATTTATTAAAAATCCTAAAGTCGTAGCAGATGCTGAAGCAAAAACGGTGAAGGCGAAAGTTGAGACCGTAAAAAAAGAACTTCAAGTAAAACCTTTTGCAGAGATTGCGAAACAATATTCTGAAGATATTATTTCTAAGTTTAGAAACGGCGATTTTAGAATAGTTATGAAAGGCGACTTACCTCCGGTTTTAGAAAAAACTGTTTTTTCCATGAAAGTCGGTGATTACACAAAAGAGCCTATAAAAACAGATATAGGATATTATTTCATAAAACTTGAAGAAAAACTCCCAAACAGAAAGATAGTTTTTGACAGTAAGGTCAAAGACTACATAAATAATAGATTATCACAATTCGATAAGGAGAAAGCTTATGTCCATTATGTAAACACTTTGAAGACAAAAGCGAATATTAAAATAAACAAAGTCTGGTAAAATAAATAATGACTAAACCCCATTTGGCGGTTACTTTAGGCGATCCTGCGGGTATAGGTTGCGAAATAGTCTGCAGGGCTGTAAGTTCTTCAGCAGTGAAAGGAGTTTGTAGCCCTGTTATATTTGGTGATAAACAAAGTCTGAAACAAAACCTGTTTAAATATCTTAAAAATAGAATGCCTTTTGAGTTTGTAGAATCTTCAAATATTGGAGATTCCGTAGAAATTGGAATTCCATCAAAAGAGGCAGGGATAATTTCGGCATCTGCAATTTATAAAGCCGTAAAATATTGTGTGGATGGCAAAGCTTTGGCACTTGTCACAGCTCCGGTTTCGAAAGAATCGTTAAAAATGGCGGGAATAAAATATCCGGGACACACAGAAATGCTTGCCTCTCTTACCAAAAGTAAAAAAGTTGCGATGATGATGGCTTGCGGCAATATACACAGCGTTATGGTTACAAGACATATTCCCATTTCCAAAATCTCTGAAAATATAAAAATAAAAACTATAGTTGAAACCGTAAATTTGAGCGTGAATTTCTTAAGAAAAACAGTCAAAAAAAACATAAAAGTTGTCTTATGTGGTTTGAATCCACATGCTGGTGATAATTCAATTTTAGGTTTTGAAGAAAAAAAGTTTATATTGCCGGCGTATAAAATATTAAAGAACTCAGGAATTGACATAACAAAACCTCTACCCGCAGATTCTGCCTGGCTGAAAATAAAAAATGGACAGTATGATTTAATATGTGCTATGTACCACGATCAGGTAATGATAGCTCTGAAATGTATAAACGCTGCAAAAATAGTGAACGTGACTGTAGGACTTCCTTTTGTAAGAACATCTCCAGGTCATGGAACGGCATTTGATATTGCAGGCAAAAATGAGGCAGATGCGAACGCAATGATAGAGGCAATATTATATGCTGTGCGGTGGGGGAAAGAAAAACATACGCAAAGTTAAATGTTAAAACGGAATGACGGCATAATACTGCCTCAAAAGGTAAGCAAAAGAGTCGCTATGTTTTGTTATAAAAATTTTATTCAATCAGACTTTTTATTCAAAACCATACGGTTTCTTAAATATAGGCAGGAATCTACAAAAATCATAATAAAATTAAAAATATACATAAAAATAACATTGTCGTAATTATAGAGCATTTTGTGAATTATACCAAACATATAACCGAACAAAGCAATCAGTAAAAACCACAAACTTTTACCATCATTACTTTTCGACTTGTACGACTTATATATTGAAAACGGCCATGCGGCTCCAAAAAAAACCATCATTAAAGCTTCAAAAATGCTCATTTTATTGTCCCACCTGTTAAATGTAAAAAAACTTTAAATCTTAAGACAAATAAGAAAGACCCTTTTTACAGAGAAATATCTACAGCCGATTGACGCAACAAATCACACATAATTATCATTTGTTTTAATATCTTTTAACAGTTTTTCAACTTTAATTTCTAGGCTCGCCATATCATTTGAATAGTTGATAAAATTAATGTCAGCCATATCTGCCGTCTTTTTCAGCTGTTGACCATGACCTTTGGTTTGAGATTCTTTTTCTTCAAGTTCAGTAAATTTTTTAAAAATCTGCGGGTCTCCACCCCTTTTTCTATTCCTCATTCTTTCAAAACGCATGTTTTGCGGGGCAGTGATGTTTACCAAGATGAAATCTTTTCTTTCTCTTAGTTTCTCAACCTCACCGGTATGTCTTATAGAAGTTATACAGAATCTGCCATTTAAATCAATTTTTTCTAGAACCTTTTTTGCAAGAATTTCGTTCCCGTTTTCTTCTCTTAATTCAGTTCCAAACGCTACCAGATTTTCTCTCGTAAGCTCAATGCCTTTTTCTTTCATTATTTCCCTTAAAATGTCCGACAGCGAATAATGTTTATAGCCGTGTTTTTTAGAAATATACTCAGCAATTGTATCTTTACCCGAGCAACAAGCTCCTGTCAAACCTATAATCATTTCCCCTCCTGCACTATATTTCTAAACTTGATCAAATTTTTCCGAGTTTGCCCGCACATTTTTGCATTGACATTTAGACACTCTGTGTACAATTTCAAATCCACTATACGGTGAAAAAGAATAATCAATCATTGTACGCCAATTCAGTACCAAATCTCGAAAAAAACGCCGAATTGGTCTCTTGTCCGCTGTATCCTGTATGCAACGTAAATAAAATTTCATTATTTATGTCGCATACTTGCCCCCGCCTACAGCGGGAAACATTTTATTATCGTAAGGAAACAACAGTACTTCCGTTGAAATCAAAAAAGAATCAAGCAAATATCTTGAGCTTAACTTAAAGTTGAAAGGCAGCAAAACCTTTTTTTCGCTTTTCATTCCCAAACTCTGCATAACAAAACCAAACGACATAATATCGCCTTCAATGGAATATATGAATCCTATATTTGCCGCAAACGCCTGTCGTAGCGAATTGTCAATTTTTGAGTAAATACATTTCAGATTTAATCCATAATTAAACTTGTTAAGTCAATTAAGCTTGTAATATCCGCCGTAAGACAAATAAATCACCGAAACGCAATTAAAAAAACTGATGAAAGGTCCCCGTTTTCATTATTTTCTCTTTCATGTGTCCCGCTCGAGAAATACTGAAAAGCATTCCCAAACACTCCATGTCTGCAAGGAATTATAAATGCCGCACAGTCGCAAGGAAACTCTCTAAAATAATATGAATGCATAAGAGAAACTTCTTTTTTTCTCAATGCGGTTATTGCATCCGGGATCATACATGCGTAATGCCCCGCAATAGAAATGACGGCATTCCCCATACCTAATTCCTTTGCACCAGCGCCCAATTTAAGAAAATCAACGCTGGCAACTCCAGGCAAGTTATTTGAAAATGCGGTAGATGAAATTGAAAGAGACAGAAAAAAGCAACCGTAGTAATATAAATAGGTATTTTCTCATTTTTTACTACAGAAATGTATCAAACTCAATTTTAACTATACATTTTTTTACCGGGCTTTTTATGCGCGAGCGAGCTATAGACGTTCCGCGGAAAAACCCCGCAAAATTTTCACACTTTAAAACAATGTCAAAATCCGGTTTATCATTGAAAAAAGCTATGTTTTTTGATTCATCATAATTTTTATAAACTTCTTTACAATTCGACAAATTTTTTCAACCTATTATGCCCATATCCATCGATGACGTACTGCAATCTATATATTTTCTGTGTATCTCAAGTTTCCATTCTGATAATTCTTTAGGCTTTGACATACACACTGCTGCTTATTTCATATCTTTGTTCTTTTGACGAGCAGGAAATATTTAATTTTATAAAACGCAAAACATCTCCAATGACAGCTCTGATATACGAATAAAAACCAATATTTTCTAAGTTATCCGTTATTCATAAATGTGAATTATACAAAATAATGGAAATTTTTTGACAAGAAAATACGACACGTTGTTTTCTGTTTTGGTATTAGCCCTGCGTTAATTGTGTGTAAAACTCAGAGATTATTGTTTTGCTTCTCCAGCTTTCTCTTTTATCTTTTCTGCTTTATATTTTTACAGCGGTGCAGATAGGCAACTGTGCTGTTTTTCAGTTTTCACTGGTGTGTAAAAGTCTTTTGTTTGTCATGTGGGGTGGGGCCGAAACATCCAGTCTTTTCTTTATTTATAAGTTCTTGGCATTCAATAAAGTTAAATAGTAGAGTTTTGCCGGTTTCATACTGGAAAAAGGGCGCACTCTGAGTAAATGAAAAGAATATTTCTGCAAGAGTATCTATATTGAAACTACTTAAAGCAGATATTATTGTAAAGATGTTCATATTTATGGATTAATGGTGCGTCTCAATTATGGAAATAAAAGGGAATTCAATTATATTGAATTATATAATGACATAAAAAAGAATTTTTCCGAGAAATATGCAAAAACCGGCTTTATAAGAAATATAGAAGTGTGTTACATTGCAATTGAAAGCAGAAGCGTAAGGTTAAAACTGGATATGGAAAACATTGAATTAAACAAGATTGTTCTGAAGTCAAGCTTGTTTGATTATCGCGATAACCGTTTCACAGGCGATCCGATTCTGCTTAAAGATCCAGCTGATAATATGGAAGATATAATATTTCATATCCCGTCGGCAAAGCGGAAAGAGAAATTAAAACAGTTATTTGACGTGTAGATTTTTATCCTGCCGCTTTATGTTATAATGTCGGTGGATATGGAAAACATAATTATACCTCAAAGATATAAATCGATAATTGATAAAATTTCTATTACTGCGGAAGAAAACAGTTTTGATGTCTATATTGTCGGTGGTTTTGTAAGAGATTTATTTATCAAAAGAGAACCTAAAGATTTAGATATTATGGTCTGCGGCAGAGGGAACGATGCAGTCGGACGGACAGCCGGAATAAATTTTTCTAAAATTCTTGCAAAAAAATATAAACTTGACGAACCTGTTGTTTTTGAAAGATTTGGAACGGCCAAACTGTTTATGGACAGCGAAGAAGTAGAATTCGTAATGCCGAGAAAAGAATATTATAATACGGATTCCAGAAATCCGGATACGCAGGTCGCCTCTTTAGAACAGGACGCTTTAAGACGGGATTTTACAATAAATGCTTTGTTTTTGAGACTCAGCGATATGAAAATTCTGGATTTTACTTCACAAAGCGTCGTCGACATTAAAAACAAAATCATAAGAGTAATCGATCCCTCAGATGTCGAATTAATATTTAAACAGGATCCTTTAAGAATCCTGCGTGCTGTGCGTCAGAGCATACAGCTTGGTTTTAGGATTGAAACTGAAACTTATAATGCGATGAAAATTTCGGTGCACCGCATTGAAATTGTTTCGCCCGAGCGCATAAGAGACGAAATAAACAAAATTTTAATGGAAAAGACTCCGTCAAAAGCGTTTAAAATGATGGACGAAATTAATCTTGCAGTTAAAATTCTGCCTGAAGTCGCAAGATTAAAGAATTTAGAGCAGCCTGAAAAATGTCATATTGATGATGTGTTTATGCATACTCTTAAAGTTTTAGACAGAACAAAAGCCGATATCATTTTAAGAATGGCAGCTTTACTGCACGATACGGGAAAATATACAACGTATAAAAAGGACGGCGGCAGAATTTGTTTTTACGGATATGACGCTGAAAGTGCTAAAGAATCCGAAACTGTTTTAAAGAGACTTAAATACTCAAAAGAATTTATACAAAAAACCGTATCGGTTATAAAAAATCACATGTACCCTAAAATGTATTCTGATAACTGGACAGACGGCACAGTGCGCAGATTTGTCAAAAAATGCGGCGGTGAACTTGACTTAATAATGGAAATTTCAAGAGCAGACTACGGCAAAGATAACAACGACGCAAAGCTTGTTAAACTCAAAAAAAGAATTGAAGATTTAAAATTAAAAAATATGTTGTATCCAAAACCGGGATTGCTGACGGGAAGAGAAATGGTGAACATATTTAATAAACTTCCGGACAAGTGGATACAGAAAGCAAAGAATAAGATAGAGGAAGTGCAGTTTGAAAATCCCTGTCTTACAAAAGAAGAAGCAATGGAAATATTAAGAAAGATGTTTAGAAAATAGCGCATTATTACTTAGTTCTTTAGAGTTTGAACAATCTAAAGAAACGATTTTTTTACGGTATTATCTGCCGTTTAGAAAAGTCCAGCTTAAATCATTTATAAAAGATGCAGTTTTTGAGCAAAAGAAAAAAACTGGATGTTGAGGGGACAAAGTCCCATCAACATGACATAAAAAAGATTTTACTGCTGTACTGAAAAAACACCAATAAGTTTGATTGCATCCTCTTATAGGGTAATGGTAGGCTCTTTCTTAACCAGCGATATGACAAGAACATTGCCCAAACCAAAAACAACTCATTCAATAATTCAGCGATAATGTTCATAAATTCAGAAATAGATTTTAATGTTTGCTTAAATTAAGATAAATGCGGATTAAGCGGATTAAAAGGTATATAAATTGAGAATATTTGAAATAAGAAAACGGGAGTAAAAAAAGCTGTGTTTTTTGTAAAAATCTTTTAAAGAGATCCCGGAAAAATCTCAAAAATGAGAGGAAATACGCTTGACATTTTTTTAGCATTTTATGTACAATCTTTAAGCAGTTTATTGAGTAACGAAATCCTATAGAAGTTCTAAAATTTTTTTTAAAAAATTGTTTTTATGGATGGTTAGGGAGCTATTTTTATGTATAAATAACAGGATGTTTGGCTTTGTGGAGGAATAAATGTTAAAAGAAGGTGAATTGAGAATTCCGTCGGGATGCGCCATAAGTGGCATCATAGACAAAGAAGGCAAGAAATTTAATGGTGATGAGATAATTAAATCTATAGCTTTAATGCATGATCGTTCGAACGGATTGGGTGGTGGTTTTGCTGCTTATGGCATTTATCCGCAATATAAAGATTTTTATGCGCTTCACATATTTTATGACAATTTAAGCATTAAAGTGCAGACGGAAGATTTTATTTCAAAACATTTTGACATTGAGATCGCGGGAAATATTCCTACAAAACCTGTGCCTGGCGTTAAAAACAAACCATTGATATGGCGTTACTTTGTCCATCCGAGAAATTATATGATAAAAGAGGGTTTTGTTGATGAAGCTGAATTTACGTCAAGATATATAATAAAGATAAATAAAGAATATAAAGGCGCGTATGTTTTTTCGAGTGGAAAAAATATGGGAACGTTTAAAGGTGTCGGATATCCTGAGGATATCGGTAAATTTTTTATGCTTGACACTTATGAAGGTTATATGTGGATGGCACATGGAAGATTCCCGACAAATACCCCCGGTTGGTGGGGAGGAGCGCATCCTTTTACTATGCTTGACTGGTCGGTAGTACATAACGGCGAAATATCTTCTTACGATGCCAACAGAAGATTTGTAGAAATGTACGGATATAAATGTACTCTCCAGACTGATACCGAAGTAATAACATATCTGTTTGACATGCTTGTAAGAAAACATAATATTCCGATGGAAAAAGCGATAAAAGTGGTTGCGGCGCCTTTTTGGGAGGATATTGAAAGAGAAAATAAAGAAGTTCAAAGTGAATTAAAAAGTATTAGATCTGTTTATGCGAGTGCTCTTATTAACGGTCCTTTTTCAATAATTTTAGGGTTTGAAAAGGGAATGATAGCATTAAATGACAGAATTAAGCTTCGCTCTTTGGTTGCCGCAGAGAAAGGCAGCAGGACTTATGTTGCCAGTGAAGAAAGCGCAATAAGAATAATATGCGATAATCCGCATAAAATTTGGTCTCCGCAAGGCGGAGAGCCGGTTATTGCCTTATTGGAAGGGGAGCAAAAATGAGTTTGGATTTTAACAGCCCCGAATTTGAAGTAATAAGAGATGAAAAGAAATGTATTCAGTGTCAGGTGTGTGTGCGTCAATGTTCCAATAAAGTGCATTTGTATGATGAAGAAGATAACGTTGTCCGAACTGACGATATAAAATGCGTCAACTGCCACAGGTGTGCTGTTCTTTGTCCTACAAAGGCTTTGGTGATAAAAAAATATCCTCTTGAGTTCAGGGAAAACGCAAACTGGACAGAAGTTGCATTGAAAGAAATTTATAAACAATCTCATACAGGCGGCGTTTTGCTTTCAAGTATGGGTAATCCAAAGCCTTTTCCGATTTACTGGGATAAGATGCTGCTTAATGCAAGCCAGGTTACAAATCCGTCGATAGACCCTTTGCGCGAACCTATGGAAACAAAAGTTATGATAGGCAGAAAGCCAGAGAGACTTGAGTTTGATGCTAAAGGCAAACTTGTAACAAATGTGCATCCGCAGGTTGAGTTGAGTATTCCCATTATGTTTTCTGCAATGAGTTACGGTTCAATTTCGGGAAACGCCCATGAATCTCTTGCCAGAGCTGCGACAGAACTTGGGATTTGTTATAACACCGGTGAGGGGGGGTTGAATAGAGATTTTTATAAGTACGGGAAAAACACGATTGTTCAGGTAGCTTCGGGAAGATTCGGTGTTCATAAAAAGTATTTAAACGCCGGAGCTGCAATTGAAATTAAAATAGGACAGGGAGCAAAACCTGGTATCGGAGGACATTTGCCTGGTAGAAAAGTCGGCGAAGATGTTTCTGCTACGAGAATGATACCGGTAGGTTCCGATGCTATTTCTCCTGCGCCTCATCACGATATTTATTCAATAGAAGACTTGAGACAGCTTATATTTTCGTTAAAAGAAGTTACAGCTTATAAAAAACCTGTTTTTGTAAAAATTGCTGCGGTTCATAATTCGGCTGCTATAGCTTCAGGTATAGTAAGAGCTGGTGCAGATGCCGTTGTAATTGACGGTTTTCGCGGTGGGACCGGTGCAGCCCCTACGAGAGTGAGAGATAATGTGGGTATTCCGATTGAACTTGCTTTGGCGACGATAGATCAAAGGCTGAGAGAAGAGGAAATAAGAAACGAAGTTTCTCTTATTGTTGCGGGGAGTATCAGAAACAGCGCCGATATAGTAAAAGCTGTTGCTTTAGGTGCGGATGCCGTTTATATAGGTTCGGCTGCTGTTATAGCTTTGGGTTGTCATTTATGCCGCTCTTGTTCTACGGGAAAATGCAACTGGGGAATAGCTACGCAAGAGCCTGAACTTGTAAAGAGGCTCAATCCGGACATTATGTACAAAAGGCTTGTAAATTTGGTGTCTGCATGGAATCACGAAATTCAGGAACTGCTCGGCGGAATGGGAATCAATGCTATTGAAAGCTTAAGAGGCAATAGACTTATGCTTAGGGGCATAGATTTGAATGAAAAAGAGTTAGAGATACTCGGCATAAAATATGCAGGTGAGTAAAGTAAATTGTTTCGCCTATTGTATCTATATTTATTTATGCGACAGATTTGCACTCATCGACAGACTGTGGTTGTGCAGATATCGTATTGAATATAAAATACTTTATGCTTGAAAAGTTAAGGTTAAGAGGAAGATATGAAAAAAATTTATGCGTTTGAAGGCGAGTGTCTAGGATGCAGACTATGCGATGTTTACTGCAGAACGGCTAACTCGAAATCCAAAGACATAATAAAAGCTCACAAACAGGAAAATATAACTTCTGCAATAATTATTGAAGAAATTTTACAGCCGAAAGCCGTTTCGTATTTTGCGCTACAGTGCCGCCACTGCGCAAGCCCCAAGTGCGTGAAAGCCTGCATATCAGGAGCGATGTATAAAGACGAAAAGGGAATTGTGCATAATGATAAGAAAAGATGCGTTAGCTGTATGTCGTGCGTTTTAGTCTGTCCATTTGGCGCAGTTAAAAAAAGCAATGATGGAAAAGCCGTTTCAAAGTGTGATTTATGCGTAGATTACGGTAAATCGCTTTGCGTTGAAAACTGTCCTAATAACGCTATAAAGCTTCTCAATGAAGATGAAGCGGAGGCATTGAAATGAAATACTTGATAATAGGAAACAGCGCTGCGGGGGTAAATGCGGCAGACGTTATAAGAGCAAATGACAAAAAAGGCAGCATAACGATAATTTCAAATGAAGAATTAGGCGCTTACGGAAGACCTCTGATATCTTATTATTTAAGCGGAAAAGTAAAACCTGAAAGGATGTACTACCGAAATGAAGATTTCTATAAGTCTAGGAATATAGAAGTTTTGCTGAATACTGAAGTTGAAGAAGTAGACGTGAAAAAGAAAGAGGTTCTCGCAGCCGGAGGTAAAAAACTCAGTTACGATAAACTTCTTATTGCAACTGGCAGCAGTCCGTTTATTCCGCCGGTTAAAAATTTAGATTTAAGTAAACAAGAAAATGTTTTTACTTTTCTGACCTACAAAGACAGCATAAAACTCAAAAAGAAAATAACAGTAAAATCAAAAGTAGTTATCGCCGGTGCAGGTCTTATAGGCTTGAAAGCAGCCGAAGGTTTGTTCGGTCAGGTCGCAAGCATAACGGTTATAGATTTGGCAGATAGGATTATGGCGTCGGTTTTAGATAAGACATCCGCTGACATTATACAAGGACATATGGAGCAGAATGGTATTGATTTCAAACTTCAGACAAGAATTTGCGAGGTTCATGGCGAGCGTAATGCAAGCAGAGTTGTTCTTTCAAACGGAGAGACTCTTGATTGTGACATTTTGATAATGGCTGTAGGCGTTCGTCCTAATATAAATCTTGCAAAAGAAGCGGGAATAAAGACGGTAAAAGGAATAATTGTTAATGAATATATGCGGACTTCTGTGAAAGATATATATGCGGCGGGTGATTGTGTTGAATCTGTGGATATGCTTTCAAATGAAAGCAAAGTTCTTGCTTTGTGGCCTAACGCTTCAAATCAGGGAGAAACTGCGGGTTTTAATATGACTGGAACAGAAGTAAAAGCGCCGGCGGCTTTCGCAATGAATGCAATTTCGTTTTTCGGCCTTCAGCTTATTTCGGCCGGTGTTATAGGAAGTTCAAAGACGAACGAAATTGTTACGGCTTCAGCGGAAAATAAACTCCGCAGATTAAATATTTCAAATGATAAATTAGTAGGATTTGTTCTTATTAATTGTAACCTAAGAGCCGGAATTTACACAGCTCTTATAAATGACCGAACGAAACTTTCAACTCTTGAATATGATATAACATCAAAAGATATCGGTCTTGATGTATATCCGAAAGAAGAAAGAATAAAAAAAATATGGAATCATAAAGGAGGATGTTAATCTGGTCTGTGCGGAAAGCGGGGATATTATTTATATATCAGATTGACGCGTAAGCTATGAAGACTATAGACGCTTTGAATGTATATTATCGTGATTTAAATGCTTCAATAGATGATACAGTTAAAATTGATAAAAGTATTACTTTAAAAAATGTTTTTGGGCAGAGATATATAGGAAGGGGACTTTCTGAAAAAGTTAAATTAAAAATTTACGGCACTCCCGGAAATGATATGGCTGCATATATGGATGGAGCCGAACTTGAAGTATTTGGGAACGGACAAGATGCCGTAGGAAATACTATGAATTATGGAAGAATAATAGTTCATGGAAGCTGCGGAGATACTTTGGGATATGCCATGAGAGGTGGGAAAATTTACGTTGAAGGAAATGTCGGCTATCGGGTTGGTATCCATATGAAAGAGTACAAGGAAATGAAACCGATTATTGTTGCGGGCGGTAAAGCGGGCGAGTTTTTGGGCGAATATATGGCGGGAGGTGCAATTATTCTGCTTGGTTTAAATCTTTCAAAGGATGAAGATATAACGGGAAAATTCTGTGGAACCGGTATGCACGGCGGAGTTATTTATTTAAACGGAAGCGAGGATAAGTGTAAATTCGGGAAAGAAGCTGTAAAAGTAGATGTTACCGGCGAAGATATTTTATTTCTTAAAAAACATATTGATTTTTATGCAAAGACTTTTAAAAAGGATTTAACTCATTTAAAGATAGAATCGTTTTCAAAGTATGCTGCGGTCAATAAAAACCCTTATTCAAATATGTACTGCACTTATTAGTGAAGGCGGAATTTGAAATGTTTTGATAAACTAGCTTCGCTGTCTTTAGCATTAGTGTTTTTTCAGATTAACCACTACGGACAAAAGTCTGCAGTGGTTGATTTGCAAATGTATGTTTTGTATGCCTAGTAAAAAAGGAAAATTTATAAGGATAAATAAAAAAGTGGGAATTGTCAATAATCTTGTTATTTTGTAAAATCGTATCAGGAACTGAGTTGGTTTTCTCAGCAAATTGTAAAGGAATAAAAAATGGAACAAACAAAGAAAATTTTAGACAAAAAATACAAAAAAGCCTGTCTTGAACTTTCAAACGGGGTAAAGCTTAATGGTAATGCAATCGGCGCTGATGTAATTGTTAGCGGCGAAATGGTTTTTAATACGGGGATGCTCGGCTATAGTGAAGCTATGACAGATCCGTCATATTTGGGACAGATACTTGTTTTTAGTTTTTGTCTCATCGGTAATTATGGAATCCCCGATCTTAAGATCGGGGATTTTTTTATGTCTAAAGGACATGAGAGTTCCTCGATAAAAACGCAGGGGATTATAGTTTCGGATATATACGATAGTTGTCATCACCATGACGGCGGAATTTCTCTTGAGAACTGGATGAAAAATCAGGGAGTGCCCGGAATATCTTGTATCGATACAAGATATTTAGTGCAGATGATAAGAGAAAGCGGAAATCTTTTCGGAAGAATTATTCCTGAAGGTGCAAAGCCGCAGGATAAAAATAAGTTTGAGTTTTTGAAAAATTTCAGAGACGACGAGTATGTGGATCCATCAAAATATAATTTAATGCCGTCCGTGTCAACAAAAGAAAAAGTGATAATGAGTAAGGGTTCAAAGAAAGTCGACGTTATTGACTGCGGTGCAAAATGGAATATTATGAGAATGCTTGTAGAAAGAAATTGCGAGGTAGAGCTTTTACCATGGGACAGTGATTTTTCTAAAGTAAAATGTGACGGCTGGATTATAAGCAACGGTCCAGGAGATCCCCAAAATACAGGTGATTTAGTTGAGAGAATAAAAAAAGATGTTTTAGGTTCAGATAAGCCCATTTTAGGGATATGCCTGGGACATCAGCTTTTGTCGCTTGCGTCTGGAGCGAAAACAAAGAGACTTAATCACGGACATAGAAGCCATAATCAGCCGGTCTTTTCATTTCCTGAAAAAAATGCGTATATGTCTAGCCAAAACCACAGATATACTATTGAGAAAAATTCAATACAGCCGGGCTGGATGTTGTGGTTTGAAAACGCAAATGACAATTCCGTAGAAGGGTTGAGACATGAGACTAAACCATTTATGTCGGTGCAGTTTCATCCGGAAGCATCAAGCGGTCCGAACGATACAAGCTGGATAATGGATAAATTCGTAGATTTCTTGTAGTGTTAATTGTATAAAAATATATTGGGAAATATTGTTAGTAGCTAAAATGAAAAATGAGATAACGGAAATTATAGAACTTGAACCAACAGGACGTGCAGTTTTTGTATAGTTCTTTTTTTGACACGCAAAAAGGCAAATGAGTTTTTTAGGAAAGGGATAATGGTCTACATCTTTGCCGACATATAATTATCAATCCTGACAGGAAAATGCTATTGTGTCTGCTTATGGGAAATAAAGTTGATTAATGGCCATAACAAGCCAGCCCCAGTAGTTTACGAAAAAAAGGCAAATGAGTTTTTTAGGAAAGGGATAATGGTTTACATCTTTGTTGCCATATTATTTGTGTTTATTGCGGGAATATGTCAAGAGGCAGGGCAATTCCCATAAAGTGGTTCCGGGTGGCTGTAACTTCGTGTCTGTGCCATTTAGCTTGTTGTTTGTTATGTTTTTAGTACGCTTGTAGTGGGAATTGTATAAAAATATATTGGGAAATATCGTTAGTAGCTAAAATGAAAAATGAGATAACGGAAATTATAGAACTTGAACCAACAGGACGTGCAGTTTTTGTATAGTTCTTTTTTTGACCCGCAAAAAGGCAAATGAGTTTTTTAGGAAAGGGATAATGGTCTACATCTTTGTTGCCATATTATTTGTGTTTATTGCGGGAATATGTCAAGAGAGGCAGGGCAATTCCCATAAAGTGGTTCCGGGTGACTGTAACTTCGTATCTGTGCCATTTTGAAGAAAGACGTAGTTGAGATTATGCCTCTCCGACAGAAGATGTTAATCTGTTGCCTAGATCTCATTATTGGGCGTTCTCCCTGTTATATTATGCTTGTGACGAAAAACTGTGCGATTAAAAGGAGCTTTAAAATGAAAAAATTAATTGAAGCTTTAGTTTGTTGTTTGTTATGTTTTGGTACGATGTTTGGGGAAAAGTTGAAACAACACGACGTGCTATCGACAATCTAATTGAAGCTGAGAGGCACCGCGATTGGCAGGCTTGAGATTAACTGCACGCCGTTAAACTATGGGGGATGGGTGAAAGTAAACTCATGCCAAAAGACACCTACGATGATATATGCATTCTTGCGCCCGTGCTTCGGGATTTGGAAGAGGTGAGAAAAAGTCTATTGCAGAGGACGGGCAAATAAAGTGGGACAAACTAGAAAAGATGGTTTGGTAACCGTTAACTGTTTGCAACGAATTGAATAAACTGCAGAAAAAATTTAATTGAAAAAATTAGTTGTAGCCTGGTTAGGGCTTAAAATCAATAGAAAAATAAAATATTAGAGGGAAATTCCCCGTCAGGGGATTAATAGCTCTGAGTAAAATTTTAGAGCAACTATACTGAGAGCCTGTCTAACCTATAAAGCGGTTTTTGCGGACATAGTGTGGAATTAACGATTGAAAAAGTAAAAAAAGATTTTGAGCTTTTACAAAAAAAGGATTAACCCGGAATATATGTCGCAGTAAGTAGCCGGATTTATGAACTACGCAATAATAAGAAAGAGCATTTTTATTTACCGTTTTATTTATAGAGCGAGGAAAATGAGCATTGCAAAAACAAGAATTATAAAATGATTCAAAAATTTTGGAAACAAAATAGATATAGACGCGGGAATTTCTAAAGGTAATAGACTTTCAATAGTGATTTTCGCTAGCTGGGAATGATTGGCTTTTATCAGATTCATGCTCATATCTAAAATAAAAAATAAGTTTTAAGAGCATGATGGCAAAATGGATGCAAAACGTAAATTATGTATGGAATTTAAACAGGGAAAATATTGATGTTTTACAGGTTAAGTCAATGAATAAAAACTTGAAAACAGATTTGTGGAATATTTTTCTCAAGATATATTTAAATAGAATTTTCAATTTCGATTGTGATTTATTTCCAGATTGTTTTACTGGAGAAGCTTTTTCTTCATTTTACAATAAGCCTTTAGATGAAGTGACTAGTGATTTTATTATATAAAAGAATTCTATTAAAGAGTGATGGTTTGAAACTGCTGAATGGTATAGGATATATGATTTTTTTGAGTTTTATGTTACTTGTTTGGGAAAGATTCAAAATTATTGTCAATATCAACTATTATTTGCAACAGATGAAGAGATTTGTAAAATTTTAAATTGCACTTTAAAAAGAGAAAATTCTGGTTATAGATTTATTGATGGTAAATTCGTTCTAATAACTGATAAAAATGAGATAGATTCGATAAAAGAAACATTGAATAATAATAATGGTGATAAGAATGCATTTATCTGCCGCTTTTTGTATTCTTTCCGATAGAAGGAGTATAGTAATACGAATTATAGAAATTCAATTAAATAAAGTATTTCAGCAGTTGAATATGTGGTTAAAGAAATAACCGAAGCATCTACTCTCGGAAATGGATTAAAGGAGTTGGAAAAGAAAGGTGTGATTATTCCGCAGACTTTACAGAAAGCTTTTGGGAAGTTGTATGCTTATACAAATGATGAAACAGCTGAGATTAGGCATTCCTTAATGGGTGGTGAAGATGTATTATTTTTTGAAGAATCAAAATTCATGTTGGTTGCCTGTTCAGCCTTTGTAAATTATTTAAAATTGAAAAAAAGTAGATATTAGAGCATTGGGGAAATGAGAGGTAAACGACAGCAACAGATGCTAAAGAGTAACATAACAAACTAAAAGTGTAGATTGTCGGCGGCGCTTTATTTGTTAGTTTAAGATGACAGACAAAATAAAACAAATAATAGAATTAAATAATTAAAAAGAGGAAAAATATGCCAATTTTAGATTTTTTGCTGCCGAAAAACGAAAAAAAGCAAAAAGTGATTCTTTTGGGTTCGGGTGCCTTATCTATAGGACAGGCCGGGGAATTTGATTATTCGGGTTCGCAGGCCGTAAAAGCTTTGGAAGAAGAAGGTCTTGAAATTATAATTATTAATCCTAATATTGCTTCCGTTCAGACTAATAAGGGAGCGAACAAGAGAGTTTATTTATATCCCGTCACTCCTTTTTGGGTAGAGAAAATTATTAAAATTGAAAAGCCTGTCGCAATTATTTCGAGTTTCGGTGGACAGACGTCTTTGAACTGTGTTATAGAGTTGGAAAAAAGCGGAATTTTTAAAAAATATAACGTAAAAGTTTTGGGAACTCAGGTTAACGCTCTTGAGATGTCCGAAGACAGGGAGCTTTTTGCCGAAAAGATGAAATCGATAGGTGCGCCGATAGCAAAAAGTCACGCTGTTTCTACAGTAAAAGAAGCTTTGGAGACTGCAGAACAAATAGGTTATCCCGTTATAACAAGATCTGCATTCGCTCTCGGCGGTCTTGGCAGCGGTCTTGCAGCAACTGCCGCCGAATTGAAGAAACTTACGCAGGCGGCGCTTATGAATTCTCCGCAAGTTTTAATTGAAAAATCCCTGCACGGCTGGAAAGAAATAGAATATGAAGTTATGCGTGATAAGACAGGAAATACCATAACGATATGTAACATGGAAAATTTTGATCCTATGGGAATACATACGGGAGATTCCATAGTTATCGCTCCATGCCAGACGATAAACAATATTGAAAACAATATGTTGAGGGATATGGCAATTAAGATTGCCAGGAACGTAGGTATTGTCGGCGAATGTAATGTGCAGTACGCTTTAAATCCAAAAGCTTACGGTTTTTATGTAATTGAAATCAATGCGAGGTTGTCGCGTTCAAGTGCTTTGGCAAGCAAAGCTACCGGATATCCTATTGCGTATATAGCTGCAAAAATAGTGATAGGATTTGATTTGCTGGAACTCAAAAATCCTGTTACGGGGACTACTTCGGCTTTTTACGAACCGTCGCTTGATTATGTTACTCTGAAAGTTCCACGCTGGGATCTAAGCAAGTTCAGCGGAGTTTCAAAAAATCTCGGGACACAGATGAAATCTGTAGGCGAAGTTATGGCTATAGGGAGAAAATTCTGCGAAGTTATGCAGAAAGCTTTGAGAATGGTAAATGAAAATGAAGACGGCATAACCGTGAACTTTTTCAAAGATGCTTCCGATGAAGATATTGAGAAAGAACTTCTGTCGCCGACAAATTTAAGAGTTTTTGCAATTTATGAAACGTTTAAGAGAGGGAAAAGTCTTGAGTATGCACATGAGAAAACAAAAATAGATTACTGGTTTTTGTCGCAAATTCTTTATCTTGCAAAGGTTGAAAAGGAATTGCTTAATTTCTTTAAACCGAAAGCAAAGAAAGACAACGTTACGGTTCAGGAATTGTATGATGCTTATAAACAGATTCCGAAAGACTTTTTGCGGCATTTAAAATCGGGAGGTTTTTCCGATTTTCAGCTTGCGAAGATATATCTCTCGGCATGTTTGAACAGTAAAATAAAACTCAGCATAAAAGAAATAAGAAATCTTTCTTTTGTCATAAGAAAATTGAGAAAGAAACTCGGAATTTTGCCTGTTGTAAAACAGATAGATACGACATCGTCGGAATATCCTACAAAATCCAATTATTTGTATCTAACTTATGGCGGAATACACAGCGATGTGTCTTCTAAGAAAAATGAAAAGAGCATTATAACTCTTGGAAGCGGAAGTTATCGCATAGGAAGCAGCTTGGAGTTTGACTGGTGTTCCGTTATGACGAGCAGTTATTTTAAAAATAAGAAAAATGACAGCGTCATAATTAACTGCAATCCTGAAACAGTATCGACGGATTATAGCGCTTCGGACAGGCTATATTTTGAAGAATTGTCATTTGAAAGAGTGTTGGATATTATAGATATTGAAGACCCCAAAGGTGTGATTGCCTGTATGGGTGGACAAAATCCTAATAATTTAATCCAGCCTTTAAGCGAAGCGAAAGTAAATATTTTAGGACACAGTCAAAAGAGCGTCGCCGTCGCCGAAGACAGAGAAAAATTTTCAGCTATGCTTGATAGGCTTGGCATAGACCAGCCGGAATGGACTTCTGCCGTTTCTATTGCTGATATTGCGAAGTTTATAAAGAAAGTCGGATTTCCGGTTTTAATCCGTCCAAGTTTTGTTCTTTCCGGAACTCTTATGAATATTGCAAATGACAAAAAGAGTTTGGATTATTATTTGTCTCTGACTAAAGATATTTCAGTTGATTTCCCCGTTGTTATTTCAAAATTTATTCTTGACGCAAAAGAGATAGAGTGCGACGGAGTCGCAAAGAACGGAGAGGTCATTCTTTCTATTGTAAGCGAACATATTGAAAATGCTGGCGTACACAGCGGCGACGCAACGATGGTGTTTCCAGCGCGTAAAATATACGTCCGCACGGTAAACATTATAAAAGACATAGTGAGAAAAATAGTTAAGGGCCTTAATTTAAACGGACCTTTCAATATACAGTTTATAGCTAAGGATAACGATGTCAAAGTTATTGAATGCAACGCAAGGGCTTCGAGGTCATTCCCGTTCATTTCAAAAGTTTCGGGCGTAAATCTTGCCGAGCTTTCGTGTAAAGTGATGAATGATGAGAAAGTGAGAAAGATTTTAATCGATGAAAGCGAGATACCTTATGTTGGAGTTAAAGCTTCGATGTTTAGTTTTCAGAGATTAGACGGAGCGGATCCGGTTGTCGGCGTAGAAATGGCGTCTACCGGTGAAGTGGGCTGTTTGGGCGAGAAATTTAATCATGCGATGCTTCTTTCTATGGAAGCAACCCGGATAACAAAACCTCAAAAAGGAATTCTTTTAAGTACGGGCAGAGAAAAAGATAAAGTTAAATTTATGGAAGTGGTGGATAATCTTTATAAACTCGCTATTCCGGTTTATGCTACAAAGGGATCTGCAAAATATCTTGAAGACAAGGGCTATAGTGTCAGTGTAGTTCACTGGAACCGCAGTCCGCGTGCGGTAGATGTTATAATTGACGGGAAAGTTGATTTCGTAATAAATATAAATAAGAATCTAAGCGTTGACGAAATTAATAATAATTCAGAAATAAGAAAAACAGCCGTTAAATGTGGGTGTTCCATTTTAACAAATCTCGAAAAGGCGATGGCTTATTTGAGGGCGTATGATTCATATAACGAACTGCAGAATATTGAAACTGCATAGGTCTGTAAGGTCTGTAAAAAACGAAGCGGAATTGACGGCATAATCTATGAAATATGTCAGTAATGATATGTTTTTAAGGGTTAAATAATAAGCGGAGTGTAAAGAAAAAGCTTAAAGCCCGTGCAAAAAAACATTGAAATAGAAATAGACAGGGGATGAAGCATTTGATATAATTTCTAGAAATGTAATGAAAGTGAAAGCAAGGAGTCATAAATGACATTTGAAAAAAAATAGTGGTTGAACAGTTTAAAGTACATGCAACCGATGCCGGTTCTTCAGAAGTTCAGATTGCTCTTCTTACCGCGAGAATTAAATATCTTTCAGATCATTTCCAAAAATTTCCGAAAGATTTTGCCTCGAGGGTGGGATTTCTCAAAATGATAGGGCAGAGAAGAAAGCTATTAGATTATCTTAAGAAATATAACAAGGATAGTTATTCTTCGTTAATCAAAAGGTTATATCTTAGGAAATAAAAAATAAAATCTGACAAAACTACAAAGGATGCAAGGATACGCTTGAATAGTAAGATAAAAGCGTTTGTTTGAATCTTTTTGTGGGCTTGTACCAGGTGATGGAGTTTAATAATGGAATATTTTAAAAAAGAAGTGGAAGTTGCCGGGAAAAAATTTATTGTTGAATCCGGTAAAGTTGCAAAACAGGCGGGCGGTTCTTGTACTGTAAGAATTGGAGAGACGATAGTTTTGGTTACGGCGGTTTCTTTAAAAGAGCCTAGAATCGGCATAGATTTTATGCCTTTAACGGTAGACTACAGGGAAAGAACTTATGCAGCCGGCAAAATACCCGGCGGTTTCTTTAAAAGAGAAAGCAAACCTAGAGATGGAGAAATATTGGTAAGCAGGCTTATAGACAGGAGCATCAGACCTCTTTTTCCTGAATATTATAGAAACGATATCCAGATATCGGCTATTGTTCTTTCACACGATGGGGAGAATGATTCTGAAATGGCGGCTATTTTAGGCACTTCCGTTGCGTTATATACCTCCGATTTGCCTTTTACGACGCCTATAGCGTCTGTAAGAGTAGGCAAGATAAACGGACAGTTTGTCGTAAATCCGCTTATTGCTGAACAGAAATTGAGTGATTTGGATTTGGTTGTCAGTGGAACTGAAGAGGCTTTGACTATGGTTGAAGCTGGCGCGCGTGAACTTTCAGAAGCTGAAATACTTGAGGCTTTAAACCTGGCGGGAGAAACAATAAAAGGAATATGTTTATTTCAGAAAACGCTTCCTACAAAAATAAAAGTTGCGGTTGAACAGCCGCAGCGTAACTCGTTATTGAAAGCGGATATTGAAGCCGAAGCAGTTTCAAAAGCTGAAACGAGTGTCGTGATTAAAGAAAAATGCGAAAGAGAATTTTTCTGGGATTCATTTAAAAAAGACATATTGTCAAGGCTTCTCGAGAAGTATCCGGAAGAATTGCCGTCGACAATAAACGCGATACTGGAAGATATTTTCTATAAAAAAGCAAGGGAGCTTGTTTTAAACAAAAAAATCCGTACAGACGGGCGAGGTTTTGAAGAGATAAGACCGATAACCTGTGAGGTCGGCGTGCTTCCGAGAGTTCACGGCTCTAGCTTATTTACAAGAGGTCAGACGCAAGCTTTAGTAGCCGTAACGCTGGGAACCCCAGGCGATATGCAGATCATGGACGAGCTTATATGCGAATATAAGGAGCGTTTTATGCTTCATTATAATTTCCCCGGTTTTGCGACGGGCGAACCAAAAAGTGAGAGATCTGTAAGCAGGAGGGAAATCGGGCACGGGAATCTAGCTAAAAAAGCTTTAAGACATATTCTGCCGGACGAAAAGGATTTTGGTTATACCATAAGAATAGTCTCAGACATATTAGAATCAAACGGTTCTTCGTCAATGGCTTCGGTTTGCGGGGGTTCACTTGCTTTGTTTAATGCCGGAGTGCCTATGAAATCAAGCTGCGCTGGTGTTGCTATGGGGCTTGTGAAAGAGGGCGACAGTTATGTTGTTTTAACGGATATTACTGGAATGGAAGATCATCTTGGAGATATGGATTTTAAAGTTGCAGGTACAAGAAAAGGCATCACCGCTCTTCAGATGGATATAAAAATTTTGGGACTTACTACTGAAATCATGGCTCAGGCTCTTGAACAGGCAAGGCGCGGAAGATTTTTTATATTAGATGAAATGGAAGAGACAGTTTTAGTTCCTAAAAATGATCTTTCAAGTTATGCGCCCCGCATGGTAACTTTGACAATCCCCCAAAATAAAATAGGCGAACTTATAGGCCCAGGTGGGAAAAATGTAAGAAAAATTCAGGAAGATAATAACGTTAAGATAGATATTGAGGAAACCGGCAAAATTTTTATTTCTGGGATAGAATCTGACGGTGTTAAATCTGCAAAGGAATACATTGAATGTTTGGCTGTTGAAGCCGAAGTTGGGGAAGTTTATAAAGGCAGAATTACGAAAATAATGGCGTTTGGTGCTTTTGCCGAAATTTTACCGGGCAAAGAGGGATTGATACACATTTCGCAGCTTTCAAATCAGCACACAAAAAGAGTTGAAGACGTTGTAAAAGAAGGCGATGAGGTTAAAGTTAAAGTAATTGAAATTGATAAGCAAGGAAGAATAAATTTGAGCATTAAAGCGGCTTCATAATAGCGGTGGGTGTGGAGTTTGAAGAGAGAGGAGTCTATAGGGGTTAATAGGTAAATAAAATATTTTTTGCGCTCGGTGTTAACTCCGCTTTTTTATGAAAAGGTTGATAGTATGGTTAATGACATTAAAGATGAAGTAAAGTCTCTTTATGAAATAATGAAAGAGGAAAAAGTTCAGGAACTTGAGATAAACTCAAAAGATTATAGCATTTTCATAAAACGCAAAGATCGCGATGAAAATAATCAGACTATTCAGAAAAAACAGACTATTGTACAGGATATTAAAGAACCGGTGGTTTTAGGCGAAACTATCAAAACGCCTATAGCGGGCGTATTTTATAGATCTCCGTCGCCGTCGTCTCCGGTATTTATAAATGAGGGAGATATTGTGGATATCGGAAAGACCGTATGTATAATTGAAGCGATGAAAGTTATGAACGAAATAAAAACTACTTTTAAAGCTAAGATATTAAAAGTGCTGGCGGAAAATGGAAAACCGGTGAGTTCAGGGCAGGACTTGTTTGAAGTAGAAAAAGTATGAGGCAGCATGCGGAATATAGCAGAAAATAAACTCTGCTTTTAGGCATGTATGAATATAATGCTTTATCTTGCGTCAGGGCGGCTTTTAAAAGAAGATATGGTTAAATTATAAGGCATGTGGATACAGCTGCAGAATTCCTCCAAAATAACTTCCGAAAAGTTTTTCTATTGAAGGGGATTGTTTTTGTGGGAAAAAACAAAAAAGCTAAAAATAAAAAACATAATAATTCAAAAAAAAACAGGGAAGCTGCCGCCCTGTTTTTTGCTTTGGTATCTTTTTTAAGTGCTTATGCTTTTATCGTTCCAGCCAGATCAGGAATACTCGGACGGGCGGTCTCTGCTGTGATGTTTGTCGTGTTCGGCACGGCGGACTACATTCTACCTTTGATATTTTTACGTTACTTCATAATACATATAATGCAGTCTGTGGAGTTGAAAGAAAAACTTGATTTTATATGGTCTGTTATCTGCATTGTTTCCTGTTCCGTGTTATTTGAGGCGGTGCGTTTTACATTTGCGTCTGCGGAGGAGATTTCCGGCGGCTGGGTAGGGGATAATCTGTATCCTTTTTTTAAAGAACTTTTTGGCGTATGGCTTGGCTTTGCCATTATTATAATAATCTTTTTGTTTTCGGCTGCAAAGCTTTTTAGGATTTCGATAAGTTCCTGTGTATATAATTTTCTAAAAAATCCGGAAGAAAGTATAATAAAATCGGAAGAAAAAAAAGTTCAAAATATTTTGCAGGTGAAAAAGCAGGAATGTTTGATACAGCAGAAATCCGATCGCGCAGTTCCTAAGCCTAATATTTTAAGTGTACAGGAAAAAGAAGAAAAGAAAAAACCGGAAAGTCTTATCTGTCCGGCTGTTAAACAGACAAAAGTTGACAGCAAGATTTTTGATTATAAACTTCCTGCTGCTGATTTGCTTAAGAATGATTCTGCCGCAGATTTTGAGACAGACAAAGACGAGCTTTTGGAAAGAGCGGAACTTTTGAGAACCACCCTTGCAGATTTTGATATCGGTGCAGAAGTTAAAGATATTATTCCCGGTCCCGTAGTAACGCGTTATGATTTGGTTTTATCTCCCGGAATAAGAATACAGACGGTGTCAGGCATTATAGATAATATTTCTCTTGCCATGCGCACTGCGTCGATAAGGGTTGTTTCTATACCAGAAAAAGCAGTTGTGGGAATAGAAGTTCCCAACCCTTCAGGTACTATTGTCGGTTTAAGAGGAATTTTAGAAAGTACTGCTTTTGAAAGTTCAAAATCTTTACTTACTTTGGCTTTGGGGAAAACAACTGATGGATCAGGTTATGTAACTGATTTGGCTTCAATGCCGCATCTTTTAATCGCAGGTGCTACTGGTTCTGGAAAAAGTGTCGGCATTCACACTATAATACTTTCTATTTTGTATAAAGCGCGTCCTGACGAAGTAAAGTTTATGTTGATTGATCCTAAACGCGTTGAAATGCCTATATACAGAGATATTCCGCACATATATAACCCGTGTACTTGTGCGGCTGATGCGGATATTATAACCGGACATAGAGAAGCTGCGGCAGCTTTGAAAAAACTTGTAAACGTTATGGATGAAAGATATACGAAATTTGCAAAGGAGATGGCAAGAAACATCGAAGATTATAACAGCAAAATGGTTGAAACCGGAGGGGAGAAAGAATTTTATATTGTCGTTATAATTGATGAGCTTGCTGATTTAATGATTGTGGTGCAGAAAGAAATAGAAGATTCTATACAGCGTTTAGCTCAAATGGCAAGAGCGGTAGGTATACATTTGATTCTTGCAACTCAGAGACCTTCAGTTAACGTTATAACTGGTATTATTAAAGCCAATTTTCCTGCAAGACTCTCGTTTCAGACGACATCTAAAATAGATTCAAGAGTTATTTTGGATATGCTTGGAGCGGAGTGCTTGATGGGTAGAGGCGATATGCTGTTTTTGCCGCCCGGAGAAGCAAGACCCGCTCGTCTTCATGGAGCTTATGTTTCATTAAAAGAAGCCGAGAAAGTTATCTCGTTTATAAATGGACAGAATTTTCCGAGATTATACGAGCCTGTAGTTGCTGAAGTTGAGAGGAACGTCAGTTTTAATGCAGCCGAAGAAAAAAGAACGAGGGATTTAATACCCGCGCTTAAGCTTATAAATGAGCGTAAACGCATATCCCAGGATTTGCTTAAAGCAAATTTCGGCGGTTCCGCAAGGGCTACGAATATATTAAGCATTCTTGAAACGGAAGGCTTTATAACAAAACCGGAAGGCACTAATAAATGGCAGATAGATCATGATAAAATCAGACAGTACTTGGAAGAAACAAAGTAGGAAACAGGTGGTGAAAAACAGAATTAACGGTGGCAGTCTAATGCGGCACGGGATTTTACTGCTGCGATGTGTAGCAGTCCATGTCTTTATTATGTCGGTTGCGTTTATTGCTTTGGCAGTCGGTGCTTTTGCGCACAGTAAAGACGATAATCTCAATGATATTCTTAAGAAAATGGAAGAAGCTGAAAAAAGAATAGTTACCATTAAAGCGGATTATATCCGGAGTATATTTTTTGAATCCACAAAAGAAAAACAGGAAGTTTCGGGGACCATGTTTTTAAAAAAACCGGACAGTATTTATATAAATCAAAAGGTGCCGCAGGAACAGCGCATATATATTAGCGGCAAAAATGTAACGATTTATGTTCCGGAAAACAAACAAGCGGTAATTGACAGCTGGAAAAATTTCTTTGACGGAGATTTTGCTCTGGCAGTTATTATAAACTTTGGAACCAGCTGGAGAGAAATAAAAAGAACTAACATAATAAGTTTCGGCGGCGAAAATGAAAAATATGTTGTTATTAAAATTAATCCGATGGAAAATAAAGACTGGAATATAAAAATATATGTTTCAAAAGCAACTATGTATCCCGGAAAAGCCGTTATAGAGTCTGACGGAGTTAGAAGGGAAATTATATTTAAAAGCTATACTCTTAATCCCGCATTGGATAAAAATATGTTTAAATTTAATGCGTCTGGCATTGAAGTAATAAAGCTCAATTAGAAGATATAATGAAAGAAATAGGAAAGTTACTTAAAGAAAAACGCGGAAAAGTGAATATATCTCTTGCCGATGTGCATAAAGCTATAAAAATCTGCGAAAAATATATTTCTGCGACTGAAGACGGTAATATAAGCGTTTTTTTGCGGAACTTTATCATAGAAGTTTTGTGAGGTCGTACGCTGAAATATCTAGGCTTTGATCCGGAAGAGCTGTTTGAGAAACTTGGTATAGGGAAGCATCTTCTTAAGGAATTGCCTGGCGAAGAAGAAAAAATTCAGGCATGAAAACTGAATTAGTCGGAAAAGCTTCTTAAAAAAGCAAAATTAGTGCTAAAAAACTGCTGATTATTTTTATAATAGCGGTGACTTTTTTTGTGCTTTTTTATCTCTTAATAGAAGTATTTTAAATGTTTTGCCGTTTGTTAAAATTTATCCTCAAATTGTCATGATCATACTGACGGAGTTGTTGTGACTGCTGAAGAAAAAACTCTTTTTGATTTTAAACAGAAACTTGTTCTCGAAGCTGTCGCTAATGCTTGGATTAAAATAGATTCCGACGGTAGATAGGTTATGTTAAGATATTTTTAATGTGAAGCAGGTTGACGTGGTTTCAGGAGCTGTGCGGGATGTCAATACAGTTATTTTAGAGAAACAATGACGGATATATTTATGCAAACGATAGCCGTAATAACTTTGGGATGTCCGAAAAATACCGTTGAAGCTGAATATTTACTCGGGATTTTTCAAGAAAAAGGCTTTAAGATAAGCAACAATCTTGATGAAGCCGATATTGTCGTGATACATACATGTTCTTTTATAAAAGCGGCAAAATCGGAATCCGAAAAATGCATACGAACTATTTTGGATATTAAAAGAAAGAAGAGTTTGCGCGTTTACGTTTCAGGTTGTCTTCCGCAGTTGTTGAAAGAAAAAATGTCTGTACTTTTCCCAGACGTCGACGGTTTTGTGGGTACGGGAACATTGCAGTATCTGCCGGATTTGATTTTCGGCAAAAAAATCGGTAGATTTATTTTGCATCCCGGCGGTTTGAGCGATTTTGATTACAGAGTGCTTTCTGCGGGCATTCCTTCGGCATATTTGAAAATTGCCGAAGGTTGCGGACATGCATGCAGTTTTTGCATAATTCCAGCGTTGCGCGGAAGATACAAAAGTCGAACAATGGAATCGTTAGTTGATGAAGCCGTTGCATTAGCGGAAAGCGGCATAAAAGAACTTATATTAATAGCTCAGGATACGACTGGTTATGGGAAAGACATTTACGATGCTTTCGTTTTAGATAAATTGCTTGTAAAACTTTCAAAAATAAACGAGTTAAAATGGATAAGGTTGCTTTATGCTCATCCGTCGAGCATTACCGACGGTTTAATTGAAGTGTTTAAAGAGCATAAAAAGATTTGTAGTTATATGGATATTCCTATACAACACGTGAGCAAAAATGTTTTATCTGCGATGAAGCGTCCGTTAAATACCTCTGGTATTATTGAGAAAATAAAGAGCAAATTGCCTGATATTGTTTTAAGGACGTCGATAATAGCGGGTTTCCCTGGTGAGACGGAAAAAGACGTAAGCGAACTTATAAATTTTTTAAGTCGCGGATTTTTTCAATATGTAGGGGTTTTTGAATATTCCGATCTTAAAGAAGCTGTCTCGTCAAAATTGAAAGGGCATGTCAGAACTGCCGTCGCAAAAGAAAGAAGAATAATGATGGAAAATGCACAATATGATATTTTTAAATCAAAAATTGATAAAATAAAAAACAGTACTGTTGAATTTCTTGTTGAAAGCTGTTTAAAAAAGGGAAACGTATATAGTATAAAAGGAAGAAGCAGTTTTCAATCTCCTGAAATTGATGGAAATATAATATTGGCAAACGATAAGTCTTTTGCGGTCGGAGAATTCTATAAGGCGAAAGTAAGATGCATTGACGGTTATAATATAAAAGTATATATTTGATGCTTTTATCTGTGAACTTGAATTTGTTCCGGACGATGTTAAAGGCGGAGAGACTGAATGAATTTGGCAAATAAGATTACTATAGTAAGAATTTGTATGGTTCCATTTTTTATTTTATTTATGGAAATAGGTGGCTTCTATAACAGTGTTTTAGCGCTAGTTGTTTTCTGTGCCGCATCAATTACAGATATGCTTGATGGGCAGATAGCTAGAAGAAACAAAACCGTAACACCTTTGGGAATATTTTTAGATCCTATTGCTGATAAACTGTTAATATCTGCTGCTTTTATATATTTTGTTGATATTCCTATGCTTGGTATTGCAGCGTGGATGGTTATTATCATAATTGCTAGAGAATTTATAATTACAGGGCTTCGTTCCATAGCTGCAGTCAGAAATGTAATGATACCTGCAGACAAGTCTGGAAAATTCAAGACCCTATCTCAGATAATCGTAATTATAGTAACAATGGTGATTTTGATAGCGTACGAAGCGTTTTTTGAGTTTGTGGGATTAACTCCTGATGCTCTTAGGCTTTATGATTTCGGATCCTATGCTACATTATCGCTTATAATGGAAAAGATGCCCTTTTGGGCAACAATTGTTGCTGTCATGTTTACGATTTATTCGGGAGTAAACTATATATTGAAATACAGAAAACTGTTCAGTGAAAATGGATAAAATAGTAATATTTTTTTCTTCGGTTTTTGGTTTGGGTTATATAAAATACGCTTCTGGTACGTTCGGCAGTTTAGCCGGCATTTTGTTTTGGGCGTTATTTGTACCGGATATTTATATATTTCAGATTTTTGTTATTGCCGCAATATTTATCATTTCAGTTTTGTTTTCCTCGCTTGCCGAAGATATTTATAATAAAAAGGATGACCGAAGAATAGTCATAGATGAAGTTGCGGGAGTATGGGTTTCGGTTGCGTTTTTGCCTAAAACTTTTACGGTTTTATTTTTAGGCTTTTTATTGTTTAGAATATTTGATATAGGAAAGCCACTGTTTATAAGACAAGTTCAGAAAATAAAAGGCGGACTGGGAATTATCATAGATGATGTTATAGCGGGGATATTTACGAATGTGATATTACAGATTTTAAAATTTGTGATATATTGAAATCTTTTTCTCTCAAAGCGATTGATAAATCCTAAAGACAAGGTGATAAAAGATTTTGAAGATTTATCTAGAAAAAGAAATGAATTAATTAGCAATTACAATGGTACGTTTTATATTCCTCTCTATGAAGAAACTCTTTCTTCCGATGAAACTGAAGTCGAGAAATAAAAAAAATTTCTGAAAATTTTAGATAACGGGACTCTAATGATTTATAACGTTGTTAGAGATTGTAGGTTAATGTTTCTTTTTTGTCAAGTTTGCTATCTTTCTCTGAGTTTAGTGTTGGTTAAAAGTCCATGTTTATCACCATGCATCATGTTTTTCTTTTAGTATATTGTTTGTGATTTTCAATGGGACGGAAAAGTCTCTTGTCCGCCGATATTGGGGGAACTTCGTCCCCGGAACATCCATTCTCTTCTTTTTTGGCTTTTCAAAAATTAAGAGCGGCTGTGCGGATATGGAGCGATTGATAAATCCTAAAGACAAGGTGATAAAAGATTTTGAAGATTTATCTAGAAAAAGAAATGAATTAATTAGCAATTACAAGGGTACGTTTTATATTCCTCTCTATGAAGAAACTCTTTCTTCCGATGAAACTGAAGTCGAGAAACAAAAAAACTTTCTGAAAATTTTAAATAAAGTGCCTCAAATTATGAATTAGTTTTAAAAGACAAAATGATAAAAATACTTTTGTTAAAGAAAGCTAAATGCCAAAAGTTCAGCGCAAAGATTAAGATTATGCTGAGCAGAAACGAAAAGATGGTGAATAAGAATTTTAAGCAGATTGAACAATATAAAGGGTGCCGAAAAAGTCGAAAAGCTGATTGAAAACAACGATGGTATTTTAAATGACAGTTGTGCTATCGTTAATGATAATATAGAAGAATTTAAAAACTGCGATCTTCAAATTTCAAACTACAGCTGAAGATGTTCAGATTAATATTAAAGCAGAGTAGGCTTTAACGAAGCCAAAGATATTATGTTGACATAAAGTAAATCAGGAAATAGCTTTTTTAGAGTAATAAATATATGTTGTGTTACAATATTGCCTGCCGTTGTGGTTTAGCCGTTGCGTGGATACAATGAGGCAATAAATCAGTTTTAACAGATAAACAGTTGATAACAGAACTTTTTGGTTAAGACGATTCTGGAACTGGTAATTTGGCTGTGGCAGGATAAAATCTTATGTTGCTATCAAAGTTATAATATATTTTTTATCTTTATACACCGCCGGTATCAGACTGGGTAGGGAGTGGGATAATTAGTCGCAGTTGAAAATTTTAACTTGTCGGGAAAAATAGGAAAATACTTGCCGAGCTTTTAGCGTTGCCACTCGGCTGCGTCTAAAAAGTCGCCGCCCTGAATTAATTCAGGGCGGAGTTAATTTCTTGTCGATGTTTCAATGTTCTTCTCTCTTGTTTTCAGCCGATCGTCAAAAGTATCAACAAGATTTTGTATTTTTTTCTTTGAATTCCTTTTTATCTTCGCCGGTTAATGTTCTTGCTGTTGGTTGTTTTATTTTACGGAAATCAAAGAAGTTATCATTGTATTTTATTCTAAAATTTAAATGTGCTCCCGTGGTAAAGCCTGTCATACCTACGTATCCTATAACCTTTCCTTGATTTACTCTTACGTCTTTCTTTATCCCTTTTGCGTATTTTGAAAGATGTCCGTAATATATTTCATAACAGTTTGAGTTTTTATGATAACTAAAGTTGCCGGACAGCCCGTTGCTTTGTGCTTTTGTCACGATCCCAGCCGACAAGCGCCAACAACAAAGCTGTGTAGCACATAATCCGTACCCAGATGGGTTTAATATCGGGTGGATTCTTCTTGTTGTAAAGTTCGAATGTATTCTTTTAAATTGCAAGGGGGCTTTTAAAAATGCGTTTTTTACAGATTTGCCATTTCCATCAAAATATCCGTTTTTTTTCGTACACAATTTTAAAAGTGCCGTTTTTTTAGTCTCTGTAAGAGTGCCATGCAAATATGCCTGTAAAAGAGGTTATTATGTCCGGCGGTATGTTTTGAGGCTCCATTGCTGTTCACAAGGAAGAATTGATAACCCATTGTGCTTTGTGTTCCGTTATGGTTGTTGAAAATTCTTGTTTTTCTGTGTTTTTATGGGTGACATCTGAAGATTTAGTTATTAGGCAATATGAAGTGCCTGGCGGATAATACAAAAAGTCCGTCCATTCTCCAGTTTGGGAATCGTGAAATATTTCGTAGAAGTCTCCCAGTATACAGCGGTTGATGTTTAGGACTTTTTTTAGCTCTCTCTTATGATATCGCTTGAATTCTTTGCGGAGAGTCTTGTATTGTTTAGCATTAAAGAGAAAGAGTCGCTATATTGAATTATTACTTTCTCTATATCGGGACTGTAATTGCCTGGATTCAGTGCTTAAAGTATTTTTTTTGATGATTAACACAACGGCAATGAAACAAAAAATAAATATAACCGAGCATAATAATATGAGAGCTTTCTTTAAAAATTCATATTATAATTATTCTATCAAATTTTAAATTTTTTGATATTGACAGAAATTTATGATAGAATTAATGTCTTAATCGGGTATAAGACACCCGGATTTTTGGGAGAAGTATAATGGCAGAAATAAAAGCACTCCAGGCGATAAGATATTCAAAAAAAGTTTATTACAAATTTTATATGTCCTCTTTATGACGTTGTAGATTCCGAAGAAAAAGAAAGGCTTCGGAAACTTTCGGCTTTCAATAATAGTAAATATTAAATTATCCGACCCCGGAGATAAAATTAACAAATACAAAAATGCCGCCAGTTTATTTAATGCATGCCAGAATGACGGCGGGATTATGAGCGATAAAGAAATCGTCTTTGTATTTTTATGAGCAGATTTTTGAGGGTTGTGGAATTAAAACGACGAAGAAGGATTTTTTTGTGGTTTTAAGACTTGACGATCCGTATTCTGGGAAAAATTCGGTAAAGCCGCATGAGAAAACGCTTGCAAAATCTAAAGCTGATAGGCTGAGACTTTTGAAGGCTACAAAAGCAAACATTAGTCATGTTTTTTGTTTGAAGATGAAAAACTTGTTATTACGGATATCTACATTAAAGCGGTTGAAAAATATTTATCGGACAAAAAATATTTATAGCAAATGGACCATAGATATGAAACTGCATGGGATTACAGTTAGGAGATAAAAGAAAAAGATGAAAATTATTCTCAGGGGAAAGAGTACAATTATATTTTAATTTATTTGTGTTCTATGGAAGATCTGGGAATTTCAATCTGGCCTCCGCACAGGGTTATTGAATCGCCCGCGGATTTGAAATCAAAAATTGAAAAATATTTTAATGAGCATCTGTCAGAAGATTTTCATAGGCTTTCTAAAAAAGGAATTCAGCCTATGATGATTTTTAAAGACGGCAGATACAGGATTTTAACGATAAAAAGCGTTTCTTAAAAAAACTATGCCCGGAAAAAGCGAAGTCTATAGAAATTTAGTGGTAAACGCTTTGCATTATAACTTATGCCGGAAATCGATGCTTCAGAATTCACTTATGTAGAAAACAAACGATAAAGAGGCGGTTTTGCGTGTGCGGGAAACGGGAAGAATTGTAGTTATAATTCAGGCTATGTCTGTTAAGTCTTTAAAAACTGTCAGTTTAAATAACGAGATGTTGCCGCAGAAATCAACATATTTCTATCCGAAAATTGCAAGCGGAATAGTAATAGCCGGCTTAGCATAAATATAAAGGACGGCATAGTCTTGGAAATAGATATTTTTTTAACGTTAAGCATAGTTCTGGCAGTTTGGCTTGGTTGGTCTGCGGGTTTTACAAGAACTTTTTTTGCGGTTCTTGCAGGCTTTTTGGCAGTTTTTGCTGCAAGCAAGTATCCACATCAGGAAGGACTAAATTTCTATTTAGTATTTGCAATAACTGCATTGCTCGTTATTATGGTAGGTGGTTTTACGTTGAGATTGATCAGCTTCTTTTATCTGAATATTTTAGATAGAATCGGCGGTGCCGCGTTAAGTGCCTGTGTTTGGCTTATAGTATCCGTCAATATAATAATTCCTGCGGTGTTTTGCGGGACTTATATGTCGTGCGATCAGTCGTATATATATAAAACCGTTTCTCGCATAATGCAGTCTGAGGTCCCGGTATTTAAAGATTATGTTCCGCAGTCGCTTGGAAGAATAATAAACGGAATTCCGAAGGTAAAATCTAAGGAGATATTGTAATTATGAAAAAATTAAAATTGGGTTTTCCGAAAGGAAGCCTTCAGGACGCGACGGTTGAATTATTTAGAAAAGCAGGTACAAAAATAAGCGTGTCATCGAGATCATATTATCCGATATCAGATGACGATGAGCTGGAAATAATGCTTGTGCGTTCACAGGAAATGCCAAAATATGTTCAGAATGGTTTTTTTGATGCTGGACTTACCGGTTTTGACTGGATTTGTGAAAGTGGTGCAAAAGTCAAAGAAGTGTGCGAATTGAATTATGCAAAATCGGGGTTCAGATCCGTAAAGTGGGTTTTGGCAGTGCCTGAAGATTCAAAAATCAAATCGATAAAAGATTTAGAGGGAAAAAGAGTTGCGACTGAACTTGTAAATTATACAAAAAGGTATTTTGCAAAAAATAAAATTAAGGCGGACATAGAGTTTTCATGGGGTGCGACGGAAGCTAAAGCAGGTAAGCTTGTTGATGCGATAGTTGAACTTACTGAAACGGGATCATCTTTGAGAGCGAACAAATTAAGAGTAATTGACGAAATGTTTTTTTCAACCACGAGATTTATTGCAAATGACAAAGCATTAAATGATAGCTGGAAAAGAGAAAAAATTGAAAATATGGCAATGCTTTTAAAAGGGGCGCTTGCAACAGAGGGGATGGTAGGTTTAAAGATGAACGTTCCGCTTGAATTTTTGAAAAAAATTACAGTTGTTCTTCCTGCGCATAAAAAACCTACTGTATCGCAGCTAAGCGATAGCAAGTGGGTTGCCCTGGAGATTATTATAGAAGAACGGACTGTTAAAAAAATAATTCCTGCGCTGAAAAGATCCGGAGCAACTGACATTATTGAGTACTCGTTAAATAAGATAATATATTAAAGAACGGACAGATACTTTGAATATTTCCAGATGCCGGCGGCAGCGGTGTGTACCTAATGACGTTTTATGCTTCTTGTGATGGCCGGCAGCCATAAAGTATTGGATTTTAAGTAGAACGGATACACGTTTAAATGTTCCATATTCCTGTAATGCTTTTAGAAACATCGCGATATTTAATCAGTAACCCCGGCGGTTTATATGTTGATTGTACTTTCGGTGGTGGCGGACATACTTCGTATTTGCTCGATAAATTCAAAGGCATTAAAATAGTTGCTTTTGACTGGGATGAAGACTCTTCAAAAAGATTTATTGAAAAAGAAAAAGAGTTCGGCGGAAGAGTAGCTTTTATAAGAGACAATTTTAAAAATATAAAAAAAGCTTTGTCGGCTTTAAATATAAATACAGTTGATGGTATTTTAGCCGATATAGGTGTTTCTTCAAAACAGTTTGGCGATTTAGACAGGGGTTTTTCGTTTAATTCCGATGCACTTGATATGAGAATGGATAAAAGAAACGGTTTGACGGCCAAAGAAATTGTTAATTCGTATTCGTATGAAGATCTGGCTGATATTTTTTATAAGTACGGTGAAGAGCACAAGTCAAGACAGGTTGCCTCTGCAATTCTTTTGCGCAGAAAAAGAGGTATAATAAATACAGCGTCAGAGCTGCAGGCTGTAATATGTTCCGTGAAAAGGGCGGAAGGCAGAATAAATCCTGCGACAAAAATTTTTCAGGCTTTGAGAATTTTTGTGAACAGCGAACTTGAAAATCTAGCAGTTCTGTTATCCGATGCTCCGGAATTGTTGAGCGCCGGCGGCAGAACGGTAATAATAAGTTTTCATTCTTTGGAAGACAGAATCGTAAAATGGAACTTTAAGCAGAATTCTGAGTGCGGAATATACAAAATACTTACGAAAAAGGTTGTTACGGCTTTGAAGAAAGAGGTAAAAATCAATCCCAGAAGTAGAAGCGCAAGGATAAGAGCGGCAGAGAAAATAAGTGTATAAATCGTTTTTGGCATTTGTATTAATAATTTTAAGTGTTTTTATTTACCTTTGGCAGCAGAATACTTCTACTAGATTTGCCTATAAATTAAGCAGTTTACAGTCGGAATATGATAAAATCAGTTCAGAAAATAAGTCTTTGCAGATGAAAATTAATTCAATATTTACTCTTGATAAAATGTATAAAATTGCAGAAGAAAAAAATCTTTCCATTCCGGATGAAAGTTCCGTAGTTTATATTAATTAAGGTTTTCCTAAGATGCCGGGAAGAAATAAAAAACGAATTAGCAGAAAGACTGCGTTGGTATTGGCAATACTGGCAGTCTTTTTTCTTTTATTTGCAAAACTTGTATATGTGCAGATTTTTTTGCACGGCAAAATAAACAAAGCAGTTAAAAGGATGGTAAACCGTAAAAATATTGAAGTCTCAAAACGCGGAGATATTTTGGATTCAGGAGGAAAGATTCTTGCTTCAAGCATAGAAAAATATACTGTTTTTCTTGATCCGAAAATAATAGAAGATTTTGACAGAGTGAAAAGTATTTTGTCCGAAAACGGAATAAAAGTCAAAGAAAAAAGTTTAAGTGAATTCGGGGAAACGTCTTATGTTCCTGTAGCTTTTAATATTGATGCCGATGCTGTTGATAAAATTAAAAATGAGAAATTAAAAGGTGTTGGATTTGAAAGCAGATATTTAAGGCAGTATCCGGAGGGCAGACTTCTTGCGCACATTCTTGGAATAACAGGATCTGACGGAAATGGACTTGAGGGTATTGAGAAAACCTGCAATGAGTTTTTATCTGGAGACAATGTTATGACTAAAGCGATAAGAGACGGGCGCGGGCGCATAATACAGGATGGATTTATAGATAAAACAAAAATATGCGGACGAAATGCTAAACTCAGTATAGACAGGAACGTGCAATTTATAGCTGAACAGGAACTTCGGAGAGCTTTTGAGAAGTATAAAGCAAAAAAAGCGGTATGCATAATTCAAAATCCTAAAACTGGAAAAATTCTTGCAATGGCTTCTCTGCCTGATTTTAATTCTTCGGATAAAATTAAAGATTTAGGAGTTTTAAGAAATTCGGCTATAAGCGATATTTATGAGCCGGGCTCGACTTTTAAAATTGTTGCCGCTGCTGCTGCTTTGGAGCTAGGAAAAGTAAAATTTACGGACAGTTTTTATTTGGAAAACGGCAAATATAAAATTGCTGGACATACTATAAAAGACGACCACAAAATTAAAAACAGTGCATCTTTAAGCAAAATTATGGAAAAATCATCAAATATAGGTATGATAAAAATTGCGCAAAAACTTGGAAGCGAGGACTTTTACCGATACATAAGAAAATTCGGTTTTTACTCCTTAGCTGGCATTGAATTGCCGGGCGAGGCAAAAGGTCTTTTAGCAGATGTTAAAAACTGGAATGCTTTATCTTTGCCTACAATTTCTTTCGGACAGGGCATAGGAGTTACGGGGCTTCAGATGATAAATGCTTTTTCTGCTGTTGCAAACGACGGAGTGTTAATGAAGCCGTCTGTAATAGAAAATATAGAAAAGGCTGATGATGCTGAAGCGGCATTGGCTAAAAGTGCGATACTTACGCATGTAATGCGAACTAAGGGAAAGACTGATAACGGAATGATAGAGGACGTTTTTGAGTCAAAAGAAATAAGAAGAGTTGTTTCCGTTGAGACTGCCCGCATAGTAAAAAAACTTTTAAAAAATGTCGTAGATTTCGGAACCGGCAGCAGTGCAAAAATTCCGGGGTATACCGTAGGCGGAAAAACCGGTACGGCGCAGAAAGTTGATCCTGCATTAAAAACTTATTCCACGAAATACTATACCGTTTCATTTTGCGGCATGGTGCCTGCTATGGAACCAGAAATTGTTATATTGGTTGTTATTGACGAACCGAAAGGCAGCAGTTATTATGCAGCTTCAGTTGCATCTCCTGTTTTTGCAAACATTGCAAAAAGAACGGCGGAGTATTTGGGTATTAAAAAAGATGATAAGGATGAGTCGTCATTTCAGATATAAACAGGCAGTCTGTTGCTGTCGTTGTCGTCATTTTGGAGTTGAAGAACTGCCGGCAGTTGCCGTTTTACACGGTACTGTCTTAAAAGCAAAGATTTTTTTTAGAATATATATCTCTGTCCGCCTCTGACACACTAACTCAATTAAAGTGCATTTTTTAGATACCTTTTTGGCTTCCTCCACTATCTATTCTGCTGGTCAAAAAACTTCATTTATTATTGATTTTTTAAGATATTTTGCGAAGCAAATGCCAGCAATTTATAAGATTTTGTAAATGAGTTTTACTCACTCATAATGTATCAAGTAGTTATATAAGTGCATTTGGCAGCATCAACATACAAAAAATATTTGGGATAAAAAAGGCTTTAATCACGTTTTCTCTATTTGTTTTATGATAGGCTTTGGTGTTGGAATAGAGTTTACTGCCAGTAATCATAATTATGGCGATGATATTCTCTTGATAATGGGAATTGAGATTTTATTCGACGAAAGTTAATAAGAAAGCATTAAGCTGAAATGTAAAAGGGAACTATATAAAAGAATGCTTTTTAGTTTGATTAAAAAGAATTCTTATCCCAGAAATAAAAAAATAAGAGGCAAGCCATAGGTCAAAAAACACAAAGTAAAGAAAATGATGGGATAATGTGAAAAGGTTGAAAAAAGGAATTTGTATATTTATAATGAAGCAGAAGCTGGACAAAATGTCAATGGAAGTTAATTGTTGTTCGTAGTATAGAAGCTTTAAGCGATGTATTCTCTTTTAAGAATATTGGCGAACTTCGTAAACAAAATGATATCTTACTGTTTCTTGGTTTTATGTTGAAATATAAACCCAAGAATTATCCTGTTTTGACTGTTGCTAAAGCACTAAGATTGCTCATTTAAAAATATTTTGTCCTTTTAAGAGCTTCTAAAACTCTTAAAAGAAACAATGCCTCTTATACCAAGTTTAAATATTTTATTCTTTAATATTACAAGTTCCACTTTTCTAGGACTAGAAGCTTTAGCTTCATTAAAACATTATCTTATTTTAATTTAACTCTTTTCAGTCTTTAAGGATACTTTATATTGACAATTCCACGTGTAAATTATAGAATTTTGATATGGGAGATATTGAAATTTTAGCTGTAAAAGTTAAAAAAGCGACAGAGAAGTTAAAAAGACTTACCGATGAGAACCTTAAACTTAAACTGGAAGTGGAATATTTAAGAAAAGAGAGCGAACGTGTCAGGAAGCAGGCGGGCGAGTATGCGGGGTTGAGAAAAAATACTGAAGAAGCTGTTGCTAAAATTGGAAGAATTATAAAAAAAATTGATACGGCAAAGGTTTCGTAATATGACAGCTACCCGCGAGAGAATTATGGGAAGAGATATAGATCTAAATATAGACAATATAGATGAATTGAGTTTTAACAGAGTTGTGAATTTTGTGAATGAGCAATGGCTGGAAGTAAAAAGAGAAAATGCCAATGTTGCCGATACGCAGAAAATAGCGGTTTTGACGGCTGTAAAAATTGCAGCAGAATTGCTTAAAATAAAGGATTTACAGGAAAATATTTCAAATAGTTATGAGAATAAAATCAAAGAGTTTATCAGGCAGTTAGACGAAGCTGATTATATAAATTGAAATATTTTAACACTTAATCTGTTCTGTAGTATCGATGGAGTTTTAGTCAATTTATTTCTGTTATTCCTAATGAGTTTCTTTTTGGATAACGGTAGCTGAGTGTATGACGGCGGCGCATTGCTGCATCTTACTTGTGAAAACAGTATTTAAATTAATTAAAACTTACGATATTACAGCACAGTTTTTTTATTTGGGGTTGCAGGATTAAAATTAACGACAAAAAGTAACGGCAGCAGCAATGAAACAGACAAATTTCCTTGAAAATATTGCAAATCGGAAGAATAAACCGCTGGCGGCAAGAATGACACCCCGCAGTTTTGAAGAATTTGCGGGACAAGACAATATTGTGGGAGACGGTAAGCTTTTGCGCCGTTTAATAGAAGCTGATAATCTCGGTTCTGTAATTTTTTTCGGTCCGCCCGGAACGGGTAAAAGTGCATTGGCAAGAATTATTGCTTCAAAAACAAAAGCATACTTTGAAGAAGCAAACGCAGTGACGACCGGTACAGCCAATATAAGGAAAATAATAGAGGTTGCAAGAGCAAGAACGGAGACGTCGGGCAGGAAAACTATTCTTATGCTTGACGAAATTCATCATTTCAATCGTTCACAGCAGGATGCGTTGCTTCCAGATGTTGAGAGAGGAATAATAACATTAATCGGCATAACGACGGAAAATCCTTTTTTTTATATTAATGCCGCCATTATTTCAAGAAGCACTGTTTTTGAATTTCAGCTTTTGTCGAAAAAAGTGCTTTTATATGTTATGAAATCGGCTTTAAAAGATAAAGAAAACGGACTTGGAAGCTATAAAGTTAGAATGTCAGAAGAAGCAAGAGAACATTTGCTTGTGAATGCGTACGGCGATGCCAGAAAACTTCTTAATGCTCTTGAAATAGGCGTTCTTTCCGCAGAAGTTAATGGAGAAGGCATAAGAGTTTTTGATATCGGCGTGGCTCAGGAATCAATGCAGAAAAGAGCAGTTTTATACGATCGTTCAGGAGATGCTCATTATGATCATATTTCTGCATTTATTAAATCAATGCGGGGAACAGATCCCGATGCGGCGGTTTACTGGATGGCAAAAATGCTTGTAGCCGGAGAGGATCCTCGTTTTATTGCAAGAAGGATAATAATTTGCGCCTCTGAGGACGTTGGTATGGCAGACCCCAGAGCTTTAACGCTTGCAGTTTCTGCGCTTAGTGCGGTTCAATTTGTCGGTATGCCTGAAGCGAGGATAATTTTAGCCCAGGCGGCTATTTACATAGCTTGCGCTCCTAAGTCTAACGCTTCTTGTATGGCTGTCGAACAAGCTTTGTCAGAGGTTAAAAACGGTAAAGTCAGAAGTGTTCCAAATCATTTAAAAGATGCAAATCTCGATGGCGAAAAACTGGGGCACGGACGGGGATATAAATATCCGCATGATTTCGAAGGACATTATACGCAACAGGAATATTGGACTGATCCTGTGGAATTTTACACACCTACAAAAGAAGGTTATGAGGGGAAGATTCGTGAGCGGCTGCTTGGAATCAGGAAAAAGAAAAATAAGGCATGAGTTTTTGGCTTTAAGAAACAGAATGTCTGTGGATTTGGTAGCGGTCTGCAGCGCCGGTATTTTTGCCGGAATTAAAAAGCTTTCCGCATACGAAAAGGCGAAAACTGTGATGTTTTATTTATCTTGCGGTTCTGAAGTTGTTACTGATTTTATGATAAATTCTGCTTTTGGCAGTGGGAAAACCGTTATTGTTCCTGCGATAAAAAATTCCGGAGACGAAAAGATGTATGCCGCAAAGATTTCAAGACTTGAAGATGCCTATCTGTTTGTTTATGGTATAAGGCAGCCTGAGATAAATTCCGGCAACATAGTAGAAAAAAACAATATCGATTTGGTTTTTGTTCCGGGACTTGCTTTTGATATCAAAGGATACAGAACAGGTTACGGCAAAGGCTACTATGACAGATGGCTTAAAGGTGTGCCGTTTGAAAAAACCGTAGGACTTGCTTATGATTTTCAACTTACGAACCAACTTCCGATAGAGAAATATGATCTGCCGGTTGGTATTATTGTTACTGAAAAAAGAGTTGTACAAATTAAAGGGGATCGAGGGGCGGATAGATGGGAAACATTATAGTGATTGTTATAACCGCTTTTGTAGCTTCTGTTGCGGGATATATTTTACGTCTTGTTTATGCAAAATTAAATATTAGATCGGCAGAACAGACTTCAAAAAGAATTGCAGAAGAAGCGTGGTTGATAGCGGAAACAAAGTCAAAAGGAATTCTTTTAGATGCTAGGTTGGCGGTTGACAGAGAGAGAAAAGAGTTTGAACATAAGATAAAAGAGAGAAGGCAGTCTGTCCAGAATATGGAAAATAGGCTTAACCAGCGCGAAGAAAATTTAGATCGCAGAATAGATGCAATCGACAAAAAAGAAAAGGATTTAAGCGGGAGAGAAAAAGATTTTTCCTCAAAAGAGCATCTGCTTTCTGTAAAATTTTCAGAAATTGATAAGATAAAAGAAGAACAGAAAAAAATTCTTGAGAAAAATTCAGGGTTGGCAAGAGAAGAGGCAAAGAAAATTCTTATGAGCGCAATGGAAGAGGATGCAAAAAAATCCTCCGCCGATTTATTGCAGAGACTTGAACAGGAAACGCACGAAACCGCCGATAAAAAAGCAAAAGAAATTCTTTCTATTGCAATACAGCGCATAGCCGCAGAACATACGGCGGATACCACTACTTCTACGGTTCAAATTTCAAATGACGAGATAAAGGGTAGAATTATAGGGAGAGAGGGTAGAAATATCAGAGCGTTTGAACAGCTTACAGGTGTTGATTTGATAGTTGATGATACTCCGGAAGCGATAACCATTTCGGCTTTTGACGGCGTAAGAAGACAGATAGCAAAGATTGCTTTGGAGAGGTTGATTGCCGACGGCAGAATTCATCCTGCAAGAATTGAGGAAGTTGTCGAAAAAGTAAAGAGAGATATGGAACAGCACCTTAAAGAAACCGGAGAGCAAGCTGCAATCGAGGCGGGAGTTCCCTGTTCCAATTTTGAAATTATTAGATTGCTTGGGAAATTAAAATATAGAACTTCTTATGGACAAAACCAGCTTCAGCACACACTGGAAGTTACATGGCTTGCAGGCGCAATAGCAGGTGAACTGGGGCTTGATGTGATGTTTTGTAAAAAAGCAGCGTTGTTGCACGATATAGGCAAAGCCGTTGATCATGAAGTTGAGGGAACTCATTATCAAATTTCCGCCGATATAGCTAAAAAATACGGCGAATCTCCTAAAATGGTAAATGCAATTTTATCGCACCATGAGGGTTTTGCTGTTCCATCAAGTCCCGAAGCTTTTGTTATAGCGACGGCAGATACAATTTCAGCAGCAAGACCCGGTGCAAGAAAAGAGTCAGTAGGACGCTATCTTAAACGTCTTGAGAAACTTGAAAAAGTCGTAAAAGAATTTAATGGCGTTTCGATAGCTTATGCGATGCAGGCCGGAAGGGAAGTAAGAATACTTGTAGAGCCCAAGAAAGTTGACGATAATCAAACACAAATTTTAGCGCACGATATAGCTAAGAAAGTTGAACAGGAACTGGAATATCCGGGACATATTAAGATTACTGTTGTTCGCGAGACAAGGGCACAGGAAATAGCAAAGTAAATTTTTTGCTTTGTGCCTTTTAAGTTATAACGGCAGAGTTCATATTTCTGTGCGGCAAAGAAAAGCGGTGTTTTAGGCGGTTGAAGTATTTCAAGAGGAATGTAGGGTAGATAGCAATATGCTCGCTTAGATTTTTGTGATGAAAAAATTGGTTTTGCAGTTTTGATATTAACAATCTCTAATAAGTTTGTGCCGGGAGTTCGGATACTTGGCAAGTATGTTCACGGAAAAGTTTAAGCTGAACAAATACTGCCGCCTAAATCTCTAAATTATGAAAATAAAAACAAACGATGCGAGAGCGTTGGCACAATGCGTGCATCGGCTTATCTGCTGGAAAGTTTGATCTTGCAAACTATTTATTTGACGTTTAGGAAAGTTATAAGAAAGCTATAGTAGGATTGACAGCGGAATAGACAAACGAGAATAACGATAGCTTAAAAAAATAGTTTACTTGCCGGCTTATGAGATTAAAAGCAGCAAAGACAGAGGTAGAGAATATTTTTTAACTGACGACACGGCAAACTTTTTTAGGTTATTGGTTTGCTTTTTAATGTAAATTTCGGGATAATTCTTATTTTCATTCCTCATCTTTAAGGATACACATAAATGTCTGAGGATTTGGAGTTTGATTGCGGTGGCAACCGCGGCGATGGTCGTCTTATATATACTGTTACGCAGATAAGCGACGAGATAAAACTTATTCTTGAAGATTTTTATCCTACTGTATGGATACTGGGAGAGATTTCAAATTTTAAACTCTATAATTCCGGGCATATATATTTCAATATCAAAGATAAAAATACACAGATAAGAGTGGTAATATTTCAAAGCGCAAGCATAAAATTAACTTTTTCACCTAAAGATGGGATGAAAGTTTTGATTTGTGGCAGAGTGAGTTCTTATCCTAAACGCGGCGATTATCAGGTAATTGTAAACCGTATGGAGCGGTGTGGTAGTGGTGAACTGTACGAAGCGTATGGGGAATTAAAGGAAAGATTGAAAGCGGAAGGATTTTTTGACGAAAGCGCAAAAAAACCGATACCGGATATTGTGAACAAAATAGGAATTGTTACTTCGCAAGATGGTGCCGCACTGTGCGATATTTTAAAAGTAATAGATAGTTTAAATGCAAACATTGAAACTCTGATATATCCCGTGAGAGTTCAGGGGAAAGAAGCCGAAAAAGAAATTCCGCAGGCGATAGAATATTTTAATTCCCGTCATAAAGATTTGGATGTTTTGCTTGTAGGCAGAGGCGGCGGTTCAGTGGAAGATTTGTGGGCTTTCAACATGGAGTCTGTGGCAAGAGCGATTTTTGCTTCAGAAATACCGGTAGTGTCGTGTATAGGACATGAAGTTGATTTTACTATAGCAGACTTCGTTGCAGATATGAGAGCTCCGACGCCGTCTGCGGCAGCCGAAATGGTTTTAAGAAGTAGGAATGATATTAAAAAACGCATAGAATTTTTAAGAGAATCTCTTAACGGGGCAATAAATTTTATATTGTACGATCGCAGTGTGGAACTTGACAAACTGATATTGTCAAGAGCGTTGACAAAGCCGTATCTGATATATGAAGATAAAATATCTTACTTGGCCGAACTGGATAACCGCCTTTTAAAAAGTATCGGCAGCTTGTTTAAATCAAAATCTGAAAATTTAGGAAACGTTTCGCATAGATTGGATATTGTGTCTCCGCTATCTGTTTTGAAAAGAGGTTTTTCCATTTGCTTTGACAGCAATAATGAAGTTATTGAAGATTCAAAAGACGTTAATGTCGGCGATGATATTAGTATAAGGTTTGCGTCAGGCAGTTTAAATGCAAAGGTGAAAAGCTGTGAATAAGAAACAGTTAAATTTTGAGAAATCTCTTAAAAGGCTTGAAGAAATAGTTTCCGAAATAGAAAATGCGGCTCCTGATTTGGATAAAGCTCTGGTTTTATTTGCAGAGGGCGCTGAACTTGTAAAATCTTGTTCGGCAAAATTAAGTGAGACAAAGAAAAAAATTGAAATTATAACTTCTTCGGGAAAAACAAAGCTTTTTAAGGGGCAAAATTTTAATGAAAATCGTTGATTTTGAAAAATATATTTCACAGAAAGTAGGACATATAAATTCAGCGTTAAAAAAATTTTTGCCTAAAGGTAATTCTGTTGTTTCTCAAGGTATGCGTTATAGTGTTTTGTCCGGAGGCAAAAGGCTACGCCCTGTGTTAGTTATTTTGGCAGCTGAACTTTTTGGTGTAAAAGCGGAGAACGTAATTCCAGCTGCCTGTGCCGTTGAATATCTGCATACTTATTCTTTGGTACATGATGATTTGCCTGCAATGGATAATGACGATTTGCGCAGGGGAATGCCTACAAATCATAAGAAATTTGGTGAAGCTGCAGCTATTTTGTGCGGCGATGCACTTCTTACAGAGTCTTTTAATCTTATAACAAAATCAAAAAGCAGCGAAAGAAATATAAATGAGGCTGTAAAAATTCTTGCGGATTACGGTGGTTATAAAGGGATGATTGCAGGGCAGGTTGAAGACACTTTTGAAACCGGAAAGTGGAGCGGAAAAAATAAAATTCTATTGGAGAAAAAATTAAAATTTATACAAATCCAAAAAACAGCAGCTTTAATGGTTGCAAGCTTAAAAATAGGTGCGGTTTTAGCCGACGCAGATAAAGAAGGCTTAAAAGCGCTTGAAGTTTATGGTAAAAATGCTGGTATAGCTTTTCAGATAATTGATGATATTTTAGATATATATGCCGATAAAAAACTGTTGGGCAAAGAAGGCAGCGACGCAGAAAATGATAAACTTACGGTTCTTTCCTTATATGGGAAAAGGGAAGCAGAAAAGAAAGTGTGTGAATATATCAGGAAAGCAAAAAAGGCAGTGGCGGTATTTGGAAATAAATCAGAAATATTTGCTCATATTGCGGATTATATAACAGGCAGGACATATTAGGTTGCCGTTGCTGCAGCTGAACTTTTAAAAAGGTCTTTATTGTAAATCCATTTAGCCGTTGCTTGTAATCGTTTGCAAAACCCGATAAATAAAAAAAGTTTTTGTTGTAAAACTGTCGGATTGTTAAAAGCATTGAAAATCTGCCTATTAATAAAAGATATAGTCTTTGAGCAAAAAAAAGACTGTATGTTTCGGAGATTTCATCTCATCAATATGACAGGTAAGGGATTTTTCTGCTGCCTTGTTTAATTGTTAAAAAACTCGAATAAAAAAGATTTTTATCTTAGTGCCGTTTAGCCCATTAAGGCTTTAATATCAATAGAACAGAAATGATTTTAGATACTGACGGATAAAAAGTCTTTGTCATAATACGATTCAGTTTTTTATGACTTTAAAATATCTTTTGAAGTTTATATATGTCTAAATATCAGCATAATGTCTCGCAGGGCAATTAAAAACATTAAAAATACTCTATATTCCCAATAGAATATTTTTAAAGATATTGCTATAATATGAATTATGACTGAGAAGTTATAGTGCTTGAAGATACAGTAGATTTTTGTCATTTTTAAAGGCTTTGGTGTTGCTAGAGAGAGATAGATAAAACATATGAAGAAAATTAATTCCTATTTATATTCTGAGTTTATTTTGTTTTATTGAATTTTAGTGACTGCACTGGAATAAAGCTGATGATCCTATATTATTACCGCTTCAATCTAAGAAGGGCTGATTGTAAATAGGGAAAAAAGAAGTAAAGGGTAGCATTTATTTTAGTGTCGTATGTAGTTATATTAGCTTTTAACATAGCTTTGTAGGTATTTGAAGTGACGAGCAAATTTACTAAAATGATTCCAGCCGCAAAAGATTTCAACGAGTACAAGCGGGAAGAACGTGCTGCAAGCAAATTCTCAAAATTTCTAAAAGAGTTTGTTTTTGGGATAACTAAGTTGGAGTAATAGTTGAAAATATTAGATAGTATAAACAGTCCGCAGGACTTTAAAAAAATAAAAAAAGAAAATCTCGGCGATCTTGCAAAAGAAATAAGAGAAGAAATAATAAATACAATCTCAAAAAATGGTGGGCATTTAGCCTCAAGTCTTGGAGTTGTCGATCTGTCTATTGCAATTCATTACGTATTTGATTCCCCGCGTGATAAAATAATCTGGGATGTGGGACATCAGTCTTATGCACATAAAATTCTTACCGGAAGAAAAAATGAATTCAAAACTATAAGGATGCATAGCGGCTTAAGCGGCTTTCCGAAAAGATCCGAGTCGGAATACGATGCTTTCAGCGCGGGACATTCTTCAACTTCAATTTCAGCTGCATTAGGGTTTGCTGTCGCGAGAGATTTAAAAAAAGAAGATTATAAAATAGTTGCTGTTATAGGTGATGGTTCTATGACAGGCGGACTTGCTTTTGAAGGTTTACAGAACGCGGGACATTTAAAAAAAAACATGCTTGTCATATTGAATGATAACGAAATGTTTATTTCGCAAAAAGTCGGTGCTGTCGCTGGATATCTTGCAAAGCTTTTAACTGCGGGCATGGCGCAAAAATTTGAAGAAAAAATTATGAAAACCGTAAGCAGGTTTCATGGTTTGGGGTCGTCGTTTGGAAAATTTATAAAAAGAGTAAAAGTTATGCTTTTCCCCGGCATGCTTTTTGAAGAAATGGGTTTTATGTACATAGGTCCCGTGCAGGGGCATAACATAAACAATCTAACCGCGATTCTTGAAAATCTGAAAGATATAAAAGACCCAGTGTTACTGCACGTTATTACAAAAAAGGGGAAAGGGTATGCCCCAGCTGAAAAAGATCCCGTAAAATTTCATAGCGTTGGAAAATTTGATATTAAAAGCGGTAAAATCGCAGAAGGTGAAGCTGTTGTTACTTATACAAAGGTTTTTTCTGATGCTCTTATAGAATTAGCTCAATCTGATAGTAAAATAGTTGCAGTAACAGCAGCTATGCCTGAAGGGACAGGTCTTGATAAATTTGCTGAAAAATTTCCTGACAGATATTTTGATGTCGGTATTGCCGAAGGGCATGCTATAACTTTTGCAGCTGCAATGGCAGCAGGCGGTATGCATCCGGTGTGCGCAATATATTCGACTTTTATGCAGAGAGCGATTGACAACATTATACATGACGTAGCTTTGCAAAATCTTCCAGTTGTTTTTGCTATAGACAGAGCGGGACTTGTCGGAGAAGATGGCGGAACTCATCACGGAGCTTTTGATTTATCCTATTTAAATTATATTCCCAATCTCATTATCATGTCTCCATCTGATGAAAATGAATTGCAAAATATGCTTAAAACGGCTTTAAATTCAAATAAGCCCTGTGCCATAAGATATCCCAAAGGTGCCGGTCCAGGCGTGATATTACATAAATCGCCGTGCATACTGCAGATAGGAAAAGCAATGATTTTAAGACAAGGAAGTGATATTTGTTTTCTTGCAATCGGAAATCATGTAGAGACATGTTTAAAAGCCTCAGATTTGCTTTTAGAGAAAAATGTAAGTGCTTCTGTTGTGAACATGCGATTTTTGAAACCGCTTGACATTGATACCTTAAAAGAGATGCTTTTAAAAACAAAAAAATTTATTACAGTTGAAGAAAACGCTTTGACAGGAGGGTTTGGCGAAACCGCAAAAGCTTTTTTATGCGGCAGCGGAACTGTTGTTGAGTGCATAGGTCTACCTGATAAATTTATAGAGCACGGAAATTTGAAATTTTTAAGAAAAAAATATGGTTTTACACCGGAAAGTATAGCAGAGAAGGCATTGCAAATGCTGTGATTATGTACCCACCCTCCCGGTTAATCTGTTTAGAAATCAATTATGAAAAAAAAGAAAAATAAAAAACGTCTTGATGTTCTGCTTTTTGAAAAAGGGTTTGCTGAAACTCGTACAAAAGCGCAGGCTTTTATAATGGGCGGAAACATTTTTATAAACAATCAGATTCAGTATAGACCCGGAACTTTAGTGGGAAAAGAAGATTCGGTTGAAGTGAAAAACGCAAATCCATATGTTTCGCGCGGCGGATTAAAACTGGAATCTGCTTTGGAAACTCTTGCTATTGATATAGAGGGATATATTTGTTTAGATATAGGGGCATCGACAGGTGGTTTTACGGATTGTATGCTTCAAAAAGGTGCAATTAAAGTTTATGCGGTAGATGTCGGAGCGGGTCAGCTGCATTATAAGTTGAGACAGGACAAACGTGTTATCAATATTGAAAATGTTAATTTCAGATATTTTGACGTCTCTTTCTTAAAAGAGAATATAGACTTTGCGACTATAGATGTTTCTTTTATATCTCTTGATAAAATTTTGCCTGTGGCATATAGAAGTGTTTCGGAAAATGGTTTTGTTTTAGCTATGGTAAAGCCGCAGTTTGAGCTTGAACCGTCGGGAATAAAAAAAGGCGTCGTAAGAGATGAAAAATTAAGGCTCAAAGCCGTAAATAAAATTAAAAAAGCCGCATGAGATATAGGCTTTAAAATAATTTCCGAAGCTGATTCCTGTCTTAAGGGCCCCAAAGGGAATCTGGAACATTTTGTTTTTTTGAGTAAGCGACATAATGTCTTTTGAATTTATATTTTATTGCCGTAGTGAGCAATTTTTTAAAGGTTTTATCGTGGGGTTAAGAGAACCTGTGTCTCTGGAAACGTTGCCTGAATTCTGATAGGCTTATTTGTAACGTCGAGGAGTGTTTTAAAAAGAGAGTTGCTGAAAAATGTAACCGGAGTTTAACTTGGCCTGAGGTGGCAGTGATTGTAATTGAAATTATAGGAGAAGCTTCAATACAAATCTTTTTTAAGCATTTGTTTTAAATATTCTGCTTGATTCAATTTAAAGTCTCATTGTGAAGACAGCTGGTTATATGATATTGCGAATTATAGAAAGTTTAGAGGAACAGCATCTAATCGAGGAAAAAATGACAGACTACAATCATTCTGAAATTGAGAAAAAATGGCAGAAAAAATGGGAAGGAGATAGAGTTTTTGAAACTAAGGAACAACAGGGAAAAGAAAAATATTATTGTCTTGTTATGCTTCCTTATCCTTCGGGTAATCTACATATGGGGCATGTGAGGAATTACGTTATCGGAGATGTTTTTGCGCGTTTTCATAAAATGAAAGGAAAAAATATTTTACATCCCATAGGCTGGGATGCCTTTGGGCTTCCCGCGGAGAATGCGGCGATAAAAAACAAAATTCATCCCGCAAAATGGACAAAACAAAACATTGCCCGTATGCGAGAGCAGTTAAAAATTCTCGGTATCTCTTATGACTGGAATAGAGAATTTGCGACGTGTACTCCTGAATATTATAG
>LQAB01020101.1_pt1 | contig 76351 bp, 83 predicted proteins | sample 654521 | NCBI WGS metagenome assembly LQAB01 (sample SAMN00762031, study PRJNA78659) | termite gut metagenome | isolation source: bacterial endosymbionts found in Trichonympha flagellates filtered from... | host: Zootermopsis nevadensis | place: USA: Mt. Pinos, Los Padres National Forest, CA ... | reverse complement strand
TTAAAAAGAGAAAAGGCATACAGAGAAACAAAAGCGCGGCGCAAAAGAGATGACAGAGGGCAGACGCAGAATCAAAAGCCGCAAAAGAAGATTTATTTTTTAGAACATATTTTTTTCCGCATCAGGTTTTACGATAGACGGACGGTGTGGAAATTTATTTTAGAAAATGGTTAGATTTAGTACAGTCAAAAGCAAATACGAAAAAAGCGACTTTGCATTTAAAAACGTAATTCGCTAAAATGTTTGCTCAAAAATAAATATTCTGTTTTTAGCGGCAAAAGTGTTAGTTATTTTTGTAAAACCATGTCTTATTTTTCATCTTAGTGTAAGTAAGATTGTTTTAATAAAGCATATAAAATATAAAGTACTGAGTTTAAAGGAGACAAAAAAATGACTTTACATGAGGTTTTAGGTTTTGCTGCAGGTTCCATTTCTATGATATCTTTCATGCCGCAGGTTTATAAAACTTGGAAAATTAAATCTGCAAAGGACGTTTCAATCCAAATGTTCATTCTCTATACAACAAGCACTTTCTTATGGATAATTTACGGCTTCTTCTCTAACCCTAAGCAACCTGCGATTTACATGCCAAACACGGTAGTACTCTTTCTTTCAATTACCCAGGTTATCTTAAAAATAAAATACGACAGGAGAGATAAGAAAGCTCAGAAATTAAAAGATAATTAATAAATGAAAAGATTCTCACACTGTATTTTTTATAGAAACATTTATCTTTACTGTATCAGTTCCTGTGCGCACTCAAGAGAACACCACTTTGGACGATTTCGCCCCTATAGTAAAACCACAGGATAAAGAAGAAGCAAGCACGAAGAAGTAAAAAAATGAAGAGACAGTCGAAAAATGACGAAAACCTCGCGAAAAATAAGGCTGTCATAATGAAAGATAAAACAGCGACGGGAAAAGAAGTTATCTTAGAAGCCGAAATATTGGAATAAGGCAAAATAGCAGACAATGCCAAACCCAAAGAAGAAGAGCTTCAGTACATTCCCGATTTGCTTCGCGAAGCAAATAAAATGAGAGAAGAAGCAGACGATTATTATCTCTGGAAAATTATCATAAAAGAAACTAAACAGGAAAAATAACTATCTAAAAGTATTGAAAAATAAGATATATTCGACTTTACAGAAAATAAAACGCTTTTCAATGAATTTGAAAGTTATGCCACAAGAAATACTATACTTTTTTTCTCAAAAGAGACGCGTAAAAAATTTGAGATATATTTTCGTGAGCTTAACGAGCGGAATAAAAAGTTTAGCCTCCATTTCACTTAAAAGCAAAATAAAGTATGCATACAGAAAACTGAAATCGGTAGAAGATGCACTTAAGGTTGGCCAACTTAGGACAGGCTCAGAAAAGCCGGTAAAAATTGCTCTTCCAGACATTAAACTCACATAGATTGAACGATAACAAAAAATACAGATTTCTCGATAATGCAATAATGAACTTAAATTTAAATAATCACCTAAGAAACAAGACAAAACTCGGCTTAAAGATAACAGCGTGACTTTATTTTATCAATGGTCGTAAGCAAGCTTTCCCAGCAAACCAGGCATTCCTGAAAAAAACCGTTATAACCACAAAGAAAAGTGTTTCTAAAATAAGCAGGAGGACAAAAAATAGTAAATCAATTTTTACTTAGTCGAGCTAACTATTTCTTTCATATCATTAGGAAGCTGTGCGGTAAACTTAACGGTTTTTAAAGTCGACGGATGTATAAAAGTTATATTATATGCATGCAGCATTTGCCTTTCGCATCTTTTTGCGCCTATTGTTTCCGATCCGCCGTATTGTCTATCACCTATAACCGGATGTTTTATATATTTCATGTGACTTCTTATCTGATGTGTCCTGCCGGTAATAATTCTTACCTTCAGCAAAGTGTAATCGCCTTTTCTTTCAATGACTTTAAATTCCGTAATAGCTGTCTTTTTTGCAAGAGGGTTTACCGACATAATTTTTCTGTTTTGAGGTGATCTTCCAAGAGGCGCTTTTATTATTCCTCTGCTTTCGGCAATAATGCCTTTAACGGCGGCATAATATATTTTCTTTACAACTCTTTTCTGAAGCTGTTTTGAAATGCTTATTTTAGCTTTTTCATTCTTTGCAAAAATAATGACACCAGAAGTATCTTTATCAAGTCTGTGAACCAAATAAGGGTTATATTTACCGGCGGAATGCCCCATTAAAGCATTGAGCAGAGTTCCCGACGGATGACCGTAAGACGGATGAACTACAATACCGGACTGCTTGTTTACGACAACAATATCATCATCTTCGTATACAATGTCAATCTTTATCTTTTCAGGCTTTATATGAAGTTTTTCTTCTTTTTCAAATTCAACCGTTATAATATCTCCGCGTTTTAATTTACGGCTCGCGGGAACAATTTTATCGTTTACAAAAACTCTTTGCCTGTCCATAAGTTTCTGAAAATAAGAGCGGGAATAATCTTTATATATTGAAGCCAAATAAGAATCTGCTCTTTCCCTTTCAAATTTTTCGTATATTATTTTTTCCTGCATATTATAAAAACTCCAGCTACAAACAAAAAAACAGATATTATCTGCGATACAGAAAAACAAAAATACTGCACTCCTCTGTAATCACCTCGGAAAAACTCAATAATAAATCTTAAAACTGCATAGCTTATGATATAAACTGCAAAAGAGACACCGGATTTATGTTCCTTTCTAGAATAAAAATGCAAAAACACAAATAATAAAAAATTGGCAAAAGCTTCATAAAGCTGCGTCGGATGCAGAGACTTTCCCCTGACAGCCAAAGAATGTTCGTTAATAAACACCACCGTCCATGGAAGACTGCTCTCTTTTCCGTAACAGCAGCCGGCAAAAAAACAACCGATTCTTCCTAAGGCATGTCCCAAAGCTAAAGCCGGGGCAAAAAAATCACCTAATTTAAGCAAAGGGATTTTTTTTCTTTTAGCGTATGCGTACGCAAAAATTATTACAGCGATAAAGCCTCCGTAATAAACAAGACCTCCCTGCCATATCTTAAAAATACTCAGCGGATATAAAATAAATTCATTCAAATCCGTAAAAACAAAAAAAAGTCTCGCTCCCGCCACGCTGAAAATCATAATATACATAACCAAAGAATATAAATCATCTTGTGAAATAATTTTTTCTTTGGATTTTTTTATTGAATGCGAAAGATAGAAAATCGCCGCGATAAAAGCTGTAGCCACGAAAAAACCGTAAGTATATATCGTAAAATTCCCAAACGTGAAAAGAATCGGATGCATATTATACCTTCTGTCTGCCAGATATCAGAATATCAGCAAGAATAAGAATCGCCGCGATAAAAATACAGGAATCGGCGACATTAAACGCAGGCCATCTTAAAGAATTAATCCCGAAATCAAGAAAATCCACAACAGCTCCGCACAGCAACCTGTCTGTAAGATTACCTAGCCCCCCTGAAATAATAAGGCAGAAAGCATATATTTGAATTTTATGCAATTTATTCCAGTTTTTATAAAGCCATCCCGACAGAGCAGTTAAAAACAAAAACACGATAAGCGAAAAAAATGAATTCCTACCGCGAAATATGCTGAAAGCCGCTCCTGTATTATGAACATTTACAATATTGAAAAAATTAAGAAACGAAATAACGTTGACTGAATAACCATAGCTTACAAATCTACCCACTAAAATCTTTGTAAGCTGATCTAAAATAAACACAATAATACCTACCCAAAACGGCGTTTTCACTTATCAATAACCTCTCTGCATCTCGAACATAGCCCATCTTTTATGTTGTCGATATGTCTCCAACATCTTGCGCATTTTTCATATTCCGACTTTGCAGACTCTATAAACAAATCGTCTTCCTTATCCGAAAAACTACACTTTATGTCCCAGCTGCCGAGAGTCAGATTTACAAGTTTTAAATCTTTAAAAATTTCATTATATTTTCGCCCGTACTTTATATTTAATGAAGTTTCAAGATTTGAACCTATAACTTTATTCTGTCTCAATTTTTCATAAGCAGCCAACGCTCCTTTTCTTACGTAAAGTATTTTTTCCCATTTTTCAAGAGTTTCGGCATGAAGAATATATTCACTGTTTGTCACGGGAAAATCTAAAAGAAAAACCGACCGCGGCATATCACGCAGCAATTTTGTTAATTCTCTCCAAGCCTCTTCGGCGGTAAAGGAAAGTATCGGCGACACAAGTCTTATTATAACGGAACAAATTTCAAGTATTGCAGATTGCGCACTTTTTCTTTCTATACCGTCTTTTTTATCACAGTAGAGAATATCCTTTAAAGCATCAAGATAAAAACCGCTTAAAAATACCGTGCAAAAATTACCTATCGCCGATGCGACTTTATGAAACTCATAACCTTCATAAGCGGCTACAGTACCAGATATAAGCTGCTGAAGCCTGCTTAATGCATATTTATCCATTTCTTGCATATCTCCAAAAGGCAAAGCTTTTTTAAAATCAAAATCTCCTATATTTCCCAATAAAAACCTTATAGTATTTCTTATTTTTCTGTAAGTATCGCTTAAACGCCTTATAATTTCGTCGGATATTCTTATATCCTCTTTGTAATCGCTTGAAGCTATCCAAAACCGGACGACGTCGGCTCCGTATTTATTTATCAACTGCTCGCTTGACACAATATTGCCTATCGACTTTGACATTTTTTTTCCATACCCGTCGACAACAAAACCGTGCGTCAAAACATTTTTATAAGGCGTTTTTCCTTTTAATGCCACAGACGGAATCATAGAAGTCTGAAACCACCCGCGATGTTGGTCGCTACCTTCAATATACAAATCCGCAGGAAATTCTAAATCTTTATAGTTTCCGCTTGACAAAACGGCTTCATAAGAAACGCCGGAATCAAACCATACGTCCAATATGTCTTCTTCTTTTTTAAAATTTGCAGAATTACATGAAAGACATTTTGCACCAGTGCCTTTTAAAAGCTCCTCTTCGCTCATTTCAAACCATAAATTAGATCCTTTCTCACCGAACAATGCTGATATTTTATCTATAACTTTAGAATCGAGCAGCGGATCGCCACATTCCCTACAGTAAAAAACCGGAATAGGAACTCCCCATAGACGCTGGCGACTCAAACACCAATCCGGACGTCCTTCAAGCATTGCCGTTATTCTGTTTTCACCGTATTTTGGAATCCATCGGACATTCTTCACGGCTTCCAATAGTTTTTTTCTCAAACCATTATGCTCTACCGATAAAAACCATTGCGGCGTAGCTCTAAAAATTATCGGACTTCTGCATCTCCAGCAGTGCGGATACGAGTGACTCAATCTCAACTTTGCCAGAATTTTTCTTTCTCTGTCGAGTTTTTCTATTATCAAAGGATTTGCCTTATAAATGTGAAGGTTTTCAAATTCGGGAACTTCTTTTGTGTACAATCCTTTATCATTGATTGGAGATATAATTTCAAGACCGTATTCCAAACCCGCTTGATAATCTTCCTGCCCGTGTCCCGGCGCTATATGCACTACACCTGTTCCATCTTCCATACTCACAAATTCGGCGACAATACCCTGCGACTGTTTGTCTCCAACCAGTGGATTTCGGCACTTTAAACTTACAAAATCAATGCCTTTGGCTTCCCAAACAATCTCAAAACTTACGGCTTTTATCTTATCTTTAACATTTTCAGCCAGTGCCTTTGCAACTATAAGTTTTTCCTCTCTTGAATCTTCAAATTTATAAACCGCGGCTGTATACTCGGATTCTCTGTTAAACGCCAATGCGACATTTGCAGGAAGAGTCCACGGAGTTGTCGTCCATATTAATACAGAAAAATCTTTTAACAAAGTTTCTTTAGTCTTAAATAATTCGGGAAGCGATATTATCTGGAACTTTACAAAAATAGAATCTGAACTGTAATCCGAATATTCTACTTCGGCGTCTGCCATAGCCGTTTCGCACGTCGTGCACCAGTAAACAGGTTTTTTTCTTCTGTATATAAATCCTTTTTCTGCTAAATCGCCGAAAACTTTTACTATAGACATCTCGTATTTAGGATCTAAAGTAAGATAGGGATGATCCCAATCTGCTATAACGCCAAGCCTTTTGAATTCGCTTTTTTGTATTTCAACAAATTTCCCCGCAAAATCGGCAGCCTGTTTTCTGAAAATAAGCCTGTCGACTTTACTTTTGTCGGTTTTCATTTCTTTTAAAACAAGCTGTTCGATAGGAAGACCGTGGCAGTCCCATCCGGGAGTAAAAGGCACATAATTCCCAGACATAGAACGATACTTTGTAATGAAATCTTTTAAAACTTTATTGAGTCCGGTTCCTATATGTATATTTGCATTCGCATAAGGGGGACCATCGTGAAAAATAAATTTTTCTTTATCTTTATTTTTTTCGCAGATCTTAACATAAAGCCGCTCCCTGTCCCACTCTTCAATAAAAGCAGGCTCTTTATGCGCAAGGTCTGCCTTCATCTGAAAATCCGTTTTAGGAAGATTCACTGTTTTTGAATAATCCTTTTTTTCATCCATTTTTACTTATCCCCAAGGAAACTTTCTGCCTTGTCATATAATTATACGCTTTACGTAAATTTACGGTATCGTATCCAAAATTTCATTAAGCTCTTCTTCCAAACGTCCCAACACTTCAATAGTTTTTTCTCTGCCTCTTTCGCCTTTTCTCAGGAAAATCATCGATCTTTTTACGTCAAAAAAATCCGATAAAAAGTCGCACAGTTCTTCATTCGCACTACCATCAACAGCAGGCACCATGATTTTTACCCTTAAAGTAGAACCCACCCTGCTTACGACCTCATTTCTTTTTGAGTTAGGTATCACTCTAACTTTAATAATCATTATAATTCCCCTCTTACAGGTAAAAAATTATTTGCTGATTTCTCTGGATCTTTTCACATCCTGTTTCATAGCTTTATACATAAATATCCGAAAGATTTTTAGACTGAAATAATTCAACGCCGCTTCAGTCGTTCCATTTGGAGATTTCACTTTCCTTTAACGTTGCAGCGAATTCTTTTGTCACATCGAGCATTCTGCCAGACCCGTAAACCGTCTGACCCGCAAACCTTTCTTCAATATCTTTATCGAGTCCGAGTTTTTCAGCGAATTTCTTCATAAGTTCGCAAAAATAAAATATGTACGTAAGACCCAGAACCGGACAATGCCGTAATAATGTCAAATTTTTCCTCGTCAAGAATTCAGTTTTTCATATAGCCGAAAACAAACGCTCTGCTTTTTGAAGCTGCTCATTCGAAACAAATCTCCATTTGCACAAAGCCGTAGCGACTGAAAGCACAAGAGACGGAATATTAAACATCGCTCTTATAGCAAGAACGTTCTTTTGAATATTATCCTAAATAAATCTTGTCGTTATTCCAGAAGCGATTGAAATAATAATAGCTTTCATTTTTACAAAATTTTTCATTTCATCGAATACTTCAAGCATATCCTGGCGGCTTAATGAAAAGAAAAATTATACCTGCTCTTACTTATATAGCCTGCCATATTTCCAGAACCGATAAAAAAAGTTTTTTACTTATTTCCATAGCTCCTTTTCCCAAATATTGCCGAACCTATTCTAACCATAGTAGCACCTTCTTCTAAGGCAATTTTATAATCATCTGACATCCCCATAGATAAAATATCAAATTCGTAACTGCTGGAAGATTTTCTTATCTTTTCAAACAAATTATATACCTGCTTAAAATAAGGCCTAGAATCTTCTGGATTGCCGCTATATGGAGCTATAAACATCAGCCCCTTTATCGAAATGTTGGGAATTGAAAGACACTGTTTATAAAAACCCTCAACATCATTCGGATTGACGCCTGTTTTAGTAATTTCCTGCGAAATTTTTACTTCAATGAGACAATTCTGCAATTTACCTCTATTTACCGCATGTCGGCTTATGTCGCCGGCAAGCTTTACACTGTCTAAAGAGTGTATCAGATCAAAATTTTCCACGGCTTTTCTCGCCTTGTTTGACTGCAGATGTCCGATAAAATGTTTCGTAATGCCGGCAAGAGACAAACCAAGCTGCTCAAATTTAGGTAACGCTTCCTTTATTTTACTTTCTCCAATATGTTTTATTCCGCATTTTAAAGCTTCTAAAACACACTGATAAGGAAAATTTTTTGTTACCGCCATAAGCTCGCGCAACAGGAGCATTTTTGACTGAATTTATAGTATCTTTAATGAATTCTATATTTCCGCAGATATTTTTCATTTTTTTAATAGTATCATGTAATTATAGCATGTTTTTGATGTTTTTAAGAACTTTTAAGATGAGCAGACGACTTTACGAGCATAATGATCTACGCAAGATGCTGGAAATCGAGTTAATCTGCTACGGCAGAATGCCCGTCAGTTTTAGAATTTTTGAGATTGCGTAGAGCAATTTTTGCTTTTTGATGATGCGGATTAAGCTTTAAGGTAAGTGTTCTCACACGCATTCAACTTCGTAATATTTACCCTACACATATAAAATAAACCTTTCTGTATATTTTTCATCGGCAGAACAGTTCGTCATATTCAAATTTTTCTATATGCTGTCCTTCAACCCATCTTATTTTTAATCAAAACAGATTTATTAATATATCCTCTCGCTTACAAATTTTTCAAGTTCTTCCATCGCCTTTACACACTTTATCCACTGCTCCAAATTATATTTTTCAATTCCCTTATTGAACCATTCTTACCGCCTACGCGTCACTAAAGCTGGCTCGCCATTATCGTCTGTCGGCACATCCTCGCTTACTACTTACTCACTTGACAGACCTTGTCTGGATCGTCCGCACCTCCGTCAATGGCAAACAATCAGCACAGAGCGTACTTGCGTGCATATTGAACTTATCGAACTTTACATCCATCTGCGGTTCCGCTCATAAACTTCATGCCCTCTGGCTCCCTTGCCAACGGAGGCTGTGTGCCGACGCTGTTTGAAAGCCTTGCTATTGCCTGTGCGTATATTCTGTTTTACACCAGTATCATTCGTCTGATACCGCCGCTCTGTCAAGCCGTTAAATAAAGGCTTTAACTGTGCAAACATTTGCTCGCAATTCCTGTACTTAAATTTAATACTTTCGTCCTCGCCTAAGTCTTTCGGAGCTTTAAGTTCTGCCTGTATTCTTGCAAGCTCTTTGTTAATCATTTCCGCTCTTATAACGTGTCATTTTATCTAACACCTTTTCTTCTGCCATTTTTATCCTCCAAAGATTATTCCAAAGATTATGGCCACAATAATATAAACAACTACAGACAATGCTACGGTGCCCAAAACTCCTCCACTCATAAGATACTGGAAACAACAAATGAAGTAATCTCAGAAAAAACCAAATCAACTACGAGAGTTAATACAACCTCCCAAAATCCCAATTCAGCTTTTAGTAGTCCTAGAATAAATAAAAATATGAAAAGAGCAAATCCGATATCTTGTGCCGTCTTGCCAAAAAAATAGCCAATAAAATCTAAGAAAACAAAAACAATTAACCTAGCCCCTACCAGCTCCCAATATCCCAATAAGAAACTCCAGAACAATTATACGCAGCATCAGCAGGTGTTTGAAACGCGGGCCGAATGGATAAAAATCGACGGCAAGACTTACATTCTGTTTTCACAGTTTCCCGAAAACAGAAATATCCTCAAAAAAACTTTTCCCGGTTTCATATACCCAGCAAAATTGAAACCATAATATTGACTACATTGTCGTCATTTCTGAAAAATAAAACTGACTCAGCTTTATTTATATCTAAAAGTTTTGCCACGCACTCTTCTTTAAAGATATTATTTTTGTCTTTAACGCAATCTGCATTCTCTTGTTTCCTGCTAATTATTTATTTGGATTCTAAAATCACAGCAAACTTCCAACAGCTTTTCGCTCCGATGTCTCATCACAATCGCCGTTTACATAAGCACAACAGCACCCGCGGTCAAACACCATTCATTATTTCCTTAACCTAAACAAATGTCAAGTATAATCCAGACTTTAATCTCTATTGAGCTTTCCACTTTTAATATTGGTCAGTAGCGTTCATGCGTACACCTCTAGCCGGTAATCAAAACAAGGCAGAAAACTTCATACAATCTTTTTTAGTATGTGCAAATAATCCGTCACTGTTTATTTTCATTTGCATTATGTCCCCTACTGCCATAAATTTAAATACCCTTTTTGTTCTTTTGTAAGAGCGTCTATTTTAATGCCCATAGAATTTAACTTAAGACTTGTTATTTCGTTGTCGAGCTTTTCAAAAATAATATGAACATTGTTTTCAAGATTTTTATAGTTTTTAACTAAGTACCGCACAGAAAACGACTGATTTGCAAAAGACATGGCCATGACACTTGCGGGATGTCCTGCGGCAAACGCAAGGTTTATTAATCTCCCTTCGACAAGCACACACAAAGTTTTATTGTTTCTTAACGTATATTCATCAACAAAATCTCTTACGTTTTTTATGGATTTAGATATTTTTTTAATGCTTTAAATCTATTTCGTTGCTAAAATGCCCACTATTACAGACAATTGCACCATCTTTCATTAAAGTGAAATGACTGCCGTCAATTACGTTTAAATCGCCCGTAAGAGTAACAAAAATATACCTTTTTCAGCGGCTTCTCTTATAGGAATAACTTCAAACCCATCTATATAGCAACTTCAATCGACTTAAGATGATCAACTTTAGTTACTACGACGCGCGCACTCCGAGACCTTTTGCTCTCATGGCAAAACCTCTGCCGCACCATCCACGCTCTGCACTGACAAGAACTTTTCCAGTAAGCAAAAATACCGTCAATAGTTGACTGTCCCTTACCTTATCTGTTGTCAAAAAAATGCTTTTTCAGCACGTCATTAATGGCAATGAAAGGATACGCGAGAGCTTTTCCTTTGGCCATAGCTTTAAGCCTAACAACACCTGTTGTAGTTTCTTCCGTCCCGCCTATAATATCCTTCCAATAAATCTCTTCTCCTTAAAAGAACTGTCATAACCAAATCGGCAACGTCATCCCGAATTGATAAAGGGTTTGATGCACAAAAAAACATACGCCCGCGCCGTCGGTTTTCAACGCAACGGCCAGATTTGCCGTCTCTGCATTAATATGCAGACAAGATGAAATTTTATTCCCCTTCAATGTTTTTTCTCTTAAGAATTTTTCCTTTATCTGCTTTAATATAGACACTTCGTTCTCAGCCCACAAAATCCTTTTGCTATCTTTTTCGGCAAGCTTAATGTCTTTTATATCGTAATAAAAGACATTTTTTTGTAGAAAAACTCAATAAAGCTGACTTACTCCGCAACATATCCTCCGCATTCACGCTTTAGTTCGGAGACTTTATTGAGTTTTTCCCAAGTGAAATCTTTTCCCTCTCTTCCAAAATGTCCATAAGCGGCAGTTTGAGCAAAAATAGGTCTGCGGAGCTGCAAATAATCCGTAATACCTTCCGGAGTGAGCGGAAATATTTTTCTCACCGCAGATTCTATCACCGATCCTGAAATCTTTCTCGAATGATGAGTATCAACCATTACTGAAACGGGATCCGCCATGCCGATCGCATAAGAAAGCTGTACCGTACACTTATCGGCAAAACCAGCCGCAACCACATTTTTTGCAATATGCCTTGCCATATAACATGCACTTCTGTCAACTTTTGTAGAGTCTTTGCCTGAAAACGCTCCACCACCGTGCGCCGTCATTCCGCCGTAAGTGTCAACTATTATTTTTCTTCCGGTAAGACCGGTATCTGCCGAAGGTCCCCCGGACAAAAATCTTCCTGCAGGATTTATATATATTTTCGTGTTTTTATCAATCAATTTCCCAAGAACATATTTAATAACCTTATTAACAATTTCTTCTTTAGATTTTTTCGTCATGCGATTTCCCGTTCTATCCAAAACCTTTTCAGTATGCTGCGTCGATAAAACAACGGTATCTATTCTTTTTGGCTTCCAGTCCACGTATTCAACAGTTACCTGTGTCTTACCATCTGGTCCCAAATACGGTAAAATACCTTTTTTTCTCACTTCAGTAAGTCTCATCGCAAGTTTATGCGCCAAAATTATCGGCAGAGGCATAAATTCCGGAGTTTCTCTGCACGCAAAACCTATCATCAATCCTTGATCGCCTGCTCCGCCGGTATCAACACCCACAGCAACATCAGGGGACTGCGTATTTATAGCGTCAATAATCACGCATGTATTACAGTCAAACCCAAAAGAAAGCTTATCGTAGCCTATTTTCTTTATAGCTTCCTTTATGATGTCTCTGGTATTAATTCTTGCGCTCGTCGTAATCTCTCCACCCACAATGAACAATCCTTTAGAAATAAAAGTCTCGCATGCAACTCTCGCTTTTGAATCCTGTTTTAAAATAGCATCCAAAACACTGTCTGAAATTATATCACACACCTTGTCTGGATGACCTTCGGTAACAGATTCGGACGTAAAAAAATAACTCTGTTTATTTGACATAAAAATTACCTCGAAAATTCCGGTGATGCAGCCACAAATATCAGCGTAAATACACTTAGAAATATTCCTCCATCACTATAGAATCAAACGATGTTATATTGTCCGGCATTTATTGTGCCAAAGCCCACTATAGTGTTTATTGTTTTCACATTGCCGCCGATTTTTGAATTCTCCAAAACTATTAATTTTTCCACAGATACATTACCACTTATTTTTACATTGTCTGATATCCCGGCCTACGGTTCAATTACCGCATTTTTTCTATTATAACATTATTTTTTTACTGATTTAAAAGATTTTTCTTTTATGGATTCTACTTTTCCAGCATCTTCTTTTTTTTCATCTTCTCCTAAAATTTTTTCTTTTATTTTAGCTTCTATCTCTCCAGCAACCGCGGAATTTTCAGACAAATAAGTTTTTACGTTATCTCTTCCCTGTCCGAGCCTCTCACCCTTATAGCTGAAAAATGCTCCCGCCTTTTCAATTATTCCATCATTTACGCCCATATCTATCAGATATCCGAGTTTATCAATGCCCTGTCCGAATATTATTTCAAACTCTGCCTGCTTAAAAGGAGCAGCAACTTTATTTTTCACAACTTTAACCCTTACTCTGTTGCCTAAAATTTCGTCGCCTTTTTTAATTGATTCAATTCTTCTTATATCGAGCCTTACCGAGGAGTAAAATTTGAGAGCAAGCCCTCCGGGAGTTGTTTCGGGACTTCCCCACATCACTCCTATTTTTTGTCTCAGCTGGTTTATAAATACTATTGAAGTTTTTGATTTTGAAATATTTGAGGTAAGTTTTCTAAGAGCCTGACTCATAAGTCTTGCCTGAAGACCTATGAAAGAATCTCCCATCTCGCCCTCAATTTCAGCTTTAGGAACAAGAGCCGCCACGGAATCGACAACTATAATATCAACCGCTCCGGAACGTATAAGTTTGTCCGCAATTTCAAGGCCCTGTTCGCCCGAATCCGGCTGCGATATTAGAAGATTGTTTATATCTACGCCGAGTTTCTGCGCATACTCAGGATCCATTGCATGTTCTGCATCAATATATGCCGCAATACCGCCGAGCTTTTGCGCTTCGGCAACCATGCATAAAGCCAGAGTTGTTTTTCCCGACGATTCCGGACCGTAAATTTCAATTATTCTTCCGCGCGGTATTCCTCCTATTCCGATAGCTATATCAAGAGGAAGAGCGCCCGTCGATATTGAATCAACTTTTTCCTTAGAATGTTTCTCGCCAAGCCTCATAATTGCTTCTTTCCCAAAGTCTTTTTCAATCTGCGAAAGAGCTAAATCCAATGCTTTAAGCTTTTCATCTTTCACCATAACTTCCTCCGAGTTCTATCAATGCTTATATTCTTTATCAATAACAAATATCCATCTTACCGTTTCCATCTTTCCATTTGTGTGCGTATGCATCATAATCTTAAAAAGCAAAACTTTGAAATATTTGGTATTTCCTCAGGTTTTCAAGACTTTGCAACAAAGCGGTTGCTCCTTTTTAGAACGGCAAAAGCATACTGATCAGCATCTCGTTTCTAAGCTCAAGAGACAACAGCTTTTAAGAATTGATGGATTTTCACCATAGCCAACGTATCCCGGGCACAATACTTCAGCAAGTTCTTTTTTGTTTCTTCAGTTTTTTTATCATCATAAAGTCCCATCGCCATAAAAGCAAAAGAGGCAGCGGCATCTCCGCCGGATCCTATTTCCAAATCTGCATAATTCATTTCAGGAATCAGTACCGGAAGAACTTTCTTGATAGATGAACGCCCGCGAAAATTTATATCGTAATAATTTTTTTTTATGATACGTTCCAAATCGACAATTCTCCAGGCTATTTTATTAAGTTTTTCGCATAAATCAAGGAAAAGTCCCGCAAGATTAGATATAGCAATACGCTCAAAATTCGCATAGGTGATGACGCTGCCTTCTTCGCCCAGACATTTAATAAGTCTTTCAGCAATTTCACGGCGGCTGTCTCTTGTCTGATCCGCAATATACTCATAATGATCCAATATATTTCCTGCATCGTCAGCTCTATCTATTGAAAACTGCGTCAAAAGCTGCGTATGCGGAGCAATGTCCCGATATAACGGTATTACAGTCATCACCGACTCAAAATCGAGATAATAAAAAGGCTGCCTTATATTCTCCAGCTCCGTTTTTAAATTTTCCGATATATAATTTGTATTTGTTAAAACGCAGTTTTTAACTATCTGCTGCATTTGCGTAAGTTCAAAATCAACTGGAATTTTATTAATCGTATCCGCACCAGCAGCTATTAATTCTTCCATCGCAAGAACTGAAAGTCTCGGCAGATCAAATATATAGTTTTTCACATCTTTACTCATACAGCCGTCAAACACCGGACAGTTTTTACAGTTTCGTTTCAAATAAGGTTCCGGCATATTTTCAGATTCAATATTTTCACGAACTTCATCTGAAAGAATTAAAAACTCCTGAACTTTCGGTTCAACTTTTTCAGTACAATCCAATTCTTTAAAAAGCTGCGATATACTCATTCCAAGACGATAATCATTTGATAAACAAAGAAGAGTAGTTTTACTTACGACGAGTCCCGATTTAGCCAAAACCATCGCATTAAAAGACATATCGCGAGCGTATTTAACTTTATATTTGTTGCCCAACTTAACCTCAAATAGATGCCATGAATTGTCATCAAGTTTTTGCAGTATGTCAGCTTTTGCCAAATAACCGCCTGCAGCAAAAGAAGCTCCATAAATTGCTTTAACGCCGGGATCCAAAACCAGCTCTCTAGTATATAATACAGCATCGTCAGTTTTCAGTTTCCCAGCGTTTAACGCATTCAAAAAAAGCTGTCCTGCAATATTACGTACATTTCTTCCCTCAAGCCTCAGAAGTTCATTGCTATGACCGGTAAGTTTTGGAAGCATATTTCTTCTTGTCATCCAGCCTAAAGTAGGACAGCTCAAATAGTTGATAAAAGCAGTTTTATTTATATATTTCATAATTTAAATTGATACTCTGCACATTTTCAAATACCATCTACCTGCTTCTTTCGCACAACCGGCAACATAAAGAGAAAAATGATATAAATGCAAAACAATTTTTTACTCACTTCACAGCTTATTCTTTCTCATTCTCTTGAAAGTTAAACCACCGAGCATACCTTAGAACTTTTATGCCATTTCTTAACTGCAACTTTTATCAAACTATTCGCTCAACTTCAGATGATATTTGTACATCCCAAAAAATTTTTTGATCAGAGGTCCCCTAGTGACAACTGACCTTCCTGTTTTGTCTTCCAGCTTTCTTTGCCGACGGGCTGCCCTACGCTTAGAATTGCCTGCTTCTTAGACGTTATACTGTTTTTCAAAAGCGGCGGCATCACCGCATTTTCCCTTGAAGTATGATAAGTTAAATCAACTCTTGTGATCCATTAATAGTAATGAATTTCTAACGTTATCATTCTTTTTGTCGCTGAACAATTTATCAACAGTTTTAACATCCGGACTTTTTGGAAGTACAAGTTTTTTTGGGACCCAGATATTTTTTTAAAGTTTCTTCAATCTCCTCCTTCGTTTTCGGCTCTTTATCATTATATTCACATATCACTTCTTCAAATGCTTGCGCTAAATCAAATTGCTTAACAGTCGCAGCCATAAGCAATGACTTCACTAAAAAATTGCTATAGGATTTAAATCTATGTTTATAGCTTTTCTCCTATTCATCAAGGCTTCAACGGCAGTAACGCCACTCCCGCCAAATGGGTCAAGCACTAAATCGTCGGGCTTACTATAATTTTTAATATATTCGACTACTATATTCCAACTCTGCCTTGTAAAGTATCCGTGAACGCCGAAAGGCCTTTTTATTGCTCACTTTTTTACCCCTATCCCCCAGGTCTATTGTTATAACCAAATCTGATGTTCACTCTTAATTCATAGATAAAACCTTTGCCCGTTTGAAAACTTGCAGGAGAGGGCAAAGTTATCAGTTTTCCCAAATTTTCATCTATGGTTTCAATTAAAAATATAAAACAGGTTGTCTTGTTGAGAAAATCTTAAAAAGTGAAAACTCTAAACCATTGCAAAGCACAAAATAAGTACTTCCTATCTCAGGATAAACAGCATAACTATAAGCTTACTCTAAGTTATCGCTATCCAAAACACCTTGATTGGAGCCTTTGCCTCTAATATCCAAGCATAGATGAAATTAAAACTTCCCTAACTTTGTCTTCTTTGAAATCAGAATCAGAGGCTATTTTATTAAAATTGATATTAGAAAATACAGCTTGTTCCATTTTAAATTTTAGACTCTTTTTATCTGTTTCGCCACGTATACGCACTAAAAACAGTCGTAAAACATTTCTTTATTTTAAATCAAAATATTTGGAAACAACAAATAAAAAAGATATTTTCAACTATTTGTCCGCTAAATCCTACTAACCATATTCTCTTTTGTTCTTTTAAGGCTTTCCATAACCGAATAAGGCACTCTCATTCTGCCCATAACCGGAAGTTTTTTTTTATACGAACCGTGACAATCTGACCCGCCCGTTGCAATAAGATTAAACTTTTCGGCAAGATTCAAAAATTTTTTCACAGTTTTTTCCGAATGTTTTATATGCCAAGCTTCAATGCCCATAAGTCCGTCTTTTATAAACGATCTAAACATATTTTCATCATTATAGTGAATATAATAAGGGTGCGCCATAACAGGAATTCCGCCGGCATTTAAAATAAGTTCTATTGCGTCACGCACCGATATATGATATTTAGGTACATAAGCCGGTTTATCCTTAGACAAATATCTTTGAAATGCTTCATTAACGCTTCCAACAAGTTTTTCTTCAACCAATGCTCTGGCAAAATGCAGCCTTCCTATAACCTTATCTTCAATCTTTTTAAAAAAACTGTCATCTTTCAATTCAGCGCCAATCTTTTTGAGCTTTTCAAGCATTTCAACAGCTCTTTCATACCTTGCTTTTTTTAAAATAGCCAAAATTTTTTTCAATTTTTTTGATTTATAATCTATATAATATCCTAAAATATGCATCTCGCTCTTTTGTGAATCCAATATAACTTCAGAGGACAATTCAATTCCGGGGACAACTTCAAGACCGATTTTTGATGCAATTTCCAGAGCTTCATCAATACCATCCACACAGTCATGATCCGTTATGCTTATTGCGGCAAGCTTCACTTTAGAAGCATACTTAGCCGCTTCTTGGGGAGTAAATGTACCGTCGGAGTAATTAGTATGAATATGCATGTCAACATATAAATCAACGGCACCTGCAATATCCATTAAAGAATCTCCTATGATAAAGCTGAAAGGTTATTTCTTCAACTCTTTATGAGAACCTATACTCTATTTCTCCGGGAGCAACAACTTTTAACTCGCTACGCACCATTCTTTCAAGATAAGACAGCTCATTTTCAAGACAATATATTCTGTTTTTCAGTAAATCGTTCTCATTGCGCTCATTTTCTATATCTTTTTTTAATTTGTTTTGCTCAAAAAAACGCTTTACAAGAGTTCTATTACCTTCGTTGAAAGCTAAAGCTAATAAAACAACTAAGAAAATAATATAACGAATTTTAAATCTTTTTTTTAATCTTTCCATCTCAGGAATCCTTTCTCATCCATCGCAATCTTTAAGCGGAAATCCCTTTCAGTTTGCCATCATAAAAAAACAAGATTCCCTAAAAATCCTATCTCTTTTCAGGACCCGGAAAAAGCGAAGTTTATTTAAAGTGACATACAAAAAAATAACGAGGAATTTCATATCCATATATCGGCAAAGTATCAAAATTTCAAATACTTGCGAGGAATATCCTTACCCATACATCCCCCCCCCTTGCTCTTACCACGGCCAGACTCCGCGATCCCAATCCTAAGCTTTGCTAAGGTATTTGAAAAAAGTCGGCCCTTTTCGACTGTCTCTCCCTTACCTATCAGGAAAGAGGAGAGAATAAATAGTCAATTACTTTATGCTTGAAAATGCAGACCTGCCTAAATAGACTGATTTAGATCCCAGTTCTTCTTCAATTCTTAAGAGCTGATTATATTTACACATTCTGTCGGTTCTTGATGCAGATCCCGTTTTAATCTGTCCAGTATTAAAAGCAACAGCTAAATCCGCAATAATATTGTCTTCAGTTTCGCCTGAACGGTGTGACATGACCGCCGTATAGCCAGCTTTATATGCCATCTGAACGGCAGCAACTGTTTCGGAAAGAGAACCTATCTGATTAACTTTTATAAGAATTGAATTTGCAATGCCTTCATTTATTCCGTCTTTAAATATTTTTGTGTTTGTAACAAAAAGGTCATCGCCGACAAGCTGAAGTCTTGATTTTAGCTTTTCTGTCAAAATCTTCCAGCCTTCCCAATCAGATTCGCTCAACCCGTCTTCTATAGATATTATGGGATATTCTTTCAAAAGATCTTCATAAAAAGCAATCATATCTTTTGACGTTTTCACTTTCTCTTTTACTTCGCCTTCAAGAGTATATTTATTGCTTTCATAGAGTTCGCTTGCCGCAACATCCAAAGCAAAAAAAATGTCCTTGCCGACTTCATAACCGGCCGCTTTAACAGCTTCACATATTATTTCCAGAGCATGCGCATTAGATTTTAAATTTGGAGCAAATCCGCCTTCATCGCCAACTCCGGTTGCATAACCGTTTTCATTTAAAACTTTTTTTAAACTGTGAAAAACTTCACAGCCCATTCTTAAAGCTTCGCGGAAAGTAGGAGCGCTCACGGGAGCAATCATAAATTCCTGCAAATCGACGTTATTGTTGGCATGCTCTCCGCCGTTAATAATATTCATAAGCGGCACGGGTAAAACATATTTGTCGCTTTTAATATTATAAATCTCCCTTATATACTCATATACGGGAAGTTTATTCGAATTTGAACCGGCTTTGGCACAGGCAAGCGATACCCCTAAAATTGCATTTGCGCCAAGACTGCTTTTAAAATCCGTGCCGTCAAGTTTTATCATTATATCGTCAATATCCTGCTGCTTTGTTATTTCAAGCCCCGTAAGTTTCGGGGCAATTATATCGTTGATATTTGAAACTGCTTTTAACACGCCTTTACCGTCGAACCTCTTTTTGTCGCCATCTCTGAGTTCCAAAGCTTCCCTCGAACCCGTTGAGGCACCGGACGGAACAGCCGCTCTTCCAAATGCACCGTCGTCAAGCTTAACGTCGACTTCAACCGTAGGATTTCCGCGCGAATCAATAATTTCCCTCCCTACAATTTTTACAATATTTGCCATACTTAATACCCATCCTCCTTAATTAAGCTCTAAGCCTTTCAAAAAACTCAACAGAAAGTTTCTTTGCCAGAAGGCTGTTGTTAGAAATAACCTCAACTTTTACATCGCCGGTTTCCATTTCCGTTATAAAAATACCTGCTTCCGTTGAATCCAAACAACAATCAAAACTATTTGAAAAATTTAAAGCTATTATATATCCATTTTTAAAACTTTTATGCACAACTTCTGCCTTAAGATCATTTATTATGTTGAGGCTCTTATCAAAACAGTCCTGCTTTGACATTGCAGAAACTCCATTAAATCTTCCGGTTTTTTCACTTTTAAACTTTTCAATAGAAAAACCCAATATGCGTTTTGGATAATCTAAAACCGAGAATGACATCAGAAACAAACAAGACATTGTTAAGATAAAAATAAACTGAATTTTCATAAGTCTAAAAATTATAACAAATCATGTTTAATAAGTAAATTTCCCGCCGCATAATATAAAATGATAAATACTGCGGCGGCAAGTATTTTAGTACACAGTGGGAGTGGCGGTAATGTAACCCCGTATCCCATGAAAGAAGTGATAACAAAATGTCCGTTTACAAAACATCGTCATATAAATTTAAGATTTAAAGCATAATCGGCGGCGGTTTCAGAAAATAAAACAATTCTAGGATTATTTTCATACTTCTTTCTTTTATTGCGCCGGCAAACTGACAAATCGTCATAATCACAGCATTATTTTTTTATAATTTAAAATATTGTAAAATTAAAAGCGTAAAAAATCATTCTATTAATTTTATTATTTATGAAAAACAGTCTGATACCGATTAGCTTTTTAAAAACGCCGACCGACAATTCCAGCACGACGGCGGGATTAAAAGATTTCTGGAAAAAAGTTATTCCGCTTATTTTATACAGAGAAAAACATTTTGACAATATATGGAAAAACGCAACAGAAGAAGAAATTTTCGCGGAACTTGTATTTTGTCTTTTTACCCCGCAAAGCAAAGCAGTGTCATGTTGGTTCGCAGTAAATGATCTTGCCGACAAAAATATGATATTTAATTCAAAAGGCGAAGACATAGCAAAAGTAATCAGCAAAGTTCGATTCAGAAACAACAAAGCAAAATACCTAGTTGAAGCAAGAAAATTATTTACGACTGACAGCAAAGTAAAAATAAAAGAAAAACTTAAGTCCTTTAAAAATATATACGAATTGAGAAAATGGCTTATAGACAATATTAAAGGCATAGGATATAAAGAAGCAGGGCATTTCTTAAGAAATATAGGTATAGGAAAAGATCTCGCCATATTAGACAGACATATATTAAAAAATCTTAAAGTTTACGGCGCAATAAAAGAAATGCCTGAAAAACTTAATGTAAAAACATATCTGGAAACAGAAAAACAAATGCAGGATTTTGCAAAAAATCTAGAAATTCCGATGTCTCATTTGGATATGTTGTTTTGGTGTAAAAATACAGGAGGAATTTTTAAATAGAGTTTTATTTTATGCGGATTTAAAAGTTGCGAGTATTGACAGCAGAATTAACAGTAACAGCAACGATTGGTTATGAGTTGTAATCCAGAAAGCAAAAGAGGGAATACTTCGCGGATGCGGTTACGGTAATTGATAAGCACTACTAACTTTCTCTATACGCCGACATTAATACAACGCCAATCTTGAAAAATATGTGCTTGAAACAGAGTTGGAACGCCGGGAAGCAAGATGCAAAGAACAACAGGTGAAAAAGAGTATGCAAATTGTCCTGATTACAAAGCTGGAGGAAACTCATACCGCTACTTATACTTAACAATAGAGAAGGCTGTTTTGCTTTTAGCCGTGGGGAGGGCTAATTCCCAGCCGTTCAAATAGAAGCAAGAGACTACATCAATACTGGCGGGTCACGAAAGATATCATCATCTATATAACCCCGCACTATACAGACAGACACCCCCCTGATCAAGATACACAACACGTCCGATAGTGCAAGAGGCTGAATGAATTTTTAGAGAAAATTTGAAAAAGAGGAGAAGGAATGTATAGGTGCGAATATTTCAAAATTTCAGAATTAGTAAATCCAAAAATGAATTTGAATTAGGCGGCGGAGCATACCGGAGAAAAAAGTGCAAATATGGGTGGCTACTAAAACAGGCTTTGATAAATTTTGAAAAATCTTAAGACATTTGAAAAATCAGCGTGCGGCGGGTTACATAACCAAAGAAAAGCTTCTACGAAATAACCACCGTAAGCAGTTTAGATAACCTCTTTAAATGCTGAGAATATATCAAAGCAAAGCGGGCAGGATAATTAATATTCATCACTGCAGTAATCGCCAGCTAAAGAGTATGTAAACAATAAAAAAATCTCCTTTCAGCCAATTATTACAGCCCCGGTATTTTCATTCCGCCGGTAAGTTTTTTAGCTTCTTCAGTCATAACACTCTGTGCTTTTTTACACGCTTCTTCAAAAGCCGACAATATAAGCTTTTCTATCTTTTCTTTCTTTTCTTTAAGCAAGTATTCAGGAATATTCAAGCTTAAAAATTCGTTTTTGGCGTTTATCTTTATTTTTATACCTTTGTATTCCACATCCAAAACCTGATTTCTTAATCTGTTATCTATATCTTTCATTTTACTTCTCATATTCATCGCTTCTTTCGCCATCTTAAACAGTTCCATTCTAAATTCATCCTTTTCAATTTTTTATATCTCTCACACTATTAAACAAAATCCGAACTAAAACAACCTCTTATATAAAGAACTTCTGCACAAACGAATATCAGCAGATATCAAAAATATATATTTATACAGAGACACTCTTTTATTTTAATACACCACCACTATTCGCCTTCACAACTTTCAAAATCACCGCATAAACCGTTTATATTTAAAATAAGACAAAAACCACAATAACTCCAGCAAATAAATTTATAAATTTTGCGACAATGCAGTCTGAAAAAATGTCTCATATGAATAAAAGATTGACTATTAAATAGTATTTAATTAAGATTTGATACTCCAAAAGCTTTTACATCAAGATATTATTTTTGCTGTTATGCTTATCCCCACCCGCTTCATCAAACTTCTGTTTCATAGGCTATCCCTCCTTATTTTTTAAAAGAATAACTCAAAATCGTTTTCATCAAACGTTGATTGAAAAAAGTCGCGTTCAGTATGGTCTGTTGTATTTTCTGTAACACCTGTTCATTTTTTTCTAGCTTTCTTGGAATTCTGTTCTAGCAACTTCGAGACGGTCTGTAAGAAAGCCACAATACCAAAGGCATCGTTCGTTATCAGCGCCTGTTGCCAAGACTGTTCTGACGTTTATTGCAGCGACTCTGTCCACCACTCTATATCATGTGTGCTAATCGTTCCTGTTTTCGCTGCCTCTGTCGTTATTGCCTCTATCATCGGATTTTCTTTGCAAACGGCAACTTGTTAAAAACATTAAAATAAAAACAAATATCGTATAAATGGTTATCAGTTTTTTCATTCTTTGGCATCAATATAAGATTTTCTTCTTTTCATTACTGCCTGATATTGCCTTTTCAATCCAATTTTGTATATTATATTTTATGTTATTGTAAGCAGAAGCGTTAGTATTTGGGAAACAGCTAAAAGAATTTTGTACTTTCGGTGATATTCCATTTCTTGGGCATTCGAGATCGTTTATATGTCCTTTTTTCATTCCAAGCCTTTTTTATTTCGTATTTGACTCAAAGTTTGCTCACCAAAACAATCACACAATTATAATCTTGCATATTTTCATCAATCCATTTTTCTGCAGGCATACTCTGCTTCACGATTGTCCGCCAGCACAATCTCTATCAATTTTCCGTCTGCCGGATTTTCGGCGGTTTCAAAAGTAAAAAACGTAGAAAAAAATTTAATATATAATTCGTTAAAGTTATTATTTCAAGAAGAAAAACTTTTTTTATTTTTCCCCGCCGGCTGAAATATATTATTTTTTCTGACACCCCGCAAGTTCAATTCCCTAAACACATAAGTCATATTCTATGATTTCTGATTTCTGAAATTCTAAAGTTCTTATATTTTTGAACGTCGTAAAATGAATGAACGATAGCATCATAATTTAATTATATATTATTTTATAAAATTATGTATAAATAATATAAAGACATAAAAACAGAATTTCATATTTTAATTTCAGTTTTCTGCTCTTCTTAGAGTTCCAGATATTATCTTTTCAATTTTATTTTTCGTCTCTATAATAAGCCTGCCGCTTTCATCTATACCAAAGTTTTTACCAGTTATTGCGTCGTTACACGCACTGTCAACAGTTACGAGCACATCTTTATATGCAACTTTACTGTTATACTCTTCCAAAAACTGCTTAAATCCGCCGCTTTGAAAATTAAAATATAAACTTTCAAATTCCGTTAAAAATGCAACGATAAATTCCGTCCTATCTATTTCTCTTTTTAAAACTTCTTTTATAGAAATTGAAATATTTTTTAAATCTTCAGGCAGACTGTTATTAATGTTTACGCCTATGCCTGCGGCAACCCAGTTTATTATGTCCTGCTCTGCCGACATTTCTATTATTATTCCTGCAACCTTTTTTCCACATATAAGAATATCGTTAGGCCATTTTATTTCAGAACTGATTCCGTATTTTTTTTCAAGAATCCTACTTAAGGCAATGCTAAACAGCAGTGACAATATTGAAGATCCGTCAGGGCGTATCACGGGTTTTAAAAGCATTGAAAACCATAGACCGCCCGCGTTTGAATTCCACACCCTTTTAATGCGCCCATAACCTTTGGTCTGTTTTTCCGCAATGACGACAACTCCTTCGCCAAAATTCTTTAAGGCAAGCTTTTTAACGGCAGTCTGCGTCGATGCAGTTTCTTTGTAATATTTTATCATTTTACATATATTAAGCGGTTTTTTTAAATTTGCTTCTATTTCATATTCGTTAAAAAGTTCACACTTCTTTACAATAATATAACCTTTAGAAGAAGATTTTATAGTATATCCGATTTGTCTTAATCTGTTGATTCGTTTGTGGACAGCATCTCTTGATATCCCAAGAAATCTGCCTATTTCACTTCCGGAAATATATTTCTCTGTTGAGAGAATTTCAATAATACTCATTTTATTGTGATTTCAAGAGTAACGTCTAAAGCGGAAGAAGAGTGCGTAATCATTCCTATAGAAATTCTGTCAGCATCAAGTCTTGCAAATTTCTTTGCGGTTTTCAGGTTTACTCCTCCAGAAATTTCTACTTCAGGTTTATATTCTTTTGTAGAGCTTCTTTTCCTTATAAGGTCAATCATTTCCTTTGTATTTTCAAAAGTTGTATTGTCAAGCATTATAATGTCGGCTTTTGAATCCAAAGCCTGTTTGACTTGTTTTATATTTTCACATTCAACTTCAACGGGAATATTTTTATATTTTTTCCTAAACTCGCTTATCTCAGCGGTTAAATCTTTGGTAAGTTTCAAATGGTTGTCTTTTATAAGCACCATATCATAAAGTCCCATCCTGTGATTAGCTCCGCCGCCGCACCTTACCGCATATTTTGCAAGTTCCCTGTATCCGGGAATAGTCTTTCTAGTATCGTATATCTTTGTCCTTCCATTATTTATAGACGTCACAAATTTATTTGTCAAAGTGGCAATTCCAGACATATACTGCAAAAAGTTAAGAGCTGTTCTTTCGCCGGACAAAATTGCATAAGCGTGACCTGTAATTTCCAAAATTTTATCGCCGCGTTTAATTTGTGAACAATCTTTCATTTTTAGCGACACTCTACATTTTTTATCTATAGTTTTAAATACTTTTATAAAAATGTCAGTACCGCAAAGAATTCCGAGATTATTGGCAATTAACACCGCTTTAGCCTGTTTATTTTTCGGGATAAATTCTTTAGTAGTAATGTCGTCAAAAACTCCATCTTCTTTCAGTGCAAGATCAATAAGACTGTCTGTATTATTCACCATGTTCTCCTTATTATAATACTGCTTTAAAATTCAAACAGCCGTATTGCTCAAGACACATAAATCCAAACACCGCTACAACCTTTTTAAGCAATTGAAGAATTTCTAATTCTTTTGCGGACGAAAATCTGCCCAGCATCTCAACTAAATGCTCAATCGTTCTGATTATGTCGCACATTTCCACTATAACTCTTGTTTGTTCCTGCATGAAATTTTCCATTTCCATTTTTTTATTTTTCTTTTTTTATTGATTGAGTCATGAGCAACATGAAACAAGCAGCAAAAATCCCAACACACTGCTGATTAGAGTCAAACTTACATATATTGCCGTTTTCTGAAGAGCAAAATAACTATCTACTGCAAAGTGAAGCGCATCCCCTATTGTATAATGTCCCGTCGTTGTTTTTGCCTGTACGATCTCTGTGCATCCAGCTTTTCTTTTGTTTCAATTCTCTATTATCTTGATTCCTTGTTTTATAACTTTCTTGCTTTCTGGAATAAACAAGAGCAGGCAGTAAATAACATAAAAAGAATTGCTGCACTCATTGTTACAAGTTTTTTCATCTCCTCTTTGCAAATCTAATAACTACTAACCGATTAAAGTAATGCCCGTGTTTACTGCTGTTTGCACCCTCTTTAGCAATAAGGAACTAACGGCATTAATTTCTCTTTACCACACCCGCACACCTTCAGCCGTTTTTGCATCTGTAATAGAACCTACCGAGACCTATTATTGCAGCTCCGCCAATCAGAAGTGATCCCCAAGTAACGGCAAGACAAATCGAACTCATAATTAAAATATTCGTCGTTCTATTCTGGTCAGCGAATGTAGTTATAGTTGTTATTCCTGCTTCAGATTTTTTTAGATTTTCTTCAACATTATCAGCATGAGCAACAGAACTAAACATAAAAATAACCAACAAGAACACAAATTACCTTTATTTCTACAAATTCAACCGCCCGACGCATAAAAAAGCATAAACGCTAAAGACAAAAATCTTATTTCAAGAATTTGGGTTTCCAATATGTATATGCCGGCCTTGACGGATCTGTTTCTTCAACTTGAGGCAAATCATGCTGCGAAAAAAAATCATACTGTGGCTCTTTATTTTTTATTACAGCCTCAGACTCAGCAGCCTCAAAACCCGTAGCAATAATGGTAATTTTAACTTTATCGTCAAGTCTGTTGTCTATGGTATGCCCGAAAAAAACATGCCCGTTAATACCGTAGTTTTTAATATCTTTAAATATTTCCTGCAGCGTCAAAGCGGTGGCAGTAGAATTTGTTGTTACATTGACAAGCGCCTTTTTGGCTTTTGAAATATCATAATTATCAAGAAGAGGACTTGTCACCGCTTTTTTTACAGCCTCTTTAACATTAGAACTCGCGCTTTCGCCTATACCTATCGACGCACTACCTGAGTTACTCAAAATATTTTTTACATCGGCAAAATCCCTGTTGATTTCGCCGGTAACGGTTATGACATCAGTAATCGCCTGAATGCTCTGCCTTAGAACATCGTCGATAATCTGATAAAAAGCATCAAGAGCGACTCTTTCGTTTATAACATTAAAAACTTTTTCATTTGGAATAACGATTAAAGCATCCGTGTATTCTTTAAGATTTCTAATTCCTTCTTCAGCCTGCGCCATTCTCACATTACCCTCATGCTCAAAAGGTTTTGTGACAACGCCTACAGTAAGTATCCCTTCTTCTTTTGCAAACTTTGCAACTATCGGAGCAACTCCCGTCCCTGTTCCACCGCCCATCCCCGCTGTAACAAAAACCATATCCGCACCCACAAGTCTCCCTCTGATTTCTTCCTCGCTTTCTTTTGCCGCCTGTCTGCCGACTTCCGGATTTCCTCCGACGCCGAGACCTTTTGTTATTTTCTCGCCGATCTGAAGTACGTCTGGAGCTGAAGATTTAAGCAAAACCTGCGCATCGGTATTAATAGCTACGAATTCGACGTTACCGACATTTGCAGCAATCATTCTGTTAATGGCATTGCATCCGCCGCCTCCAATGCCCAGAATCTTTATCACAGCATGCTGTCCCGCGTTTGTTTCTTTTGTAGACAACTCTATTTTTACGCTCATTTTAAAAAGCTTCCTCAAACCATCTCAATATTTTTGATACTATGCCGTTTCCAGCCGACTTCTGCACACAACTTTTTGATCTTAAAAAATCATAGGCTATCGCCCCTATCCCCGCTGTATAAGACGGATTCAACAGTATTTCATCCGGACCCTTAACTTTATCGGAATTAGGTATTCCGTTCCTTACGGAGCAGTTAAACGCTCTTTCAAACGCTTCGGCAAGACCATAAAGACTGCTGCCGCCTCCCGTAAGAATTATTCCGCCAGACAAAAATTCGTTCCCATAATTATTTTTTTCCATAACTTCATTTATTTCATATAGAATTCTGTCGATTCTCGGCGTAATTATACCGTCTACAAGCTCGAGCCTGTCACATTTTCTTGCGCTTCTGCCGTCCGCTCCGTTGTATTCAAATTCCTCATTTTTAAAATCACTGTAGACAAAAGCTGCTCCGTGCATTTCTTTAATTCTTTTTGAAACGGAGTAAGCCGCTCTCAGCTTATGTCCAATATCTCTTGTAATGTAATCAGATCCATCCGAAATTTCATCAGCATGTTTGATTATGCCGTCGACATAGTGGACAAGCCCCGTTGTAAGCCCGCCTAAATCAATTACAAGACAGCTCAGCTCTTTTTCTTCTCTTGTAACCAAAATATCGCTTGCAGCTAAATACCCGTAAACTCTATCGTCATATTTTACTCCTACAGAATTCATCGCTTTCGTTATATTTCCTATATTACTGCTTGAAGCTATAAAAGCGTGCACATCAACTTCAATATATGTTCCCTCCATGCCAATAGGATTCTGTATACCTCCTTGCTGGTTTAATATGTACTCGCGAGGAACTGTTTGAAGTATTTCCTGATCGGAATTTATTTTTATCTGTTTTCTTGCACTCTCCAAAGCGGTTTCAACGGTTTCCTGCGTAATTTCCTTATTTGAATAGTTTATATTCGCAACGCCTTTTGAGGTTTTTGACTTTATAAAACTGCCGCGCATGGCAACAATCACATTTTCTATCTGACTGCCTACAGTTTTTTCAGTTTCCTCAAAAGCTTTACCTATAGACAACGCAGCTTCTTGTATATTGATAACAGCACCCGCTTTAATGCCATCGCATGGAACACATACCGCACCTAAAACTTTGACGACTCTTGCATCTTCATCGCGTATTCCAGAAACACAGCATATCTGACTACTACCGATATCAAGGCCTGATATAAGCGCTTGTTTTGCCATTGTTTAAATCCTTAAAGAAAGTGCTAATCCAGTTTTTTTTCCTTACGTTCCAAATTACGGGCTGGATCATATCGATCTGCCGCACCGCACTCTTTATTTTCGTCCATAACAATATGTGATAAAACACAACTCATTCTGCAAAAGGTTTCACAGTCGCCCTTCCAAAACAGTAAAGAGTCATATCTACATATTCAATCTGTTTGTATTTTGACATCGCATCGGCGTAAATTTTTTGAAATTTTTTGAATTTACGCGATAAAACATCCTGTCCTCCGTCGCCCCAGAAAACTACTGTATTGCTGTGCGTAACAAAAATTATATCACCGGAAGCACTGAATTTCATCTCGGAAATGTCACTTAGAAAATCACCGCATACAGGCTTAAAACTTTTAACAAACCTCAAAAGTTTTTTTCTCTCTACATCAGATCTATAAAAAAGTTTAGGCACTTTTGCTGCGCTCATAAAACCGCGCAGAGGAAAAGGATTATCATCAAAATCTATGCCGAACACTGCATCACCACACATTACAAATGCCTCTGGAGTTCTCTCATAAAGTTTGATTTTCACCTTCTGCCAAGACCTGTTAATTATAATGTTTCTCAATTCTGGTTTTAATCTTTTTATTTCGTTTTCAGCTTTTGACAGATTGATTTTTAAAAGATTATCGCCTGTCTTAAAAGGGAGCAATTCTTTTATTTCGGTTTTTGTAACATTTTTTGCCCCAACAACATCTATGTCTTTGACAATTATCTTGCCTGATTCATAAGCAAGATCCATCAGTTTTTTGCCACCGAAATAAACCAAAAAAGCAAAAAAAACAAACAATACAATACAGAAAAACAACTTAACGTTTTTCCTGCCTTTATTTCTCGAATTTAAATAATTGCTAACTCCAGAGACGTGTCTGTAAACATAGCGCTTCTTTTTTGCCATCTTATAATGCACTCTCTGTTATTTTTAAAACCAAACTTTCAAAATTATATCCGACAGCCCTGCCTTCGTCGGGAACCAAAGAAGTCTCCGTCATTCCGGGAATAGTATTATTTTCAAGAACCCATAATTTATCCTTTTTATCCACAATCATATCAACGCGGCAGATCGCCCTGCATTTAAAAATTTCATACACTTTTTCAGCATAATCCTGCGCCGTTTCATAAGCCTCTTTGCTTATTCCTGCAGGAATTATATGTTGCGAACCGCCTTTCTGATATTTAGACTTAAAATCATAAAATTTTCCTTTGGAAACTATCTCCACCACAGGCAACGCTTTGCCATTTAGAACTCCTACAGTCACTTCTTTGCCTTCTATAAACTGCTCAATAAGGACTTCATCACCATACTTAAACGCCTCTTTCACCGCGCCAACAAACTCTGAAGGCTTTTCTACTATTTTCACGCCTATTGTAGATCCTTGCGAAACCGGTTTTACAATTACGGGATATTTTTTTATTTCTGGCGCGACAGCAAATTTCTTCGATATTTTCCATTCAGGCGTCAAAATATCTGCATATTTGAATATCTTCTTCGAAATATCTTTATCTATAGAAGCAGCACTTGCAAAAACACCGCTGCCCGTATAAGGAATGCCCAATATTTCAAGCATACCCTGAATTGTTCCGTCTTCGCCCATCGGACCGTGCAAAGCTATATACGCAACATCTATTTTTTCTTTTTTAATTTCTCCGACAATATTTCTGTTTACATCAATGCCACACACATTCAATTTCAATTTCCTAAATGCGTTTAAAACAGCTTTGCCGGATTTAATTGAAATTTCTCTCTCGCTTGAAAGCCCACCGTACAAAACGCCTATTCTTTTGTTACTCAACTTTGCCAAAATATCAGAATCTGTCATTTTATTATCTTTATCTCCGTTTCGAGACTTATACCGAATTTCTCTTTTATTTTTTCTTTTATTAAATTGATCAGAGTCAAAACGTCTTCTGCAAAAGCACCGCCTGTATTTACTATAAAATTTCCGTGAAGTCCCGAGATCTGTGCCTTTCCCGCACATTTTCCTCTTAAGCCGGCTTCTTCAATAAGCTTTCCGACACTGAATCTGTCAGGATTTTTAAATATACTGCCGGCGTTAGGTGTATTTAGGGGCTGCGTTTCTAAACGTTTTTGCATGTTTTTAGAAATTTCTTTTAACCTACTATTTTTCACATCTTTTTTCAAGGAAAAAACGACTTTTGAAATGATACAGTTTTCAAATCCGCTTTTCCTGTAGCCAAAGCCAGCTTTTTCCTTGTTTATAAGTTCTTTTTTTAAATTTTTATAAACCTCCACGCTCTTTACAGCAGCACTTATCCATTTATCTCGTCTCCCCGCATTCCCGTAAACCGCCCCGCCGACCGTCCCTGGAATTCCCGCCACGCATTCAAGGCCCGTCAAACTATTTTCATAAGCAGCTTTTAAAACATCTGAAAGCAACGCCCCACCGCCGCATAAAATTTTGTCCTCTGAAACAGAAATTTCTTTGAAATCCCCAGTAAGGCAAACAATTATTCCTCTATAACCATCATCAGAGAAAAGAACATTTGTTCCTCCACCCAACATATAAAATCTGTCATCTGAAATAATTTTTAAAAATTCCGATAAAGCCCGTTCGTTCGGAATTTCAATAAAAAAATCAGATGGGCCGCCGATTTTAAAGGAACAGTGCATAGAAAGCGGTTCATCTTTTAAGACTCTGCATCCTAAAGAAGATAAGGTTTCAATCAAATCAGATCTAATAACTCCTCTCCTTTTTTCCAAACGTCTCCTGCTCCTAAAGTTAAAACTATATCTCCAGCAGAAATGTCCTTAGAAAACCCTTCTAAATCCGAGAATTTTTCCGCTCTGCATTTATTGCTTACAAGACTTTCTAATATCAAATCCGAAGTTACTCCATCTATAGGCTGCTCCCCCGCAGAATAAACGTCTAATACTTTTACAAAATCTGCGTCTGAAAAACTTCTGCCGAATTCATTAAAAAGCTGTTTTGTTCTCGTGTATCTGTGCGGCTGGAACAAAACAACGAGTCTACGTTCTGGCCAAAAATGTTTTATAGCTCTTAAAGTGACGACAACTTCAGTCGGATGATGACCGTAATCGTCAATAACCGTCACTCCGTTCTTTTCGCCTTTTATTTCAAGACGCCTGCTGACGCCGTCAAATTTATTTATTGTATCTGCAATTGAACTAAACGATATGCCAAGCCTCAACCCAACTCCTATTGCCGCAAGAGAATTTGATACGTTGTGCTTACCCGGAATTTTTATACAGATGCTGCCGGCTTTTTTCTCCATATAAACAACGTCAAAACTCATACGGTTTCTTAATACTTTTATATTTGAAGCTTTAATATCCGGATTTCCCGCAAGTCCGTAAGTGACATATTTTCTTGTAATTTTGGGAATTATTTTTCTAACGACTTCATTGTCCGAACAAATTATTGCAGCACCATAAAAAGGAATGCAGTTAATATGCTTAACAAAAGCTTCTTTAAGATTTTCCATATTGCCGTAATAATCTAAATGATCGTTATCTATATTTGTCACAACCGTAACAACAGGCGAAAGTTTTAAAAAAGAACCGTCGGATTCGTCTGCTTCCACAACAATATAATCGCCTCTGCCCAATTTTGCGTTTGTTTTAAGATTTTTAAGTCTTCCACCGATAATAATTGTAGGGTCAAGTCCGCCATCGTAAAGAACAAGGGAAATAAGTGAGGTAGTCGTCGTTTTACCGTGAGTTCCCGTTATTGTCACAGCATATTTCAGTCTTGCAAGTTCAGCAAGCATTTCTATACGTGAAATTATAGGAATTTTTTTTTTAAATGCAGCGACAACTTCAGGATTGTTTCTGCTTATCGCAGTAGAAGTAACAACAACCTCAGCAGATTTTATATTTTCACAATTATGCCCGATATAAATTTTTGCGCCTATTGCTTTGAGATGCTCGGTAACATCCGTTTTCTTTAAATCAGAACCTGAAACACTATGTCCTAAATTTATTAAAACTTCGGCTATTCCGGACATTCCGGATCCGCCTATACCTACGAAATGTATATTTTGATTTTCTCGAAACATTTATTTTTTTCTGTCGTCATTTTATAACCGTCAATTTGAACAGATTCACTTTGTTCAGGGCAACATCTTACATTTTACGCCGATTTTATATTACACTCATTATTTCTCTTTTGTCTCTCTGCTTAAATATTCACCAAAAACTGTCGCAGTCAATCCGCCGCGTATTCCAAACTCCATATTCACGCACATTTCTTTGGGTTTTATGGTTTTCACTAAATCGCTTAAAATACTGTTTACAACGCTTTCGTGCACCATGCCGACCATTCTATAACTCCGTAAATACAATTTTAATGTTGCAACTTTGTCAAAAACAAGAGAATTATTTTTCATAAAAGCTCCGCCAAATATTATTTTACGGCAAACTAAAGCTGCGTTCGCCATAAATATTAAGGAGAGCTACTTATCTTGTATATTTTCTTTTATATATATACTCTATTTTAACCAAAAAGTCTTTTTCCAGGCAGATTTATTTTGCCAATCATCAGTTTGTCAGAAATTTCATAACAGCCTGTTCCAAAGACTCAACTACTTTTTTAAAACTTGATAAATAAAGTTTCATAAAATTCTCTAACTTAATTTACCATTTTATTTTACTGATACGTTCCACAGCTTCTTTAATTCTCGGCACGTTTACAGTAAGGGCAAATCTGACATAGCCTTCGCCACTTTTTCCCATACCGTTGCCCGGAGTACATATTATAGCAGCCTCTTCAAGAAGTTTTGAAACAGTCTGCGACGACGCATAACCTTTTGGAACTTTTGCCCAGACATAAAAAGATGCTTTAGGAAGATTTACTTCCCAGCCCAATTTTTGCAGACCTTCAACTAAAGCATCTCTGCGTTCCTTATATATCTTTCTGGCATCTTCAACGCACTTCTGGGAAGACGTAAGAGCTGTAATCGCTGCTTCCTGAACTGACTGAAAAACACCAGAATCATAATTATCTTTCACTTTTGCAATGCCAGCAACTACATCTCTATTGCCGCTAACACAGCCTATACGCCAACCAGTCATATTATAAGTTTTTGAAAGCGAATGAAACTCTACCCCAACTTCTTTAGCTCCCGGAATTTCAAGAAAGCTCAACGGTTTCTCATTTTCATCATAATATATTTCAGAATATGCAGCATCCGACGCAACAATTATATTATTCTTTTTTGCAAATTCTATGAGTTCCAGATAAAATTTTTCCGGAGCAGTTGCAGCAGTGGGATTGTTAGGATAATTTATAAAAACCATTTTTGCTTTTTTAAGGATATCTGCAGGAACTGCATCTAAATCAGGCAAAAAATCGTTCCTTTCAAGCAAAGGCATAAAGTACGGAATACCGTCGGTAAAAATCGTGCCTGTATTATATACGGGATAACCCGGTTCGGGTACCAAAACTACATCTCCCGGATTTATAAACCCCAGATGCATGTGTCCTATACCCTCCTTTGAGCCTATAAGCGCACAAATTTCATCGGGACTTAAATCAACTTTAAATCTTTTTTTGTACCACTCCGCAATGGCTTTTCTGTAAGAAAGCAGGCCCATCCCGAATGGATATTGATGGTTTGCAGGTTTTGTCACGGATTCCTGCATGGATTTTATTATATGATTAGGCGTAGGCAAATCCGGATCTCCAACACCCAAAGATATTATATCCGCCCCGCGTTTGATTGCTTCTTTCTTTTTTCTGTCTATTTCAATAAAAAGATAGGGAGGCAGTTTTTTCAATTTTTCACTATAACGAATTTCCATTTTTTCAGTTCTCCTTACGAGATTCTAATCTGCATTAAATTTTTTGTTGTTATAGTCAAACTCCATCAAAAATTTATTTCAAAGAAAGCACATCTGCCATATCATACAACCCGGGTTTTTGTCCGACTGCCCACTTAGCCGCTCTAACTGCACCTGCCGCAAAAGTATCTCTTGAATGAGCTCTGTGAGTCAATTCAATTCTTTCTCCATATCCTGCAAAATATACCGTATGGTCTCCGACAATATCTCCGGCTCTTACGGAATGCATCCCGATTTCATCTTTCTCTCTCACCGCATCAGAAGAATGTCTGCCGTAAACACCAACATCACAAATATTCTTTCCTATAGAAACCGACGCAATTTCTGCGAGTTTTACTGCTGTTCCAGACGGCGAATCTTTCTTTTTATTGTGATGCAGTTCAACTATCTCAATATCATAATCGGGAATTTTTTTTGCAACCGCCTCAACGAGTTCAAATAAAATATTTATACCTGCAGACATATTAGGTGAAAAAACAATAGGAACACTTTTTGATATTTCCGATATTTTCTTTCTCTGCTCTTCATTAAACCCCGTTGTTCCTATAACTACGGGCACTTTATATTTTTCTGCGGCTTCTAAATTCCTTAAAGCGCTTTCAGGATTTGTAAAATCTATTAAAGCATCTGTTTCAGATAAAAATTTTTCTAAATCGACGACAGAGGATACGACTGGATCGCCTGTACCTATCGCTTTACTTCCGCCATATTCCAAAGCACCCGCAATTTTAACATTTTCATCCGATTTTGCTATCGCAAGTATTGCCTGTCCCATTCTTCCGGCGGCCCCGCAAACTGTTATCTTCATTTGAAAACTCCTAACATAACAAAAATATACCAACAACCCATCTATTTCCGCCGTGAGAAATGCAATAGCACAGTCAGATACATATTTTCTCCACTTAAAAGTAAAAAACAGGGACAGGAGCAATATTCTATATACTTCCATCATCCTTAAAGAACTGCTTTCCGATAAATAATTGAAACTTCTGGCTGCTTGTAAAATAGCATAAGAGAACGATGTTTGCTTAACTTTTTATTTTAACAAACCAAAATCTCTCAACGCTTTCTCAAGTTTTAGTCTGTTCGGCTCTTCCATTTCACACATCGGAAGCCTTAGATCCGCCCTGCACATGCCAAGCAGCGAAGCAGCAGTTTTTACCGGTATAGGGTTTGTCTCTATAAACATTAATTTTATTAAAGACAGCAGTTTATAATGGATTTTCACCGCTTCTTTCAAATCACCTTTTTCAAAAGTTTTTACAAGAGATACAATTTCAGTGGGAATAATGTTAGACAAAACCGAAATAACTCCAATCCCACATATCGATAATAAAGGGAGAGTAAGCGCATCGTCTCCTGAAAGAAGTTCTATATCAGGCACTAAAGATTTTATAGCACTCATTTGATCCAAAGATCCTGAAGCTTCTTTTACACCTATAATATTTTTGCAGTCCTTAAAAAGTTTTGCTATCGTTGCAGGTTCAATATTTACGGAAGTTCTTCCGGCAATATTGTAAAGTACAATCGGAATATCCACCGTATCCGCTATAGTCTTAAAATGCAGATACAAGCCTTTCTGCGTAGGTTTATTATAATACGGCGAAACTACTAATGCCCCGTCGCAACCCACTCTCTTTGCAGTTCGTGTGAAGTGTATTGCTTCATCCGTAGAATTAGATCCGGTTCCCGCAAGAACTTTCATTTTTCCTTTCGCTTTTTCAACGCAAAATTCTATAACTTCTTCATGTTCTTCGCAGGATAACGTAGGTGATTCACCAGTAGTTCCGCATGGAACAATTCCATCGACTCCCTTTTTGTGCTGATTTTCAATCAGTTTTTCAAAGGCATCAAAATCAACTTTGCCATCTTTAAACGGCGTAATTAACGCGGTATATACTCCCGAAAACATATCCCCCCCCATGAGACGCTTCGCGTCAGTTTTGAGTTTGAAGTGCAAAAAAGAGCGTAAAGCATTAAGTCAACAACAAAAGATTAACGCTGTTATCAACTCGCTGTCCAAACTCCAAACTTACTATCAAAACCGCACTCTTCACACTTCGCTTTATATTTTAACTGTTCCTTTAAACGTTATAAGAGCAGGTCCTTCAAGCACAACATTGCTTATTTTATCTTTTGAATTTTTTAGAGAAACCAATAACTTGTCTCCGCCTCTTGCAATCACTTTAACCGGAGACTCCGCAAAACCTTTAAGAACAGAAATGATTCCAGAAGCAATTATGCCGGTGCCGCAGGCTAAAGTCTCATCCTCAACGCCTCTTTCATAAGTGCGCACAAGAAGAGTATTGCCTTTTATAACTTTTACAAAATTAACATTTACACCTGCAGGAACAAAAGTTTTATGACTCCTTATGGCTCTCCCGTACCCAAAAACGTCAATCTTTTCAATATCGTCAACAAATATGACTGCATGTGGAACGCCGGTATTTATAAAATCGACATCAAACTCTTTCCCATTGACTTCGACTTTTATATCTTTCTTTAAATCCCTCGGAGCGTATAAATCAAGTCTTACTCTATCTTCCGTCAAAATTTCGGCGTTTATAACTCCTGCATCGGTTTCAAAAACCATTTTTAAATTTGCAACACCCAAATCATAAGCAAATTTCGCAATGGATCTCCCTCCATTTCCACACATAGAAGCATAAGAGCCGTCAGAGTTAAAATATTTCATTTTAAAATCTTTACAGGCGCTTTTCTCAAGTAAAATTAAACCATCGGCACCGATTGAATGTTTTCTATCGCAGAGTTTTTTTGCAAGAGACTGGCAGTCTTCTTTTGCAATTACACTTTCTCTGTTGTCTATCAAAACAAAATCATTTCCGGCAGCAGTAAGTTTTGAAAAATTTATATTCATTTTTATCTCTTTCTCTTGTTATGGCAAAAGACTTTATTTCCGAAATATTCGCATTTTTGTCTTTATTATGTTATGCCGAAAAGCAAAATAACTTTGCTTTGAAGTCTTCAAGCATTCGGTCTTTATTTATTTCAAAGTCCTCAGCCTTTCATAACGACAGTTTTTTTACCCACATCGAAACGACAAACACTCAAATCTCATTCAACAACAAATCTTCATACTTTGCTCTTTTTCTTATTAACATGGTTTTATCGCCATTAACTAAAACTTCCGCAAGCAAAGGTCTAGAATTATATTCCGACGACATCGCAAATCCATAAGCTCCGGCACAAGTTATAAGAAGATATCCACCCTGCTCCACAAAAGGAAGCATTCTGTCTTTACCCATAAAGTCGCCGCTTTCGCATATAGGTCCCACAACATCGGTTTTAATTTTTTTATCGGCTGTCATTTTTACAGGCAAAATCTCGTGATAAGCTTCATACAAAGTAGGTCTTATTAAATCGTTCAGTCCGGCGTCGGTAATAAGAAAACTTTTTCCTCCTGAAATTTTTCTGTATATAACTTTTGCAAGAAGATGTCCAGCATTTGCTATTATTGAACGGCCGGGTTCAAAAATAAATTTCTTATTTTCGTCAAATACCGGAAAAAGCTCCGACATCAGCTGCTTAGGAGACGGAGCTTTCTGATCTTTCGTATATTCGATACCAAGACCGCCGCCGAAGTTTACATACTCAAGTTTTATGCCGTTTTTTTCCACGCTGTCAACAATCTTTTTTATTTTCTGCGCAGCAAGCTTAAACGAAACGATATCTAAAATCTGCGAACCAATATGCGAATGTATCCCGAGAATTTCAATATTTTTCTTCTGCTTTGCAGCTAAATACGCCTTCACCGCTTCTTTGTAGGGAATACCAAACTTTGTTCCTTTTTTGCCGGTAACTATATAAGAATGAGTAGCCGGGTCAACATGAGGATTTATTCGGAATGCAATTTTTGCCTTAACTTTAATTTTAGCGGCTATTTTATCTATTGCGTCAAGTTCCTCAAAAGATTCAACGTTAAACATAAAAATTCTGCTTTTTAAGGCATATTCCATTTCTTCTGCGGTTTTACCCACGCCCGCATAGACTATCTTTGACGGATCAAAACCCGCTTTTAAACACCTATATATTTCGCCGCCGGAAGTCGTATCTACTCCGGCTCCGAGTTTAGCAAGCAGCTTTAAAATCGTTCCATTTGAATTCGCTTTACAGGCAAAACATATAAGCCCTTTTCTATGTCCTAACGCTTTTTTATAGTTTTCAAAGTTAGTCACAATCTTACTCTTTGAATAAATATATGTACTGGTCTTATACTTTTTTGCAATATCTGATAATTTTACCCGTTCGATATATAAATCATTCCCTTTAAATTGAGGCATTTTTCCTCCGCTTACTCTTTAATCCCCACATTATCTATGACAGTATTTTACCAAAACCTTGCATTTACTGTCAAAAATACCACTTCCCGCACAAGGTTACACTTTCCCGCCACTTCGCCAATACATATCAGAAAGATAGACAATATGAATAAGGAATGCTGCGGATCTGGGCTGCTAACTTTAAGAAGAATTCAAAATCATGACAAATAAGACTACAAACTTTTTCATCTTAATTTTTGCTTAATATTATCTATCTGACGCAAAACAGATTTTTTTGACGTCCCGCCATAAGAAGTCTTCATATCTGCAATATTTTTTGCATCTAAATATTTGAATATGTCTTTTTTAAATATTTTTGAAAATCCGCTGTATTCTTCAATAGAAAGCTCGTTCAGTGTCTTTGAATTTTTTCTACAATATAAAACAATATCTTTAACTATGCCGTGAGCTGCTCTGAAAGGTACATTATTTCTCGCAAGATAATCAGCTATTTCAGTCGCTGCAATGAAACCTTTCTCTGTGCTTTTTAAAGTTCTTTCTCTGACAAATTTTAAACTTTCCGTCATTCCACTAATAACTTCAAGGCACATTTTAATATTGTCCAATGCATCAAAAACAGGCGGTTTGTCCTCCTGTAAATCTCTGTTATAAGCAAGCGGTAAAGATTTTATTATAGTAAGAAGCGCAACTAAATCGCCAAAAATTCTTCCTGATTTTCCTCTTATAACTTCGGCACAGTCCGGATTCCTTTTCTGCGGCATTATTGATGAACCCGACGTGAATTTGTCATCTATAGCTATATAACCGAATTCCGGATTCATCCATAAAATTATTTCTTCACAAAACCTCGTCAAATGCAAAGCTATTAAAGACGCACAGAAAACAAATTCTACAGCAAAATCTCTGTCGCTTACGGCGTCAAGAGAATTTTCGCTTATATTTTCAAAATCCAGCATCTTTGCCGTATATTGTCTGTCAACATTGAAAGATGTTCCTGCCAAAGCAGCGCTTCCCAAAGGCAAAACATCAGTCCTTTTATAACAGTCGGCAAGTCTTTCCCTGTCTCTTTGCATCATCCATGCGTAAGCAAGAAGATGATGAGCCGCCAAAACCGGCTGAGCCGGCTGCAAATGCGTAAAACCGGGCATCACAACGTCAATATTTTCACCTGCCTTTTCAACAAGCACTTTCTGAAAATTGTCTATAAGATTTTCAACAATCCCGATTTCCCGTTTTAAATAAATTCTCAAATCGGTTGCAACCTGATCGTTTCTGCTTCTTGCGGTATGCATTTTACCGCCAACAGGCCCTATTCTACGCATAAGCTCTTTTTCAACGGCATAATGTATATCTTCTTCCTCGGGAAATTTCCAGCCTCTTTTCATATCTTTTAAAATAGATGTTAATCCTGAAACAATTTTTCTGCCATCTGAAGTACTTATAATTTTGGTTTTTATAAGCATCTTCGTATGGGCTATTGAGCCGGTAATATCAACTCCCCCAAGCCTTCTGTCAAAAGAAAATGATCCTATAAACTGGTCAATTTTTTGCATTGTTACTCTCCACTGATATATTATTATTTACTTTTGCCTCTTATTTTTCGCTTGCCGTTCCGGAAATCGACGCTTGCATTATTCACGAACACTTTAGGCAGTTTAATTTTAATTAGGAATCCGTTTTTTGCATTTGCCACACGTTATACATAAATCAAATAAATCTCGTATCAATCAGATATGACATTGCATTATCTTGGAGCATAATCTAATGCTACAAACTTGCGTCCTCATCAGTCGGTTTTAGAAACTGTCCCATTGTCAGTAAAACCTTACTCTTTATATATCGGTTTTATGCGCACAAAATTGCAGCGATCCTATAAATGGCAGGCAATATTGCTCTGCTTCTAACAGCAAACTCTTTAAAATCCTTTAAGACCAGCTTAAGCATTTTCATTTTATTTACCGATTTTTATTTTCTTTATCTCATTTTTCTGCAGACAGTTAGAAATGTATTTGATACTGAAGCATCAATCTTCTGTCAGGTTGGCGGAACCGTTCTAGGGAGTCAAGCTCGTAGTTGCCGATTAAAAATAAATTATTCGTAAGTTTATATGTGATTCCTATTTCGTGATGAAGATCAAGCTTTCTGTCAAGCTCGTCAAAAGTAATCGAATATCCAAGAAAAATTTGATTTGTAAGATTTTTTTCAACTGAATATTTTGTGCCTAAAAGTAAATTTACAAACGTCTGATCTTTCGTAACACAAACGTCATCAGCAGTCTGAATGTAAGAAACCCTGAAATCATCGATAAGTCTGGTTTTACGTAAAATCATTTTTGTAAAAGGCGTTGCGAACGTCTGATCAATTAAACGAAAAACCCGCTGTTTCATATTAAAATCCGACATATTTTCAACATTTTTAATATCTATCTTTATATTTCGCTCAGTTCTTGTAATTTTTTCAAGAGCTTTACGTGAATTTATATTCGGATTGTCTTTTGAAGAAAATCTTATAGAGTCCTGTGTTATGTTAGATAATTCAGATCTGTCAACAATCAGCTTTATAGTTTCTGACTCATTTCCCGCCTTTGAAAATATTGCCGTCTCCCCTTCAGCAGCGATATAAACATGGTTTCCGTCCACTGCGTTTATTATTTCTAGTTTGGCATTCAGTATGTTAAATCCGAGTCCGAGATAGTCTATTCTGCCGGCCGAAGTTTCAACTATTCCGTTCGTTCTCAGATTATTATAAGGACCTCTGATGTACAAAAAACCGTTTATTAACGCATAAACAAAAGAATTTTCAAATCTTGTATTCTTTGCGGTTATTAATTTCAAATCAAATTTGGTGTTTTCAGGAATAAAAAAGTCCAGACTTTCGTTGTTGGCATCGCCCGGAAACGTAAAACGCGTATTTTCAAGCAAAATCGACCCAGAAACTTTAGGTTTTACCGGGGTGCCTTGTACTCTAACGTCAAAATTCAGCTCGCCGGCGGAATAATCCCGCAGAAACGTTTTAGATCCCATAACGCCCGGTATTGGCAGCTGCGGAACGCGTAAAAAAAATCCCTTATCATCTGTAACAAGTCTTATATCAAAATCCTTGATATTAAAATTGTCGAGTTCCAGCTGTCCGTAAATATTTAATTTTCCAGATCCGGATTTAAAATTAAACTTATCAATTTTAATTAAATTTTCAATAAGCGATATTTCAACAGACATATCTTTAATATAATTCTTTGTTTTAAAAGATCCTCCCGTTATTAAAAGTCTGCCGTTATTAATGATTTTCTCATAAGCCCCCTCAAAAGATCCTTTAAATAGCATTTTTCCGGAACACGGACAAATGTAGTCCTTAGACAAATATCTTAAGATGCTTAATTTGTGATCTTCTATTTCATAAACAACATTTATAGGCTTCTTTCGCATTTTTTCGGACAAAGTTTTATCAAACCATAACGGAAAATCACCATGGGCGAATATGCTGATTTCATTTCGCTTAAACACAGCAATTTCCTTTATATGTGCGTAATTATCCGAGAAATCAACTTCAACGTTAAAATTATCGTACGGGACGTTAATTACAGATCCGGCTATCGACGTTATTGACATACTCCCCTCAGGACGGCTGACATTGCCAGATAAACTGACATTTATATCTGTGCTTCCTTCCAAAACGCTGGGTAAACTCAAAACATCGCTTATAAAACGCCAGTCAATATTTGAGATTTTTATTCCTAAATTGACAAAACCCTTTGAAAAATCCATTCTTAAGCCTAAAGAAGTTTTATTCTTTGAAATATTCAATTCTTTTACTGATATGACATCGCCGAAAACAATAAGACCTGAAGAATTACATAAATTTATACCGTCCGTTTTTTGCAGGAACTTTAAAGTTCTGTCTTTAACAGTATAATCAAATCGAGAAAAAGATAATTTATATCTGTTTATCCAAAAATTTTGCAAATCAACCGTTCCGCTGTATATGGTGGAACCGCCTTTTCTCTTCGCCATTTCGCCTGATAATTTTATATTGCCAAATAAATCTACGGGGCCCGCATGAGCATTAATCAATAATAAATCAAGCCCGTATTTCCCATCTTCAATATTAAAAAACCCTTTGTCCGCTCTTATTTCACTATCCAAAATTTTTGCGGAAACGTTGCTTACCGCAATATTGCCGCCGCTTATTTCAACGCCGCATTTAACATCATTTAATTTTACGGTCTTAATGTAAGCACTTTTAGCCTCTAAAAACATTTCAAGATGCTGTTTCCCTTCTTTTACGGCAAAAAAGCCGCTGCCCGAAAAATTTCCCTTTATGGGAGTCTTACAGCCTACAAATATATTGATAATATTTTCATTTAAGTTTTTAATATTCAAAGAAAGAACACCGCCGTTTAAATAATTTCCTTTCAGCGCAATTTTCGTTTTATCCACCGACAGCACAGCTCTGCTTACTTTAATGCTATTGTTTTTGTATTCCAATTCAGACGAAAAAGAAAAAGACTGAGATAAATATTTCCCTCTTTCTATAAAAGCCAAAATTTTAACATTGGGATTATCCAGTCCGCCGGAAAACTTTACGGCAGAACTCAAAAATCCGGATACGCCGGTATAAATACCTTCAATATTCGTATTTTTAAAGTAAAGGCTTCCCGAAATTTTATTTTCTTTAAAATCCGCTATTGCAGATGCTTCTATGCCGTTGTCAGATTTTAAATTAAAAATTCCAAATTTCTTTGTTGAAACAGTCACATTTGCCAAAATATTTCCAAGAGATACTCCGGATATGCTGGCGCCTTTACTTTCAATGACACCCTTAATTTCGTTATTATCGCTTAAACTGCCATGAAATGCCGCATATCCGCTTACTTTTATCCCGCATGTATTAATGTCTTTTACGTTAACGTAAAGAGAAGAAACTGGATTTGTTTCAGTAAAACCAATCAGTCCTGTTATATCAGCTGTAATTTCATCAGAATAATTTTTAAGAACAAACCGTTCTATGTTTATCCTATTTAAATTGATATCGCCTTTAGCTTCAAATTTCTTAAATTTATTATCATATATCGTCCCATCAAAAGCCTTGATATCAAATTCTGCTACTGAGCCTTTTTCATATTTTACGCGTCCGCTTGAAATTCCCGAAATACCATATTTCGAATATCCGCAGATACGAAGTATATTTGAAATATTAACATTGACAAATTTAAAGTCCGTTGAAATTATTTCACCGCGTTTTATAACGCTGTTTAAGGCAACAGAATTGTCGCTTTTATAAAAATTAAACACATACATACCATTGTTTTTTGCTATGCCCCCCTTTATATCTACGGCATCTATGCCTGGCATAGCGAAATTTCTAAACGCAAAGTCAATCTGTCCGGAAATTTTGCCCATTGCGCCCGAAATGTTAACGATTCCTTTGGCGGCTCTTCCTATAAAAGGGATGTATACAGCATCAATATTCTTCATATTCACCGTAACTTCTCCGGTTTTCATATTGCCCCTAGCCGTCCCAGCGGTTTTAGTTTTAATTATGAGTCTTGTTTTATAATCTCCGCCTTTTGCATAATCGATTTCAATTTTCTCGCCGGTTCCGTATGTGCATAACATACTGTAAATACCGCCGCAATTTTTTGTTCCCAATAAATTAAAATTTCCTAACTTAAAGCCGAAAACTACTAAGTTCATTATATTTAATCCGAATACGAATATATTGTCTTGTGCTTTAAAATTTAAACTAATATCTCCGGACATACTTTTATTGATTTTTGAAATGTCAATTTCGGATTTAGCTTCAGTTGTACCGCCTGAGAAAGAATTAAACTCAAATTTCCCGAAGCTACCAGTTAAATTTACCTTATAGGCATCTCTCACCTTTGAAAAAACGCCTGAAGAGTTGATTAACTTAAACCCACTATACATTAGTTTTTCAACCACAATATTTTGAGCAATATCCAAAGACGACAAATCAATAGTTCCAGTTGACTTTAAAAGCATATCTATCTTATCTTTTGCGGTAAAAACCGATGAAGTATTAAAAATATCACCTGTCGCACGTTCAATGTGTGAACTGACTTTGACCGGAATACCTAAGGCGTACATAACAGACTCTAAAGTGATTTTATCATGATTCATCAGTATATCTGCGCCTATAATTTTTAAAAGTTTGTTGTTATCATTTTTAACTACGGTTTCATCTATAAATATTGCAATTTCAGATTCAGGAAGTTTAACAGCAATATTCCTCTTATCTGACGAAACATTTTTATCTTTAGTATTTTCACTTAAAGAAATTTCTAGTTTTGATATGTTTATTTGACTTATACAGTTTAACGGAGCAGTGATATGAACGAAAAATTTTAAAGGGCTTAATTTGAACGTTATTTTCTGAATCGCAATCATATTACCCACGTCTACGTTTGCAAACGTAACACTGAAAGGTAAAATATAAAAGTTATCAAATTTTACTTCATATCCCGTTTTGGCGCTAATATATTTTTGGATAAAAGGCATAAATATGGAAGCCCTTGCACAGTATAGCGAAACCAGCACAGCTAAAACAATAAGTATATATATCGTGTGTTTAAGAGATTTGCACATACCTCCTACCTTTGCCATCATAACAAACAGACTCAAGCTCAGAACTTATTTTAGGATATGCTGTTGCCTGTCATTCTAAAAAACAAAACAACTTTGTTTAAAAGCTTTGAAGACCGAATACTTCAAAAATTTCGTCCTCTCAGTATGGCAAATGAACAACATCAATCCTCGATTTAATTTAAACAGCCAAAGATGACATTTCCAATAACAACAGAAAATCTACTACTTAATTGGCGTGCCAGTTAATCTTGTAAGATTTTTAAATTCTTTTATAAGTTTTACTGTCGTCTTGCCGGGCTTGCCGTCAGCAATTTCTCTTGAATCTGCGCTTACCACAGGTATTATTTCAGCTGCGGTTCCGGTCAGAAAACATTCGTCTGAAGTATATACGTTGTATATGCTTATGCGCTCTTCTCTCACTGGAATTTTCAGTTTGTTTTTTGCAAGCTCTATAACAGCATCCCTTGTTATTCCTATCAAAGCTCCTTCCGATCCAGGAGGTGTATAAAGAACTCCGGCTTTCATAAGGAAAATATTATCGCCGGTACATTCAACTACATAACCCTCAGCGTTTAACATTATGGCTTCCATAACTCCGCTTCTTATAGCTTCCATTTTCGCAAGTATATTATTCAAATAGTTAAGCGATTTAATATTCGGGCTTAAAGAATCCTGTTTTATTCTCCTTGTGGAAACCGTTATTACATCCATTCCTTTCTCATAGAGTTCTTCCGGATACAAAGAAATGCTGTCTGTGATGATTATTATTGACGGCGGCGTTATGCACTTCCTGGGATCAAGTCCCAAATCACCGCTACCCCTCGTAACTAAAAGCCTTATGTAGGCATCGCAAAGTTTATTCGCTAAAAGAGTTTTTATCACCGCTTTTTCCATATCTTTTTGCTGAATTGGAATTTTAATGTTAATAGCTTTTGCAGACGACCATAATCTATTCAAATGTTCTTTTAATCTGAAAACCCTCCCGTTATAAACTCTTATACCTTCAAAAATGCCGTCTCCGTAAAGTAATCCATGGTCAAAAACAGAAATTTTTGCATCTTCTTTCTCAACAAGTTTTCCATCAAGGTAAATCTTCATTCCCTTCTCCTTTTAAGCATACGGTTTAAACACAACCTACATTTAATGCAGGTACAAAAAACTATGCCAGGAAATTTTATTATTCCTCAGTAAACAAAGTTTTGAAAAACCAAAAAATAAGTGAATCCTTCGGATTTTCATCCTTTGCCATGACATTCACAGCATTATCTTTCCATCAGTCATTTTTATTATTTTGTCGGCTTTGGAAGCGAGCTCGTCATTATGCGTAACAAGCACAAGCGTTGAACCTGTTTCTGAAGAACTTTCAAATAGCAATTTTTCTATTTCAAGCCCAGTAATTCTGTCTAAATTACCGGTAGGTTCGTCGGCAAAAATTATCTGCGGATTATTTATCAACGCTCTTGCAATTGCCGCTCTTTGCTGCTCTCCGCCGGATAACTCGCCGGGAAAATGATTCTGCCAGTGTAAGATTCCGACTTTCTCCAAAATATTTTGAGCCTGATTAAGCTTTATATTTTTCTCATTCCACACCGGGAGCAGAATATTTTCTATAACGGTAAAATCTGGCATAAGATAATGAAACTGAAAAACAAAACCTATATTTTTCTTTCTCATAACACATAAATATTTATCATCACCTGCAAAACAATCAACGCCATCTATATAAAGTTTCCCCGACGTAGGTCTGTCCATAAGTCCCAAGATATGAATTAAAGTGCTTTTACCGGCTCCCGACTGACCAGTTAAAGCTATTTTCTGTCCGGACATTATTTCAAAATCAATATTTTTCAGCACTTTGATATCTGGCAGATTTTTTCTCTTATAGTTTTTGCTTAGGCTCTCTGCTATTATGTTCATTTTGCGGTTGCTGTGTTTATAATGTCATAGAGAGTAAAGCAACTTTGCTGTAGATTGCCGCAGTATAATCTGGTCTTTTCAGATTTCCCGTTTTACAGTTCTGCTGTTTCACTCAAAATGATAGACAAAAAGTAATTTTTAATTTTTTATTTTGTTGTTTATCCGTATCTTATCGCCTCAAGCGGTTCTAATTTTGAAACCTGATAAGCGGGATAAATTCCGGCTGTTACGGTAATAATAAATGCACATGTTACAATCATAATTATGTCTGCCGGTATTACGGCTATAGGCAGTTTATCAACGTAATAAATGCCTTTGGGAAGCTTAAATATGTTAAAATATTTCAACAAAAAACTCACTGCAAGACCCGAGATAACTCCTAAAACAATTCCAGATGAACCCACAATAAGTCCCTCGTAAAAAAATATTTTTGAAATTGAAAACTTTGAAAAACCCATCGCAGACATTATGCCTATCTCTTTTGATTTCTGAACGCTCAAAAGCAGAAGATTGGAAATAATATTAAATGCAGCGACAAGTATTATAAGCCCCAAAATTAGAAACATCATTATTTTTTCAAGCTTAAGTGCCGCGAAAAGATTTTTATTCATCTCAATCCATGTTTTTACCCTGTACGGGTAAGATAAATCTTTCTGCAACAATGTCGCCGTCATTACAGCTTTGTCAAAATTATTTATATGTATATCAAACCCTGTTATCTCATTCTGCATTGAAAAGAGTTTCTGCCCTTCTTCTAAATCAATAAAACCGAGAGAAGAGTCAAAATCGTACATCCCCGACTGTATAACAGCCGATACCGTAAACTCAAACATTTTAGGAATACTGCCGAAATTACTTGGAAACATTAAAATAACTTTATCGCCCGCACTGACGGCAATATTTTTTGCAAGCTCGCTTCCGAGAATTATTGACTTTTCCCCTATCTTTTCACCGTTAAAACTCATATCCGAAACCATTATCTGCTTTGAAAGACCAAGCATATTGTTTTCATTTCTATAGTCTACGGATTTTATTATTAAACTCGCCGACAAGTCGAGACCTCTGATAATCCCCTGTCTATATATAAACGGAGAAATGCCTAAAACATCTATGTTTGTTTTTATTTTATCTTCAATCTTAAGATAATCTTTAAATGGCTCGCCGTCAATTCTCACAAGGACCATATGAGGCTGTATGCCCAAAATTTTGTTTCTTATATCGCTTTGAAAACCGCTCATAACTGCCAGCGTTACAACAAGGGCAGCAACTCCCAAAGTAGTGCCGCCTACAGCAATAAAAGTAGTAATCAGAGGGAAAAAACCTCTCCTTTTTGCCTTTAAGTGTCTGAACGCTATAAAAAATTCCACAGACAACATACTCATAAATATTTATTCTGGCCTCATCGCGGGAAATATTACCACTTCCCTGATTGACTCAATACCAGTTAAAACCATAACAAGCCTATCTATACCTATGCCCAAACCACCAGTTGGTGGAAGCCCCTGTTCAAGCGCAAAAATAAAATCTTGGTCATAAGGCATAACTTTGTCGTCACCTTTCTTCTTTGCTTTCATCTGCTGCATAAATCTTATTTTTTGCAGTTCCGGATCGTTAAGCTCGGAATAGGCATTTCCTATCTCTATTCCGTTTATATAAAGCTCAAATCTTTCGGCTATTTCAGGCTGATCGAATTTAACTTTTGAAAGCGGAGAATAAACCGCGGGATAATCTTTAACAAAAGTCGGATTTTTTAAATTTGGCACAACTTTTTCCTCAAAAAGCTGATCCAAAATCTTCCTATCGGTTGCATCTTCAGGCAAATCAAGATTCAGGTGTTTTACCTGCTCAAACATTTTCCCGCTTTCAACGTACGGCAGCAAATCAAGCCCCGCGTATTTTTTTATCAAATCAAACATCTTTGCTCTTGTGAATTCTAAATTTAGAGCGGATCCCACTTTTTTTGCAGCTGCTTTGATTAAAATTTCGCTCATATCCATCATATCATTGTAATCGCTATACGCTTGATAAAGTTCCAGCATAGTAAATTCAGGATTGTGATTTTTATCTATGCCTTCATTTCTGAAGTTTCTTCCTATCTCAAAAACTCTATCTAGTCCTCCGACTACAAGACGCTTTAAAAAAAGTTCCGGGGCGATCCTTAAAAACAAATCTATATCTAAGGCATTGTGATGCGTTATAAACGGTCTTGCGTTTGCTCCTCCCGCAAGAGACTGCAAAATAGGAGTTTCCACCTCTATAAAACCAAGCTCTTCAAGTTTATGTCTTACGGCTGAAATTACCATACTTCTTTTCACAAAAATATCTTTTACTTCGCTGTTTGCGATTAAATCCAGGTATCTCTGTCTGTATCTTATTTCGGTATCTTTAAGCCCATGCCACTTTTCAGGCAACGGTCTGAACGCTTTTGTAAGCATAGTCCATTCCTCAACCATTATGCTTAGCTCGTTTGTTTTCGTTCTGAAAGGCATTCCTTCGACGGCAATAATATCAGACGTATCAACCGTATTTTTAAAAATTTTGTACTGATCTTCTCCCATTTTGTCTGCCCGGATATAAATCTGAATTTTTGCAAACCCATCTTTTATATCCAAAAACGCCGCCTTGCCCATATTTCTATATGTCATAACTCTACCTGCGGATTTAACTTTTACATCTGCCATCTGTTCTCTTTCAAGATAAATAAACTTTTCTTTTATATCGGCATTATTTCCATCTAAAACATATTTTGCAGGATAAGGATTTACCCCAGCACTCGCGAGATCTTTTGCCTTTTGTTTTCTTTGCCGAATTATCTGTTCAATAGGAGTTGACTGCTGCTCCCGTTCTCTTTTTTCCATCTGCCGCGTTTTCCTGTGTATAAAGGTTTAAAACAAAACTATAAGAATTATATCATTTTCTTGAAGTTCAGTCAAAATAATGAACTTGACTTTGCATTTAAAAACCAATCAGTTTTTTGACTGCTATAACATCTCTATATCAACAATACATGAAGGAATCTCGAGAATTGAAACTGCATTTCTTACGGGTAAAACTATTTTATAACCTTTACAGTCCTGTTCTCTTCTGTCCAAGTAAACAATATCCAAATCAAAACGCATAAAAAAAGTATACACTGATCTGCACTTAATCAAAAAAAGAGTGAATTATGCTCTTTTTTAACATAAATCCTGTAAATTTTTCCAAAACGTTCTCGCTTTGACTACGGCCATATTCAATTTTATACCTTCCATTGAACGCCCTTTATAACCGCAAACAGACAGTTGCTTACTTTCAGAAGCAATCTGCATTATCAAAAAAGATCGCACCTCAACGCCGGCGCCTTATGATGACAACTTATTATAATTTATGTTATAATTCTACTATGAAAAAAAATATTATATTTTTATCATTTTTCTTATTAATAATCATCTGCGGAATTTTTTATCCACTTATTGAATTTATCTCAAAAGACAAAGCAAAAGATTTGGAAATTATGGCGGTGGAAAAAGCCAAATCTGCCTTAAAAGTAATCGTCCCATCTTTTAACAAAGCTCTTGAAAATTCAGATGATATAAATCTTCTTATAAACATCGAATCAGTTGCAAAAATAGAAAATATTACAACCTGCTTTATTTTAGATAAAAACGGCAAAGTAATTATACATAGCAATATAAGTAAATGGAACACAGAAAGAACAAGCAGAACTTACAATAGAACAATAGAGCAAAAAACTCAATCTTTGCAACAAACACCTAATAAAGATTTTTTATTGTTTTCAGAACCGCTTATAGGCGACTGTACCCTGTTTTGCATATTTTCGGTTAAGAAAGCAAAAGAAATTTCAAGAAACTGGAAAATAAAATATTATACCGCTGCTTCATCCGCCGCGTTACTTGTTGTAATAATTCTTTATTTTCTTTCAAAACTGTTTATAGTATTGCCGTTTAACAAAATAAAAAAATCTTTAGAAAATAATAAATCTGATGAAAATATAAAAGAAAACAAGTATGACGGAATTACCAATATTTTTATGGCGGAAAAAGAAAAGATAACAAAGAAAATAGAAATACTGAAAGAAGACAGAGAAAGTTTAAGTAAAATTATTGAATACTCGCAGGAAACTTCAATTAAAGACAGCTCGGCATTTATAATATTAAATTCATTAAACAGAGTCGTATATGCCTACGACAATACAGGCACTATCCTGAAAAAAGATTTTAAAAAGGGTGGACATATACTTGAAATCTCAGAAAATCAGGATTTAGTTAAGACAATATCAAAAGCGAATGAAAATCCCGGGAAAAAGATTAATGAATCTTTTGAGAGTTATATGATTAGTGCAGTCTCAATAAGTGCTGACGGTAAAACTGCGGGAACAATCATCAAAATAAAATAATATTCTCCCACTATACAGATTTATTGTTACAATTACTTTTGTGTGATTCCTTTTTCTTCTCTGTAAAACGCCATACTCAATATTAATTATATCGAAAATAAGGTCATCCTCCTATAGGGTAACCAAGGTTACTAGCGGTTTTTATAACAAACGGACCAAACTTATATTCGGCGCATAATTATGTTATCTATTATGTCATCTAATTCTCAGCATTTGCCGAACCAATAGTAAAACTTTTCAGGATAATATATGCTTACTCCAAAGTTTAGCTTATGATCAATTTTTGCCGTAGTGTCACTCTCTAAAGACTTAACCAATTTCTTATGTTCTATTCCAGAACGGCAATCTGTTTCATCTTTTAATATACCCAGTCAAAATACAGATATAAGACGCATAAAATTAGCGCAAAAATAATATTTCGTACTAAAAAATCTCCGACAAAAGAAAAATAAACAACGAAATAAGAATTCTCTTTCTTTTAACAGTTAAACTCTTAAAATTAAAAAGCTTTTTCTTATTTTCCTTTGTCTTTATTCCTGTTATTTTACCTGCAAGAAAATATACAAAAAAATACAAACGCGGCAAGCGAAATAAGAAATAATATCTCTTTCATTTAAAAATTCCCATATCTATAATTTGCTCCTCTTTGCGAAGCCGTGTTTACAAATTCCGGAATATATCACGAAAAAATAAAATCGCCTTTCTGAATACCGTTTTCAAAACCTTTTAAATCAAACCTGAAAACGTATCTGATTTTATATACTCTCGTTCCGGCAAAATCTACCCCCCCCCGACATCACATAACCATTGTCACAAGTCTCAAAACCGTATCCTGCAGCGAATTTGCATGCAGAGTCGTAAGGGGTTTACTCTCATGCCCCGTTGACATAGCCTGAATCATGTCAAGCGCCTCGACCGAACAGCACTCTTTACCCCCCGTTTCCTTCCGTCGACTTAAGTCTGCTTTCAAGCCCTACCACACACTCCTGCTGAAGCTGTAATTCTTCTGAAGAATCTTCAATGGTGGCAAGCCTTTCTTCTTTTGGTATAAACGAGGATATAGCATTTAAAAGAGCAGTCTTTCCGGTCCCTGTACCTCCCTGAAATAATAATGCTTCTTTTTAAAATAACCAATGTTTTTTAACTCAATCATTGCCTCGCTGATGCTTTCCGACAAAATTAGAGAATCGGTCAAAAGTTTATTTTTTAAAAATTTTCTTATTGTAATCACGGAACCGTTCAAAGATACAGGTCTTATAACCGCATTAACACGCGAACCGTCTTTAAGCCTTATGTCAACAATAGGCGACGATTCGTCAATATGCCTGCCAACCTGCGAAACTATTTTGTCTATACCGGTTTAAAGCCTCTTTTCATCAGGAAAAGAGACATTAGTTTTTGGTATTTTTCCAGTCTTATCAATAAATATGCTGTCGGGTCCATTAACCATTATTTACGTAATTGAAGAATCGATCAAAAAATCCTCCAAAACGCCAAGTCCTACAATACATCGCAAAGCTCTTTATAAAGTTTTTCTGAAATATTTTTAGGTATAGAGAGTTCTTTCTTTTTTATTATTTCGATTATTTTATTTTTTTGCCGTCTGTTTTAATTTTTCGTTATCCATTTCATCGATATAATCTTTCATTTCTTCCAAAAGCATTTCTTGTATATTGTCTCTCAATATATACGTTTTCATTTTGATAATAACGGTCGGCGGAAACATTCAAAGTTTTTGTTTGAGGATTGTACATTTTCCAAAGCCGAGACATAAGAATTCGGTTTATCCCTGCAAGAAAATTTTGGAGAGAGTACCTGTTCCTGCACACGGAGATTGAAATCAGAGCGAATAGCATTCCTAAAAATTTCAAAACCGCTTAATATTTTATCCTCATGGAAATCAAAGCCGACATCAAGTTTTAAAGCTATAAAATTCACACCGATTTCAAGAACCGCAATTTGACGTGGCGTTGTTTTTGAAATATCTTTCACTATTGAAGAAAGTTTTAACTGTTTTATGTTCAATATTTCAACATAGCCGGCAGGTCTTATCACATGCTTAAGACTCCCTCTTTGCGAAGCTATAAGAATTTTTTGCACTTCCTCAATAGATTGTTATAATACCAACATTCCCGGAATCATCATCCTGTTTTCTTGACGTCCCTATATAATTGTTGCCTATTGCCAAGACGAGAACATTTTGTGCGACTGCAAACACTGATTCCTGAAGTTCCTTATTTGTATCGATATAATCTACTATGCCAAAAATATCTATGCTTGCTCCGGGCGTTAAAATATTTGACGTTTCTATGTCAAAATTTACCGATAACGCTTTTTTGTTTTCAGGAATTAAAGTGCTTATGCCGGTTCCCTGACTTGTTTTAGATATTTTTGTTGAAAGTACCTGCCCGTTTCCTTCAATTGTATTTAACGATATATAAAATGCAGTGCCATCGCTGGTAAATAAATCTTTTGCATTCTGAAGTGCTTTTGGTTGCATGTATTCTTTCGGAATGCGTTTTTCAGAAAGCATATACTGTCGTATGAGACTGTTCCTTGAGAAATTCTTCGCGTTGCAAAAACCGTTTTAACGGGTTCAATCATCATTTTGTACTTGATTTCTAAATCAGATAAATACATATAAGCAAAAAATGCGGAAAGAAAAGCGAAAACAAGAGCAAGCAATATCGTTTTTTTATAATTTAGTAATTTCTATTCATCTGTTCTCTGCGCCGTTTCTGTAGCGCTTTCAAACTTTTCTTTAACTTTTTTGCCTAAAGTTTTATAAGCTACAAAAACAATTCCCACTACTACCGCGATAATAAGAATATACTCAACCATTCCCTGTCCTTTGTGTCTTTTAATCCAACCAAAATTTAACATCTTTTCTGTCCCCTTTTTATTTTTGGCGTTTCGGAGCACCTTGACTGCCGGTTCCCGATAATACTTCAAAGTGAGCTTTTATTTCTATATCTTTCCTGACTGTTGTTTTTAATGTTTTGGGAATTTTGTATGAATACTTTATCTCTACGACGGACTTTTTGGGAAGTGCGAGCACTAATCCTGTTGTCATATTAAGAATATCATTAGGATTAAATTTTAAAATATTGGAAATAACTTCAATATCATCAAAATCATATTCAACTGCTTCGTAATCATTTATTTCAATTTTAATATCAAGTTTATCAAGATCAAGAGTCCTGTCGAAAAAGAAAAAAATAATAAGAGGCGCAATTAAAGCAGCTTCAACAAGCACTTGCCCTCTTGATTGTTTAAAACGCTTAAAATAAGGAATATCAAAGCTATTGAGTTAATTAATTTAATTATTTTTAGTCTACGAAAATTCAGATAAAATGTCTATCTTAATGCCAAACCTCAGTAACCGATGGTTCTTAATAAATCACCAGCAATATACCTCTCTTTTCTACTGTTTTCCAAAACTTAATGTGCAAGAAAAATATAGAATGAACAAACCAAAATTTTAAAAACTGTTTAATAAACAATATACTCTTATTGAAAAACGAAAAATTCAAATTCTCTCGCCAATCTGTCATCTTTGCATATTTGGCATAGAAATCTCTCAAATGGTGTTGACACAACGGGCCCCAAGGTTTTGCACCTATATAGTGAACAATATAATTGTAGGCTATGTATTTGCCGATTTCTATCCTATTATAACCAAACTGCTCATAATTCTTGTAGTACAGATTTCAATTTGTCGGCAAAAATAAAACATTATAACCAGTGACAGTATTCAAAATACTTTTCGATTTTGTCAAGATTATCTTCAATATATTTCTCCCACTTATTATAGAAATTGAATTTCCTTAATTCATATAAATTTAAAAGCATTACTACCAAATTAAAATAATTATTGCCGAGATTAACACAATCAGCTAAATAATTATCAACGCTGATATTTCACAATTCCGATATATCTTTGTTGACTATTATATCGATTGTCTTTTCAACATTATTTGGCAAAATTTCAGCTATTAACAGCCTATAATAATTAGCTAATAATGCAGTTTTAGAACCAAAGCTTACGAAAGCAGGCAAATTTTTAAAATCTTTTTTATTTACTTATATGAATTCTATTTCAAAATCTTGAATTCTTTTTAATGCAATAAACTTTTTTTATTTTATCATTATCCATCCGCATCTATTTTGCGATTACACAAAACAGAAGCAATTGTCGCGCCACAATGCTTTGCATAATTGTTATCAACGCCAAACACTATACCATATTTTTCATCTCTTTCTCGCTGAATAGATATTGTTTTTATTTTTTTATATTTGATGTAATAATTTACTGCATAATTAACAGATCTGTTTTTATTTGCTGTAGGCACAACCTTTGAAGCTTCAAAGTATATTTGTGTCCCTTGTTCATCACCACATCGCCCATAACTAGCTGAAGATTTTTTAGAATTAGCTACTCCCGAATAAGTATAAATTTCATATTTTACACCACGAACCCATGCATATCCTTTAATATCTCTTATTGCATCTCCCTGTCTTATTCCAAGAGCCCCTGAGGTGTAAGTTGTACCGATAACAGCAAATAAATCAAGATACTGCGTTTTGTCCAACTGTCCGTTTTATCATATGTTTTGAAATTAAGATGGACCTTCCCTCTAGGAATATTTTTATATGATCTCAGCACTCCGTTATCGCTTATTTCATTTGGCACTGCGGAAAACGTCGTAATTGCAAATATAAAGAATACAGACAACAACACTAATTTCTTCATTTGGCAATCCTTTCTTTTCACTTACTTAATATACCTTTTTTACACCGGCTGTGTCTTTAACACCAAATAACAGGCTGAGACTGTAGCGAAAGTTGTAGCTATATCACATATTAATATTACGAACTTACATTTTAAGATATCGCTGTTTTCTATAAAAAAAGAATCTTTAATATTTTTCGCCCTCTCTAGCTTAGATAACTTAAACTGCGGTTTTGTAATTTTCTTTCTAAACAAGACATTTTTCAGAATCGGAATGCCTGCCTTGATCGATATTTCATTTGCCAACAGTTCCGCCTGATTGTAACCTCTTTTAATTCTTCTTACGATATTTAAAGGAACCGGTATTATAAATTCTGCATCGTTATAAAAACTATGCAGTTTCATTGTTTCATACATAGACAAACCAAAATCTTTTGCAAGAAAAGATCTGTCTGAATATTTGAATTTTAATATCAGTCTCCGCATATTTTTGTCTGCGATAAGAAACTTAAATCGTTTCCACATACGGAATACGTAACCGGATAAAAGAAATTAACAATCTTCAAGAAAAAATTTTCATCAATATCAAACTTTCTGCATATTGACAAACTCAGTCATGGCATCTTTGAAACTTGCTGTCAAAAACTGGAATTAGATTTTGAATCCGCATTCTGCTTATCATATTGAGAAAACTATACAGATTTGTTGCAAATCTCCGAAATATTCAATCTTTTATTTTCTTTTACGGATTCCTCAAAGCCATACTTTTCAAAAATAACAGGCAGCATATCTCCTCTTTATTAAGACCGGGTACAGGCTGATGATAAAAAAATCTATAGTAATGCTCGGAGATTACAGGTAAATAGCACACATACCGCAGAACATATTTTCTCCCAGTAAAAAAGGCGTATTCACCTTTCATTTTTTCTTTTGCCGTCATCTAGAACTGTATCGTCAATTTGCTTATTAAAGAAATATCATAATAATTTGATTCGGCATTATAACAATATTTGAATTTGTCCAGATTGACGCCAACGAGAAGCCTGAAATATTTTGATATTTCATAATCCGCACTAGCAGATATACTGCAGATTGTATTGTTATCTTTTTCCACGTTTACCTCTGATCTCTGATCTACATATTTAAAATTTGACAGAAAAACAGTCCTGTTTTTAAACGGCAGTACTTTATTGATAACAGGAATCCTTATCCCTGACAGAAATATTATATCGGAACTAATCTGTCCCATATAAGCATTTCTATAAACATTTGAGGAGTATCTCCCAAAAGCATTTTTCTACCAACGCTCGTTATTTTCGTATTTTAAACCGAATCTCAATTTCCCCAAATCAAAAGTGTATCGTCCGGCGTATTTTTTTGAAAGAGTCTCAGGCAGACTTCTTGAAGTAATATAATCTGATTCGTTAGAATTCACATTTTCAAAAGTGAAATAAAAAAACATAAGAAATACCGTAAATTGTTATGCTTTTATTATGGCATTTAAAATTAAGCTGCGTGTCGACCATCCATTCTACCGACCCGAAAAATCTTCCTACACCTGACATTCCTATAAACATTCCAGGACATGTGCGTATATATACGTTTTTTTGGTTCCCGTTTTATATAAGAGCTTTCGTTACTTTCAGTATAAATACAATTTACGCTCACAGTATTTAAAGGCGAGAGAAATCCGCTAAGAGAAAAAGCTTCAAACGCGGCATATGTCTTCCAGAAAAACTTATATTATCAGTACTTAAAACGGTTTCAACTGTATAAGAATTAAACGAGCAAAAAGGCGGTAAATCCATCAGCGTACTGCTTCTAATCCAAAGTTTATCTATTATTGAGCCTATTGATTTAAAACATTTATCTACGTAATCGTAAGAGTCAAAATCCTGAAACTTATAATATGTTGAAAAAGTTAAACTCTTAAAAAACGGCGATGAAATAATGTCACAAGCATTTAACTTCCAAGAAATTTCGCCGAGTCCTTATCAAATTCGATTTCTCGTATAAAGCCGTTTTTCTTTTCTCTTGCGAAGCTAATTATATAAGACAGCGGAAAAACAACTCCCGTGAAAAAATTTAAAAGGAACTTTTACCGCAAACATATTTGACCGTTCTAAAGTGCGGTACTGCACGATATTAAGATATTCTCTTATTCTGTCCAAACCTAAAAATGAATATGACCTTACAACCGAAGTAGACGGGTAAACTTTATAATATAGATTTGCCGCTCTTACTTCTGCAGAGATATTTGTTGGAAGTAGCATAAATTCAAGCGGATTATTGTAAACCATCGTTCCTGAAAGTATTTCTTTGTCTTCAAGACGTTCAATTTCAGAACTGTCAATAACGGAACGCGGATATCTCACAGTAAACTGCGGCAAATTAATGCCGAGATTTGAATTTATTTCTGCATATCACGCATATGTTACAACCCGCCCTCCGTCATTTAAATAAATCGAATTTGATTTATTTTCAGCGACGTTAGGAGTTACGGCTTCGATTCTTGAAATGCTTGCTTTAACAGGCAAAATATTTGTGTCCACACTCTTAAACCATCGAAATTGATACTCTGCTATAAATTTATATCTGGACGTTCCTTTCAAATATAAATCGTTGTGTAAAGGCTATGCCAAAAAGTTTTGAATTCCGCTATAACGGCAGCGGTATTATCCATATCTTTAATTATCAAAGGATTGTTTACAAGTGCAGAGCCGTCCGCAAACTCATAATTCACCGCAACGATATAATTGCTTGCCAGTGTGCTTTTAAAAATAATCATACCGTATTATATCAATAATATAATCCTGTCCGGCGACAAGATGGACAAAGTTCCCTACAAATGTTGCAGCATTGCTGCCAGTATCACATACACATATCGGCACAGCAATCAATTCGTACCTTGCTGCCTAAAAAATTATCAACTGTTATAACTCTAACTAAATGCCTCCTTATTTTATATATACCAATACCAAAATAAAGCATTATCAATGAAAACAACTTCAATCTCTCACCTGCATACTACAACAACAAAAGATCTCATTTTTCTTTCAATCTAAAAATTTCTTTAGATATTCTCAAGAAGAATTCTAAAATCACAATATATGTATCCAATAAATACATTTTTTCACTTTTTTATAAATTTTGATATAATTGTTAAAATAAGAAAGATGTCAGTTATTTGCTGTCATAGGAATACCTGCATTTCTGTCTACCTTAAATGTCATTCCCAAAAGCCGGAGATATAAACTAGGAGCTGTCGTTTACTATTTCTTCAGCTGCTCAACATGCAGATTTCCGGCACAGTCGACCGCAAAGTGACAAATAATAAAATATTTTTTTTCAGCGGCCAGCATTATATGATAAAAAAACTACATTTATATATTATTAAAGCATCTTTTGGATCTTTCCTCTTTGGAGCGGCTGTATTCTCTATTCTTTTTATTTTGGATTATGTGTTTGATCTTGTAGATCTTTTCCTTTCAAAAGGAGTATCCTTCTTTCTAGTTCTAAAATTATTTGCTTCCGCACTTCCCAACATTTTAAAGCTAGTGGTACCTATTGCCGTGCTTTGCGGCATATTAATCGCTTACGGAAAGCTGTCAGAAGACAACGAAATTACGGCAATGAAATCTTCAGGAATGAGCTATAAAACTATTTCACTACCCACAATAATTCCTGTATGCATAATATCTTTTTTCCTTTTGTTTTTTAATCACTTTTTGGTACCGGCAATGAATTCCAATTTCAGAAACATCTACCAAGAAATTCTCACAAAAAGACCGCTCATCAAATTTAATGAAAAAACAATAGTTGAATTGGGAGAATACCGTTTATATGCAAATAAAGTAAACAGAAAAAATAATACTCTCTACGAAGTAAACATATATAAATTTGAAAATAAAGACGATTATTATTACGGATATGATGATGAAAAAAACAATAAAAAAAGTTTCTTTCTGCAAAACAACAGCAAAACATGGCACATAGCGGCATCTTCGGCAAAAGTCAAATTCTATCAAAACGGCACCCAGTTCTTTATTTATGACGGTTATTGGCAGAAAGCAAACCCTTCAGATATAAATAATATGACGCATATGACTTTTAAGTCTTATTGTTTTTTTTTACCCCACACTGAGATTGTAAAAGAACAAACTCTAAACATATTGGAAGCATCTTCACCTGAAATCCTTAAAACCATAAAAACCTATAAAGAACAAGGCATTCTCTTTACGGCAGGCGAAATTGAATTCTGGATTCGATGGGTTTACGCTCTCTCCCCGATTGCTTTTGTGATTATTGCGCTGCCTATAGGAATAAAGGCGGGCAAAGGTGGGAAAACCATAGGTTTGGGAATGAGTTTTGGCATCATTTTAGTCTATTACACGCTACTTATACTTGCATTAATCTTAAGCGAAAAAGAGTATGCTCCGGCAAATCTTATAATGTGGCTCCCGAACGTTACAACTACTGCTGTCGGAACTTATTTATTTATAAAAATGGTAAAAAAATAATGAGAATTCTTTACAGATACATCATTAAAATCTTTATAAAAGATCTTCTGTTTACGACTGCAGCAATTACGCTCGTAGGAATAATATCCGAATTACTCAACCATATAAATCTTTACATAGACAATAAAACTCCTTTTTATCTGATACTTATCCACCTGTTTTCAAATATGCCATGGTGGCTTACACATGCATTTCCCATAGCCACTCTTTTAGCTCTCTTATTTTCTCTCGGAGATTTATCAAAAAACAACGAGATAACGGCAATAAAATCCGCCGGAATAAATATTTTGAGGATTATTATATTATTTTTTATAATAGGTTTTGTCATAGGAACAGTCGATTTTGCCGTAAAAGAATTTATTGTTCCTAAAACAAGCTTATACAACAAGATAATAGAAAAAGAGGCAATAGAAAAAGAAAACATAAATATAAAAACTAAGTTCTCCAATTTAATAGTTCCCGTGCTAAATAACACAAGAGTTACAATAGACTATTTAAACACCGAAGAAAATGTAATGAGAAATATTACAATAGAAAAATACAGCGACAAATTTAAAATAGAGCGTCTCATTTTAGCCGAAATCGGCATATGGGAGAATGGCTCGTGGCTTTTAAAAAATGGAGTCATAAGAAATTTTAATGCTGATTTCTGGAGTGAAACACATTTTGAACAATATAATTCCAATATACACATAAAACCGGAAGATATGGCAATACAAAATGTAAGCTACGAAACTATGAATATGCACGCGCTTAAAAAATATATCAATCTGCTTAGAACGTTAGGGAAAGCAGCATTCAGAGAAAGAATTATTTTAAATATGCGATTTGCCACCGGTTTCAGCTACATTGTAATTATAATGATAGGAATTCCTTTTGCTATCAGATTTAAAAACAGGCTAAATAAAATATCAAGCTTTGCGCTCGCTATAACTATCGCATTTACTTACTGGGGAACTCAGGCAATCACAAAGTCGCTTGGCGAGAATCTTATCTTATCGCCATTTATAGCCGCCTGGCTTCCAAATCTAATATTTTCAGCAATCGGAGCTTATCTGATCATTAAAGTAAAGAAATGATAAATCTTAAGAAGATTATATTTTATAAAAAATAAATCATTATTTTACGTACAACACCCACGTGAAAAATTTTTCTTTCGCTGTTGCAGATGCCATAATTTCTTGCGGCACAGGTAATATGGATAAAAAAAAAAAAATTTATTATCATATACATCAATCCCGTTGTCACAATGTAATGAAGTTTATATGGAGGTTATAATATGCATATTCCTGACGGATTTCTGAACAGCAGTTTGTCCGGAGGACTGCTTGCCGGCGCATTAGGCATGCTCGGATTCTGTCTGAGCAGAGTTCTCCAAACCGCAACTACATTCGCAAACGTTCCTGCGGGAAATAACAGCAATATAAGTAACGGAGTCTGCACAAACGCACTTTCTAACAATGCAGGTAAATACTTCCAAAAGCTGACAATTGCCGCTCTGTGGATATTTGCTTTCCAGATGTTCAATATTCCTATACAATCAGCAACTTCGGCACATCTGGTAGGCGGAGTATTTGCAGCTGTTCTTGCAGGACCGTCTGCAGGATTTTTAATAATATCTTCTGTCCTTGCCGTTCAGTCTTTATTTTTCGCCGACGGAGGAATACTTTCACTCGGTGCAAATATTTTTAATATGGCTTTTGTCGGTTCTTTTCTTTCCTATTACATTTACAAAGCATTATCTGGGAAAAATTACCATCTGGCAATCCTGTCGGCATGTTTCTTTTCGGTGTTAACTGCCGCTTTATCCTGCCTGACTGAACTCAGCATTTCGAAAACTGTGTCATTTACAACAGCTTTTAAAGATATGATGAGTCTGCATTTGATTGTCGCTTCACTGGAAACTGTCGTTACCGTGGCGTTACTTAAAGCATTTAAAAATCTAGCAGAAAGTAAAAATGAATAAAAAAGTCAGCGCAGTTATATTTCCTATATTTGTCGTGCTTTCTGCAAGTTTATTTGCTTCTAAACACCCCGATATTTTAGAAACGCTTGCAATAAACTGCGGCTTTGACAAGCAAGCCAAAGAGGCGAATTCAATATTTGCGGGGTACTCTTTTCCTTTCATCAACAATCAATTCCTGTCAACTTTATATGCCGGCGTAACAGGTTTAATTCTGCTGTATGTTTTGTACAAAGGAATAAATAGCGCTGTCAAACACTTCAGAAAATAAAAATATTTTTCTGTTTTAGAAACGGACAAAAAAATGAATAAAGCAAACCAGAAAGAACAGATTTTGGAATTATTGAAATGCGTAAAAGACGGGCAAATATCTCCAGATGACGCATTGCTGCAGATGCAGACTGCCCCTTTTGAAGATTTGGGATACGCCAACATCGATTATCACAGAGGGCTGCGACAAGGCACAGGAGAGGTTATTTACGGACAAAATAAAACGGCCATACAAATCAGAAATATCATATCAAATATGCTGGACAAAGGCTTAAATAACATTATAATTACGCGAATTTCTCGACAAACAGCTGATTTCTTAACTAAACAGAAAATAAATTTGGAATATCATCATATCGCAAAAATTGCCATTGCAGAGCGCGACAGTAGAACACAGCGAGTCGGCTCGGTAGTAATTGCGTCCGGCGGCACAAGCGATATGCCCGTATGCGAGGAAGCCGCCATTGCCGCAGAGATTTTAGGAAGCCATGTCATCCGTTTATACGATGTCGGCGTTGCAGGACTGCACCGACTTTTATCACAGCAGAATATTCTTGCAAAAGCACGCGTCATTATAGCAGTCGCAGGTATGGAAGGTGCTCTCGCAAGCGTAATTGGTGGACTTGTGAGCTGTCCGGTTATCGCGGTGCCCACAAGCGTCGGCTATGGTTCTAATTTCAACGGACTTTCAGCACTGCTTGCCATGCTTAACTCCTGCGCAAACGGCATTTCGGTTGTCAATATAGACAATGGTTTTAGCGCTGGTTATATCGCCAACCGCATTAATAAGATGGAGAGCATTTGATGAAAACGCTTTATTTGGAATGTGCTATGGGAGCTGCCGGAAATATGCTGACGGCAGCATTATTGGAATTAGTTAATGATAAAGCAGATTTCTTAAAACAAATAAATTCAATTGGAATTCCAGGACTTAAAGTGGATATGGAGTCCGTCGTCAAATGCGGGATTAGCGGCACGCATATCAGAGTAAGCATTAACGGCACAGAAGAGTCTTGTGCAGATGCAGATATTTTGAAATACAGCCATACAAATTTTGAAAAAATTGAAGATATTATTACCAGATTGTCTGTTTCTCAAAAAGTTAAAGATAATGCGCTAAGCATCTACATGCTGATTGCCGGAGCTGAAGCTTCTGCACACGGGACTTCTGTAGAACAGATTCATTTTCACGAGTTAGGCAACGCAGATGCCATAGCAGACATTGTCGGCGTATGTATGCTAATGGAATCTCTTGCACCGCAGGAAACAATTGCATCTCCGATAAATGTGGGCAGCGGGTTTGTGCAATGCGCACACGGTGCAATGCCCGTACCGTCTCCCGCGACAGCATATATCTTACAAGACATTCCGATTTACGGCAGAAATGTGCATGAAGAACTGTGCACTCCTACCGGAGCTGCTATTATCAAACACTTTGCAAAGCGTTTTGAACATATGCCTAAAATGCGTGTTCAAAAAATAGGCTATGGTATGGGTACAAAAGACTTTGAATCCGTCAACTGTCTTCGCACATTTTTAGGAGAAACTGAAAACAGCAACGACGAAATAAATGATTGGATAGCGCAACTACAATGTAATCTGGACGATATGACCGGTGAAGCTGTAGGATTTGCCGTCAATTTACTGTTACAAGAAGGTGCTCTGGACGTTTTTACCGTTCCAATTCAAATGAAGAAAAACCGTCCGGCAGTTCTACTTACCTGTATATGCAGTGAATGCAAAGCCCATTTCTTCGCCGAATTAATACTTCGGCATACAACTACTTTCGGCATACGCCGAACCATCTGCGACCGTTATGCATTAAAACGCAAAATTTTAACAAAGCAAACATTATTTGGCAACATACGTATAAAAACAGGAGAAGGTTATAATATAAAAAAATTTAAGCCGGAGTATGACGATATTGCGGAAGCGGCGCATTTAAATAATGTATCTTTTGGCGAAGTTAATGATGCCGTATTATGTAATAAAGCAAACAAAGAGAAAAAAATATGAATACAAAACAAAAATATGAAATGTTAAAAGAATATATATCTGATTTAGACAATCTTATCGTTGCATTTTCAGGCGGCACAGACTCTACTTTCCTACTGAAAACGGCGCACGGAATTTTAGGTAATAAGGTTATTGCCGTAACTGCAAAATCATGTTCTTTCCCGCAACGCGAGTTGAATGAAACAACAGCATTTTGCGAAAAAGAAAACATACACCAAATCATCTGCTATTTAGAAGAACTAAATATTGAAGGTTTCTCACGCAATCCGGCAAACCGTTGTTATCTGTGTAAAAAAGAATTGTTTGCAAAAATTTGGTCTGTAGCCAAAGACAACGGCATATATAATGTATCTGAGGCTTCAAATATAGACGATACCAAAGACTACCGTCCGGGTTTGAAAGCAATATCTGAATACGGCGTTAAAAGTCCGCTTCGTCATGTGAAACTTACAAAAGATGAAATCCGATCACTTTCCAAAAAGCTCGGACTGCCTACATGGAACAAGCAGTCTTTTGCCTGCCTGATTTCACGGTTCCCCTACGGAGAAAATATTACGCCGCAACGTTTGTCAGTAATAGACCGTGCAGAACAACTGCTCTTGGATATAGGACTCAGGCAGGTAAGAGTGCGTCATCATGGAAATCTTGCTCGTATTGAAACAGATGAATTGGGATTTAATATTCTTATAGAACGCAATCAGCGCGAGAAAGTGTATAAACAATTCAAAGAAATCGGGTTTACATATGTTGCAATAGATATTATAGGGTATCGCACTGGAAGTATGAATGAAACACTGCCCATAAACATTGTAAAATCTCTTTGTAAAATTTAGAAAGATCAAGACATCAAAATTGATTTAAATATTTTTCCAACCGCTGACGTCAGGTCACTTTCATTTTCATTTTTATACTTGATTTTATCTTCAATAAACTCTATTGTCAGTCGTTCCATATCTGTTCTCAACCTATTGCAGTCTAATGTTGTTAAGTTTTTTCTTTTTTGGGAAACTTTTCAGCATACTCAATTTGTTCCGGCGAGAAATACGCCCCTCTCACATTTAAAATTACGATAAAAACCGCGATAACGCAGTTCTTTTGTGTTAGATAAACGGCAGGCTCGGGAAAACCTTTTATCCTCTCGGATGAAATTTTTTGTGCTGCTGTACAATTCTGTCCTTGTCAAGATGCGTATAAATCTGCGTTGTCGTAATTGAAACATGCCCCAACATTTCCTGAACAAAACGTATATCAGCTCCGCCTTTAAGCAAATGGCTTGCGAAAGAATGCCTTAAAGTATGCGGCGTAATATTTTTATTAATCCCTGTATTTTTGGCAATATTTTTAAGTTGTCTCCAAAACTCTATTCTTGAAAGCTTTTTTCCGAGTCTTGAAATAAATATATGATCATCAACACTCAAACAGCGTTTTCTTTTTTTTAAATAAATATCAATAAAAATTTTAGCTTTATTTCCGAAAGGAACAAGTCTTTCTTTAGAACCTTTGCCAATAATCCTTAAAAAACAGTCTTCCAAATTTATATCTGAAAATTTGAGATTTATAAGCTCTGAAACCCGCAGTCCCGTAGCGTACAGAAGTTCAAGCATCGCCTTATTTCTTACATGCACTTCATCATAGTCGTTTACGGAATTTAAAAGTAGATCGACCTCGTCAAAAGTAAGTACATCCGGCAAATTTTCAGGAATTCTTGGAGCTGCCAGATACAAGGTAGGATTATTTTCCGTCAAATCTTCCGAATTCAAAAATTTATAGAACTGTCTCAAAGACTCCATAACTCTAAAAATAGATCTTGGTTTTAAGCCCTTAGTTTTCATTTCCCACAAGAAATCAGTTATATCATTGTGTTCAAAGTTTTCAAGAGGTACCCGCTTCTTTTCAGCAAAATTAATAAACTTTAAGACATCAGCTTTATAAGCCAAAACAGTATTTCTTAACAATCCCTTCTCAGCAATTATATAGAAAATAAAATCGTTAAGCGTTTTTTTATAATCCATCATAATATATATACCTTTCAGGTTGATAACACATAAAACCGTCACTTTGGACAAATTCAGCTTAAGACTCAAATCCGCAATCTCTTATTCTTTCAAACGGCAGACCTCCCCTCTACAAAAGGTATTAGTTTGATATTAAATGTTTTAAAGTCCTAAAGAGCAAAACTGTATTATTACAAAAACATTTTATATTTGTTTTGCTGTTAAGTTTGTAAGCAGCTGAACATTATTTCCCGTCAGAGAATTAATGCCAATAGAATATTCAGAAAAAAGGGAATTCAGTTCACAGAGCTTTAACCGTCTTTGTTTTTTCACAGGTTATTACAATCGCATTGTAACTGCAAAGATTGCTTCCTCAAAGCATTGTTCTTACTAGTTTTCTCAAGGGAAAAGATATATACCCTTTTTCTTCTCAAAAACTTCTTTCACATTACTTGAATATATATTACCAGATTAATTTTTCAACAAATATTTGCTTATTAACAAATTACCTGCAAAAACAGAGCAATTCACGTGTCGCTTAGTCTTCATTCCACCTGCCAAATTTCTATCCTAGTTATCTAATTAAAGCATTAAAAGACAGAATCACCTGCACGGCGGCAATGCTTTTAAATCGAGTTCAAAACTAAATTTGTACGAAGCGACGACAAAAAAACTACTTATCAATCTTCTATTTTAAGTACGGATTGTGTCTGATCTCATTAGCCAGCGTCGTATTGCTTCCATGTCCGGGATAAATAACAAGGGATGGATTCAATTTTTTTATTTTAAAAAGAGAATTCAGAATTTCTTCATAACTTCCTCCGTCAAAATCAGTTCTGCCTATTGTTCCCGCAAAAAGAGTGTCTCCGGTAATTAAAAAACCGTCAAACAATAAACATATACTGCCTTTTGTATGACCCGGCGTTTGCATAACTTTAAAAGTTGTAAAAGACAATTCTACTTTCTGATTATCTTCAAGTAGTATTTCAGGTTCTCTGACATTTACGGTAAAACCAATCGATCCGGAGCCGCTCCCGTAATCACGGGCAAGCATTTGCGCTTCATATTTATGTATAGCCAGCGGAATTTTAAATTCAAAACGTATTTGGTCGTCAGAAAGCACATGGTCGTAATGAGCATGCGTATTTATAAGTAGTTCAGGCTTTAATTTGTCTTTTTCTATCTCAAAAATCACCTTTTTCCCATCCTCGCCCGGATCTATGATTGCAGCCCGCAGACTCTCAGAATCATAAACTGCATAACAGTTTTCTTCTAAACCGCCCGATATTATCTTTTTAACTTTTATCATTGCAAATACACACCTCTCACCCGCTCTGCCTCTGTCCGAGCATCCGTAGTTTCTAACAGCGCCGCTGCAACAGATTTGTGCTTATTATTCTGCATTTTACTTTCTCAATCTCACGACAGACGACTGAAAAGGTTTTTCAGAAAGAACCGCTTCTTTAGTTTTGGCACTTTGATTTAGAAAGTCAGCGATAATTTTTTTACCATCGATTTCAGAGACAATCACAGCCTGATATCCCCAATTAACTGGATTCCCCCTTATATATTTTTGCGGTATTAAAACAGAAGCCCCGTCTGAAGAATATTTGTATAAAACAGCTTTATCTTTATATATTCTCAAAGTATATTCCCACCCTGATTCCGCCATTAAAAATCGTTTATGCCCTCAAGCAACGATACAGCTCCTGCTCCATAAATATTATTTAAATCTATATAAAAATCTATAAAAGCAATGCTTTCTTTTCATTTCTCATCTTCAAAATAAAGGTTTATTTTTATGCTGTTATTTTTTGAAACAACTTTTATTAATTTCAACAGCCCTTTATTATAATATTACAATTCCGTCTGAAATATTGTCAACAACACTTTGTCCGTCTAAGACAAAAACATCTCTTTTTTCCGTTTGAGCTGCATGCACAGAATTGTCTGGCTTCTTATTCTCAGGATATGCGGCATCCAAAAGACGGTAAATATTCCCGCGGGTAGCATCAAATATTCTTTTTCCGTCGGATTTATCTGCAGACGCATTTCTCAGCAGATACGGGCTGCAAAGATAAACCAACTCGCTCCTGGCATTATTATAATAATACGCATATTCTTTAAAATCAGGAAAATCCGTATAATAATTAAACTCACCGAAGAACAAAGTTTTTCCATCAGCTCAGTATTTACAGGAAACTGTTTAAAACGTATGTTTCTTTGCTGAAGCATATTTTTTTCAACTTCAATTATATACAAAGGTTTTACGTACCTGCTGTTATCAAAAAAATCTATCAGATACTCCATAAACTTCGCATTTTGTAGATGTTTTTTTGTAAGCAAAACGGGGATAATATTTTCATGCTTTGCCTCAAGTCACTTTATAACATCTTTTTGATTATAAGGAAATTTCTTATGGAGCGAAAATACGGCAACACCATCAATACTATAAGTGCCTGCAATATTTTCTTCAATATTGTCAACATTAATCCACGGTAGACTTAAATCTTCAAAATAATACAGTATATTGTGCGATAGTTCGGCAAAATTTAAAAAGATACCTAAAGCGTTTCTGTTTGTATTAGTTTCAAAATCATTTAAATTACTTGAAATATATTCTTCAAAAATACTCTGTCTATCTGATTTCTCTGGTTTTACTACAGAAAGCATTGCAAAAACAGGCAAAACAAATTCAGGACTTAAAGGAACCCCCGGTTCTATTTTTTCGCATAAAACAAGTTTTTCCAAATTTTCAGGAACGTCTACTACTAGATTTGCGGGAACAGTCACACATAAATACTCTGATAAAAGCATTTTATCAACAACAGTCTGCAATATATTACGTATCTATATTCCTTCGCCAAAAGCTACAGAATTAAAAATATAAATAATGCTACATATATAAGCTTTTTCAGATGCATATTGCTTATATTATATCATTATTGACAAAGATTGCTAATTTAAATAAAATAACCCCGTCATGAAAAAACAAAGATTAAATTTTTTTATTTCTCTTACAGTTTTTTCACTTTTTGCCATTGCAAGATGGATAGACTATGAGGCACACTCTAAATCAGCAAGACTGGAACAGCCTCAAGAAGAGCAGTCAGCTGCAGATGTCGCTCCAACAGTTTTAACCGACATAAAACCGAAAAAAATAAAAAGAAAATATATAAGAGGGATCCACCTTTCCGCACTGATAAGCGGTTCTGAAAAGCGCAGAAAAATCGCAGCAGATCTTTTTGATAATACGGAGTTGAATACCGCCGTAATAGATATAAAAGAATACGAAGGAAAAGTTTACATTGACGGCGTAAAAATTGTGAATGCAAACGGCACTTATGCGAAAGCAATGCCTGATCTAAAAAAATATATTTCAGATTTAAAAGAAAAAGGCGTTTACACCATAGCAAGAATTGTTGTTTTCAGAGACAATACCATAACAAGGAAAAACCCTGGATTGGCAGTAAAAAACCCCGATGGCACTATTTGGACTGACAGGAAAGGCGTGGCATGGCTTGACCCTTACAATAAAGATGCATGGGATTACAATTTGCAGATAGCTGAAAGAGCGGTGAATATAGGTTTTGACGAAATACAATTTGATTATATACGCTTCCCATCTGACGGCAATACAAAAAACTGCTGTTACAGCAAGCCACATTCCGCGGCTGAAGCCTTAAAAGCTTTAGTATGTTTCTTAAAAGAGTCTAACAAACGGCTTAAAACTAAAGGAACAAAAATATCCATCGATGTTTTCGGTTTAACAACCACGGCAACAGATGATATGGGCATAGGACAAAAAATAGTTGAAATGACGGAATGGATTGATTACGTAAGCCCTATGGTATATCCGTCGCATTACGGAAAATGGAATTACGGGATTGCAGACCCAAATAAAGAGCCGTACAAAGTTGTCTACTTTGCTCTAGCGGATGCACTAAAAAGAATACCCGCAGAAAAAGTCCGCCCGTGGCTCCAAGACTTCAGTTTAGGATATAAATACGGCAGAGATGAAGTAAAAGCACAAATGCAGGCCTGTTATGATAATAAAGTAAGCAGTTGGCTTTTGTGGAATCCTAGATGCGTTTATACAAAAGATGCTCTAAAAGGACAAGACGAAGATACGCTTACCTCTCGTTAAATATTAAAAACGGCAAAAGCTAAATAATTTGAAACAGAAAAAGCTGAAAAGATATAAATAAAAATTAAATGCCTAATTAAAACCTAACTAATAATGTAAAATGATTTATTCTCATGTCAATATATCACCCAATTTCTGTTTATCATCTTTATTTGAGTACTTACTTATAAGTTCTTTCTCCCTCCCAAATTCAAGTCTTTTTATTGACAGCTCTATTTTTCTGTTTTTTATATCAACTTTTACTATTTTAGCTTCAACTCATCACCTTCTTTCAGTATAGACTGAAATTTATCGATTCTTACGGAAGAAATCTCTTTATTCTTTATCAAAGCTTCTATAGGGACTTAACATGTTTTAATGAAAGCAACATCTTTTCAATTTGCGGATTTATTTCGAGAACAACAGCTTCAACTTCATCGCCCTTTTTAAGAAAATCTTCTGGACATTTTACTCTTTTGAGCCATGAAAAATTATTTATATTTATAAGCCCTTCATTTTCCTCCGGAAGTCTTACAAACGCACCAAAAGACACAATTTTTGCACTATGCTTCTAACAATAATTCCCGGCGAATAATGTTTGAACACTTCGTCCCATGGATTTGTAAACATTAACGATTTTCTTCTTTATCCGCATTTATAATTTTTGCTTTTATTTTTTGTCCTTCTTTAACTTCTTTTTTTCAATGCCGCTTCGCCGTCATTCCATGCATATTCAGTCGTTACGCTACCTTCCACAATGAGCCATACAGGAAATCTTTTATCCGCAAATTCACATGGATTCGAAGTAATATTTTTCATACTTAAAAGATCTTTCCGTTAGTCCTGTCAACTCTTAAAAACTGCGCTGTTACCGTTGCAACAAATCTTCAATTTTTTCAATTTTATGCCACGCTACATCGCTGATATACAAAAGCCGATCAATTCTGCCAAGATTAATAAAAACGCCGATTGGTGATTTTTGACACCGTACCGTCGAGTATCTGCCCATCAGCGATACTTTCCAAGTCAAATGCTCTTGTTGCATTTTTTTCGTCTTCAATAACTTTTCTATAAGAAAGAACAAGCTGCCCGTAAGTACTTAAAATCTTTACTTTTACTTCTGCACCGATTTTAAGTTCAGACGGCACTTTGTTTTCCTCAAACTCTTTTTTGGAAATTATTCCTTCGGACTTCATTCCAAAATCAACCATAAAACTGTCTGCATTTTTTCAATAATTGTCACTTCAAGCTCTTTCTCAAAATCAGCATTCAAGATGTCGTTTTGCACTGACTTTCTTTATCCTCATTTCAATCTCTTTTATTATCCAGTCAGGCGTCGACGCTCCCGCGGTAAGACCAACGCTGTTTACATTTTTAAACCACTTTTCTTTTACACTGCAAGCCGTTTCAATGTGATATGTCTTTGTTTTCTCCGAACAAATCTGCGCAAGTCTTGTGGTGTTACCCGAATTTTTACCGCCTATTACTATCATCAAGTCGACGTTTTTTGCAAGTTTTTCAGCTGCTTTCTGTCTGTCCAAAGTCGCTTTGCATATCGTATTATAGACTTTCGTTTTATAGTGTTTTTTCAAAACTCTTACAATGCTGTTAAAATTTTCAGGAGTCTGTGTTGTCTGGCTTACAATATTTAAATCCCCTCTGCCTCTGAACTTTTGCGCTTCTTTTATATTTTCAACAACGATACACTTGCCGCTGCCGTAAGATACGAGTGCGATAACCTCAGGATGAACTTTTTCGCCAACCACTATTATCGTTTTATCTTTAGACTTTATATCCGTGCTCAACCGCTTTACTGTATTCTGAGCTATTTTTACAAAAGGACATGCGGCATCTATTATGTTAATATTTTTATTTTCTTCAAGCTTTTTATGAAGATCAAGTGGTATGCCATGCGTGCGTAGAATTATAGAACCGCTTTTCACCTTTTTCGGATCTTTTAAAGTTTTTATGCCTTTTTTCTCAAGCCTTTTAACTTCCTGCGGATTATGTATAACAGGTCCTAAAGTATATACTTTGCACCCTTTACCGGCAGTTTTTTCAGTCAAATCTATAGCTCTTCTAACACCAAAACAAAAACCTGCGTTTTCTGCTATTTTGACTCTTAATTTTGTCTTTAACTCCACTTAGGCGTCCTTCAACCTGCTTTGCTAAACACTTCTCTTAATTCTGCTCTTACATTCCAGATATTATATCCAAAACCTTTTTTGACAGACTTATATAATCATTTTTTACAAAATCTTTCGGAGGATATACAGGCTTTCCAAATTTTATTTTTACTTGTTTAAACTTTAACATCATATTTGTGTTTTCTATTTTTGCGGGAATTAAAGGCACTTGAGCGTTGCACGCTATCATTCCGGCACCTGCTCTTTCTTTTCCTATTCTACCATCTTTTGAGCGCGTCCCTTCCGGAAATATCAAAAGTAAACGTCCGTTTTTGAGAAGAGAAAATGTATTTCTCACTGCGGCAATATCCTGCATGCCTCTTTTAACGGGAAAAGCATTTGTCTGTTTAATTATCCAACCAAAAACAGGGATATCAAACAACTCTTTTTTTGCCATAAAATGCACAGGACGCTTTATTGCAGAACCGGTCAGCATAGAATCAAAAAAACCTATGTGGTTAGGAGCAATAACAGCCCCTCCTGATTGCGGTATATTCTCTACACCCTCAATACACCATCTATAAAACAAGCTGAATATCACTCTAAACATCTGTCTGCCTGTTAAGAATAAAATTGAGGGTTTTTCTTTCACATGCATATATTCTTCAACACCTTATAAAAACCGGGGAAAGATATGTCAACACAATGCGAATCTCTGATTACGGTTTCACCTTCTGCGATTAAAGAAGCTATAGCCAAAACCATAGCGATCCTGTGATCTTCAAAACTATCGACAACAGTACCGGCGAGGCTAAATCCGCTATTTCCGTTTATAACAAATCCATCTTCAAGAGATTCGACCTGTGCCCCGAGTTTTTTAAACTGGCTTGTAACCGCTTCTATTCTATCGCTTTCTTTTACCCTAAGTTCCTTAGCGCCGGAAATTCTCGTAATACCATTCGCCTGCGTTGCAATAAGCACAAAAACAGGTATCTCGTCAACCATACGAGGGACAAGAGAAGCGCCAATATCTGCGGCTTTAAGTTTAGAATATTTTATAACTATGTCACATACCGGTTCCTGAGAAATTTCTCTCATATTCGTTAAAGTAATATTCGCACCCATTTGTTTCAATACTTCAATCAATCCGTCTCTAGTAGGATTGACTCCGACATTTCTTATTGTCAAATTTGAATCAGGCACAATTAAAGCTGCAGCAATAAAAAATGCTGCCGAAGAGATATCGCCCGGAACCGTTATGTCCTGCGCCGTAAGTCTCTCTGCGGGATAAACCGTAACAAAATTGTCACTGACCCTGACATCCACTCCAAAAGCTTTTAGCATTCTTTCGCTGTGATCTCTCGATTTCACGGGTTCTTTGTAAGTTGTCGCGTCGTCAGCATATAAACCCGCAAATAAAACCGCAGATTTTACCTGTGCAGTTGATTTGTCACTTTCATAATTTATTGCTTTTAAAGGAGTTTTGCCCTTTATTATTAAAGGAAGCAATCCGTCATTTGATTTTATATCAGCACCCATCTGCAACAAAGGTAATATGACCCTCTGCATAGGTCTTTTTGAGAGACTATCATCGCCCTTAATAACAGTTTCAAAATCTTGTCCGGCAAGAATACCAGAAAGAAGTCTCGTTGTCGTACCTGAATTTCCCGCATAAATATTATATTTTCCGTTCTGCGGTTTTACAAGTTTCAGTCCCGCTCCTTTTATGTAAAGGCTGCCGTTATCAATTTTAATTTCTGCGCCCATTTGGCGAAACGCTTCAATTGTCCTGCTGCAATCGTCGGATGGCAGATAATTTCTGACAATAGAATTGCCCTCCGCAAGAGATGAAAGCATAACAGCTCTATGTGTTACCGATTTATCCGCCGGAACTTCAATTACGCCTGAAACATAGTTAGTTTTTTTAAGTTTTATTTCCATAATCTGCTAGTATCTCCATTCATAAATCTTCCCGACCAATCTATTAATATCTTTTGGCTGTATTACCAAAATTTATAAAGTTCATCATATAAATCAGATTTATCGGGAAAATTTTACTTTAAACGCATGCATATCGATCCGCCACCTAAAAACGGTTCTCTATATTCTTTAAAATCCGGAATAATCTTCAATATTCAATTAACAACCCTGCTTTTGTCCCAGGATACCTCAAAGAGCTTTTTATCATTTTATCCCTGTATTTGAACAATAAAGTTATTTTCTCCCGCTTCCTTAAAAATTCCCTTTATAAATTCTTTTTGCTTTTCAGATAAACTATTTGCTTTAAAACAATTATCAATATATTTCTGCGCAGACTTTGAACTAACTGCACCGAGAAATGCCTCAGAAGTTAATCTTAAAACAGATTTGCTTTTTACAGACGCGCCGCTTATCTCAACAGAACAAAGATTGGAATACAAAATCATTTTAACCAAACCATCTTTTATACGAA